>JGI12316J15310_10000045_pt5 | contig 84216 bp, 91 predicted proteins | sample MarCyaLeptolynsp_FD_15310 | JGI IMG/M metagenome (IMG submission 15310) | reverse complement strand
CGCTCGACACGGCCGGTCACAACGGTACCGCGGCCGGAGATCGAGAACACGTCTTCGATCGGCATCAGGAACGGTTGGTCAACCGCACGCTCGGGGGTCGGGATGTACTCATCCACGGCCGCCATCAGTTCCTTGATCTTGTTTTCGCCGATTTCCGGGTCACGGCCTTCCATCGCCGCCAGCGCGGAACCCGCGATGATCGGGATATCGTCGCCCGGGAATTCGTAGGAGGACAGCAGCTCGCGGATTTCCATTTCCACCAGCTCCAGCAGCTCTTCGTCGTCGACCTGGTCAACCTTGTTCATGAAGACAACCAGGGCCGGAACGCCAACCTGACGCGCCAGCAGGATGTGCTCGCGGGTCTGCGGCATCGGGCCGTCGGCTGCGTTCACAACCAGGATGGCGCCGTCCATCTGGGCCGCACCGGTGATCATGTTCTTCACGTAGTCGGCGTGGCCGGGGCAGTCGACGTGCGCGTAGTGACGCGCTTCGGTTTCATATTCCACGTGGGCGGTGGAGATGGTGATGCCGCGGGCTTTTTCTTCCGGTGCGCCGTCGATCTGGTCGTAGGCTTTGAAGTCACCGAAGTATTTGGTGATCGCTGCGGTCAGCGTGGTTTTGCCGTGGTCAACGTGGCCAACGGTGCCGATGTTGACGTGCGGTTTATTACGCTCAAACTTTTCCTTAGCCATTCCTTAGGCGCCCTTTTGAAATGAGGGGTCAGCACTGACCCGGTTACCTCTGCGCGGGCGGATTATTTGGTTTGCACGCAAAAATCAACCCGTTCCTGCTTGACAGCTGCGGAATTCTGCGGGCTCAGCCCGCAGGTGCCGCCGCTGCCGGATCCGCCTGATCTTCGGCACTGTCACGCGGTGCAAACCAGCCCTGTTCCCGGTGCTGCTCCGCCATCCATTCCTCGACCTTGTCGGCGATATTGACGGCCAGACCCTGGATCTGCTCCTGCTTGCTGCGGGCATGCCCGGAGCCGACCAGCGCGCTTTCGCCGGTGGTGCTTTCGAAGATCTCCATCTGGTGCTTCTTGGCGAGGAACCTCTCCTGCTCCACGTCGTAGACAAAGACGTTCACGACCACGACGCTCTTTGGCGAGAACAGCACCGGCACCCCTGCCGGGGCGAGCATGAAGCCTTCGAGCGTCACCGCGACATCATACTGCTGACCGCCTTCGTAGCGCCGCAGCCGGGTTTCAAGAGCCGACTTGATCGGATCGGTCCACTCGCTGTGATCGGCGCTGCGGGACATCGGCCATTGCAGCGCCTTCTCGGTATAGACATGCAAGATGCGCGCCTGGAAGGCGCCCAGATCTTCTGGCGCCTCGTCGAGGCGGGTCTCGCCACAGGCGACCAGCAGGCTTAGTGTGGCGAAGAGGGCGATTATCCGGGTCATGTCAATTCTTCCAATCTTCAGGTCGTGAAATAGGGACTATCCGCGCCCGCTCATTTGAACTTGTAGTTGCGCGGGAAGCCATGCGGCGGGCGCTTGCCGACGCCGGCGCGCTTGCCCAGCCATTGGGTCAGGTCGGCTTCATGGCGTGTCTTGCCGCCGCCCATTTCCCATTTCAGACCTTCATCCCAGTTGAACGTGGTCACGTCGCTGAGACCGCCATCCAGTTCCAGCGCCCCCTGCTTACCGCGGGCCATGTTGTACTTCTGCAACCGGACCCCCTTGCCACGGGTCAGCTCCGGCATTTCCTCGACCGAGAACACCAGGAATTTGCCGTTTTCCGACACGATCGCCACGTGATCGCCTTCCACGGGGATGCAGATCTTGGCTCGCTCGTCGTCCTTGACGTTCAGGACCTGCTTGCCGCTGCGGGTCTGGGCCACGATGTCCTTTTCGGCGCAGATGAACCCGTTGCCCGCATCCGACGCGACCAGCAGCTTGCCCTCGGGGTTGTGGATGAACAGATCGACGATCTCCACCTCGTTGGGCAGATCGACCATCAGCCGCAGCGGTTCCCCCATGCCACGCCCGCCCGGCAGATTGGCGGCAGACAGCGTGTAAAAGCGTCCGTTGGACCCGAACACCAGCAGCCGGTCGGTGGTTTCGGCATGGAAGATGAAGCGCGGCCCGTCGCCATCCTTGAACTTCAGATCTCGCTTCAGATCGATGTGGCCGGTCATCGCCCGGATCCAGCCCATCTGGCTGCAAACCACGGTGATCGGCTCGCGGTCGATCATCGCCTCCAGCGGGACCTCCTCGACCTCGCCGGCCTCGGCGAAGCGCGTGCGCCGCGCGCCGCCTTCGTAATCCTTGCCGAACTGCTTCTTCGTTTCCTTCAGCTGCTCGGTGATGCGGGACCATTGCAAGGCTTCCGACCCAAGCAGCTCCACCAGCTCGTTGCGCTCCGCGCGCAAAGCGTCGCGCTCCCGGACCAGTTCGATTTCCTCGAGCTTGCGCAAGCTGCGCAGGCGCATGTTGAGAATCGCCTCGGCCTGCACCTCGGTCAGCTCGCCGACGCCGGGGGCCGGGGTGATGTATTCGGCCTCGGTAAGGGCGCGGGGGTGATCCTTGCTCCAGTCCTCCCGGATCAGGGCGGCCTTCGGGTCCTCGTCATAGCGGATGATGTCGATCACCCGGTCGAGGTTGAGGAAGGCGATGATGAAGCCTTCGAGCACCTCCAGCCGGTGGTCGATCTTTTCCATCCGGTGGCGCGAGCGGCGCTGCAGCACGTCGCGGCGGTGGTCGAGGAAGGCCCGGAGCACCTCTTTCATCGAGCAGACCTTGGGCGTCACGCCGTCGATCAGCACGTTCATGTTGAGGCTGAAGCGGATCTCGAGGTCCGAGTTGCGGAACATCATGTTCATCAGAACCTCGGGGTCCACGTTCTTGGACTTGGGCTCCAGGATGATGCGGATGTCGTCCGCCGATTCGTCGCGGACATCGGCGAGAATCGGAACCTTCTTGGTCTGGATCAGCTCGGCGATCTTCTCGATCAGCTTGGACTTTTGAACCTGGTAAGGGATCTCGGTGACGACAATCTGCCACTGGCCGCGGCCCAGGTCCTCGACCTCATGGGTGCAGCGCAGGCGGAAGGACCCACGCCCGGTCCGGTACGCCTTGGCGATGTTTTCCTTGGGCTCGACAATCACGCCGCCGGTCGGGAAGTCGGGACCGGGCACATAGTTCAACAGCGTATCATCACGGGCATCCGGTGTCTTGATCAGATGGATGCAGGCGTCGATCAGCTCGGCGATGTTGTGCGGCGGGATGTTGGTCGCCATGCCCACCGCGATGCCGGCCGCGCCGTTGGCCAGAATGTTCGGAAAGGTTGCAGGCAATACCGCCGGTTCGGTCAGGCGGCCATCGTAGTTGTCGCGGAAATCGACCGCGTCCTCGTTCAGCCCCTCCAGCATCGCCTCGGCGACAAAGGTCATCCGTGCTTCGGTGTAGCGCGAGGCGGCCGGGTTGTCGCCGTCGATGTTGCCAAAGTTGCCCTGGCCGTCGACCAGCGGGTAGCGGACGTTGAAGTCCTGCGCCAGACGCGCCATCGCGTCATAGATCGCGGCGTCGCCATGGGGGTGGAAATCGCCCATGGTATCGCCGGAAATCTTGGCCGATTTCAGAAAGCCGCCCGTGGAGCTGAGCCGCAGGCGGTTCATCGCATAGAGGATGCGCCGATGCACGGGTTTCAACCCGTCTCGGGCATCAGGCAGCGCCCGGTGCATGATGGTGCTGAGCGCATAGGTCAGGTAGCGCTCGCCAATGGCGCGGCGCAGCGGTTCCAGGATTTCACCCTGTTCGGGGGCGTCGGGCATGTCGGGATCTTCTACCAAGTCGGTCATGGTTCGGTGATACTTGCGTGACCCGGTTTGGTAAAGCACGGCCTTGCGAAAAACCGGCGCGATCCTGCCCCCGGCTGCGCGAAGGGGGAGAAGACGTCGGACACTCCCCTGTTTCCAGGCGCCCGCCCCGCACTAGATAGTACGGAACCAAGCAGCCGCGTCCGGCGTTCAACTTCCAAACACTTGCAACCAGGACAGCGGCCATCTGCACGCAGAAAGCCTTGGCTGCTTAACAAGTTGGTCTGGGGGGACCGGATTCATGTCACGTTTCGTTGTGTTGTCTTTTGCCTTTCTCGGTTGGGGGTTCTACGAGCTGAGCGGCGGTGCCGATTTCAAGCCCCCGGAGCGCCCGAAACCCGTCGCCGAGACCAAACAGGCCGATCAGCCCAACAAACCCTCCCCGGACAGAATCACCCTGGCCAGCCTCGACACCCGTCCGGTGCTGACCCGCCGCGCGGAGGGCACCCGCCCGCAACGCCCGGCGGCTGACCCGAACCGGCGCGCCAAGGTCGCAGCCGAACATCTGGCCAATGCCTCCGGCCTGCTGGCGTCCACCGACACCGCGTTCTCCCAGGCATCGCAGGGCGGCACCTTGCAGCTGGCCTCGCTGGATGGCGGTCTCGCAGCGATCAGCGCCAGACCGGCAGCGACACCGGCCGTCGCCGAAACCCAGCCCGAGGAACAGCAGATCGAGGAACGCGTCGACCGGCGGACCATCCGCGCCTCTCGCGTGAACATGCGCCAAGGGCCGGGCACGCGCTATCCGGTCATCACCCGCCTCATGGGCGGCGACGAAGTGATCGTGATCGAGGACAGTGGCACGGGCTGGCTGCATCTTCGCGCCCCTGAACAGGGCCGGGTTGGTTGGATTGCCGCTTCCCTGGTGAGCCGGAAACGCCCATAACAGCCCCGAGGTATTCCGCGCCGATCCCGGCGGGAAGCCGGGCAAAAGGGCGCGCACATGAAACGTACCATCCTGATCACCGGATGTTCCTCCGGAATCGGCCTGGACGCCGCCAGAGGCATGCGTGCCCGCGGCTGGCGGGTCTTCGCATCCTGCCGCCAACAGCGTGATTGCGATCGTCTGCGCGCCGAAGGCTTCGAAAGCCCCCGCATCGATTACACAGATCCGGCCAGCATCGATGCCGGGCTGGCACAGGTGCTCGAGGCCACGGGTGGTACCCTGGATGCCCTGTTCAACAACGGCGCACATGGATTGCCCGGCGCGGTGGAGGACTTGCCGACGGAAGCGTTGCGCGCCATTTTTGAAACCAACTTCTTTGGCTGGCACGAGCTGACGCGCAAAGTGATCCCGGTGATGCGTGCGCAGGGCCATGGGCGGATCGTGCAGAATTCATCGATCCTCGGCTTTGTCACCATGCCGTGGCGTGGTGCCTATGTCGCCACCAAATACGCGCTGGAAGGCTTGACCGATACGCTGCGCGTGGAACTGCAAGGCAGCGGGATTCACATCGTTCTGATCGAACCCGGCCCGGTGACGTCGAAAATACGAGAGAAATCGATTCCGCATTTCGAGCGGTTCATCAACTGGCAGGCCTCGCCCTTGCGGGAGCGGTACGAACAGCGCCTGCTGAAACGGCTGTATCACAGCAATGGCCCCGACCGGTTTGAACTGCCGGCCTCGGCCGTTACCGCAAAGCTCGCGCATGCCTGTGAAGCACGCCGCCCGCGGCCGCGCTACTACGTCACGACACCAACCCATGTGGCGGGCCTGTTGCGCCGGGTTCTCAGCACTAGGGCAATTGACCGCATCCTGCTGCGGCTGGGATAACGATTTCGCGGTCGCCATCGCCACGGACAGCAGATAGATGGGACAGGCAAACGTGATGTGGTTTTGGGGGACAGGATGAGCGATCCGCTGTATTATCTGGGACTGGCAGCCGTGGCTGCAGTGGTTGTGGCGCTGGTGATCGGCATCGGCGGCTTTGGCAAGGGCGGCGATTTCAACCGCAAGAACGCCAACAAGATGATGCGCCTGCGCATCATGTTCCAGTTCATCGCCGTAGTGTTGCTGCTGGCCTATGTCTATCTGCGCACGCAAGGAGGGTGATCAGCCATGGTGGTCCTGAACAAGATCTACACGCGCACCGGCGACAAGGGCGATACCGCGCTCGGCAACGGCGAGCGCGTTGCCAAACATGCGGTGCGGGTGAATGCCTACGGCACCGCGGATGAGCTGAATGCCTTTGTCGGTGTCGCGCGCCTGGAGGCCGAGGGCGGGATCGACCTGGCCCTGTCCCGGATCCAGAACGACCTGTTTGACCTCGGCGCGGACCTGTGTCGCCCGGAGATGGACAAGGACGCCGAGGCCGACTACCCGCCGCTGCGCATCGCCACGGCGCAGGTCGAACGGCTGGAAGCCGAGATCGACGAAATGAACAAGGATCTGGAAGCGCTGCGCAGCTTCATCCTGCCCGGCGGCACCCGGCTGGCCGCCCAGCTGCACGTCTGCCGCACGGTGGCGCGCCGCGCCGAGCGGCTGGCGACCGATCTCGCCGCGTCCGAGGCGGTGAACCCGGCGGCTGTGAAATACCTCAATCGCCTGTCCGACTGGTTCTTCGTCGCCGCACGTGTCGCAAATGATGGCGGCAAGGCTGACGTTCTGTGGGTCCCCGGCGCCAACCGCTGATCCCCATCGCTCCGTTTTTCCCGATGGCTCCCGAGGCAGGCCAAACTGCGTCAAAATGACGTAGTTTGGCGGTTCCCTTCCTGTTTGCGACAGGTTTTCTAGCCCTCCCCCGCCCATCAGGGCGCAAATTTCCCAGCGGAAACATTCTTGCAAAATTGCTGCTTCAAATCAGCAAACGCGACGTCGCCGTGCGCTAACGTGACGATTTTGCCCTGTTGCCGCGCCACACCAGCCGGTATCAACACAGCGAGAGCATGGAGGGGAGTCGCCCTGAGGCGGCTTGCCGTTTGTTAAGGAGAGAACGCAAGATGAAGGTACTCGTGCCTGTCAAACGCGTGATTGACTACAACGTGAAGGTCCGCGTCAAAGCGGACGGCAGCGGTGTCGATCTCGCCAACGTGAAAATGTCGATGAACCCCTTCGACGAGATTGCCGTCGAAGAGGCGATCCGCCTGAAAGAGGCCGGCAAGGCCGATGAAGTGGTCGCGGTGTCGATCGGCGTCAAGCAGGCCCAAGAGACCCTGCGTACCGCGCTGGCAATGGGTGCCGACCGCGCCATCCTGGTGGTTGCCGCCGACGACGTGCACACCGACATCGAACCGCTGGCGGTTGCCAAGATCCTCGCCAAAGTGGTCGAGGAAGAGCAGCCCGGCATCGTGCTCTGCGGCAAGCAGGCGATCGACAACGACATGAACGCCACCGGCCAGATGCTGTCGGCGCTGCTGGGCTGGTCCCAGGGCACCTTCGCCTCGGAGCTGGACATCGAAGGCGACAGCGCCAAGATCACCCGCGAAGTCGACGGCGGCCTGCAGACCATCTCGGTCAAGATGCCAACCATCGTCACCGTGGACCTGCGCCTGAACGAGCCGCGCTATGCCTCGCTGCCGAACATCATGAAGGCGAAGAAAAAGCCGCTGGACGAGAAAACCGCCGCCGACTACGGCGTCGACGTAACGCCGCGTCTGGAAATCATCGAGACCAAAGAGCCCGCAGCCCGTGCCGCCGGCATCAAGGTGGGTTCGGTGGACGAGCTGGTTGAGAAACTCAAAGAAGCGGGGGCTGTGTAATGGCTGTTCTTCTCCTTGCTGAAGTGACCGACGGCGCGCTGGCGCTGGACGCAACCGCAAAGGCCGTGACCGCGGCTGCGAAACTGGGTGACGTGACCGTTCTGGCAGCAGGTGCCTCCGCGGCAGCCGCCGGCGAAGAAGCCGCCAAGATCGCAGGCGTGTCCAAGGTGCTGGTCGCCGAAGACCCCTCGCTGGGCCACCGCCTGGCAGAGCCGACCGCGGCGCTGATCGCCAGCCTCGCCTCCGACTTCGAGCACATCGTTGCTCCGGCCACCACCGATGCCAAGAACGTGCTGCCCCGCGTGGCTGCGCTGCTGGACGTGATGGTGATCTCGGACGTCTCCGGCGTTGTCGACGGCAACACCTTCGAGCGCCCGATCTATGCCGGCAACGCGATCCAGACCGTGAAGTCCAACGACGCCAAGAAAGTCGTCTCCTTCCGCACCGCGTCCTTCGACGCCGCGGGCGACGGCGGCTCCGCATCGGTTGAGACCATTTCGGCCGCGGAAAACCCCGGCCTGTCCGAATGGGTCGAGGACAAGGTTGCCGAGAGCGACCGTCCCGAGCTGACTTCGGCCGGTGTGGTTGTTTCCGGTGGCCGTGGCGTCGGCTCCGAGGAAGACTTCAAACTGATCGAAGCCCTGGCCGACAAGCTGGGCGCCGCTGTTGGGGCCTCCCGCGCCGCCGTCGACTCGGGCTATGCCCCGAACGACTGGCAGGTGGGTCAGACCGGCAAGGTCGTTGCACCGGATCTGTACATCGCTGTCGGCATCTCCGGCGCGATCCAGCACCTGGCCGGCATGAAGGACTCCAAGATCATCGTGGCGATCAACAAGGACGAAGAAGCACCGATCTTCCAGGTTGCCGACTTCGGCCTGGTGGCCGACCTGTTCCAGGCGGTGCCCGAGCTGACCGAGAAACTGGGCTAAGGACCAGTCCTGTGACCAACAAGAAAAGGCCCGCCAAATGGCGGGCCTTTTTCATACGGAAGATCCAGTGAAAACTAGGGGCGGCTCACCAACGGGGCCAGCTTGCCCGCCAGCGCCTCTGCAATCCGCAGATGCTCTTTCGGTCCGATCATATGACGCGCAGTCGGCAGTTCCAGCTGGCCAAACGTCATCCCGGCGATGTCCCGCGCGGCAGCCGCGGAGGCCGTGTGAAATTCGAGGACCGCGCGTACCTTGGTCCGCAGTGCATCCACCATCGACTGGTCGACCAGCACCGGTTCGTTTCGAAACCCGGTCCCGCCATCCAGTTCGTAGCGCAGCCACAAGAGCACGACGTGCTCCCCCACCTTCGCGATCAGGTCCGACATGCGCTCGACCCAGCTGCGTTGCAGCTGGTCCCGCACCTGTGCAAACCGTTGCGCGCAGACCTCCTGCAAGGTGCACAGCAGGTGCTTGTTGAAATGGAATTCGGTGAAATCCACCTCGGGATACAGCGTCTTCAAGGCCGGTTGCGCCTGCAGGAAGCGATCGTTGCGGCGCGGATGCACCCGGTAATAAGGATTGGATATGTTCTGTGCGCTCAGCATCTGCAACACGCAGAGATCCGCCTCCTGCGCGATTGCGATCAGGGTCTTGTCCTGAACGAAACTGTCCAATCCGGCGTTCACGCTGCCAAGGTTGATGCAATCGACACCAAGTTGCGTTTGCAGCGAATCGACAAACGGAAATTCAACGAATCTGCCGTAGACTTCGGTTCCACCGAGAATGGCAACATACGGTGCATCCAGGGTCCTTTCAGGTCCCCGAACCAACAGCCGTGATTGTCCATATCTGCACGGTTCCCCCGAAAGCGCCCCCGCGCTTTTGAGTTCATAGCTCATTTCACCACCAATTTTTCACCCGAGACTCACCTTGGCGGGGAACAGTTGCAATTTCCCTAAACTGCAAATTTGCTTCAAATCCATCGCGCCCGGGCTTGTACCCAACCGCGCGCGACACGTATGGTTGCCGCAGATATTTCAGGAGCCCGAGGCATGGAAATTCAGAAAGTTGGCGTGATCGGTGCCGGTCAGATGGGCAACGGCATCGCCCATGTCATGGCGCTGGCCGGTTATGATGTTGTGCTCAACGACGTGAGCCAGCAGGCGCTGGACAGCGCCTTGAGTGTCATTCACAAGAACATGGCCCGTCAGGTCAGCAAGGGGAAGATCGCCGAAGAGGAGATGACCGCCGCGTTGGCCCGTATCACCCCGTCGCTGGCGCTGGCTGATGTCGGTGCCACGGATCTGGTGATCGAAGCCGCCACCGAACGCGAGACCGTCAAACAGGCGATCTTCGAGGATCTGCTGCCACATCTGCAACCGCATACGATCCTCACCTCGAACACCTCGTCGATTTCGATCACCCGTCTGGCCAGCCGCACCGACAGACCCGAACGTTTCATGGGGTTCCACTTCATGAACCCGGTCCCGGTGATGCAGCTGGTGGAGCTGATCCGCGGCATCGCCACAGATGAAGAAACCTTTGCCGCCTGCCAGGAGGTCGTGGCGCGGCTGGGCAAGACGTCGGCCAGCGCCGAGGACTTCCCTGCCTTCATCGTCAACCGGATCCTGATGCCGATGATCAACGAGGCGGTCTATACGCTGTACGAGGGTGTGGGCTCGGTCAAATCGATCGACGAATCGATGAAGCTGGGTGCCAACCACCCGATGGGCCCGCTGGAGCTGGCCGATTTCATCGGGCTCGACACCTGCCTTGCGATCATGAACGTGCTGCACGACGGCCTGGCGGACACCAAGTACCGCCCCTGCCCGCTGCTGACCAAATACGTCGAGGCCGGCTGGCTGGGCCGCAAGACCAAGCGCGGCTTCTATGACTACCGCGGGGAAACCCCGGTTCCGACGCGCTGATCCATTCCGACAGGAGGGGGGCAACCCCCTCTTGCCTCACGGCCAATGCGCCCAAGCGCAATTCGGGATAGGCGTGCCAGTCACGACCGACAGACGCTTTGGATTGCGGGTCAGCCCTGTTTGCCAAGGTTGAGCGTGTGCTCACGCAGCCAGGACATGAAGCCCCGCGGATCGCTGTGCAGACGTTCCATCTGCTCATCCGTCAGCGGCTTGCCGACGATTGGCGCCTGCGGCTTGTTGCAGGAACGCACGATTTCATGCAGCAGCAGCCCCTGGCGCAGGATCGGGGAGATCTGGCAAGCGATCTGGTACCAGCGCGAGTTGTGCCCGGGGAAGTAGATCGGCACCACCCGAGCGCCCGAGCGGCGGATCAGCTGCGCGGTAAAGACGTTCCACTCCCGCTCCACCGGCTCTCCGAACCAGCTGTCCGAGGACATCACCACACCCGACGGGAACAGCGCCACGGCGCCGCCTTCCTTGAGGAAGGCCATCGTCTTGGCGCGCATCTCCACCATCTTGCGCTGTGCTTCGGGGTCATGCGGGAAGGGGACCGGGATCATGAAGGAGGTCGCCGCCTCGTCCAGACCGGTCAGCACCGACCGGGTGAGAATGCGGTAGTCAAGACGCCGACGTCCGATCAGGTCGGCGAAAATCATGCCATCCACCATGCCATGCGGATGGTTGGCCACGATCACCACCGGCCCGTCTTTTGGGATGTTGTCGATCTGCTCCTGCGGGGTCTGCAGTTCGATCCCCATGACGTCGAGCGCACCACGCCAGAACTTCTGGCCGCGGTATTCGGCGTTCCGTTTCTCGAACTTGTTGACCATGCGCAGGATCGACAGCTTGCCCGTCATCCATTCAATGGTCTTGATCGCCAGTGCGGTCCAGCGATCATCGAAGGAATTGGCATAGGTCAGGGTGCGACGGTCATAGACCTCGCCCGTTTGCCCAGATGCTTCCGGCGCGACGCCGGTGTTCCTGTCGTGTGCGGTATCCGCCAAAGTGCCTGTTCCCGTTCCGCTGCCGAGGCTGGCCTAGTAGCCCTCACCGAACTTGTCGGCAACCAACGCCTCAAGCGCATGTGCCAGCGCGTCAGCATCGGGCCCCGAAGTTTCGACGTCAATAGTCGTTCCTTTCGAGGCTGCCAACATCAAAAGCCCCATGATGCTGTCGCCAGAGGCGGACATACCGTCCTTGATGACCTCGGCAGTGGCATCGAAGCCTTCGACAACCTCTACCAGTTTGGCCGAAGCGCGGGCGTGCAGCCCTTTTTCGTTGATGATTTTCAGCGTCTTCAGAGCCATTTAATGTGCCTGCTCTCCGTCGGGGTTAACGTTTTGCGCGTTTATATACTTGCGCCCGGCTTCCATGGCCTGGCGAACCGCATCGGCAACCGGAAGGTGGCGGGACTTTGCCAATTTGATCAGCATCGGCAGGTTGGCGCCGTAGAGAATGCGACGGTTCGCAGGGGCACAGGCCTTGAGACTCAGGTTCGACGGCGAGCCGCCGAACAGGTCAGTCACCACCACCACGCCATCGCCATTGTCCACCTCATTCGCGGCGGCGCAGATTTCCCCCTGCTTGCCACCCCGGTCATCATCCGGACCGATGGCAACAGCAAGCAAACTTGGTTGCGGACCCACGACGTGTTCCACCGCAGCAAGATACTCTCTTGCCAATCCGCCATGTGCTACGATCACGATTCCGATCAACCCGGCCTCTCACTTCTATGCTGGCCTTGCAGCTCGCGGTGCCTAATTGACACCTGCAAGCCGTCTTCTGCAAGAGCCTTCGCCAGCGATTCCGCCAACGTAACAGATCTGTGCTGCCCGCCAGTACACCCAAAGGCGATTGACAGGTGGGACTTTCCCTCTTCGCGATAAGCCGGGAGCAGCATGCGGGTCAGATCCAGCACCCGGTCGAAGAACGGGGCAAACCGGGTGTCCGCTCGCACATAGTCCTGCACGGCGGCATCGGTGCCGTTCAACTGGCGCAAATCCGGCTGCCAATAGGGGTTGGTCAGAAAGCGGCAGTCAAACACCATGTCGATGCCATGGGGCATGCCGCGTTTGTAGGAGAAACTCTGCACCGAGAGGGCCAGCGCACGGCCTTCGGGCGCGAACCAGCGCTCGATCTCGGCCTTCAGCTGGTGAACATTCATGGCCGAGGTATCGAGCAGGATATCGGCCCGGTCCCGAATCGGCACCATCAGGTCCAACTCCCGCCGAACGCCTTCAGCAGGCGATTCGGCTGGTGCCAGCGGGTGGCGGCGGCGGGTTTCCGAATAGCGCTGCAACAGAACGTCGGGCTGCGCATCCAGGTACAGCACTGTCAGATCGATCTCGCTGCGGCCCGCCAGCATCTCGATCACGTCCAGCAAGGCAGGTGGCGAGAAATCGCGATTGCGACTGTCCAGCCCCAGGGCCATCGGCCGCGGCACGGCGGCCGCATCGAACAGACCGGGCAGGAGGCGCAGCGGCAGGTTGTCGATGGCCTCGAAGCCAAGATCCTCAAGCACGTTGATCGCAGTGGTGCGTCCGGCCCCGGAAGGGCCGGTCACCAGCACCGCGGGCACCGCCTTGTGATCGGTATCAGGCATCGGGATCCAAAGCTCCGCATCTGAGAAACTGCATCAGCGCAGGTGCAAAATGGGGAGCGTCGACCCGCTTCACAAGAGGCAGCGTCTTGCCCAGAAGGCGGGTGGTTTGCCGTCGCGGCAGCCTTTCGGTTTCCAACTGTTCGAGGTCGACCATCGCCACCACCGGCACCGGGCTGCGGATCTGCGCCTTCAGCAACCCCATGCACCGCGCCTCGATCAGGCCGCGGATCGGGTCCGGGGCACGGGCGATCACCTGGCCATCCAGTACCTGGACCAGCACCCGGTCATCCGCCACCAACTGTGCACCGTAGGCCATCAGCTGCAACGCCAGCGCTGACTTGCCCCGCCCGGATGCACCGGTGATCAAAAGCCCCTGCCCCTCCAGTGCGACGCAGGAGGCATGCAGGATGAGGCTTTCGGGTTCAGACATGGCTTACACCGGCAGGCCAACCACAAACCGCGCACCCAGCGGTTCCGAGGTCACATCGGCCTCGGTGGGACGAATGTTCTCGGCCCAGATCACCCCTCCATGCGCCTCGACGATCTGCTTGGAAATCGCCAGGCCAAGGCCGGAATTATTGCCGAAATGCTCCACCGGTCGCTGTGAGTAGAAACGTTTGAAAATCTTGGAGAGCGCCTGATCCGGGATGCCGGGGCCGGTGTCCTCGACCACCACCAGGACCCGATTGGCGCGACGGCGCGCCCAGACGCGGATGGCATCGCCTTCTTCGCAGAAGGAGATCGCGTTGGTGATCAGGTTGACGAAAACCTGCGCCAGCCGGGCTTCCAGACCCTGGAGGAGAATCGGCTGTGCAGGCAGATCGGTGATGTAGTCGATGCCCTTGGCGCGCGCATCCTCACCCAAATACTGGTTCAAGTTGCCGAGCATGGTCAGCAGGTCGAATTCCTCTTCTTCCTCTTTGACAAGCTCGGCATCCAGCCGGGATGCGTTGGAGATATCGCTGACCAAGCGGTCAAGCCGCCGGACGTCATGTTCGATCACGTCCATCAGCTTCTGGCGCTGATCGTCGCGTTTGACCATGCGCAGCGTGCCGACCGCCGATTGCAGGCTGGCCAGCGGGTTCTTGATCTCATGCGCAACGTCGGCGGCGAATTGTTCATTGCTGTCGATGCGGGTGTAGAGCGCCTTGACCATGCCGCGCAGCGCGCGGCTGAGGCGACCGATTTCATCCGGGCGACCGGACAGGTCGGGAATGCGGATGCGGCCCGGATTGGATTGCTTGCTGCCACGGTCGCGGCCGATCTCTGCCGCTTCGGCCAAATCTGCCAAGGGGTTGGCGATGGTCGAAGCCAGAACCAGGCTGAGCCCAACAGAGACCAGCAGGGCCACGATAAACATCTGCAGCACCCGCTCCTGCTCGGTCCGCACCAGGGCGTCGACTTCGCCGGTCGGCGATGTCAGCGCGATCACGCCAACCGGAACCCCGTTGTGAATGATCGGTGTCGCTGCCGAAATGATTCTCGCCCCGGTGGTATCCGCCACGGTCTCCACCCCGGTGCCCCCGCTGAGCGCCCGGTCCACCAAACCGCTGAGCCGGGTTTCCAACGCCGGGGCCGAGGCATCGGGCGCGGCCCCCGGGTCGCCGTCCGCAAAGGACCAGATCGCGGCCAGTGCATCGCTGATGAACGTCCGCCGCGGGCCACTGTCATTCAGGACATTCAGCGCATCGCTGCGATCCACGCCCTTGACCGTCGAGATCAGATTGCCGGTGGTATCAAAGACGAAAGCCTCGACGCCACCACGCAGGCTGAGCTGGGCCAGCGTATTTTCCACCTGGATGCCATCCCCCGCCGCGAGGCTGACGGCCCCGGCGGCAGGCAGTTCGGCCTCGAACACATCCGCCACCAGCATCGCTTCGGAGACCAGTGTACCGGCGCGCTGCAGAACCAGGCTCTGGCGCGAGGAATTCAGGTACAGGATGCCGGAGACGAGGATGATCAACGCGATCAGGTTGAACGTGATGATCTTGCGGGTCAGCGGCGAGCCCTTGAGCGACAGCAACCCGCGCCGCGCGCGCTTGACCTGCATCTCCTGCGTCACGGTCTGTTCCGGGCTGACCCAGTCGTCGCCGAGCACGACGTCGCCGTCCTGCTGGCGGTTGGTCAAACTGGTATCGCGCATGCGCGCCTCTCCTTCGGTCGGGGCAGATTGCCCCGCTCAATCGTTCTGCGGGCGTATCGGTCCCGCGCCACCCTGCGCCCTATTCTTCGTTGTAACGGTAACCGATTCCATAAAGGGTCTCGATTGCCGCGAAGTCCGGATCAGCGCTGCGCATCTTCTTGCGCAGCCGCTTGATGTGGCTGTCGATGGTGCGATCATCGACATAGACTTGGTCATCATACGCCACATCCATCAACTGGTCTCGACTTTTTACGAAGCCAGGACGCTGGGCCAGCGCTTGCAGCAGCAGGAACTCGGTAACGGTCAGCGACACGTCCTTGCCCTTCCAGCTGACGGCATGCCGCAGCGGATCCATCCGCAGGTTGCCGCGTTCCATGACCTTGGCCTCGGGGCTGGCGGTGCCTGCCTCATCATTGCCAAGCGCTTCCTGGCGACGCAGCAAGGCACGGATCCGTTCCACCAGAAGCCGTTGAGAAAACGGCTTTTTCACATAGTCATCCGCGCCCATCCGCAGGCCCAGCACCTCGTCGATCTCATCATCCTTGGAGGTCAGGAAGATCACCGGCATCTGGGTCTTCTGGCGCAGGCGCTGCAACAGGTCCATGCCGTCCATGCGCGGCATCTTGATGTCCAGGACAGCCATGTCGGGCAGCTTCTTGTTGAAAGCGTCCAGCGCCGCCTGACCATCGTTGTAGGTTTCGACCTCAAAGCCCTCGGCCTCAAGCGTCATGGAAACCGATGTCAGGATGTTCCTGTCATCGTCAACCAAAGCAATCTTTGACATCTGAGTTGCCCCTAATCTGCTCTGTACTGTTCAGTTTTTAGCACTTTCATCGCCGTTCTCAGGCGGCGAATCAATCCAATTCGACGAATCAGGCCCATGTTTGGACACAATTGGGGCAAAAATACCTTAGTATCTGCTGAACCGGAGAGCGACTTTGCCTGCTGCGTGGGATGGTTGCGCTAAACATCAACTTGGTGGCGCTAACTACCGGAAGCCACCCTGTTCAGCACCCGAAAGCCCATGTTAAGACCGCGCCACCGGCATCCTCGCCGTTTTCTATTGCCCCAGGGCGCAGCCGCGCTGATCGCGTGAAACCTGCGCCGCCACAGGAGAAAAACGCATGACATCTGGACGGGTTAACCCGCAATTTCGCCTCGAAGATCAGGGCATCGAGGGTCTGGGCAATGTCTATTACAACTTCATGGAGCCGGCGCTGATCGAAGCTGCGCTGAAGCGCGGCGAAGGCACGCTGGGCAATGGCGGCGCCTTCCTCGTGACCACCGGCAAGTTCACCGGCCGCTCGCCCAAAGACAAACATGTCGTGAAAACCGACAGCGTCCGCGACACCATCTGGTGGGACAACAACGCCGCGATGAGCCCGGAAGGCTTCGATGCGCTCTATGCAGACATGCTGGAGCACATGAAAGGCCGTGACTACTTCGTCCAGGATCTCGTCGGCGGCGCCGATCCCGCCCATGCCATCAACGTCCGCATGGTCACCGAGCTGGCCTGGCACAACCTGTTCATCCGTCACCTGCTGCGCCGTCCCGAGCGCGAGGACCTGGATGAATTCATCGCAGATTTCACCATCATCAACTGCCCGTCCTTCCAGGCCGACCCCAAGAAGCACGACTGCCGCTCCGAGACCGTCATCGCGCTGAACTTCGACAAGAAGGTGATCCTGATCGGCGGCACCGAATACGCGGGCGAGAACAAGAAGTCGGTGTTCACCCTGCTGAACTACCTGCTGCCGGAAAAGGGCATCATGCCGATGCACTGCTCGGCCAACCACGCCAAGGGCAACCCGGTCGACACCGCCGTCTTCTTCGGCCTGTCCGGCACCGGCAAGACCACCCTCTCCGCCGACCCGGACCGCGTGCTGATCGGCGACGATGAGCACGGCTGGGCCGACAACGGCACCTTCAACTTCGAAGGTGGCTGCTATGCCAAGACCATCAACCTGAATGCCGAGGCAGAGCCGGAAATCTACGCCACCACCTCCAAGTTCGGCACCGTGATCGAGAACATGGTGTTCGACGAGGAAACCAAAGAGCTGGATTTCAACGACGACAGCCTGACCGCCAACATGCGTTGCGCCTACCCGCTGCATTACATCTCCAATGCATCCGAGAGCGCCCGCGGCGGTCACCCCAAGAACATCATCATGCTGACCTGTGACGCCTTTGGCGTGCTGCCGCCGATCGCGCGGCTGACCCCGGCACAGGCGATGTACCACTTCCTGTCCGGCTTCACCTCCAAGGTGGCCGGGACCGAGCGTGGCGTGACCGAGCCGGAGCCGACCTTCTCGACCTGCTTCGGCGCACCGTTCATGCCGCGTCGTCCGGAAGTCTATGGCAACCTGCTGCGTGAAAAGATCGCCCAGCACGGTGCCACCTGCTGGCTGGTCAACACCGGCTGGACCGGCGGCGCCTATGGCGTTGGCAGCCGGATGCCGATCAAGGCAACCCGCGCCCTGCTGACCGCGGCGCTGGACGGCTCGCTGGCCGAGGCCGAATTCCGCAAGGATGCCAACTTTGGCTTCGACGTTCCGGTGACCGTACCGGGCGTGGCCGAAGTGCTGCTGGACCCGCGCCGCACCTGGGACGACCAGGAGGCTTATGACCGTCAGGCAGCCAAGCTGGTGCAGATGTTTTCGGACAACTTCGGCCAGTACCTGCCGCACATCGACGACGACGTGAAAGCCGCCGCCATCGGCTGAGCCGCAGCTCGCACCCGAACAAAAGAAAGCCCCGGCCGCTGTGCCGGGGCTTTTCGTTTCTAACGCCTCGGCGCTGGATTACAGCGCACCGCTGATCATGTCGCGCACCTTCACCGCGTAGCGGTCGGTCATGCCCGAGACGAAATCCGCCAGCGAATGCATCGCACTGCTGGCATCGGCGACGCCGCGCAGGTCCAGATCCACGGCACGGATCAGCTGCACCCAATGCGGATGCTGCCGGGCGAACTGCGCCTGATCCCAGCCGCAGGCCGCCAGATCGCTATAGAGCGCGTGGAAGTGGTCGAGGATGCGGTGCAACACCTGTCGGCCCGCCACCTCCAGCTCTGTCTTGCGCCGGGCGGCAAAGATGCGCTCCACTGACAGGCGCTGCAGTTCCGCGAAGGCATCCGCCTTGACCGACGCACCGATGAGGTCGCCGTCGAAATCGCCGCACATGATGGCGTCGTAATTGTCGAGAAAGGCCTGCACCGCGGTGCTGGTGGCCGCCCCGATCGCCAGAGCCCGCAACAGGGCAACCCGCTCGCCCAGCGGCATCGCGGCGTCTTCCTCGCGGTTGCGCTTGCCGGTGATGTCCTCCAGCACTGCCGCCACGTCAGCGCGGTCCAGGTCCCCCACCGCCCCGGCATCCTCGATATCCATGATGCGGTAACAGATGTCGTCCGCGGCCTCGACCAGGAAGGCCAGCGGGTGCCGCCGGTACCAGCCAGCCGGTTCGCGCAGCATGCCGGTGGCCTCGCAGATCTCGTCCAGCAAGGCGCTGTCGGCGCTGAAGGCGCCGAACTTCTTCAGCCCCGCATAGGGCGCCGGGCCGCCCGCGCAGACCGCATCGCGCAGCGGCCGGGTGCAGGGGTACTTCAGGAAAGCACCCAGCGTCGCATAGCTGAGCCGCATGCCGCCCTCGCGTCGCGCCATCTCCAGCCGTCCGGCGATGCGCAATCCCTGGGCGTTGCCCTCGAAATGGGCGAACTCCGCCTGCTGTTCTGCGGGCACCTTCGCCGCCAGACCGGTGCCTGCCCGGAACTGCGCCGCAAACCAGCCGCCGATGCTGTCCTCTCCGGAGTGACCGAACGGCGGGTTGCCGATATCATGCAACAGGCAGGCTGCCTGCACGTGGCCAGCGATGCGCAGGACCTGATCCGGGGTGATCCGCCCGGCCTCCAGCAGCGCCTGCCCCACGCCGGATCCCAGCGAGCGGCCGACGCTGCAGGTTTCCATGCTGTGGATCATGCGGTGATGCACGTGGTCGTGGCTATAGAGCGGATGCACCTGCGTCTTCTGCGCCAGCCGCCGGAACGGTTCCGAGAACAGGATGCGGTCGTAATCCTGCAGATAGGCCTCGCGGCCCGGCACCTCGGGGTAGTCCGGCCGACACAGCCGCCCCGCGTTCAGCAGCCTGTTCCACTCCATCGCCATATGCCTGCTCCTTTGCCAGTCCTGCCGCGGTTAAACGAGAGGCGGCGGCGAAATGCAAACGCTTCAGCGTGGATGGATGCCTGCCGCTTCAAGCTTGTGCTCCGGCTCCACGTGAATCACCACCTGCGCGTCAGGCAGCGCCGTGATCAATGCAGCCTCCAGCCGGTCGCAGATGTCATGCGCGGCCCGAACCGGCATGGCGCCATCCACCACCATGTGGAACTCGATGAACAGGGCGCGGCCTGCGCGCCGGGTCTTCAACCCGTGCACCTGAAGCGCGCCATTGCCGCTGTTGTGGATGATCTGTTCGATGCGGGCGCGCTCCTCAGCCGGGGCGGCGGTGTCCATCAGCCCGCTGACCGAGGCCGCGATCACCAGCCAGCCCTCGCGCAGGATATTCACGGCAACCAGCAGCGCCAGCAGCGGATCGAGAATGCCCCAGCCGCTGGCCAGCGCCAGAGCGAGACCAACCAGCACCCCGGCAGAGGTCCACACGTCGCTCATCAGGTGCCGCCCGCCGGCGGTCAGCGCCGGCGATTTCAGCTGCCTGCCACGGTGCAGCAGCAGCCGCGCCCAGACCAGGTTCACGGCCATGGCGAGCGCGTTCACCGCCAGCCCGGCGGCGCTCCAGTCGGCGGCGGCGGGCTGCCCCAGCGCCGCCACCGCCTGGTTTACAATCAGCAGCGCCGCCACCACGATCATGCTGCCCTCGACCACAGCCGAGACATATTCGGCCTTGTGATGACCGTACGGGTGGCCCGCGTCCGGCGGCCGCTGGGCATAGCGCACCGCGAACCAGGCCATCACCGCGCCGCCGATGTTGACCAGTGACTCCAACGCATCCGACAGCAGCGCCACGGAGCCGGTCATACCCCAGGCCGCGGCCTTCAGAACCGCGACCGCCAGCGCCACAAGGATCGAGCCGGTCGCCATCTGCGCCGCCGTCAGACGCGTCAGCATGCCCCCGCTCCTGTCCGCCGCCCGCTCACATCATCAGCCCGCGGCGCAGCAGGTTCACGCCCGCGATCAGCAGAACAACCAGCGTCGCCCGCCGGAACATCGCCTGATCGATGCGGTCATGCAGCCGCCCGCCCAGCCACATGCCGACAACGGCGGGAATGATCATCGCAACCGAGAACGGCGCCGTTTCGGCCCGCATCACCCCCGAGCCCAGATGCGCACCCAGCAGCGCCACCGCGCCCAGCCCGTAGATCACGCCCTGCACCCGGATCTGCTCTGTCTTCTCAGTGCCCAGCGCGGTCAGATAGGCCACCGTCGGCGGCCCCCAAACGCCCGAAACACCGCCGATCAGCCCGGCAATGCCGCCCACGACTGCTTCACTGCGGCGGCTGGGGTTGGCAATGGTCAGCACCCGGCCCATCAGCTGCATTGCAGCAAAGACGGTGACCGGGAAGCCGATGATCAGCAGCATCGCCTGCTGCGGCAGCAAACGCACCAGCTGCGCGCTCGATATCAGGCAGACCAGGCCGATCAGCAGGAACACCCGGAACCGGCGCACCGACGCCAGCGCCGCCCCCGCGCCCTGCCGCAGCGCCTGCATGCCATTGGTCACCAGCGTCGGCAGAATCAACCCGGCCAGCGCCAGCTCCGGCGGCAGGAACATGCTGAGTCCGGAAACAAAAATCATCGGCATGGCAAAGCCCACCATACCCTTGATGGTGCCCGCCAGCAGGGCGATGCCCGCCGCGGCTGCCAGCTCTGCCGGGGAAAGAAGTGAAAACAATGCGCTCATGCACTCGCTGTACCACATCCGACGCCTGCTGCACGGGCAAAATGATGGCGCAATTTTACGTCCAAACCAAACGTCATGGCGAATTTTTATTGCGCTGCACCTGCAAAATGATTTACCACCAAGCGAGCGGAAAAGGATCTGATTCATGGCCCACGACGGACAGGACTTGCAAATGAAACCGACACTCATCCCCGGCCTGCTGCAACTGACGGCCGCGGCACTGGAGCCGCTGGACCAGCTTCTGGAGACCGCCCGCGCCGCGGTGCGCGCGCAGGTTACCGAGGAGGGCCGCGTCTCGGGCCGCCTGATCGAGGCAAACCAGACCGCGGCCCACGGGCTGTCCTGGCTTGCGACCTATGTCTACAGCCTGCGCCAGATGCAGAAATGGGCCGAAAAGCTTGAGGCCGAGGGCAAGTTCGGCGAGATGGAGCAGCTGATCCACCAGATCGGCTTTGGCGAGTACCTGTGGCAGGTCTATGGCGGCATCCAGATGAACCAGGGCGAGATCGTGCGCTTGCAGGACCTGGGGCTGAGCCAGGACGACCAGCACGCGCTGATGGTTCCGGCCGTGATGACCCTGTGTGAGCAGGGCAACAGCCAGGCCGCCCGCAGCCGTCTCGTAGAACTTATGGAGGAGCAGACCGGCTCCACCATGTTCGGCGCATCGGGTCTGGAGGAAGAGCTGGAGATGATCCGCGACCAATTCCGCCGCTATGCGGTGGAGAAGGTCGAACCCCACGCCCACGACTGGCACCTCCGGGACGAGTTGATCCCGATGGAGGTGATCGAGGAACTGGCCGAAATGGGCGTCTTTGGCCTGACCATCCCGGAGGAATACGGCGGCTTCGGCCTGTCCAAGGCCTCGATGGTGGTGGTGTCGGAAGAGCTGTCGCGCGGATACATCGGTGTTGGCAGCCTCGGCACCCGGTCGGAGATCGCGGCGGAGCTGATCCTCTGCGGCGGCACCGAGGAGCAGAAGGCCAGCTGGCTGCCCCGACTGGCCAGCGCCGAGATCCTGCCCACGGCGGTGTTCACCGAGCCGAATACAGGCTCTGATCTGGGCTCTTTGCGCACCCGCGCGGTGAAGGACGAGAATGGCGATTACCGGATCACCGGCAACAAGACCTGGATCACCCACGCTGCCCGCACCCATGTGATGACCCTGCTGGCACGCACCGACCCCGCCAGCACCGACCACCGCGGCCTGTCGATGTTCCTGGCGGAAAAGACCCCCGGCACCGATGAAAACCCCTTCCCGACCGAGGGCATGACCGGCGGCGAGATCGAGGTTCTGGGCTACCGCGGCATGAAGGAATACGAGCTGGGCTTCGACAATTTTCACGTGAAGCAGGAAAACCTGCTGGGCGGCGAAGAAGGCAAGGGCTTCAAACAGCTGATGGAGACCTTTGAGTCGGCCCGCATCCAGACCGCCGCCCGCGCCATCGGCGTGGCACAGTCGGCGCTGGATATCGCCATGCAATACGCGCAGGAGCGCAAGCAGTTCGGAAAGAGCCTGATCCACTTCCCCCGGGTATCGGGCAAGCTGGCGATGATGGCGGTCGAGATCATGATCGCCCGTCAGCTGACCTATTTCTCGGCCTGGGAAAAGGACAACGGCCACCGCTGCGATCTGGAGGCCGGCATGGCCAAGCTGCTGGGGGCCCGTGTTGCCTGGGCCGCGGCTGACAATGGATTGCAGATCCATGGCGGCAATGGCTTCGCGACCGAGTACAAGATCTCTCGGGTGCTCTGCGATGCGCGGATCCTGAATATCTTCGAAGGTGCAGCAGAGATTCAGGCCCAGGTGATCGCCCGCCGCCTGCTGGGCTGAGTGTCCGGGGGGACATAGATCGGGGCTGTGACAGCGATCGCTGCGACTTTGCTGCAATGGCAACGGCAAAAGTCGCGGCCGCGCGACACGGCCCCCTGTACGGCCGCGTTCAGGATACGGTTAATCTGCGGCATGTTCATGCTCCGCGCCCTTCTGATCCCGCTGGTCCTGCTTGCGGCCTGCGCCCCGCGCCCTGACAACGGCCAAGCCTCCCGCATCCTGGTGATGGGGGATTCTCTGCTGGCCTGGCACAGCCTCTCCGGCAATTCCGTCGCCGATGCACTGGCGCGCAAGCTGCAGGAGCCGGTGACGGACCGCTCCGTTTCCGGGGCGCGTGTCCTCTATGCGCTGCCGGTTACAGGCGCAGCGGGGCTGAACATCGGCAAACAGTACCGACCGGGCGATTGGGAGTGGATCATCGTCAACGGCGGCGGCAACGATCTATGGCTGGGCTGTGGCTGCATGATCTGCGACCGCAAGCTGGACAGGATGGTGTCCGCAGACGGGCGACAGGGCGCGATCCCCGACATGCTGGCGCGCCTTCGGAAGACCGGCGCGCAGGTTGTCTATGTGGGCTACCTGCGCAGTCCGGGAACCGGGTCGCTGATCAAACATTGCCGGGATGAAGGCAAGACGCTGGAAGACCGCATTCAGCAGACTGCCGCGCGGGACGAAGGGCTGCACTTTTTGTCCCTTCGGACCATGGTGCCACATGGCGACCGCAGCTTTCACGCCGCCGACCGGATCCACCCTTCGATCAAAGCCAGCCGCGAGATAGCGCGACGGATAGCGGACATCATTCGCGAAAATTGACCTGCTACCCTGCTGCCCGTTCACCCGCCCCTGGAGCACTCGCAGATCTGTACAGAGCCTTCCGAATGACGGCAGCGCCACGTTCCGCCTGAAACCCATTGCGCCCAAAACCGAGAGCGCCCCGTGTGGCAAATGCCGGTTTTGCTGTGGGACCGGATTTTTCCGCCGCGACTGCGGCGAAAGCAACAGCCAGTGTCACGATCCGCTAAAGTGTGGGCGCCCGGGAAAGGCGGATCAGAGACGGCGGTTCAGCAAATCTGCCAAACGCCCCCGTGCCTCGGGCAGCGGCTTGTCCCCCATGGCGGGTGCCAGATGCGCCTGCAGGAAATAACCGGTGGTTCGCAGCGCCTCCACGATCTCGCTGTCTTCAGCCGCCCCCTGGCCTCGCATCACCGGAGGCAGGGGCAACAACCGGCTCGCCCAATCGTCGGCGCCTTCACGTGAAACAGCGCGCCCCGTCTTCGGCGACACAAAGGCCAGGTCTGTCTGCTTTCCCGTCACCGCGCAGGCGGAGAGGTCAAGACCAAAGCCCATCTCTTCCAACAGGGCCATCTCCCAGCGCAAATAGGCCAGCGGCCAGAGTGTCTCGTTCTCGAGCAGGTCCAGCAATTGTTCGCTGCGGCGATACAGCTCCGGGTGCGGTTCCCGTTCTGGAAGGCAGAAGGCCAGCAGCGCCGTCACGGCATTCAATCCGGCCAACGCCACCCGACCCGAGAGCGCCGCCGCCGCCCGGCTGCGCAGCGGCTCTGCATGATAGCTGCCGATGTGATCTTCCAACCGCGCTCGCCAGGCAAGATCCAGTTGAGCCCCCGGTTGCAAGATCGGGGCCATCCTGCGCCCGGCCCCACCGCGGACCACGCCAGCGTGACGCCCGTGATTTTCGGTAAAAACATCAATGATCGCCGCGCTCTCTCCGTGGCGACGCACCGAGAGCAAGATGCCGTGATCACGCCATTCCATCGTCGCGCCTCCCCGGTTTCTGATCCAAGTCAGCAGAGCCTATCGCAAAGACAGCCGCAAGCCGAAGCGTCACTCCAGTCCCGGTTCGTCCAGCAGGTGCCGCCCAGCGCGATCCTCGACCTCAATCACCCAAAGGTCGGGATCAAAGTCCCGCTGGCGACGTATGGAAGCATCCACCTCCTGCTCCGAACCGGTCGCCAGTTCCTGCCACCTGCGGGAGCCGGTCATCAGGTCGTAGGTCCGGTGAAACGCGCTTGCCTTGCCATCCAGCGTGTTCAGTTTCACCAGCACCGCGCCCGCGGTGTCATCACCGTGGGACGTGACGAAGGCGGGAATGTCCTGAAACCGCAGTCGGGCAAGATAGGCATCCACCCAGAACCGGGCCGTGAGGCGGGTCATGCCGCGCCTCGGCCTGCGCCAGCGCCCATGGTGAGGGCGGAAGCCTCCGGCGGGAGTATTTTCGCAAAGGTGAAGGACATCAAGCGCTTCAGTTGCCGTCTTTGAAGTCGAGGCCCATTTCGGAATAGCGCTCGGCCTCTTCCAGCCAGTTGGGGCGCACTTTCACCTGCAGGAACAGGTGCACTTTGCGGCCCAGGAACTCTTCCAGTTCCGCGCGGGCGGCCTGGGAGACCGATTTGATGGTCTCGCCGCGCTTGCCCAGCACGATGCCCTTGTGGCCGTCGCGCATGACGTAGATCATCTGGTCGATGCGCGCGGAACCATCCTTGCGCTCTTCCCAGTTCTCGGTTTCCACGGTCAGCTGATAGGGCAGTTCCTGGTGCAGCCGCAGGGTCAGCTTCTCGCGCGTCATCTCTGCCGCGATCATCCGCATCGGCAGGTCTGCAATCTGATCCTCGGGGTAAAGCCACGGGCCTTCGGGCAACTTGCCGGCCAGCCAGCGCCGCAGATCGTCAACGCCATGACCACGCTCGGCGGAGATCATGAAAGTCTCGGCAAACTCATGGCGGCTGTTCAATTCCTGCGCCAGGCCCAGCAGCTTTTCAGGCTGCACCCGGTCGATCTTGTTGATGGCGAGCGCCAGGGTGCGGCCCGCGCCGATTTCCGCGAGCCCCTCGAGAATCTTCTCCACGCCTTCCGTGATGCCACGATGGGCTTCGACCATCAGCACAACGACGTCAGCATCGGCCGCGCCGCCCCAGGCCGCGGCGACCATGGCGCGGTCGAGACGACGGCGCGGGCGGAAAAGCCCGGGCGTATCCACGAAAACGATCTGCGCATCCCCTTCCATCGCCACGCCGCGGATGCGGGCGCGGGTGGTCTGCACCTTGTGGGTCACGATCGAGACCTTGGCCCCGACCATACGGTTCAGAAGGGTCGATTTGCCCGCGTTGGGCTCTCCGATCAGGGCAACGAATCCGGCGCGTGTGGTCATGGGTACTGATCCTGTTTGCAGAGCGGATCCCCTACAGGATTTTACCCACAGGGGCCAGAGGTGTTTTCCCCCACGGGGTGCTGCTTACAATCACACAAACTTGCCCCATGTCAAAGACCTGTGGCAGACCCACCGGCACAAGGGCAGCGCCAAGCAACGCCAGCCAGCCAGGTCGCCCATCCTGTCCCAAGCCCAAAGAGGTCTCCCGATGAATCGCCGTGAATTTCTACTGGGCAGTGCCGCCAGCGCCGGGCTGGTCGGCGCCGCGACCTGGATCAATGCGGCCCCTTCGCAGAAGCGTGAACTGACCATTCAGCCAGCCAGTTTCAAGCTGCGCACCCGGCGCACCATGGATATGGTGAGCCTGTCACCGGATGCACCGCCGCCCGTGCTGCTGGGCCGCCAGGATAAACCCATGCAACTGCGGGTCATCAACGGCACGGAAGACTACACCGCAATGCACTGGCACGGTTTGCGAATTCCGAATGCGATGGATGGGGTGCCCTACCTGACCCAGATGCCAATCGCGGGGGGCGAAAGCTTCGACTATGAGTTCACACCACCCGACGCCGGGACCTATTGGTACCACCCGCATTGCATGACCATGGCGCAGATGGCACACGGGCTGACCGGTGTCATGGTGATAGCCGAAGCCGAGGACCCGGGCTTCGATGCCGACCAGGTGGTGAACTTGCGGGATTTCCGGCTGGATGAAAACGACGCCTTTCTCCCCTACTCCACGGCCCGGGGCGCGGCTCGGAGTGGCACCTTTGGCAATGTGATCACCGCCAACTGGCGGCAGGCCCCCGTTTACGATCAGCGGACAGGCGGTCTGGTCCGGTTGAGGCTGGTCAACAGCGATACCACACGGATCTACAAGCTTTACCTCAGCACCGACACCGCACGAATCATGGCCTGGGATGGGCACCCGGTAGAGGTGCCGGTCGCGCTGCCCTCGGCCCAAGCACCGCTGTTGCTTGGGCCGGGGCAACGCGTTGACCTGGCTGTGAAGATGCCCGCGCATGAAGGCCAGACGGTAGAGCTGCTGGCCGACCTGCCCGGCCAGCCGGGGCGGGTGATGACCCAGTTGCGCGCGGTCGGGCGTGATCTGGCACGAGACCTGCGCGATCTGAAGCCGCTGCCCGCCAATCCTGTTTCACGTCCGGATCTGGCCAAGGCGGAGGTGCATGACTTCGTCTTTGGCTGGACGCCAGAAGGCCGCGCGCCGGATGACGGCTATTGCGGCTCTCTGGGCTATAGCTTCTGGTCGATCAACCGCACCCCCTGGCCCGGAGATGCAGCCCGCGATACAGGCCCGCTTGCCACTTTGGAGCGAGGCAAGAGCTATATCCTGCGGCTTCGCAACGAGTCGCCCAATCTGCATCCCATCCACTTGCACGGGCTGGCCTTCGTGCCGATCCGGTCGAACCGGCGGCAGCTGCCACCGCTGATGACAGACACGATACTTCTGCTGAAGGACGAGGTGGTCGAAATCGCGCTGGTCGCCGACAACCCCGGAGACTGGGCCTTTCACTGTCACGTCATCGAGCATCAGAAAACCGGTCTTGCCGGTTTCCTGCGGGTCACCTGAGCCAGATTAGTCGAGCTTGCCCAACAGTGCCTTGGCCGCCGCCTGTTCAGCCTGACGCTTGGACCCTGCGGTGGCCTGGGCCTCGTTGCCGTCCTGCAACCGCGCCGCAATGGTGAACACCGGAGCATGATCCGGTCCGCTGCGCGCCACCTCGACATAGGCCGGAGGTTTCTGACCGCGTGCCTGTGCCCATTCCTGCAGGGATGTCTTGGCATCCCGCGCATCCGTGTCGACTTGATGGATCCGCTTGCCCCACAAGCGCAGGATCAGCTCGGCCGCCGCGTCGAACCCGGCATCCTTGTAGACGGCGGCAATCACCGCCTCCATTGCGTCTCCCAGCAGCGCCTGCTTGCGCCGCCCGCCGGACATCATTTCCGACCGGCCCAGCTTCAACACTGCGCCGAGGTCGATTTCGCGGGCGACATCGGCACAGGCCTCCTTGCGCACCAGCGCATTGAAACGCGGCGCCAGCTGGCCTTCGGTTGCGGTCTTGTCATGCTCCAGCAGCGCAGTCGCCATCACCAGCCCCAGCACCCGGTCGCCCAGGAACTCCAGTCGCTGGTTGTCCTTGCGGGTGGACGAGGAGACAGACGCATGGGTTACGGCGCGCTGCAGAAGCTCAGGCCGTTTGAAGCGGTAGCCGATCCGCTCCTCGAACGCGCGCAGGTCCTTTGAGAGTTTCACTGGATCCCCTTGAAGAAACGATCGCTGCGCCAGGTCCAGAAGAACAGCATGGAACGCCCGGCAGAGGAGAACATGATCCGGTCTGCCCGACCGATCAGGTTTTCAAACGGGACGAAACCGACCCCACCCGCGGATTGCGGCAGGCGGCTGTCCGAGGAGTTGTCGCGGTTGTCCCCCATGAAGAAGTAATGACCTTCAGGCACTTGGTAGACACCAGTGTGGTCCATCCCCTGGTTGGTGATGTTCAGCACAACGTGTTTGCTGCCCCCCGGCAGGGTTTCGATCTGGCGCGATTTCTTGCAGATGGCGCCCTGGCCCACGGGCGCGTTTTCACAACGCGGCAAGGAGCCTTGCGGCCCCTGGCGTTCCATCACCTCCTCGAACTCGCCCGCGTCTTCCAGCTGAACGGCCGAGCCGTTGATGAACAGCACGCCATTTTTCATCTGGATCTTGTCCCCGGGCAGGCCGACCAATCGCTTGATGAAATCGTTGCCGTTCACCGGGTGGCGAAACACCACCACGTCGCCGCGCTCAGGCTGATCGCCCAGCAGTCGCGTGTTGTCGCCGTCCAGGAAACCGCAAATATCCTTGGCGTCGATGTTCAGCCCGACCGCGGGAATCCGCACGCTGGGGCATGAGGCGTAGGAATACCCGTAGGCCATCTTGTTGACGAAGAGGAAGTCCCCGATCAGCAGGGTTTCCTTCATCGACCCGGAGGGGATCCAGAAAGGTTGGAAAAACAGGGTGCGGAAAATACCGGCGATCAGCAGCGCGTAGACAACGGTTTTCACCGTCTCGATAATCGAACTGCTGGCCTTTGTCTTTGCCGTCATCAGGCTCTCCGGGTTGATACAGGGTCCGGGGCTACATGATCCCCCGGCGGGGGCAAGTCAAGTTCTGCCGGGAGAATCGGCGCTTTCGGCCAGTGGGCGGGCTTCGATCACCACGAAGGCCTGCGCCCAGGGATGATCGTCGGTCAGGGTGACATGAATCACAGCCTCATGGCCCGGGGGCGTCATCTCGCGCAGGCGCTCGGCGGCCCAGCCAGTTACATGCATGACAGGCTGGCCGGTGCGCAGGTTCGACACCGCCATGTCCTTCCAAGAGATCCCCATGCGCAGGCCGGTTCCCAGCGCCTTGGAGCAAGCTTCCTTGGCGGCCCAACGTTTGGCATAGGTGCCCGCCACATCGCGCCGACGCTCGGCCTTGCGCTGCTCGACCTCGGTGAACACACGGTTGCGGAAGCGATCCCCGAAGCGGTCCAGCGTACGCTGGATCCGCTCGATGTTGGCAAGATCGGTTCCGACGCCCAGAATCATCCGTGCCTCCAGTCGGCCATCACGTCACGGCGCGCCCCGGCCATGTCAGGCCCGCGCGCCATCCATCAGGCGGCGCATCTCCTGCACCGCAGGGGTGAGCCCGCGGAAAATCGCCTCGCCGATCAGGAAGTGTCCAATGTTCAACTCGCGCACCTCGGGGAAGGCGGCAATCGGGGCGACGGTGTCATAGGTGAGGCCATGTCCCGCATGGACCTCCAGCCCTAGGGAATGGGCATAGGCGGACATGTCGCGCAGGGCCTCCAGCTCGCGGTCGCGCGCCTCGAAGTTGCCTTCGGCGTGATAATCGCAATACGCGCCCGTGTGCAGCTCGATCACCTCGGCACCGATCCGGTGGGCCGCCTCGATCTGCTTCTTGTCCGCGGCGATGAAGATCGACACCCGGCAACCAGCATCCCGCAGGGGCGCAATGAAATGGGCCAGACGGTTTTCCTCGCGCGCCACTTCCAGACCGCCCTCTGTGGTCCGCTCCTCGCGCTTTTCAGGCACGATACAGACCGCGTGCGGCTTGTGTCGCAGCGCGATCTTCTGCATCTCGTCGGTGGCCGCCATCTCGAAATTCAAGGGAACGCTCAGCGCCTCCATCAGCCCATCGATGTCGGCATCCGTGATGTGGCGGCGGTCTTCGCGCAGGTGCGCGGTGATGCCGTCGGCGCCCGCCTCTTCGGCCAGTTTCGCCGCGCGGATCGGATCCGGATAGGCGCCACCACGGGCGTTACGCACGGTGGCGACATGGTCGATGTTCACGCCCAGGCGCAATTGGTTCTGTGTCATGAGAAATCTCTCATCCGTCTAAGTCACAACATTTGCGCAGAGACTAGACGCCCCACCGGCAAGAGCAAGGGCGCAGGCGATAATGGTACAATCCGGCGCGCGCTTCAGCGCTTGGCAGGCAATTCCGCGCGCTGCTTGATGGCGTCGAATTTGGCCTTGATCTTGGCCCTGCGGCGCTGCTGGTAGACCCGGATCACCGGCAGGCTGAGATAGTAGCAGACCGTGGCGCAGATGATGCCGGGGATGATGCCGCCGATCATGTAGGGATAAAACACCTCGTTGTAGAAGAGATGCAGCCCCTTCCAGTCAGCGGGCTGGTCCATGAACAGCGCAAAGAGGTTGTCCTTCAAGTCACCGCCAGCCGCGAGGAATTTGCCCACCAGCGACTTGTCGACGTCTTCATCGAATTCGGTCCCCAACAGCCAATGACCGGTCTGCAGCGAGGCGACCCCGATCGGAACATAGGTCAGCGGATTGCCAAAAAACGTGCCGCTGAGCGCTGCAAGGATGTTGCCGTTGCACATCCGCGCGATCAGCGCCGCGATCACGAAGTGTATGCCGTAAAAGGGGGTGAACGTGGTAAAGACACCTGCCCAGATACCGCGGGCGATGCGCTCGGGTGAATCGGGCAGACGCCGCACCCTGTGTTTGACATACAGGAACGCCCGGCCCCAGCCGCCGCGCGGCCAGAGAAAATCCGCCAGCGCCCGCAGGGGCGAACGTCTGTCCCGGCGCCTGAATACCAAAGTTGCGCGTCCTTCCCGGTTTCCGGCTCAGAGGGTCAGCGGCTGGTCACGGGATCTGGCGCTCTTCCGGCTTGTCCCGGAACCGCGCCACCGCGGCAACATCGCTTTCCGCCTCGAGCGTCAGCATCAGCGAGTGCAACTGTTCCACATCCCGCAGTTCCACATTGACCATAAGCCGGTAAAAGTCTGGTTTCCTGTCAACAAATTCCAGATCCGAGATATTGGCCTTTTTCTCGCCGATCAATGTGCAAATGCGCCCCAGCACGCCCGCGTCATTGCCGATGGTCAGCTCCAGCGTCACCCCGTAGACGGCAGGGTGCGTACCGCTGTGCCAATGCACGTCCATCCAGCGCTCGGGCTGGTCCTCAAATTCGCTCAGCCGGTCGCAGTCAGCAGCATGCACCACCACGCCGCGACCACGGTAGGTGATGCCGATGATGCGTTCACCTGGCAAAGGCTGGCAACAGGTGGCGCGCTCGAAGCTCTGCCCCGGCTCCAGCCCGATCACCGCCCGGCGCGGCGAGATCTCGTCGCCGTCGCCGGTGGTCAGCTCCGGGTACACCGACTGCACCACATCATGGGCCGTGATGACGGCTGCCCCCAGGCGGGCCAGCAATTCGTCGACACTGCCGACACGCAGCGCGCGGGCCGCGGTCTCCAGCGCCTTGTCGGTGGCTTTCTTGCCGACATGTTCAAAGGCCGACCGTGCCAGCTCATGGCCCAGTTTCACGAAGCGCGCTCTGTCAGCCTCGCGCAAGGCCCTGCGGATGGCGGTGCGGGCCTTGCCGGTGGTGGCAATTTCCAGCCAGCTGGCCTGCGGCATCTGACCTTCGGCGGTGATCACGTCGACCGACTGGCCGTTGCGCAGCCGGGTCCACAGCGGCACCCGGATGCCGTCCACCTTGGCGCCAACACAGGCATGGCCGATGCGCGTGTGGATCGCATAGGCGAAGTCGATCGGCGTCGCCCCCTTGGGCAGCTTGATCACGTCCCCCTTGGGCGTAAAGCAGAACACCTGGTCGGAATACATCTCGAGCTTAACAGCCTCGAGAAACTCGTCGTGGTCATCCTCGGCATCGAACTGTTCCGTCAGCGAGGCGATCCATTTGGCCGGATCCACCGCAAAAGGGTTCTCCGAGCGCACGCCGTCGCGGTAGGACCAATGCGCCGCAACACCCGTCTCCGCCACATCGTGCATCTGGCGGGTGCGGATCTGCACTTCGACCCGCTTGCCATCGCGGCCCGACACCGTCGTATGGATAGAGCGGTAGCCGTTGGACTTGGGCTGGCTGATATAGTCCTTGAAACGCCCCGGCACGGCCCGCCAGCGCTGGTGGATGGCCCCCAGCGCGCGATAGGCATCTTCCTCGGAGGTGGTAATCACCCGGAAGCCGTAAATATCAGACAGCCGGGAAAACCCCTGATCCTTGGCCTGCATCTTGCGCCAGATCGAGTAGGGTTTCTTGGCGCGGCCAAACACCTCGGCCTCGATCCCGGCCTTCTCCAGCTCCAGCCGCATGTCGCCGGTGATCCGGTGAATCACATCGCCGGTTTCGCGCTGCAGGGTGACGAAGCGGCGGATGATCGACTGGCGGCCTTCGGGGTTCAGCACCCGGAACGCCAGATCTTCCAGTTCCTCGCGCATCCACTGCATGCCCATCCGGCCTGCCAGTGGCGCGTAGATATCCATCGTTTCGCGCGCCTTCTGGGCCTGCTTTTCGGGCCGCATCGCCTTGATGGTGCGCATGTTGTGCAGGCGGTCGGCGAGCTTGACCAGGATCACTCGCAGATCCTTGGACATTGCCATGAACAGCTTGCGGAAATTCTCCGCCTGCTTGGTTTCACGGCTGCTGAGTTGCAGGTTTGTCAGCTTGGTGACGCCATCGACCAGCATCGCCACCTCGTCGCCGAAACGACGCGCGACTTCCTCGTAGGAAGCCTTGGTATCCTCGATGGTGTCGTGCAGAAGCGCGGTGATGATGGTGGCATCATCCAACCGCTGCTCGGTCAGGATCGCGGCGACCGCGACGGGATGCGTGAAGTAGGGCTCGCCCGAGTGGCGATACTGCCCGGCATGCATCTCCTCGCCGAACTTGTAGGCTTCGGCGATCCGATCCACATTGGTCTTCGGGTTGTAGTTGCGGACCAGTTCAAGCAGGTCGTCGGAAGAAATCATGTCTGGTCCGCAGCCTCAAGTATGCGAGCGCGTGCCTCAGCCCTGGCCCTGGGCCTCCATCAGCGCACGCAGCAGTTTCTCTTCCGACATGTCATCGTCGGCGGGTTTGTCATTGTCGGCACCCATCAGCAGCGCCATGGAATCATCTTCCGGCTCATCGACCTCGATCTGGGTCTGGTTGCTCTCGATCAGGCGCTCGCGCAGTTCGTCTGCGCTCTGGGTCTCTTCCGCGATCTCGCGCAGGGACACGACCGGGTTCTTGTCGTTGTCGCGTTCAACGGTGATTGGGGCACCTGCCGAAATCTCGCGAGCGCGATGCGCTGCCAGCATCACCAGCTCAAAGCGGTTGGGTACCTTGTCGACGCAATCTTCAACCGTCACGCGGGCCATCAGCGACTCTCCATCTCAATCCGGGTCCAGAGGGCAGACATTTACGCCCAAAGCTTTCTCTTGACAAGGGCGGAAAACGCCGCAGTGGGTTGCTAGAGCGGTTGCACTTCGGCCAACGCATGCTGGGGCAGCTCCGCCAGCAACTGCATCACGGTCTTGCCCAGCACCGGGTGGCACCACTGCGGCACGATATCCGCGAGGGGAACCAGCACGAAGGCACGATCCTGAATGCGCGGATGCGGCAGGATCAACTGCCCCGGCGCCTCCTGCATCTGCTGCTCCAGGGGCAACCCTTGCCAGCGGGCGAATCCGTCCGCGTCCGGCAGCACCACGCCGCCGCAGTCAATCAGATCAAGATCCAGCGTGCGCATCCCCCAGCGCTGCTCGCGCACACGGGCAAACTGCGCTTCAACCTCGTGCAGTCTCTGCAACAACGCCTCAGGATCCATGGAACTTTCAACGACAAGCGCCGCGTTCACATAATCGGGACCAGCCCCGGCCGGAAAGCACGGCGTGCGGAAGAAACGGGAGACACTCCGCACCCGAATACCCTCGCCGTTCAACATGCTGACCGCCCGCGAGAGGGTGATCTGCGGTGCCTCTCCGTCGTTCGGCAGATTGCCGCCCAAAGCAAGGAGCGACTTGTTACGATTCTCCGCCACTTTTGACCCTATTTCATAATGCCCCTATACTTGCGGGACATGACAAATAACTTACATTAAGTCTACCTGTTTCGGCAATTTCACTCACCCACTCACACGCGCCCGAAACGGTCACACTGGAAGGAATTTTTTATGTTTTACAAGGACGAACGGCTTGCGCTGTTCATAGACGGTTCGAATCTGTACGCCGCGGCCAAGGCGCTCGGATTCGATATCGACTATAAGCTGTTGCGGCAGGAATTCATGCGCCGCGGAAAACTGCTGCGGGCCTTCTATTACACCGCCTTGCTCGAAAACGACGAGTATTCCCCGATCCGCCCGCTGGTGGATTGGCTGCACTACAACGGTTTTACCATGGTCACCAAGCCGGCCAAGGAATACACCGACAGCCTCGGACGGCGCAAGGTCAAGGGCAACATGGACATTGAGCTCACCGTTGACGCGATGGAGCTGGCACCGCGGGTGGATCACATTGTGCTGTTCTCCGGCGACGGGGACTTCCGCCCGTTGATCGCGAGCCTGCAGCGGCAGGGCGTGCGGGTTTCCGTGGTCTCGACGATCCGCAGCCAACCGCCGATGATCTCTGACGACCTGCGCCGCCAAGCCGACAATTTCATCGAGCTGGAAGAACTGCGCGACGTGATCGGCCGCCCGCCGCGGGAACAAAGCGAGCCTCGCCCGGCCAGCGCAGTCCACGGCTGATTGCCCGACACGCAAAACGCCCTGTTTCGCCGCCAGATGGGGAGGCGGCGACGCGGGGGCATTTGCTATGGGATCACAATCGGGAACGACGAGAAATCGTCGCCCCCTTCCTTTCCGCGACCGACCGACGGTCGGCCACTGGACCTTGCCCGCGGAAGCGCTTACCTCTGGGCGGCAAGGAGACGCCCATGACCAAGCCACCCCTGACCCTTTACCTCGCTGCGCCGCGCGGTTTCTGCGCCGGTGTCGACCGTGCCATCAAGATTGTCGAAATGGCGATCGAGAAATGGGGCGCCCCCGTCTACGTGCGCCACGAGATCGTGCACAACAAATACGTGGTGGATTCCTTGCGCGACAAAGGCGCCATTTTTGTCGAGGAACTGGATGAATGCCCCGATGACCGCCCGGTGATCTTTTCCGCTCATGGGGTGCCAAAGTCCGTGCCGGCCGCGGCCGAAGCGCGCAAGATGGTCTATGTGGACGCCACCTGCCCGCTGGTCTCCAAGGTTCATATCGAAGCCCAGCGCCATGCTGAGGCGGGCCTGCAGATGATCATGATCGGCCACAAGGGCCACCCAGAAACCATCGGTACCATGGGCCAGCTGCCCGAAGGTGAGGTGCTTCTGGTCGAAACGGTCGAGGACGTGGCCACCGTTGAGGTGCGCGATCCCGATCAGCTGGCCTTTGTAACCCAAACGACCCTGTCGGTCGATGACACCAAGGATATCGTTGCCGCGCTGGAAGCCCGGTTTCCGAATATCATCGGTCCGCACAAGGAAGACATCTGCTATGCCACCACCAACCGTCAGCAAGCGGTGAAATCGGTGGCGCCGAAATCCGATGCGCTGCTGGTGGTGGGCGCGCCGAACTCCTCCAACTCGCGCCGCCTGGTCGAGGTTGGCGCCAAGAACGGCTGCGCCTACGCCCAACTGGTGCAGCGCGCCGAAAACATTGACTGGCGCGCTCTGGACGGGATCCGCTCCATCGCCATCACCGCTGGCGCCTCGGCACCGGAACTGCTGGTGAACGAGGTCATCGACGCCTTCCGTGCCCGTTACGATGTGACAGTCGAAGTGGTCGAAACCGCGGTGGAAACTGTCGAGTTCAAGGTGCCACGCGTGCTGCGGATGCCCGCCTGAACCACACGGCGGGCCAGTCCTGGCCGCGCCGCTTCACGCAGAATTCGCCGGGCGGATTTGCACTTGCCCCGCTCGGCACCCAAAGTTAAGCCCGCCCTCCGGCGCGCAATGAGACCAAAGAATTCGAGGTAAGACTGGTGCAATTTATCAAACAGGCAGGATTTGAGCAGGGTAGCCCTTGCCGCTCTACAGGCACAGTCTTTGTCGGCGCGGCCACCTTGAAGATCGTGGTGACCGCCCATGGCTGAGCTCTTTGCCTACACCGATGGCGCCTGCTCCGGCAATCCCGGCCCCGGCGGCTGGGGCGTGCTGCTGCGCGCCATGGATGGTGACACCATCGTGAAGGAAAAGGAACTCAGCGGCGGCGAGCCGGAGACCACCAACAACAGGATGGAACTGCTGGCGGCCATCAACGCGCTGGAAAGCCTTGCCCGGCCGTCCACCATCACGGTGGTGACGGACTCCGCCTATGTGAAAAACGGTGTCACGGGCTGGATCCACGGCTGGAAGAGAAACGGCTGGAAGACCTCTGCCAAGAAGCCAGTGAAGAACGTCGAACTGTGGCAGCGCCTCGACGAGGCCCAGCGCCGCCACAAGGTGACCTGGGAATGGGTCAAGGGCCACGCTGGCCACCCAGAAAACGAACGCGCCGATGAGCTGGCCCGCGCCGGCATGGCTCCGTTCAAGAAAAAGAAGCTCGCATGAGCTTTCTGACCCTGCTGGATTACGCCTCGGTGCTGGTTTTTGCTCTGACCGGCGCGCTGGTGGCCAGCCGGGCACAGCTGGATATCGTTGGCTTTGCCTTCGTGGCCTGCCTCACTGCGGTGGGTGGTGGCACCGTGCGCGATTTGCTCCTCAATCGCGATCCGGTCTTCTGGGTAGGCGATCCCAACTACATCCTGCTGGCAGCGGCGGCGGCGGTAGCGGTGTTTTTCACCGCGCATCTGGTGGAAAGCCGCATGCGCTGGGTGATCTGGCTGGACAGTTTCGCTCTGGCCGTCGCCGTTCCCGCCGGCACCGGGGCCGCGATTGCGCTCGGCAAGGAGCCGGTGATCGTGGTGCTGATGGGCATGGCCACCGGATCTCTTGGCGGGCTGATGCGCGATGTGGTCTGCAACGAGGTTCCCCTGGTCCTGAAACAGGGCGAATTATACATCACCTGCGCCATGGCCGGGGCCTCCTCAGCGGTTCTGGGGATCTGGCTGGGGCTGGAGCTGCGCCACGCGCTGCTGATCTGCGCCGCCGTCTGCTGGAGCCTGCGGGCGGGATCAATCCTGTTCGGCTGGCACTTGCCCGTCTACAAAAGCCGCCCCCCGCGCAGCTGACATCAGCAAACGCCCCCGAGCACCTGTCAGCTTAATCGGTGTTCTGCCCCGTCTCCAACCGCTGTAGAAAGGCTTGCCCCTCAGCACTGAGCCGCGCCTTGCGCCCGCGGCGGCGATGCCAGACCTGTGCCGCATCGTGATACTCGCGCAACTTCACATCCCGTAGCAGCTCCGCCTTGATGGCCAGGGCCGGAGCGAAACCGTCGGCCAGACGACGATCTTCCACTTCGTTGCGATCAAACCTGTGCCAGTAGTCGTGCTCGATCGTTGCCGAGACATGATTGGCGCGACCGCGCGCCCTCTTGAGCAAAAATCCCTCGCGGGAGCGGAGTGCATAGTGGTTGAGCTGGGCGGCCTCATAGCCGTATTCGCCACCGGCATAGAGCCCCTCCGCAACACCTTCCTCAGTAAGGCGGGTGCCATCGGCCAGTTGCCAGTTCACCTGCCCCGCGGGGACGGCGAGAAACGGGCGGTGCACTCCCATACGCTCGAATTTGCCATTGTTGCGAAACGCGGTCTTGAACGCCCGATAATCCTCGACACCGCCGTGGGCCGGTTCAGCCCGGACAAACGCCTGCGGCACCGGGCCGTGATTAACCTCTTGCACACCAGCGTTCCCGAACACCCGCCAGACAAAGGACACGGCGTCGGCTCCGGCATCTTGCCGTGCGGCCAGCAGCTCCAGCAGGCTGTCGGCACCGTTGTTGATCTGCAGATACTCATCCACATCGATGACCAGCACCCAGTCGGCGGCTGCAACTTTCGGTTCGTACTCCGCCCACATCAGCGCGCTCTTGTGCGGCCCCCGGCGCATCACCCGGTTGAAGCGGTGTTCGACCACTCCTAGGCGGTGCAGGCAGCGCAAGATGTGATCGGTCGGGTCCGAGCAGTCATTGGTGAAAACCAGGAAATCCTCGACCCCAAGTGCCTTGTAGTGACTGATCCAATCCAGGATATAGGCGCCCTCGTCCTTCATCGTGGTCACGACCACCACTTTGAGCGCATCTGTCTGGCGAAGGCCTGCTGGCGTCTCCAACGTTCCCGTCCTTCCCTTTTCCCTGCCTGCGCAACCGCCTGAAGCGCCGCCGCCCGGGCGGAGGCCGGCGCAGGTGGAGGACAAGCTACCTCATCTGATATCGCTGCCACAGCCAGATAACGGCCAACGCGCCGAGGAAAGCCCCGAAAATACCCGCCAGCACACCAAGTACCGCAAGGACCAGCCGGAGAAGCAGTCCCCCCAGCACCGCGCCAACCATGCCAAGGCAGATCGCTGTCACCGTGTTCGTTTGCAGGCGCATCATGCGGTGGGCCGCAAAGCCGACCAACGCCCCGATTATCAACAGACCAAGTATCGGCATTGCCCCTCTCGCGGTCGACCCTAGAGACGGCTCCCCTTTGGAACGGGAAAGCCGCGCAGAAACACATCTGGATCCTGCGCGCTTTTGCCTGCCCGTTGCAAGCGCAGCAGCTGTACCGCGCCCTCGCCGCAGGCCACGGTCAGCGCATCATCCAGCACCTCACCCGGGGTGCCCTGCCCCTGCGCCAGACGTGATGCCAGCAGTTTCACCCGCTGGCCGCCAATCTCGCACCAGGCACCGGGAAAGGGCGACAGTCCGCGGATCTTGCGGTCGACCTCCGCCGCCGGACGGGACCAGTCGATCTGCGCCTCGCCCTTGTCGATCTTGGCAGCGTAGGTGACGCCGACCTCGGGCTGCACCTCAGGTGTCAGCTCGGGCAGGCGCTCCAGCGCCTGGACAATCAAAGTAGCGCCCATCTGCGACAGCCGGTCGTGCAGCTGGGCGGTGGTTTCCTGGTCCTTGATTGCCGTGGTCTCGCGCAGCAGCACCGGGCCAGTGTCCAGCCCCGCCTCCATCTGCATGATGCAGATGCCGGTTTCCGGGTCGCCTGCCATGATCGCCCGGTGGATCGGCGCGGCCCCGCGCCAGCGCGGCAGCAGGCTTGCATGGATGTTCAGACAGCCTTTTGCAGGCGCCCCCAGCACTGCCTGCGGCAGGATCAGCCCATAGGCCACCACCACCGCCACATCCGCCTGCAGCGCTGCGAAGTCGGCCTGCTCCTGCGCGCCCTTGAGCGACACCGGGTGGCGCACCTCCAGCCCCAGCTCGGCAGCGCGGGCGTGCACGGGTGTAGGCCGGTCCTTCTTGCCGCGACCCGCCGGACGCGGCGGCTGGCAGTAAACGGCGGCAATATCATGTCCTGCATCCACCAGCGCATCCAGCACCGGCACCGAAAACTCGGGTGTTCCCATGAAGATAACGCGCATATCGTGCTCCTGCTTCCGTCAATGTCCCGCTGTCGAGCACAAAGAGCTGCGCCGCCCCAGGGGGCGGGTCGGCGCGGCCCGGGCTGCCGGGCGGCTCAGAATATCAGCCGTTCAGTTTCTTTGCCTTGCGGATCAGCATGTCGCGCTTCACCTTGCTCAGCCGGTCGAAATACAGCTTGCCGTTCAGATGATCGATCTGGTGCTGCACCGAGGTGGCCTCGATGCCGACAAAATCGCGCTGCTCGATCTCGCCTTGAGCGTTCAGGAACTGCACGGTGACCGCGCGGGGCCGTTTGATCTTGGCCGACACGCCCGGCAGGTTGGGGCTGGCTTCTTCATGCTCGCGCAGCTCGACCGAAGCATGCAGCACCTCCGGGTTGGCCAGCCGCACCGCGCGGCCGCGCTCGGAAGAGCCGTCGACCACCGCCAGCCGCAGCATCACGCCGATCTGCGGCGCCGCCAGACCGACGCCGGGCATGGCCTCCATCGTGTCGATCATGTCGTCCCAGATGGCGCGGATCTCGTCGGTGATCTCTTTCACCTCCTCGGCGCGGGTGCGCAGGCGCTTGTCAGGCCAGGGCAGGCAGGTGCGAACGGTCATCTGTGGCTCATCCTTCAGGCGCGGGCGCGTTCGCGCTTCAGCTTCTGCATCTTGCGGGTGATCATCTGGCGCTTCAGCGGCTTCAGATAATCGATGAACAGCTTGCCGTTCAGATGGTCGATCTCATGCTGCACGCAGGTCGCCCAGAGCCCGTCAAAAGTCTCGCGCTGCGCATTGCCGTCGCGGTCCATCCATTCGACCTCGACCACCTTGGGGCGGGTCACCTCGGCATACTGGTCCGGGATCGACAGGCAGCCTTCCTCGTAGACGTTGGTTTCATCCGACGACGACAGGATCTGGGGGTTGAACATCACCAGGGGACGCGGGTCGCCATCCTCTTCCTTGACGCAATCCAGCACGATCAGCCGTTGCAGGATGCCAATCTGCGGCGCCGCCAGGCCAATGCCGGGCGCGGCGTACATGGTTTCTAGCATGTCATCCGCCAGCGCGCGCAGATCGTCGCTGAGATCGGGCACAGGCACGCAGACCTTTTTCAGGCGGGGATCGGGGTGGATCAGGATCGGTCGTTTCATGAGCTTCATGTAAGCGATCGCCTGCAGCATCGCAACGCCCCTTGCGCGCAGCGCGATAGCCGCTAGCCTCGCTGCAAAAGAAACGGGAGTATTTTCACATGAGCTTTGATGACCTCATCGACCGCCACGGCACCCATTGCTCGAAATGGGACATGATGGAGCCGGTCTATGGCGTGCCCGCCAGCGACGGGCTGGCCATGTGGGTCGCCGACACCGACTTCCGCGCGCCGCCGCCGGTGCTTGCCAAGGTTCAGGAGATGGTGGACCATGGCATCTTTGGCTATGTGAACGCAGATACCCCCTACAAGGACGCAATCCGCTGGTGGATGCGCACACGCCACGACTGGGCGGTCGAGGCAGATGCGATCTTTACCACCACCGGACTGGTCAACGGCGTCGGCATGTGCCTTGATACCTTCACCCAGCCGGGGGACGGCATCGTGGTGTTCAGCCCGGTCTACCATGCCTTTGCCAAGGTGATCCGCGCGGCCGGGCGCGAGCTGGTGGAATGCCCGCTGGTCAACAACGACGGCCTCTACGAGATGGATTTTGACGCCTATGACGCGCAGATGACCGGCAAGGAAAAGATGGTGATCCTGTGCTCACCGCACAATCCGGGCGGCCGGGTCTGGACCCGCGCGGAGCTGCAGGCGGTGGCCGATTTTGCCAAGCGCCACGACCTGCTGCTGCTGTCGGACGAAATCCACCATGATCTGGTGTACTCCGGCCATACCCATGTGCCGATGCAGGTGGCAGTGCCGGACATCACCGACCGGCTGCTGATGCTGACGGCCCCGTCCAAGACCTTCAACATCGCCGGGCTGCACACCGGGCAAGTCATCATCCCCGACCCGGAGCTGCGTGGTCGTTTCGCCAAGCGCATGCAGGCGCTGTCGCTGGCGCCCAACTCCATCGGCCAGTTCACCACCGCCGCCGCCTATTCCCCCGAGGGGGCCGAATGGGTCGACGGGCTGCTGGCCTATCTCGAGGGCAACCGCCGGGTGTTCGACGAAGCCATCGCCGCCATTCCGGGGCTGCGGTCAATGCCGCTGCAGGCGACCTATCTTGCCTGGGTCGATTTCTCCGGCACCGGGATGTCGCGGGCGGAGTTCACCAACCGGGTCGAGCAGCAGGCCCGGATCGCGGTCAACCACGGCACCACCTTCGGCACCGGCGGCGAAAACTTCCTGCGCTTCAACCTCGGCACCCAGCGCGCCCGGGTGGAGGACGCCTGCCAGCGCTTGGCGCAGGCCTTCTCGGATCTGCAGTAGCCATGCGGCGGCTGCTGGCGCTGGTGCTTCTGGCGACCCTGGCCTGGGTCGTCTGGCAGGCGCTGGCGCCGCGCCCGCTGCCGCCGCCGGTGGCGGCAGTGGAGGAGATCGATCGCATCCTGATCGAAAAATCCGCCCGCCGACTGACCGCCAGCCGCGGCGGCGAAACCGTGCTGGAGTTCCCCATCGCGCTTGGCTTTCAGCCCATCGGCGACAAACAGCAGGAAGGCGACGGCAAGACGCCCGAGGGCATTTTCCGCATCGACCGGCGCAACCCGGCCAGCGCCTATCACCTGTCACTTGGCATAGATTACCCCAGGGCTGAGGACCGTGCCCGCGCCCGCGCCGCCGGTGTCAGCCCCGGCGGCGACATCTTCATCCATGGGCAGCCAAACGCAGCGAGCAGCCTGATCACCCTGCCCGGCGACTGGACCGCGGGCTGCATCGCGGTGAGCAACGAGCAGATGGAGATCCTGTGGCGGCTGGCGGCGATCGGAACCGAAGTGGAGATCCGCCCCTGAACGCCCCCGCCGACACGCTGCGGATCAGATCTTGCCCAGCGACTGGTCCAGCGGGATCAGCCCCGCAGGCGCATCGGGTGACTTGTAGAAATCGAGAGGCGCAGTGTCGGATGCGGGCGTTGAACGCTTGAACTCATAGCGCATCTCGCCGCCCTCCTCTTCGCCGGCGATGATCAGGCACTGCGACAGGTGGCGCGCACCCTCGTAGATGTCGACCAGTCCGCGCAGCTGGGGCGCGGTTTCGGCATCCACCGAGAAGCCGGTCTTCCACAGCCGCAGCACCGGAACCAGATCCTCACCCGCCATGACCCGCAGGCGGCTTTTCTTGCGCAAACCGCGCAGGCGGGCGGAGTCCAGTGCTTCCTGCACGGCCTTGGGTACATAGGTGTTCATCTCTGGCAACCTTCCATTTGCGGGCGGATCTTCACATCCCTCTTTGCAACGGTGCGTCTCAAAGAAATAAAATCAAGTGAACATTTGTGGAAATTTGACGCCACCCCCGAGTTGTTGCCGCTGTGCGGTGATGCAGACCGCGCGTGCGCGGCACAGGATATTCAGCCGGCACGTGCGCCCCTATGTTGCAGGGGTACAGGAATGAAGGAGCGCGACATGGGGCTTTTGATCGACGGCGAATGGCACGACCAGTGGTATGACACGAAATCCACGGGCGGCGCGTTCAAACGCAGCGAATCGCAATTCCGCAACTGGATCACCGCTGATGGCGGTGCCGGTCCCTCCGGCGACAGCGGCTTTGCTGCCGAAAGCGGGCGCTACCACCTCTATGTCTCCTTCGCCTGCCCGTGGGCGCATCGCACGCTGATTTTCCGCAAGCTGAAGGGCCTGGAGGAGCACATTTCCGTATCCGCAGTGCATCCCGACATGCTCGGCGAAGGCTGGACCTTTGCAACGGACGATCACGGTGCCACTGGAGATGACCTTTTTGGTTTCACGCATCTGCACCAGATCTATACCCGTGCCGACCCGCAATATTCCGGCCGCGTGACAGTGCCGGTGCTCTGGGACAAGGCCCGCAACACCATCGTGTCGAACGAAAGCGCCGAAATCATCCGCATGTTCAACTCCGCCTTCGACGACATCACCGGCAACCAGGAAGACTTCTGGCCGGAAGCCCTGCGCGAGCCGATCGAGGCGGTAAACAGCCGCATCTACTCTACCATCAACAACGGCGTCTACAAATGCGGGTTTGCAACATCGCAAGAGGCCTATGACGCCGCAGTCGGGCCGCTGTTCGACAGTCTGGACTGGCTCGAGGATCTGTTGTCGCAACACCGCTATCTGCTGGGCGACCAGCTGACCGAGGCCGATTGGCGCCTGTTCACGACCTTGCAGCGGTTCGACCCCGTCTATCACGGTCATTTCAAATGCAATCGCCGGATGCTGAAGGACTATCCCAACCTCTGGGCCTATACCCGCGAACTGTATCAATGGCCGGGCGTTGCGCAGACGGTGAACATGCCGCATATCACCCGCCACTACTATTACAGCCACGATACGATCAATCCGCATCGTATTGTGCCCGTCGGCCCGGACATCGACTGGACCGAACCGCACCGCCGCGGCTGACACGAGCGCTGCGACAGGCCGGTCGGCACCGGCAGGGGGGTGAGGGACAGCGTTGCTTTCCGGCGGGTCGTGTTTCATACCGGGACAAACGCACGCAGATTCGCATCTCAGAAAAACGGTCGCGATGTCCCAGATCCCAACAGACCAGCCTGCGCTCCAGCGCGACCACGGTGGCAACCTCAGCGCGGCCATCGCCGAGTTCGGCGGCAGCCGCGAGGAGTGGATCGACCTGTCGACGGGGATCAACCCAGTCCCCTACCCTTTGCCTTCCTTCTCGGCTGCCGACTGGGCCGCGCTACCTGATGCGGATGCGCTGGCGGATCTGGATAGCGCCGCGCGCAGTTTCTGGCAGGTTCCCGACGGTGCCGCGGTTCTGGCGGCTCCGGGCGCGTCGGCCCTGATCGCCACCCTACCCGCCGTGGCTGACCCTCGCTGGGTCGAGATCACCACCCCCACCTACAACGAACATGCCGCCGCATTCGAGGCACACGGTTGGGAGGTGCGCCCGAGTGGTCCCACAGAGGCGCGCGTGGTGGTGCATCCAAACAACCCAGATGGCCGTCTATGGCAAGCCGAAGCGCTGACCGCCCCCCTGACCATCATCGATGAGAGTTTCTGCGACGTCTGCCCCGAGCACAGCCTGATCCATCTGGCCGCGCGGCCGGGCACCATCGTTCTGAAAAGCTTTGGCAAGTTCTGGGGGCTGGCGGGGGTGCGCCTGGGCTTTGCCATTGGTGACCCTGTCCTGATCGCGCGCCTGTCGACGTGGCAAGGCCCCTGGGCGGTGTCCGGTCCAGCCTTGCGCACCGGCGCGGCGGCCCTTCGCGACACGGCCTGGGCAGAGGCCACCCGCCAAAGGCTTGCCCGGGATGCGGCGCGGCTGGACAGGCTGGCGACGGACCGTGGCGCCGTATTGGCCGGAGGCACCGACCTGTTCCGCCTGTATCACGTGGATGATGCGGCTGCCTGGCAGCGGCGACTGGCCCGGGCGCACATCTGGAGCCGGATCTTTCCCTATTCCGACACCTACTTGCGCCTTGGTCTGCCCCCCGAAGAGGGATGGGACCGGCTGGCGGCCGCGCTGTGAGTAGCGCCGCCATCCTTGTCGGCGCGCTGCTGCTCGACGCCATCTTCGGCGAGCCGGACTGGCTATGGAAACGCCTGCCGCACCCCGCCGTTCTGATGGGCAAACTGGTCGGCCACCTGGACCGAAAGCTCAACCAAGGGTCAAACCGCCGTGCCAAGGGCGTGCTCGCCGTCTCGGCGTTGGTGCTCTGCGGTCTGGCGAGCGGTGCAGTATTGTCGCTGTTCGGGCCGGTGGTGGAGTGTCTGATCGCCGCCATTCTGATCGCGCAACGCTCACTCTGTGCGCATGTGAATGCGGTAGCGCAGGGGCTGCGCAGCAGCCTCGCCGATGGGCGTCGGGCCGTGGCGATGATCGTCAGCCGCGACACCGGCACGATGACCGCACCGCAAGTGGCGCGCTCTGCCATCGAAAGCGGTGCTGAAAATCTCTCGGATGGGGTGATCGCACCCGCATTCTGGTTCCTGCTGGCCGGTTTGCCGGGGCTGATCATCTACAAGATGGTCAACACTGCAGACAGCATGATCGGCTACCGCAACCTGCGCTATCGCGACTTCGGCTGGGCGGCGGCGCGGCTCGATGATCTGCTGAACTTGCTGCCCGCGCGCATCACCGCGCTGCTGATCGCCCTCGCTGGCGGCCAATTGCGGCAGTGGCGCGCGATCGCAGCCGACGCCCGGCAGCACCGCTCCCCCAATGCCGGCTGGCCCGAGGCCGCGATGGCGCGGGCCCTGAACTGCGCCTTGGCCGGGCCGCGGTCTTATGACGGGGAAATGCGCGACTTTCCCTGGGTTCACGCGGCCGGCGCCCGCAGCGCCAGCGCCGAAACCATCACCCGTTCGGTCCACCTGTTGTGGTACAGCTGGGCCCTGGCACTGGGGCTGACGGTTGCCTTTGCGCTGGTTTTCTAGCAAACAAGACCGGGTTCACGCGAAGAAGAACAAGGAGCGTCGAAACCATGCGCCTACTGCCTCTTGCCCTGGCGGCCTGCCTCTTGCCCTCTCTGGCAGCCGCGCAATGCGGCGGCGGTTTTCAACAGTTCGTGTCCCAATTGAAAGACGAGGCTGTCCAAGCCGGGTATGACACCAGCACGGTGAACGCTTTCTTTGCAGGCACCCGGCAGGACGAGCGTGTGTTGCGGGCCGACCGGGCCCAAGGGGTGTTTCAGAAGCCCTTCATCGAATTTTCCCGGCGACTGATCTCGCAGGACCGCCTCCGGCGCGGGCTGCAAATGTCGCAGACCCATGACAGCACCTTCCAGCGCATCGAACGCACCTACGGTATCAACCGTGGCGTATTGCTGGCGTTCTGGGCTTTCGAGACCGACTATGGTGGCTATCAGGGCGACTTCAACACCCGCGACGCGTTGGTCACGCTGGCCCATGACTGCCGCCGTCCCGAATTGTTCCGTCCCCAGGTCTTTGCCGCACTGGAACTGTACCAGAAGGGGGACTTTGACCCCAAGCGAACCACCGGTGCCTGGGCGGGCGAGATCGGTATGGTCCAGATGCTGCCGAGCGACATTCTCGAACACGGCGTCGATGCTGATGGGGATGGCAAGGTCAGCCTGAAGACATCGCCCGCCGACGCGCTGATGTCCGGGGCGCGGATGTTGTCGCATCTGGGTTGGCAGCCGAACCAGCCCTGGCTGCAAGAGGTGACGATCCCCGCGGATCTGGACTTGTCAGACAGCGGCACAGGCCGCAAGCGCAGCGTGGCCGAATGGCGCGCTCTGGGCGTGACCGCCCGGCAAGGCGCGCTCGCCGATCCGGACCTGCCCGCCTCGTTGCTGCTGCCGCAGGGGCACAAGGGTCCGGCCTTCCTCGCCTATCCGAATTTCGACGTCTATTTCGAATGGAACCAGAGTTTCACCTACGTGCTGACCGCCGCCTATTTTGCCAACCGTCTCGAGGGAGCGGCGATTTATGATGCAGGCCAGCCTGACGAAGGTCTGACTGACGCGCAGATGAAGCAGCTGCAGGAAAAGTTGCAGGCACGGGGTCATGACGTTGGGGCCGTGGATGGCATCCTGGGCGCGCGAACACGCGCTGCCGTGCAAAAGGAACAGCAGCGCCTGGGCCTGCCCGCCGACGCCTGGCCGACAGCCGATTTGCTGCAACGGCTCTGAGGTCTTTTCTCTTCACCGGTTGCAAGCCCCGTCACCGCATTCGGTGATCCGCCTCAGCCGACGAAACGGCATTAAAAAGGAGGCATGATCCTGATCATGCCTCCTTCGGGTTCTTTGCCAACGCCGCGGCATCCCTCACACTCTGGAGACGAGGGGCGCAGCGGCACGGCGGGTGCTTCGGCTTACCAGCCGATGAATTCCTCGAAATCCTGCATGGCACGCGTCCAGATGCTGACCGCCAGCGCAAAGTCGTCCGGGCTCATACCGTCTTCCGCGAGCAGCACATCCATTTCGATACGCGCAGCCCCTTCTTCCGAGACATAACCGCGAACAAAGCGGTTTTCGCTGTTCCACTGGTTGATCTTGGCCAGCCGGACGCTGCCGTCGGTCTGATAGCCCGAGAAGAACTGGACAGCATCACAATTGATGTTGTTGTCACAGCCGTAATAGTAAACCGAAAAATCGTTGCCGTAGTACTCAACCTTCAGGTTCGGATCCCCGACGCTATCGGTGGTGACCTCGACGGTGGCGCCTTCATCCCGGAAGAACGCGGCAACACTTTCGCCGGTCTTTGCGACGATATTCTCGGCAGCCGCGGCCACGGGCATCATCAGCACCACACCGGCGGCAATCGATTTGAGCATATTCATTTCCAACTCCAACAAATTCTTGCGTGATAAAATACAGACCTCGCAATGGCCGCCTGCTCAGGCGACCATTGCCTCGGCCTTTTTCAGATCAACCGAGACCAGCTGGCTCACGCCTTTTTCCTGCATGGTCACACCGAACAGCCGGTCCATCCGCGCCATGGTCACGGCATGGTGGGTGATGATCAGGAACCGCGTATCGGTCTGACGGCACATTTCGTCCAGAAGGTCACAGAAGCGGGTCACGTTGGCGTCATCCAGTGGCGCGTCGACCTCGTCCAGCACACAGATCGGAGCCGGGTTGGAGAGGAACACCGCAAAGATCAGCGCCATCGCCGTAAGCGTCTGTTCCCCGCCAGACAGCAACGACAGCGTCGACAGCTTCTTGCCCGGCGGCTGACACATGATTTCCAGCCCCGCATCAAGCGGGTCATCGCTTTCCACCATCACAAGGTTGGCCTCACCGCCCCCAAAAAGGTGCGTAAACAGCATGGCAAAGCTGTTGTTCACCTGCTCAAAGGCGGTCAGCAGACGCTCGCGGCCCTCGCGGTTGAGGCTGGCAATGCCGTCACGCAGGGTCTTGACCGCGCCTTCCAGATCCAGCTTTTCGGCGACCAGCGTGTCGTGTTCTTCCTGCACGCTGCGCGCGTCTTCTTCGGCCCGCAGGTTGACGGCACCCAAAGCGTCACGCTGTCGTTTGTACCGGTCGACGTCACTTTCCAACTGTTCCGACGGCGGCATCTCATCCGGCGAGACGCCCAGCTTCTCCAGCAGGGCCTGTGGCGTGATCTGCTGGGCCTCAATGATGCGGCCCGCGGCCTGGGTGACCGCGGCCAGGGCCGCGTCGCTACGCGCCTCAGAGCGCGCCCGCGCCTCACGCGCCTCCGAGGCCAAGCGCTCGCATTCCCGTTCCTTGTGAACCGCCTCACGCAGCTCCGCCTCGGCCGCAATCAGCGCCTCGGTGGCCGCGGATTTGCGCGCCTCGGCTTCGGCAATCGCCTCGTTCAACTCTTCACGTTTCTCGGCGATCTCGGCCGGAACGGCATTGGCTTCCTCAAGCTCTTCCTGCGACGCCTCGCGCCGTTCGACCAGCTCCTGGATCCGGGCCTCGGCACTCTCAAGCCGGTGACGCCAACCAGACAATTCCTTGGTGACTTCCTGTGCACGCTTGGTTCGGGCCTCGCCCTCGCGACGCAGTTCGTCATGGCTGGAGCGATGCGTCAGCATGGTGATGCGCGCCGCTTCCACCGATTGCTTGATGTCCTCGACGGCGGCTCTTGCCTGCTCCAGATCGCCCAGATCGCGAAGTGCCTTTTCGGCCTCTTTCAACTGAAGGCCCGCGTTCAACGCGTCTTCTTCATGGCGCGCCAAAGCGATGCCAAGCGTCTCAAGTTTGCCTGCGGCCAGATTGCGATCCGCCTCGGCCCGGCTGAGCGCGCGTGCGGCGTCGGCCATGCGCTGATCCGCGGCGCGACGCGCCTGGCGGGCGTCCTGATCGGCACGCGTCACCTGTTCCAGCTGTTGCAACAGGTTTTCATGGGCCGCGCGCGCGCCATCCGCAGTGGCGCTGACACGTTCCATTTCCTGTTTCAGCGCTTCCAGCTTGTTCAGTTGCTCCAGCCGCAAAGCCGCGGCACTGGGCGCGTCTTCTGCCCAGGCGCGGTACCCATCCCAACGCCACAGGTCGCCTTCCACGGTGACCAGACGCTGGCCAGGTTTCAGCTGCGCCTGCAAACCTGCTGCGGCATCGCCGTCCACCAGACCAATCTGCGCCACGCGCCGCGACAGGGCCGCCGGTCCGGAAACGAACATCGCCAATGGCTGGACACCCTCGGGCAGCGGGGCATCTTGGTCATAGTCAGGGAGGGTCAGCCAGCCGGTCGGACCATCTGCCCCGGCGAGGGGCGCGCGCAGGTCGTCCGCCAGCGCAGCCCCCAAGGCCTTTTCATAGCCCGGCGCGACCGTCAGCTCATCCAGCACCTGGCCACCCTCGGCGGTGTCACGCTCGACCAGCTTGGCCAAGGTGGTGACCTCGGCCCGAAGCGCGCCCAGCTGACCTTCGGCTTCCGAGCGCTGCGCACGGGCTTCCGCCTCGCGTCCCTGGGTCTCGGTACGGGCCTCATCCGCGGCCGCCAAGGCCTCTTCGGCCATTTCGGCGGCCTCGCGCGCCTCTTCCTCGGCGGTCAAGGCGGTGTCAAAACGCTCTGCCGCCAGGTCCAGCGCTTCACGCGCTTCTGCCTGCGCCTCTCGGGCCTGCGCCGCCTCGCCTTCCGAACGGGCCAGCGCACGCTGGCAATCCTCAACAGCGCGGCGGGCCGATTGATGACGGGCGGCAAGACGGGCGACATCCTCGGTCACCTGCGCAAGATGATCCTCGCGCGCTTGCAGAACGGACGCGGCATCCCGCGCAAGATCAGCGGCTTCGGCCAGCTTGGCGTCATGGCCGTCGCCTGCCTTGGAGAGCTCACGCTGTTCCCATTCAAGCCGCTCGATGGTTTCCCCGGCGTCCTTGTTCAGCCCGGTCTCACGCTCGATATCGTTGCCAAGCTGCACGATCCGGTTGCTCAGCCGCTCTATGGTCTGCCGAGCCTGCGCTTCCTGGTCGCCCAGCGAATCCCGCTGAACCACCAAGCGCTGCAGAACGGCGGCGGCGATCGCTTCTTCTTCGCGCAGCGGAGGCAGCTTTTCCTCGAACGTCGCACGCTGGGCCGCCGCGGCGCGCACCAGCGCCTCAGCCTTGGACGCCTGCTCGACGCGCACACGCAGCTCGTCCTCTGCCGCCAGCCGGCCCTCGTCCGCCTCGCGCCAGCGACGATACAGCAACATGCCCTCGCTCAGCCGCAAATTCTCGCCGATTTCCCGGTAGCGCTGCGCCTGACGCGCCTGACGCGCCAGCTGGCTCAACTGACCTGCAAGCTGTTCGATGACGTCATCGACACGCAGCAGATTGGCCTCGGTGTTCTTCAGTTTCAGCTCAGCCTCGTGGCGACGCTGGTAGAGGCCGGAAATCCCGGCAGCCTCCTCGAGGATGCGGCGGCGGGCCTTGGGTTTGGCGTTGATCAATTCGGCGATCTGCCCCTGCCGCACCAGTGCAGGCGAATGCGCCCCGGTGGAGGCGTCGGCAAACAGCATCTGCACATCGCGCGCCCGCACGTCCTTGCCGTTCGACTTGTAGGCGCTGCCTACGTCCCGGGTAATCCGGCGCACGATCTCGAGGATATCGCTGTCATTGAAGCCCGAAGGCGCGAGCCGTTCGGAGTTGTCGATCTGAAGGCTGACCTCGGCAAAGTTGCGGGCGGGACGAGAGGACGTGCCGGCAAAGATCACGTCTTCCATACCGCCGCCGCGCATCGCCTTGGCGCGGGTCTCGCCCATCACCCAGCGCAGCGCTTCCAGCAGGTTGGATTTGCCGCACCCGTTCGGCCCCACGACCCCGGTCAACCCATCCGCGATAACCAGTTCGGTGGGATCCACAAAGCTTTTGAAGCCATTCAGCCTGAGTTTGGAAAACCGCAAAGCTGCCCCTTCATGATTCCGTATCGAGAAATTTCATCGGGTCTTATCCTGTGAGTCAACGGTCCGCACCCCCAAATCGGGGCAGATTCCCCGCAAACTCCACCATATCTTGTGGATAACACCGGCTTTCCGGCGGTCTCTTGCCACCCGGACGCCTCACGCGGCATACCTCCGGCGCGCATTCGCCTGACGCGGGCACCAACTACCCTTCTGCTCTCGCTTCGGCAATATTCGACCAGTCAATGACATCGAACCGCGGTAGGGTGGTCTGCAGCCGAAATCCTGTCACACGGCCCACCAATCCTATACGCTGTGACGTCCATCGCGGTCGGCCTAGCTTGCGAATGGTGCCGCAGCGTGGTCATATGAGTTGACCAATATGTCAGAGACCCGAAATGCCGTTTCAGAAAGTCCAGCCCGAAAAACTGTCAGCCTCTGTGGTGCGCCAGATCGAATTGTTGATCCTGCGCGGCATCCTGTCCCCGGGTGAACGTCTTCCAGCCGAACGGGAACTGGCTGAACGGCTGGGTGTTTCCCGCCCGTCCCTGCGCGACGCGCTGGGGGAATTGCAGGCGCGCGGCCTGCTGACCTCGCGCGCCGGTGCGGGGGTGTTTGTGGCCGATGTTCTCGGCTCTGCCTTTTCACCGGCGTTGGTCCAATTGTTTGCCAGCCACGATGAAGCGGTGGTCGACTACCTCTCGTTTCGGCGCGACCTTGAAGGCCTGGCGGCGGAACGGGCGGCACGCTTCGGGTCCGATGACGACCTGCGGGTCATTCAGGCGATCTTTGACAAGATGGAAGCCGCCGGAAACCCGGCAATCTCCGAAGAGGCCGCGCGGCTGGATGCGCAATTCCACTCCGCCATCATGGATGCCAGCCATAACGTCATCATGCTGCACATGATGCGCTCCATGTTCGACCTGCTGCGCGAAGGTGTGTTCTACAACCGGCGGATCATGTTCCAGCAACACACGACCTATGATGCCCTGCTGGAACAGCACCGGGCCATCAACGCGGCCCTGCAGGCCCGTGATCCGCAGGCGGCCCGCGCCGCGGTGGAAACGCATCTGGATTACGTGAAACAGGCGCTGACCGACCACCAACGCGCGGAACGCAACGCCGAGATCGCGCGCCAGCGGCTGGAGCACGAAACCGCTAAATCCTGAGCGCGACAAGCAAAAACCCGGCCGCCTGGGCCGGGTTCTTTTGGTTTCAAGCGTTGTGCAAGCTTAGTGCAGCTTGGCGTCCACGTCAGCAATTGCAGCGTCGATCAGCTTGTTGGCTTCGGCGGCAGTCATCTGCTTCGAGATCAACTCATCCGCAGCCGCGACGGCGATGGTGATCGCCTGGTCACGCACTTCTTTCACGGCCGAAGCTTCTGCCGAAGCGATCTGCTCCTCTGCGGAGGCCAGACGGCGCGCGATCGAAACTTCCAGATCTGCCTTGGCCTGCTCGGCCGCACGGGCGGCTTCTTCGCGGGCTGCGGTCACGATCTGCTCCGCCTGAGCCTGGACTTCCTGCTGCTTGCGCTCGTAGGACGCCAGAATTGTCTGGGCCTCTTCGCGCAGGGCGCGTGCCTCGTCCAGTTCCTTCTGGATGCCTTCGGCACGGTTGTCCAGTTGCTTGCCCAACATGCTGGGAACCTTGGCTGCCAGCAGGATGCCGACAAACAGCAGGAACGCCAGCAGGACGACAAAGTCGGTGTTGCCCAGCGAAAAGAACGGACCGGACGCGGCCAGCGCCGGGCTGGCGGCACCAAAGGTCAGGGCAAGAGCGAGAGTGTAGCGCATGTCCTTATCCCTTCGTCCGTTCGGCAACCGCGGCTGCGATTGCGTCTGCATCTGCGGTACCACCCAGCGCGGTCACCAGCGCCTCCGCGGTATCAGTTGCAACGACCTTCACGCTTTCCAGCGCACCGGCCTTGATTTCAGCGATGGCCTTCTCCGATTCCGCCGCCTTGGCAGCGATCTGAGCGTCGGCCTTGGCGATGGCCTCATCCAGGTCAGCCTGGATTTCGGCGCGGGTTTCGGCGGCAATGCGCTGTGCCTCGGCGCGTGCGTCAGCCAGGGCCTGGTTGTAGGCTGCTTCAGCCTCGCTTGCCTTGGCCTTCAGCTCTTCGGCCGCGGCGATGTCATTGGTGATCGTGCCTTGGCGTTCGGCCAGCACCGCACCGATGCGGGGCAGCGCGACGCGCGACAGGATCAGGTAGATAGCGACCAGAGCGGCCACCAACCAAAAGATCTGGTTGAAGTGAACGGCCAGATCCGGCGTCAGCTGAGGCATGCCCGATGCGCCGCCATGCGCCGCGTCGGCAGCGCCGTGTGCTACATCCTGCGTGTTAGATGCCATGTCGTCCTCCTTGGGAACTTGCCGTTACACCGGGCGGTGCGGGGTTCCGCACCGCCCGGCCGTAAGGAAAAAGGTTCCTAAGGTTCTTAGACAGCGAACATCAGCAGCAGAGCAACCAGGAACGAGAAGATGCCCAGTGCTTCTGCGAATGCGATGCCGATGAACAGAGTTGCGGTCTGGGAAGCAGCCGCGGAGGGGTTGCGCAGTGCGCCTGCCAGGAAGTTGGCAGCAACGTTACCAACACCCAGTGCCGCGATGCCGGTACCCATGCCTGCCAGGCCTGCGCCGATGTATGCGAGATCGCCTTCCATTGTGATATCTCCTTACGATTGGAAGTTGACTGTAGAGGTTCGGACCTTGCAGCCGCCCTTAGTGGGACGGGTGCAGCGCGTCTTTCAGGTAGACGCAGGTCAGAATGGTGAACACGTAAGCCTGGATGAAGGCCACGAGAACTTCGAGTGCGTAGACCGCGCTGATGGCGAAGATCGGCAGGAACGCCCCGGCACCCAGGGCACCGGCGAAACCTGCGAACACCTTCAGAACCGCGTGGCCTGCCATCACGTTGCCTGCCAGACGAATGCAGTGGCTGACCGGACGCACGAAGTAGGAAATCACCTCGATGATCGCCAGGATCGGACGCAGCGCCAGCGGTGCCGAGCTGACCCAGAACAGGCCGAGGAACTTGGGGCCGTTCAGCACGAAGCCGGTCACGGTCACGGTGATGAACACCAGCAGCGCCAGCACCGCGGTCACGGTGAAATGCGAGGTGGTGGTGAAGGACATCGGGATCAGGCCCAGGAAGTTGGCCATCACGATGAACATGAACAGGGTCATGATGTAGGGGAAGAACTTGACGCCGTCCTTGCCGGTCACGTCTTCCACCATCTTGTAGATGAAACCATAGGCCAGTTCGGCCACCGACTGCGCACGCGACGGCACGATGGCACGGCGGGAAGACCCCAGAACCAGCAGAGCGAACACCGCGGCCACGGCCAGCGCCATCCACAGGGTCACGTTGGTCGGGGTGTACCACGCCACGTGGTCACCACCGAACAGCGGCTTGATCTGGAACTGATCCATCGGATGGATCGCCAGTTTCGATTCCGCGGGCGCGAAAACCAGGCCCGAGATCAGCACCAGCGCGAGCGCTGCGTAAAAGAAAATTTTGCCCATCAGTCCGCTTCTCCTGTCGCCGGCTGCCGATCCCGTTGGATCAGTCCCGGTCCTGCGCATTCTTGTCGGCCTCATCGGCCAGTTTCTTCTCTTGGATCTCCTGCGCGCTGCGGAGCATTGTCTTCACCCCGGCCGCAAGCCCCAGAAATACAAACAGCACCATAAATACGGGCAGGGTGCCAAACAGGTGGTCCAACCCGTAACCGATGCCAAAACCGATCCCGAGACCGGCCACCAGTTCAATCACCATCCGCCAGGCCAGATTGGCCATCGAATAATGTTCATCCACGCGCGGCTTGGGCTCCTGGGCCTTACGCGCCGCCGCCAGTTTCTCCTCCAGCTGCGCCAAGCGCTGCTTTTGGTCGTCATCTGTCACGGGCGCCATCCTCACGCGAATTCTGACTGGGTTGCTAAGGCCAAGGGGCCGAGGAGTCAATTACAAGGATTGAAGATTCAAAAATCATACAGGGTATTGTTTTTGCGCAATTTTTCGCCAAACTCCAAGCGACGCGGCGCTCGGCCGCATGCGCCAAACGCCGCAAAGGCCACGCCGCAGCATATTCAACCAAAAGGTTGATCTTAGGCCGAAGGCCGGAACGGCAACCGCCAGCGCACGATCCGACCATCGATCAGCAACAGCCCGAGAAGGATCGCAACCATGCCCCACAAATGCTCCGCAAGAAGCGTCTCCCCCAGGACGGTCGTCCCCAGGAACAGCGCCGACACCGGGGCAATCAAGGTTGGCAGGGTGATGTTCGTGGGCCCCACCTTGGGCAATACCCAGTAGAAGGCGATGAAGGCGGCCGAAGTCAGCACGAAGCCCAGCACCAGAAGCGAGGCCCATGTCTCGGGGCGGGTGATCTGCGGTGTGCCTTCCGACCAGAGCGCCAGCGGCGCGATCACGACGGTGGCCCCGGTCAGCGCAATCGCCACCAGAACCACGGGCTGCATGTCCCGAAAACCCCGCGCAATATTCACCGAGAACGCGTAGCACAACGGCGCGCACAGCGTGATCAACACCGCCCACAGGGCCGAGCTCTGCCCCCCGCCCAACATCGGCAGCGAGAGCAGCACGATCCCCAGGAAGCCGCACAGCACCCCAAGCGACTTGGTGAACGTCGCCCGCTCACCGCCGGGCCAGAAATGCGACACCACCACCGCCAGCGCCGGGGTGGTCGCATTGACGATCCCCGCAACACCGCTGGCGATATGCTGCTGGCCCAGCGCGTAAAAGGCAAACGGCCCAGCATAGCTCAGCGCGCCGAAGCCCAGAAGGGACAGCCAGCGTCGCGGGTCCCGTGTCACCGGCTTGTGCGCCGCCAGCACGTAGATCCAGCACCCCAGCGCACCAAAGCCCACCCGTCCCATGGAAACGGACAACGGCCCCAGTTCACGCAGAAGGATCGCGTTGAACATGAAGGACATACCCCAGCCGATGCCGAGGATGAAAATAACCAGCCAGTACTTCAATGCCATGGCCGTAGCCTCCCCCATGCCCAGAGAGCGCCACAATGGCGCTTCGGCAAAGATTGTCAAACCCCGATGTCGACAGTAGGAAGATCTGTATGAGCGCCTCCCTTGACACCGTCTTTGCGGCCCTGGCCGACCCCACCCGCCGCGCGATCCTCACGATGCTGCTGGAGGACGACATGGCCGTGACCGATGTGGCCGAGCCATTCGAGATGTCGCTGGCGGCAATTTCCAAGCATCTTTCGATCCTGACCCGCGCAGGATTGATCGCGCAGGAGAAACGCGGTCGAGTCAAATGGTGCAAGCTGCAACCCGATGCCATGCGCGAGGCCTCGGTCTGGATGCAGGGGTTCGGTCAGTTCGAACCCATTCACCTCGACGCCTTTGAGCGCTTCCTCGAGCGAGAGCTCGGCGAGGGGGATCTCGGCTGACAGGCAGCCCTTCGCTCAGGCCTTGGCGGCACGTTTGCCGGGTTTGGCGTCCCCTTCCAGCAGCATCACCAGCGCCGCGATGGAGGCCGCCACCCCGATCAGCACCATACCCGAAGGCACCCCACGGCCCAGCGCGATCTCCCACAGAATGACCCAGGTCGGGGTCAGGTAGGTGTAGGCCATCACCTTGGCCGAGGGCAGCCGCATTGCCGCATATTGCAGCAGAACGAAGGTCGCCGAGCTGGCGCAGATCGCCAGGTACAACAGCCCAAGCCAGACGATACCGGGCAGGTTCAGCCAATCGGTTGCCAGAATGTCTCGCCAGCCAAAGGCCACGAGCAACAGCGCCCCGGCGATCAGCATGCCAAAGGTGAACACCACCGCGGGCTCGCCCCGGTTCAGCTTGCGTACCATTGGCGTATAGATCGCATGCAGCACGCAGCCCCAGAAATAGATCATTTCGCCTTCGCCAATCTCGAAGGCCGCCAGCTGCGCCAGATCCCCGCGCACGATCACCCACACCGCGCCAGCCGCGCCGATGGCCAGCGCCAGCGCCATCCAGCGCGAGGTCACTTGCCGCAACAGAAGCCAGCCGAACACCGCACTCATCACCGGCACGAGGGTGAACACCGCGGCCGCACTCACCGGTGCCGCGGTTTGCAGCCCGTAGAACATCAGGACAAAGTAGCCGCCGAACAGCCCACCCAATACGACATAGCGCCAGGGGGCCCGGAAATGCGCCCGACGCAGCCCCTTTGTCGCCAGCGCCGCAGCGCCGATCACCACCGCCGCTATGGCAAAGCGCGCAGCATTCAGCGCCGAGGGCGCGATTTCATTCGCGACCATCACCCCGAGGGAGAACGACCCTGCAACCAGGGCCGAGAAGGTCAGCATTGCCAGATGCCCGCGCAGCGCTTCGCTCACAACTGCCACCCCTTCGCCTGCTCCTTGAGGAACTTCAGAAACGCCTGCACCTTGGTCGTCCGGTGCAGATCGACATGGGTCACCAACCACAAGGCCCCTTCCCACTCCGCCTGCGGGGCCATCATCTCGACCAGGTCAGGCTGCTGCCGCCCTTCCCAGGCGGGCATGAACCCGATCCCGGCGCCCGCATGCACGGCCTGCTGCATCGTGAAACCATTGGTGCAACGGAACGAAATCGCCTCTGCCGGTGCATGGGTCCGCAGCCAGCGCGAAAACGGTGCACGGCTGTTTTCGTCGTCATGCCCCACAAAGCGGTGGTTGCCCAGATCCTCAACCCCTTTTAGTATCCCGTATTTCTCGACGTAGCTTTTCGAGGCATAGAGGCCGATCTGCTGTTTCATGAAGGGTTGGACGACATTGTCCGGTTGATCGGGGGCATTGCCCGCGCGCACCGCGACATGGGCCTCGCCGTATTCCAGCCGAAACAGGCGATCACCGGTCAGATAGCGGATGATCAGGTCCGGGTGCATCTCCTGGAACTCCTGCAAGGCGGGCACCATCATCGGTGCAAAAGACGCCAGGGACGTCACCACCAATTCGCCCGAAACATCGTCCCCCTGCCCTTTCAGCCGACCGACAAGCTGGTTGAACTGGTCATCCGTGGCCTGGGCCACGCGCAGCAGATCCTGCCCCGCCTCGGTGGGCGTGTACCCCCTGGCATGGCGCTGGAACAGCTTGACCCCCAACCGCGCTTCGATGGCGTCGATATGGCGGATCACGGTCGCATGATGCACGCCCAGCACCTCGGCTGCGCCGCTGACTGTGCCCATGCGCGCCACCTGATATGCGGTGCGAACCTCATCCCAATTGTCCATGGCGGCCTCCTTGCCGATCCACGCGCTATGCGCACATACGCACAAATGCTGTGACTTTCTCGGCGTTGCGTTCACAAATGCAATACCCCAGTTTCGGGTCAGCAACAAGCACAGGAACTCTGAAATGACCCGCACCGTTCTGCATATCGACTCCTCGGCCCGTACCGAAGGCTCGGTCACCCGCGACCTCTCCGCTCAGATCGTGGCCCGCCTTGGCGCGGCCGATATCATCCACCGCGACCTTGCCACGCCGCTGCCCCTGCTGGATGGCGCCTGGGTAGGCGCCAACTTCACCCCCGCCGACCAGCGCAGCGAGGAGCAAAAGCAGCTGCTTTCGCTGTCGGACACGTTGATCGAGGAATTGAAACAAGCCGATACCATTGTGATCGGTGCCCCGATCTACAACTTCTCCGTCCCCTCCACGCTGAAAGCCTGGATCGATCTCGTGGCGCGTGTCGGCGTCACTTTCCGCTACACCGAAACTGGCCCGGTCGGCCTGCTGGAGGGCAAGCGCGCCATCATCGCCGTGGCGTCCGGCGGCACGCAAGCGGGTTCAGACATCGACTTCGCAACCACCTACCTGCGGCACGTGCTGGGCTTCATCGGCATTACCGAGGTTGAGATTGTCGCCGCAGACGCCATGTCGATCGACGCCGAGGGCGCCCTTGCGAAGGCGCAAGACCAGATCAAGGCACTTGCAGCCTGAAGTCTGCCCACGTTCATGAACAGTCGCCAGCCTATGCCGGGCTGGCGACACGGTCATACTTTCCGGGCTAGACGTATCTGACGTCGACACCGATCTCTTCAAAGAATGCCAGCAGCGCGTCCCGCGCCATCACCACGGTCCGGTCGTTCACCAGTGGGTGCATGCAGATCACGTCGGCGTCTTGCGCCTGCGCGTCGAGGAAGAAGGTGACCCCCTTCTGCACGCCGGTAATCATGGCCAGCGGGCTGACAGCGCCGGGGCGGATGCCGAGGTTCTCCAGCAGTCTTTCGGTGGAGCCGAATGACAAGCCGCCCACCCCGAGCTCCGCGCCCAGCGCCTTGAGATCAATGGCACGATCCTGTTCCAGGGAAACTAGGTAATTGCGCTTCTTGCGATCACGCAGATACAGGTTCTTCAGCCGCAAGGCACGCTCCCCCGGTGCCAGGAACTGATCCTCGACGGCCTTGGCGTCCTCGACCGTGCGCAGCGGCACGTGGGTGTGCAGCTGGTAGCCGATACCCCATCCGTCCAGCTGCGCCAAAAGCGCGTCAGAGGTAACAGGCAAGCTGTCCTGATAGGCAGATGAGGCGTCCATGTTGTTGCTCCGCAAGCCGTTTCCGAGTTGCGGCGCAGATCACAGAAATCACTTGCGAAATGCAAGTCATAACCGCGCCACCTGCCATGCCCCCTGATCACAGGGGGAAGAACCCGGTCTAGGCGTCCGCGAAGTCGGCCCGCCGTGCCTCCTCGTAGTGGTCAAAATCCGTGCTGAACCAGCCGGTGCCGCGCGTTGCGCTGGCCAATGTGTTGCACAGCTCGTCTTGCGCAGCCATCGGCAGCAAGGTTTCGAACACATCCCACCCAACGGCTCCATCCTCAGCCTCGAAGCCGAGGATCTGGCCTTTCATGCCGCTGACCACGGGCACCAATCCACCGGTGAAGACCGAGGGCACATGGATCTGCACCCGCATGATCGGTTGCAGCAGCGTCAGCCCCGCCTCGGCCAAGGCCTCCTTGACCGCGTGGTTGCCTGCCGTTCGGAAAGCATAGTCGGAGCTGTCCACGGAGTGATGCTTGCCATCCTTCAATGTCACGCAGACATCAACCACCGGGTAGCCGTTCGGCCCCCGCGCCAAGGCTTCGCGCGCGCCCGCCTCGACCGACGGGATGTAGTTCTTGGGCACCGCGCCGCCCTTTACCGTTTCCTCGAACACGAAACCACTGCCGCGCGGCAAGGGTCTCACCTCGATCACCACATCGGCAAATTGGCCCGCACCACCGGACTGCTTGCGGTGGCGGTGGTGGATCTGGACCGAGCGGTTGATGGTTTCGCGCAAGGCCGGCGGCACCGGCGTTTCCTCGACCTCGACCCCGAATTCCTGCTGGAGCATCTGTTTCACCCGGCGCAGGTGCAGCGGCCCCTGCAGATGCAGCAGCGCGTGGCCGCTCGCCTCATCCTGGGAGACCTGTAGCGCAGGGTCGACTTCGGCCAGCCGCTCCAGCGCCCCCGACAGTCGGGCATCGTCGCGCTCATGCACGGGGGTAATCACCCTCCGGAAGGTCGAGGGTCGCGGCTGCGCCCATGCGGGCAGCGGCGCCGCGCCCTCGGCAGCATAGGCGAACCCGAGATTCAGGTGATCCGACTTCACCGCCTGGCCGACATCGCCTGCCCCCAGCCGTCCACCCTGTCCGCCGATGCAGCTGAGGCTGCCCAGCGTTGCGCCGCCGACCGGGCGGCCATTGCCGACCTCTGCGCCCATTGCGCGCACCAGCACCATCTTGCCCAGGTGTTTCACCAGATCCGCCATGCAGCCCACCGCCAGCACATTCCCCGAAGGCGACAACCGTTCCAGCGCCGCGCCCACGTCCGGGGCCTCGTGACGAAGCGACTTCATCAGCCGCAGGATGCCATTGCGATGCTCGGCCGACCCCAGCAGCGCCGGGAACAGGTCATTGTGCTGCAGCACCCTGGTCGCCACGTCATAGACTTCCTCGGCCATCACCTGCTGATCCTCGATCAGCTCCTCCAGCAAGGTGTCGTCGAAATCCGCCAGCGCCTCCAGCAACTCGGCTCGTGCCTCCTGCTCGCGGGCGTACATCGTGACCGGCAGCTCGATCAGTGCCGAAGGCTCGCCCTCACGGTATTGCCAGGCGCGCTCCGAGATCAGATCCACAGCGCCCACAACCTGCCCCCCCTCGCGGATCGGCACCTGCCGCAGGATGATGTTGTGGCTGCAATAGGCCTGAAGTGCAGCGACGATATCTGCCACCCGGTCCGCTGCCTGATCCATCCGGTTGACAAAAATAAAGGCGGGGATCCCCGCCTCCTCCAGCTTGCGCAAATACGGCGCGCTGAGGACCGCAGCCCCGGCATCGGCCGGAACGCAGAGCACCGCCGCATCGCTGGCCGCCAGCGCTGGCCCTGCATGTGCCAGGTTGTCGGCGCCGCCCGCGATGTCGATGGCGGCCCAGTCCTCGCCCATGAATGAAAAAGGCTGCAAGGCCGCGACCCCTTCGACCTCGTGTCGCTTCCCCGCGCCCCCGTCCAATTCGGCAAGTGCCGTGGCCAGCGTTGTCTTGCCGGATTGCGACGGTCCTAAGATAGTGAAAACGCGCATGTTCCCAGATCCTCCCTTGGCTGATACAGCTGCCCGTCAAAGGGGACCGGCCCCCTGAAACCGCCGGGACCAGCTAACTGCGCCTGTGCCAAAAGGCCTGCCTCGATGCGCTGCCTGCCGATGCCGGGCACCAAAAGGGCAGCAGTCTGATGTTGGCCAGCTGCCCCTGCCCCTGTCAAGCGCGCAGAGGGCGTAGCGGCCAGAGCCTGCAGTCGGCGACTGGTGCCACGCACGCATAGCCGCCCGCCATCGCGGCCCGCGCCCCCCCGACAAAGGTTGACTCCGCCACCGGTTTCGGCGTAACGCCTGCAGCAACACCCGGAAGATCTGAGTCTTCCGGTCCCTGCCCATGTCAGGGATCGCCCTCCACCAGCGTGTTACGCCCGTGGGGGCATTTGCGCATGGACCGCTTGTCCCCTACATACGGGGGCGCCACAGTTTAAACCGGCATCAGGAGGCCGCAGGCATGTTTGAAAATCTATCCGAACGCCTTTCCGGCGTCTTTGACCGGCTCACCAAACAGGGTGCCCTCAACGAAGAGGACGTGAAATCCGCCCTGCGAGAGGTCCGCGTCGCACTGCTGGAAGCCGACGTCTCGCTGCCGGTTGCCCGTGACTTCATCAAGAAAGTACAGGACCAGGCCACCGGCCAGGCGGTCACCAAGTCGGTGACCCCGGGCCAGCAGGTGGTGAAGATCGTGCATGACGCGCTGGTCGACGTGTTGCGCGGCGACGAGGATCCCGGCAAGCTCAAGGTCGACAACCCGCCTGCGCCCGTGCTGATGGTCGGCCTGCAGGGCTCCGGTAAGACCACCACCACCGGCAAGCTGGCGAAACGGCTGAAGGAGAAAGAGGGCAAGAAGGTCCTGATGGCCTCGCTCGACGTCTACCGCCCGGCGGCGATGGACCAGCTGGCGGTGCTCGGCGCGCAGATCGGCGTCGACACCCTGCCGATCGTGCCCGGCCAGAAACCCGTCGACATCGCCAAGCGCGCCAAGCAGCAGGCGACGCTCGGCGGCTATGACGTCTACATGCTGGATACCGCCGGCCGCCTGCACATCGACGAGACCCTGATGCAGGAGGTCGAGGACGTCCGCAACGTGGTCTCTCCGCGTGAGACCCTCTTGGTGGTCGATGGCCTGACCGGTCAGGTCGCCGTCGAGGTGGCCGAGGAGTTCGACGCCAAGATCGGCATCTCCGGCGTGGTGCTGACCCGGATGGACGGCGACGGCCGCGGCGGTGCCGCCCTGTCGATGCGCGCCGTCACTGGCAAGCCGATCCGCTTTGTCGGCCTGGGCGAGAAGATGGACGCGCTGGAGACCTTCGAGGCCGACCGGATCGCCGGCCGCATCCTCGGCATGGGCGACATCGTGGCGCTGGTCGAGAAGGCCCAGGAAACCATCGAGGCCGAACAGGCCGAGAAGATGATGAAGCGCATGATGAAGGGTCAGTTCAACATGAACGACCTGAAGATGCAGCTTGAACAGATGCTCCAGATGGGTGGCATGGAAGGCATGATGGCGATGATGCCCGGCATGGGCAAAATGGCCAAGCAGGTGCAGGACGCGGGCATGGACGACAAGGTGCTGAAGCGCCAGATCGCCATGATCCAGTCGATGACCAAGAAGGAACGCGCCAATCCCGCCATCCTGCAGGCCAGCCGCAAGAGACGCATCGCAGCCGGCTCCGGCGTGCAGGTTTCGGATCTCAACAAGCTTCTGAAGATGCACCGGCAGATGGCCGATGTGATGAAGAAGATGGGCAAGATGGGCAAAGGCAAGATGCTGAAACAGGCCATGAAAGGCATGTTCGGCAAGGGCGGCATGCCGGATATGGGCGGCATGGACCCCAGCCAGATGGACCCCAAGGCACTGGAAGCCGCAGCCAAGGCCATGGGCGGCGGCAAGGGCCTCCCCGGCGGGCTGCCTGGACTGGGCGGCGGCTTGGGCCTGCCCGGCGGCCTCAGCGGGTTTGGCAAGAAGAAATAAGCTCGCATGACCGTTTCCTGCCTCCCGATTGCCTACCTCGCACACTCCCAGCGCGCTTTGCAGCCGTCGGGTGTCGCGGGGGCGCGCGCGCTGACCCGCGTGGGCATCGGGGATGGCAATCGGCAGGGGCAGTCGGGCGCGTGTGGCCCGGCGTTTCGGCGCGCCGGGGGTCGGCGGGGGGCAAATGGCCGCAAAGGCTTTGTTCAAATTTGCGCCAAAAATACGGCCTCGCAGGCCGTGCCAGCGCCACATTTAACCGAAAATTACGCAGTCTCGAAAATACTCCCTCACCGGATGGGTGAAAATCATGCCGGGCGGCCTTCCGCCCGGTCAGAGGGGTATGGAATGATTGGATTGCACAAACCGTTCCCACGACTGTTGTCCAAGCGGCTGATGCTCATGTCTCCGGCCGATCCGGACTTTGATGCCAACGCGGCCTTCCTGGATGCCGATGCACCAAAGTTCATCGATGCCGCATCGGATCCGGATTCCCTATGGTGGTCGATCGCGACCATCATCGGTCACTGGCATCTGCACGGCTACGGGCTGTTTGCAGTCATCGAACGCAACACTGGCCAGACTGTCGGTCTGGTTGGCCCCTGGTTTCCCAAGGGCTGGCCGGAGCCGGAATTGTCCTGGCACCTGATGGAACCCGGCCGCGGCAAGGGTTATGCCAGCGAAGCGGCTGAATGCGTCTTGCACTGGCTTTTCACCGAAGCAGGCTGGGACAGCATCGTGTCCTACGTGCCGGAGGAAAACCACGCCTCGGTGGCGCTGGCCCGCCGGGTCGGGGCGCGTCCGGAAAACCCTGTTTCGTTCCGCCTGCAACCCGCACCGAACATCCGGGCCTGGCGTCATGTTTCGCCGCGCGCGCGCCACGCCAAGGCGCCCGCGGCACGGGGGCTGCTTCACTGATGCAGCAGCGCGGGATCATATGTCGGCTCCGCCGCGCCTTCCTGTCAGGGGAGGCGCGCTGATGCCCTGTGACATCCCGGTGATCGAGACCCGGCGCTTGCTGCTGCGCGGCCCCGAGGCAAAGGACTATCCCGACTTCAAGGCGACCTTCAGCTCCTACCGCTCGCGTTTCATGGGCGGACCGCTGAACCCCTACGAGGCCTGGATGCTGTATGCCGCGGAGATCGGTCATTGGCAGGTGCGCGGATTCGGCATGTGGATGATCCACGACAAGGCCACCGAAGAGACCTATGGCATGGCCGGTGGCTGGCAGCCCGCAGGCTGGCCGGAGCGCGAAATCGCCTGGATCATCTGGCCCGGTGCCGCAGGCAAGGGCTACGCGCTCGAGGCGGCCCATGCCGCACGCGGATATTTTTATTCAAATCTGGGCTGGGAGACTGCGGTCAGCTATATCGACCCGAAGAATCTCGACTCGATCCGGCTGGCGGAGCGGCTTGGTGCCCGCAAGGACCACGAGGCCGCAACCATCGACGGAAACGATGCGGTCTATCGTCACCCGGCGCCGGACACGCTGAAGGACAGCCAGATGGCACATGGCATAGACATGGAAATTGCCCATTATGCCGACCCGCTCTTCAAACCAGAGGGCTGGGCCATTGACTGAGATGCACCGCCGACCCACCGCCCCTGCGCGGCCTGATGTTCCTGCAAACCCGATGCGGAGAGCCTTTTGATGACGACCGACACCCAAGATCCCGTCGCCCGCGCAGCGCAGTTGCTGAAGGGCCACCGCGAAAGCATCGACCGTCTGGATGCGATCCTCGTCTATACGCTGGGCGAGCGCTTCAAGCACACCCAGGCAGTGGGCCGTCTCAAGGCTGAACACGACCTTCCCCCGTCCGATCCTGCCCGCGAAGCCGCGCAGATCGCACGGCTCGAAGACTTGGCAAGACAGGCCGATCTGGATCCTGAATTCGCCAAGGCATTTTTGAACTTCATCATTGATGAAGTCATCCGACACCACAAAAAACATCAAGAATAACAACAAACAACAGGACAACCGGGGCATACCCCGGACAACGCCATCAAAGGAGATGTACCCATGGCAATGAAAATTCGTCTGGCCCGCGGCGGCTCGAAAAAGCGTCCCTTCTACCGCATCGTGGCTGCCGACAGCCGCATGCCGCGCGACGGCCGCTTCATCGAGAAGCTGGGCACCTACAACCCGCTGCTGCCGAAAGATTCGGAAGAGCGCGTGAAAATGGACATGGAGCGCGTGCAGTACTGGCTGGACCAGGGCGCCCAGCCGACCGACCGTATCGCACGTATGCTGGAAGCAGCTGGCGTCCGCGAGAAGGCCGAGCGCAACAACCCCAAGAAAGGCACCCCGGGCAAGAAAGCTCAGGAACGCGCCGAAGAAAAAGCTGCCAAGGCTGCTGAAGCTGCCGAAGCCGCTGCCGACGCGGAATAAATCCGTGGAGCTGCGGGATGCCTTTCCCGAGGAGTTCCGCAGCCAGCTTGATCTGCTGATGCGGCTTCGGCGCGATGTGCGCCGGTTCCGCAGCGATCCGGTGGACGAGGCAGTGCTGATGCGCTGCCTCTCTGCCATTCCCCTGGCCCCTTCGGTGGGGCTGAGCGAACCTTGGCGCATTCTGCGCGTCGAGAGCGCCAAAGCCCGCGCCGCGGCGCTGGCGAATTTCGAGAAAGCCAATGCAGAAGCTCTGCAAGGCTATTCGGGCGAGCGTGCCGAGCGCTATGCCGGATTGAAACTCTCGGGCATGCGCGATGCGCCCGTACAGCTCGCGTTCTATTGCGATGACGAGACCGCCCAGGGCCACGGCCTTGGCGCCGCCACCATGCCGGAAATGCGCCGCTATTCCGTGGTCACCGCCATCACCCTGTTCTGGCTCGCCCTGCGCGCGGAAGGGCTGGGGCTTGGCTGGGTTTCGGTGCTGGATCCCGAGAAACTCAACCGTGACCTGACAGCGCCAGAGAGCTGGAAGCTGATCGGCTACTTCTGCATCGGTTACCCGGAGCGGCTTTCGGACACCCCGGAACTGCAGGAAAGCGGCTGGGAAAGCCGGATGGCAGATCTGCCGCTGGAAACGCGTTGACGCCGCGATGGGACGGTTGATACGGCTTGTGTTTTTCGTTGCAGTGGCTTTTACGGCTGGCATCTTCTTCGAACGCAACAACCAAAGCGAACTCTGCAAACAGACTGGCGGTCAATGGCTGCGTGCAGGGTTCTGTGCAAAGGAATGAAACGATGAGCGATCTTATCTGCGTCGGCGCGCTGGCAGGCGCCTTTGGGGTGCGCGGCGAGGTGCGTCTCAAGAGCTTCTGCGCCATCCCCGAAGAAATCGAAGACTATTCGCCCCTGTGCAGCGAAGACGGCAGCCAGAGTTTCAGCCTGAAGATCACGCGCGCCGTAAAGAACGGTTTTGCGGCCAGGATCGTCGGGGTCGAAACCAAGGAGGACGCCGACGCGCTGAAAGGGCTGCGACTTTTTGCACGGCGTGACCAGCTGCCGACCTTGCCCGACGATGAATATTACCATGCCGACCTGATCGGGCTGGAGGTCTACGACACCGGCGGCACCCTCCTGGGCACGGTGCGCTCGGTACAGAACCACGGCGCCACGGATCTTCTGGAGGTGCATGGCCCGGGGTTGAAGTCTTCCGTTCTGCTGCCCTTTACGCTGGCCGCCGTGCCGACAGTGGATCTCGCGCAGAAACGTATCGTCGCAGACCCGCCTGACGGGCTGTTCTGATCGCGCCTCGGCCTGCCGCTCAGTCTTGCTCGGTTGCCAGCAGGTGATCGAGCACCTTGACCAGCAACATCAGTTGCCGCTCCCCCTTCGGGCTGACAGCCCGCTCTGTTACGGCCAATCTCTCCCACGCGGTCCATAGCTTCGTGGCGAAGAAGAACTGGAAGACGGGATCATTCGACACAGGCGCGCCATAGCCGGATTCGAAGGCGTCCCAGTCGGCCTGGGCAATATATCCGTATCCATCCGGGCGGCCAGCCTCTGCCAAGTGGTGCAGCCCGTTGGCCAGGAACAGATTTGCCAGATCACGTTGGGGGACGGCGCCGCGGTGATTGGCGAAATCAATTAGACTGATTTGATCTTCGGCAATCAGGATGTTGCGCATGTGCAGATCGCCATGTTCCACCGCGCCCTGATAGGTCTGCCCCCTTGCGCGCCTGCCGACCCGGTGCAGATAGGCACATAGACCAACAAACCGCTTGGGCTTTCGGATTGGCAGCTCCCCCGCGCGCACCTTCTGGGCACTCTCGCTGACTTGTCCAAGATACGGTTTCGGCCAGAACCGCTTCACCTCCGTGCGGGAACACTGATGCAGCGCCGCCACGGCTTGGCCGATCCGCCAGAGGACGACGCCCCGGTTTTCAAGACCAAGGCTGCTCATATCAAGCGCTTGGAACGCCGTTGCGCCGGGAGCGAACTCCATCAGCGCAACCTTGTCTTGCGGATCCCGCCATAGAATCTCGGGAACCGACACGCCCCGCGTCTCCCTCAGCCCCTCCGCCGCAGCCTGATGACGGTCCAGGATGCGCCGGAACGTCTGAAAGCCGCGAGGGGAATAATCTGCACGCAGGACATAGTCTCGGCCATTTGCAGCCTGAATGTGCAACACGCAGCGCAGGTCTGCCCGGCCGCTATTGACCCGCAACCGGTGAAACCGGGCGGCCTCGGTGGGCAGGCCGACGTTGGCCGCGATGCGCGGCCACAGTGCCTGGGTGCGCTCCTGCACCTCGACCATCGCGTCGAACTGCGCCTGTTCTTGGGAATGCGCCCGTGAATTCATCAAAACCCCAAAGCTTGGTATTGCGCCCCACCGTCACTGGACTAAACACTCAATCCATGAGTGCTGCAAACAAATCCCACGGCCGCAAGGCCATCCGCCCGACCCTGAAACCGCGCGAGTTGATGACGCCGACGCCGGATTTGGCGGGCGTTTGGAAGGCCAAGATCGTCACCCTGTTTCCCGATGCCTTCCCCGGCGTGCTGGGCGAAAGCCTGACCGGCAAGGCGCTGCAGCAGGGGCTGTGGCAACTGGAAACCACCGATCTGCGCCAGTTTGGCGTCGGCAAGCACCGCAACGTCGATGACACCCCCGCGGGCGGCGGCGCCGGCATGGTTCTGCGCCCCGACGTTCTTGGCGAGGCGATCGAGCACACGATGGCGGGCACCGGCGGCAACTGGCCGCTGATCTACCTGTCGCCCCGCGGTCGGCGGATGGACCAGCGGATGATGCAGGATTTCGCCCGCTGCGACGGCATCACCCTGCTGTGCGGCCGGTTTGAAGGCGTCGATGAACGGGTGCTGGAGCACTACGGGATCCAGGAAGTCTCGCTGGGGGATTTTGTCATGACGGGCGGCGAGCTGGCAGCCCAGGCGCTGATCGACGCCACCGTGCGGCTGATCCCCGGCGTGCTGGGCAACCACGCCTCGACCGAGGAGGAGAGCTTTTCCTCCGGCCTTCTGGAGCATCCGCAATATACCCGCCCCGCCGAATGGAAGGGCCACGAGATCCCCGAGGTTCTGATGTCCGGCCACCACGGCAAGATCGCCGAATGGCGCCACCAGATGAGCGAGGAGATCACCCGCCAGCGGCGCCCTGACCTTTGGGACGCCCACCAGGCCCGGAAAAACCGCACCTCGTAGACCGCTCCCCTACCGCGAACCTGCCCCAAGCGCATCAAATCATTGCCGGATTGCGCAAGCCGTGTTTATCCTCGGTCATATTCATTGAACTATAGGAGAGATCAGGGTGGCAGGAAAATTCGAACTGTACCGGGACAAGGCCGGTGAGTATCGCTTTCGTCTGAAGGCAGGCAATGGCGAAAACATTCTGGGCAGCGAAGGCTACAAACAGAAAGCCAGCGCGGAAAACGGCATCGCATCGGTCCGCAAGAACGCCGTCGACGACGCGCGTTACGAGCGCAAGGAAACCGCCGCGGGCAAGTTCATGTTCAACCTCAAGGCCAGCAACGGCCAGGTCATCGGCAGCTCGCAAAGCTACACCAGTGCGTCAGGTCGCGACAACGGCATTGAATCCGTTAAGAAAAACGCGCCGGACGCAAAACTGGACGACCAAACCGCCTGACAAGCCGACACAAGCGACGCTCCTCGGCAGGTCGGTTGCGCCCCGGTCCGGCGGGAGCCTCGGTGAAACTCTTGCTGGATAGGCGGCTCGGCACTTGTTTTAGCAGTCTTTCAGCCGTATACAGCGCAGGTCTGGATTCGCTTTTGCGGACCCGGACCGTCGTGCGTTGGATCATGACTTGGAAACTTTCTTCGGTTTCACCATGGGATCCCGCGCCGACACGAAGGAACAGACGACGTGATCTCTGGCGGGCGCCTCGGCGGACCCGGTGAAGACCAGGAGCTCTCATGACGCGAAACCTCTGTGGAGCAAACCACAGGCAGATTTAGGAGAGTTGCGATGGACCTGATCGCACAGCTGGAGGCGGAACAGATCGCCGCCCTGGGGAAAGAGATCCCCGATTTCAAAGCCGGTGACACCATCCGTGTCGGCTACAAGGTGACCGAAGGCTCGCGCACCCGTGTGCAGATGTACGAAGGCGTCTGCATCAGCCGCAAGAACGGCTCGGGCATTGCCGGTTCGTTCACCGTCCGCAAGATTTCGTTTGGCGAAGGCGTGGAGCGTGTGTTCCCGCTGTTCTCGACCAACATCGACTCGATCGAAGTTGTGCGCCGTGGCCGTGTCCGCCGCGCCAAGCTGTACTACCTGCGCTCGCGCCGCGGCAAATCGGCCCGTATCGCAGAAGACGCGAACTACAAGCCCAAGAAAGCCTGAGGAGTGGTATCATGAAAAAAGACACCCATCCCGACTACCACTTCATCGACGTCAAAATGACCGACGGCACCATCATCAAGATGCGCTCCACCTGGGGTGCCGAAGGTGATCAGCTGGCACTGGACATCGACCCGACCGTGCACCCGGCCTGGACCGGTGGCTCCTCGCGTCTGATGGATGCCGGCGGCCGCGTATCCAAGTTCAAGAAGAAATACGAAGGTCTGGGCTTCTAAGCCGCCCGACGTATTTTGTCGAACTCCCGAAGGCTGCCCCGGACGGGCAGCCTTCTTTCTTTTTTCTTCTGACGCTGGGGCCGATGATGCCTCGCGGGAAAGACAGCTCTCCTCGTGAAACACGCCCTGGCAGCCGCCCTGCAAGAACGCGGATATGAAACCCTGACCCAAGTGCAGGAGGCGGTGACCCAGCCGGACGTCGCCGACCGCGATCTCCTGGTGTCAGCGCAAACCGGATCGGGCAAGACGGTGGGCTTCGGCCTCGCCCTCGCCCCCACCCTGCTGGGCGACGCCGAGGAATTCGGCGAAGCCGCTGCCCCGCTGGCGCTGGTGATTGCGCCAACCCGCGAGCTGGCAATGCAGGTCAAGCACGAACTGGGCTGGCTTTACCGCGGCGCAGGCGCGCGCATTGCCTCCTGTGTTGGTGGCATGGACATGCGCGACGAACGTCGCGCGCTGGAGCGCGGCGCCCATATCGTGGCGGCAACGCCGGGCCGCCTGCGCGACCACATCATGCGCGGCTCCATCGACCTCAGCCAAGTGCGCGGCGTGGTGCTGGACGAAGCCGACGAGATGCTGGACCTGGGCTTCCGCGAGGATCTGGAATTCATCCTTGGCGAAGCCCCGGAAGAGCGCCGCACGCTGCTGTTCTCGGCCACCGTGCCGCCCGCCATCGCCAATCTGGCTGAGACCTTCCAGAAGGACGCGCTGCGGATCAAGACCGCGGGCGAGACCAAGCAGCACAGCGACATCGAATACCGGTTGATGAGCGTGGCGCAGGCCGATGCCGAAAACGCCATCATCAACGTGTTGCGCTACTACGAGGCCCCCAGCTCCATCGTGTTCGCCAACACCCGCGCCGCGGTGAACCGTCTGGCCGCACGGCTGACCAACCGCGGTCTGCCCGTGGTGACCCTTTCGGGCGAGCTGTCCCAGACCGAGCGCAGCCATGCCCTGCAAGCCATGCGCGACGGGCGTGCACGTGTCTGCGTGGCCACCGACGTCGCCGCCCGCGGCATTGACCTGCCGGGGCTGGAACTGGTGGTCCATGCCGAGCTGCCCTCGAACCACGAGACCCTGCTGCACCGCTCCGGCCGGACCGGCCGCGCGGGCCGCAAGGGCGTCAGCGCGTTGATCGCCCCCCCCAAGGCCCGCAGCAAGGCGCTGCGGCTGCTGAAATGGGCTAAGCTGAACGCCGAACACTGCGAGGCACCCTCCGCCGACGACATTCTGGCCCGCGACGAAGAGCGCATGCTGGCCGATCCGGTCTGGCAGGAGCCGATGGCCGAGAACGAACAGGCCGGTGTTCAGACGCTACTGGACACCTTCACCCCCGAGCAGATCGCGGCGACCTACCTGCGACTGTTCCGCAGCCGCCATTCGGCGCCGGAAGAGCTGCGCCCGGTCGATGCGCAGGAACCGCGCAAGGAGCGCAAGGAACGCAAACCTTTCGGCCCCTCGGTCTGGTTCTCTCTGTCCGGCGGCCGCGCCACAGGCGCAGACCCGCGCCGGGTGCTGCCGATGCTGTGCAAGGCGGGCGGTATCGACCGCGACGCCATCGGCGCCATTCGCATCCAGGAAAATGAGACCTTTGCCGAGATCAGCCAGGACGCGGTCGAGGGCTTTCTGAAGGCGCTCGACGGCAAGACCGAGCTGGAGCCCGGCGCGGTGCTGACCCGTCTGGACCAGGCCCCGGACCTGCCGCCGCCGCCGCGCCGCGGTCCCGGCGGCCCCAAGGGTGGCTTCAAAGGCGACCGCGCCCCCAAACCGCACCGCGGCAAATCCGACGGCGCAAAGCCATACCACAAGAAGTCGGAAGGCAGCGATGACAGCCGCCCGCCGCGCAAGGACTGGAAGGACAAGCCGCGCCGGGACGACCGGCCGGAGCGCTCTGAACGCCCTGATCGCGCCGAACGGCCCGAACGCAGCAAACCGCGTCCGGCGGAACGCCCCCGCAAGCCCGCCCCGGCTGTCACCGCCAAACCCAAGGGCGCCTCGGATCCCTCCAAGCGGATGACCCGCCCCGGCAGCCCGGCAGGCAAACCGTCTGGCAAGCCCTCCGGCAAACCGTCCGGCAAACCCGCAGCCAAGCCCTATTCAGCCAAGGGTCCGAAGCCGCCCGTCGGCAAGCCCAACAGCAAGAAGAACAAGGCCCGCGCAGCGGCGGCCAAGGGCGGCGACGCACGCCCCCGGCACAAGACTGGCGGGCCGTCCAAACACAGGTGAAACACTAAATTCACCAGCCTGCGCCCGCGGCTTTTCTTGTCCGGTTTCAGAGCCTATACAGGGGCCAATAGGCAAAAACGTGCTCAAAGCACGAACAAAGGGACCGGAAAATGGCGCATATCATTGTCGTCGGCAACGAGAAGGGCGGCGCGGGCAAATCCACCGTCTCCATGCATGTCGCAACCACGCTGGCCCGTCTGGGCCACCGGGTTGCGGCGCTGGACCTTGATCTGCGGCAGCGCTCGATGGGGCGTTACCTGGAAAACCGCAAGGACTTCTGCGCCAAGGCGGGGCTGAATCTGCCGATGGTCGAGATGCACGAGCTGCCGGAAATCGACCCCGCCAGCCTGCAGCCCGGCGAGAACATCTACGATCACCGCTTGTCGGCTGCGGTTTCTGCGCTGGAAAACGGCCACGATTTCATCCTGATCGACTGCCCTGGCTCGCACACGCGGCTGAGTCAGGTTGCGCATTCCCTGGCAGATACGCTGATCACACCCCTGAATGACAGCTTTGTCGATTTCGACCTGCTGGCGCATGTGGACCAGAAGGGCGAAAAGATCACCGGCCCCTCGGTCTACTCCGAGATGGTCTGGAACGCCCGCCAGCTGCGCGCGCAGGCCGGGTTGAAACCGATCGACTGGATCGTGATCCGCAACCGGGTCGGCACCCAGCGTATGGTCAACAAGGAAAAGATGGAGCGCGCCATCAACATGCTCTCCAAGCGGATCGGCTTCCGCGTCGCCCCCGGCTTCTCCGAGCGGGTGATCTTCCGAGAGCTGTTCCCCCGCGGGCTGACGCTGCTGGACCTCAAGGATATCGGCGTCAAGCAGCTGAACATCTCCAACATCGCGGCGCGTCAGGAACTGCGCGACATGATGAAGGAAGTGAACCTGCCCGGCGTCGAGGTCAGCATCTGACCCCGCGCCCCCAAGCGCAAGACCCAATGGCTGCTGCGCCCCGTAAGGGGCGCAACGGCGTCAACTGTTACAGGAACAGTCGCCGCGGTAGATCGTGTAGAGCTCGATTGGTTCTGCCACGCCGCGCAGCATGTACCGCCCCAATGAAACCAGATCGTGGTTGGTGCCCTGCGCCGCCCGTTTCACATCTTCAGACATGATGATGTTCTGCCCGACGGACCGGTGCATCCCGGCGATCCGTGCGGTCTGGTTCACGGTCTGGCCGATCACGGTGAAATCCAGCCGGTTCTTGGCGCCGATGTTGCCATAGAGAATGTCGCCGGCGTGCAGCGCCAGCGTGAAGCCGGCCGTCGGCAGCCCTTCGGCTTCGCGCTCCGCATTGAAGCCGCGAATCTTGCCGCAAAGCTCATTGGCCGCGGCCAATGCGGCATGGGCGTCTTCTTCGATGCTGCCGAGGTTGAACATGGTCAACATCCCGTCGCCCATGAACTTCAGAATATTGCCGCCATGGGCCTGAATCGTCTCGACCGCCAGACCGAAATACCCGTTCAGCATGTCGATCAGGTCGGTGCCCGGCAGGCGTTCAGCCAGTTCGGTGAAGCCTTTCAGGTCAAACAGGCAGATTACCGCGTCAATCTCCTGCGACGACCCGCGCCGGATCTCGCCGGACAGCACCCGCTGACCGGCATCGCGCCCCAGGTAGACCTGCAGGAGATCCTTGGCGATCTGCCTGTTGGACGAGGATTTCAACGCAAGTCCGAGATGCGGCAGCGTCGTGCGGATCAAATCCAGTTCACGGTTGCTGAAGCCGCCAGCACGGTCAGTCGTCCAGGACACCAGGATGCCTTCGCCCGGGCGCCGCGGGTCCACGGGGGCCTCTTCCGGCGGGTGAAAGCGCAGCCCTGCCGCGAAATAATCCGTCGCGCCAACGGCGTGAAACTCCTCCAGCACCGGGAAGTCAAACGGCGGCCCCGCTTCCAGGGACACCCGAAGTTCCTGCTTTTCTTGCTGTAACAACTGAAAAAACGGGCTGTTGAGCCAGTCGTCACCGGGATTTTCCTGGTATTCGTAATGCTGGCTGGTGATGCTTTCACCACGCAGCCAACGAATGCCGATGCCGCCGAATTCCGGGTGATAGGCCCTCTGGGCCAGCTGGAACCGCATCAACGGCACCCCCGCCTCGGTCAGGCGCTGGCAATACCCATCCAGCAGGTCGTGCTGGCTGGTGCCTTGCAGCCCCTGCTCCATCAACCAGGCGATCAGCGGCCCGGAATTGACATCGATCTGAATCATACATTCACCTTTTGTACCGGCCCCTAATCTGGGTCTTGCCGGGCCAAAAGTCTATGGGGCGATGTCTGCTAATTTGCGCAACATGTTTCGCAAAATTGCAACCTCGCCCGCGCTGAACTGCTGGCACAGCTTCGCGTCATAGGCCACCGCAACCTTGCGCAAATCACGATAGGCCGCCTGCCCCGCCGCGGTGAGCGCGAGATGCTCTGCGCGGCGGTCCTGTTCATCGCGGGTGCGGGTCACGAAACGCTTCTCTGTCAGCTTGGACACGGCGCGGCTGATCTTGGTCTTGTGAATCTTGGCCCGCGTGCCGATGTCCTTGGCCGTCATCTGGCCGTAGTTGCCAAGATGGAACAGCACCCGCCATTCGGTGCGCAGCATTCCGTAACGATCCTTGTAGTGGCGCTGAAACCCCAGAGAGCTCTCTTCCGCGGCGCGATTCAGCAGGAAGGGCAGAAAATCCTGCAGGTCGAAATCATCTTTTTCAGTCATTGCGGTCTCCCTTCCCTTGTTAGTTACAAAATCAACTAATATCCCGCAAGCAGAGACAGGAGGAACGCGCAAATGACCCGGACCGCAGATTCCCATCAGATGACCCAGGCGCCTTCGCTGGAAGGGCCGAACGCGGGCTACATGCCCGGCTTTGGCAACGACTTTGAAACCGAGGCGCTGCCCGGTGCGCTGCCGCAGGGCATGAACAGCCCGCAGAAATGCAACTACGGCCTTTATGGCGAACAGCTGAGCGGCACCGCCTTTACCGCCGATCCGCCGGAACGCACCTGGACCTACCGGATTCGCCCCTCGGTCAAGCATTCGCACCGCTACGAGAAGATTGACCTGCCCTATTGGAAATCGGCCCCCTGCGTGGACCCGGACGTGGTCTCCCTGGGCCAATACCGCTGGGATCCAGTAGCGCATTCCGATGAGGGTCTGACCTGGCTCACCGGCATGCGGACGATGACGACCGCGGGGGATGTGAACACCCAGATCGGCATGGCGAGCCACATCTACCTGGTGACCGAGTCGATGGTGGACAGCTACTTCTACTCGGCCGATTCCGAGCTGCTGGTTGTCCCGCAGGAAGGTCGCCTGCGCTTCGCGACCGAACTGGGCATCATCGACCTCGCCCCGCAGGAGATCGCCATCATCCCGCGCGGGCTGGTCTACCGGGTCGAGGTGCTCGAAGGCCCCTGCCGCGGCTTTGTCTGCGAGAACTACGGCCAGAAGTTCGAACTGCCGGCTCGCGGCCCGATCGGTGCCAACTGCCTCGCCAACCCGCGCGATTTCAAGGCGCCGGTTGCGGCCTTCGAGGACCGCGAGGTGCCCTCGACCGTGACCATCAAGTGGTGCGGCCAGTTCCACCAGACCCGGATCGGCCACTCGCCGCTGGACGTGGTCGCCTGGCACGGCAACTACGCGCCCTACAAATATGACCTGACCACCTATTGCCCGGTCGGGGCGATTCTGTTCGACCACCCGGATCCGTCGATCTTTACCGTGCTGACCGCACCGTCGGGCGTGCCGGGCACCGCGAACATCGATTTCGTACTGTTCCGCGACCGCTGGATGGTGGCCGAAAACACCTTCCGCCCGCCGTGGTACCACAAGAACATCATGTCGGAGTTGATGGGCAATATCTATGGCCAGTATGATGCCAAACCCCAAGGGTTCGTGCCGGGCGGTATGAGCTTGCACAACATGATGCTGCCGCATGGTCCGGACAAGAACGCCTTCGAGGGCGCGTCGAACTCCAACCTCGGCCCCGAGAAGCTGGAAAACACCATGTCCTTCATGTTTGAGACCCGCTTCCCGCAGCATCTCACGGCATTTGCAGCCAAGGAAGCGCCGTTGCAGGATGATTACATCGACTGCTGGAGCGACATCGAGAAGAAATTCGACGGCACGCCCGGCCTGAAATGATCTTGGTGCGGGGGCGCTGCCCCCTCTGGACCCCAAGGGGTCCATTCACCCCCGGAGTATTTCCGGAAAGATGAAAAGGATCCGCGGATCCGGAAACTGGAGACACCATGCCTCTGCTGAAATCCTGGGTGGCCTCGGCCAATGATGCGGCCCACCCGTTCCCGCTGAACAACCTGCCCTATGGCGTCTTTTCCATCGACGGCGATGATCCGCGCTGCGGCGTGGCGATCGGCGACCTGATCCTCGACATGCAGTCCGCCGAAGAGGCCGGACTGGTGCAGCTGGTCGACACGCCGCTGTTCGATGTGCCCTATTGGAATGACCTGATGGAGCAAGGCCCGGCAGTCTGGGCGGCGCTGCGCGAGCGGTTGACCGCCTTGCTGGCCGAAGGGTCGCCGGAGAAGGACAAGGTCAAGCCGCATCTGGTGGCGCAAGCCGACGCCGAGCTGCACATGCCCTTTGCAGTGAGCGAATACACCGATTTCTATGCGGGCAAGAACCACGCCTTCAACGTCGGCACCATGTTCCGTGGCCCGGAAAATGCGCTGCCGCCGAACTGGCTGCACATCCCGATCGGCTATAACGGGCGGGCCTCTTCGGTCGTTGTCTCGGGCACCAACATACGCCGCCCCTGGGGCCAGCTGAAAGGGCCGAATGACGACAAGCCGCGGTGGGCGCCCTGTGCGCGCTTCGACATCGAGCTGGAGATGGGCGCAATTGTCGGCACCCCCTCCGATGGCCCGATCACCGTGCAGGAGGCAGACGATCACATCTTCGGCTACGTGCTGCTGAACGACTGGTCGGCGCGCGACATCCAGGCCTGGGAATACCAGCCGCTGGGGCCGTTCCAGGCCAAGGCAACCGCGACCTCGATCTCCCCCTGGATTGTCACCAAACCGGCGCTGGAGCCGTTCCGCTGCGACACGCCCGAGCGCGAGGTCGAACTGCTGGACCATCTGAAGGACTATGGGCCGATGCTTTATGACATCGATCTCGAGGTCACCATGGCCCCCGCAGGCAAGGCGGCGTCCACCATCGCCCGGACCAACTACCGGGAAATGTACTACTCCGCCGCGCAGCAACTGGCGCATCACACCACCTCGGGCTGCCCGATGAACGCCGGCGATCTTCTTGGTTCCGGTACCATCTCCGGTGCCACCAAGGAAAGCCGCGGCTCCCTGCTGGAACTCAGCTGGGGCGGCAAGGAGCCCCTGACGCTGGACAGCGGCGAAGAACGCTCCTTCATCGAGGACGGCGATACGCTCACGCTGAAGGGCGCGGCCAGGGGCGATGGCTATACGATCGGCTTCGGAGATTGCACGGGTACCGTCCTGCCTGCGCTTGAAGACCCCTTCGCAAGATAAGGAAGACCGAAATGGCAAAAGCATTTGCGTCCCAAGGGGACCTGACCGAAAAGAAGATCACCTTTGATGAGATCGGCGACGGGCTTTATGCCTTCACCGCCGAAGGTGACCCGAACTCTGGCGTCATCATCGGTGACGACTCCGTGATGATCGTCGAGGCGCAGGCCACCCCACGGCTGGCCAACAAGGTCATCGAGTGCGTGCGCTCTGTCACCGACAAGCCGATCACCCACGTGGTGCTGACCCACTATCACGCCGTCCGCGTGCTCGGCGCCTCAGCCTTTGGCGCGCAGAACATCATCATGTCGGACAAGGCGCGCGCCATGGTGGTGGAACGCGGGCAGGAGGACTGGGACAGCGAATTCCAGCGTTTCCCGCGGCTGTTCGAAGGCCATGAAAGCATCCCCGGCCTGACCTGGCCCACCACCACCTTCTCCGATGGCATGACCGTCTACCTCGGCAACCGCCGGGTCGACATCAAGCATCTGGGCCGCGCCCATACCGCCGGTGATGCGGTGATCCATGTGCCGGACCAGAACGTGATGTTCACCGGCGACATCGTGGAATACCACTCGGCCTGCTATTGCGGCGACGGGCATTTCAGCGACTGGGGCCGGACGCTCGACAACATCAAGGCCTATGAGCTGGACGCCATCGCACCGGGCCGGGGCGATGCGCTGGTCGGTCAGGAGATGGTCAACGCCGCCATCGAGAACACCCGCGACTTCGTCGAAAGCACCTACCGCCCGGCGGCCAAAGTTGCCGCCCGCAATGGCACCCTGAAAGAGGCCTGGGACGCGGTGCGTGCCGAATGCGATCCCAAGTTCGCCGATTACGCGATCTATGAACACTGCCTGCCCTTCAACGTCGCCCGCGCCTTTGACGAGGCCCGCGGCATCGACACGCCCCGCATCTGGACCGCGCAGCGCGATCTGGAAATGTGGGAGGCCCTGCAAGGCTAGGCGCGCAGACATCACGGCCGGGGCGCAGTGACCAAGATCCTGCCGCCCCGGGCACAGGCATGAGAGGTTGGAGCATCCTTTCCGGCAGCCGCCTGCCGGAACGCGGGTGTGCTGTGTCTACAGGCGGCCTCAACCCGGGAGGAAAGCGGATGAACAAGATCTTTGAGGAGCCCATGTACCCCTATTCGCGCCACGCGGATCAGGACGCGGCCCGCCCCGTCCGCCACAAGGTTGTGGTGATCGGGGCCGGCCCCGTGGGGCTGGCGGCCGCCGTGGATCTGGCGCAACAGGGCGTCGCCGTGGTGGTGCTGGATGACAACGACAGGGTCAGCACCGGCTCGCGCGCGATCTGCTTTGCCAAGCGCCCGCTGGAGATCCTCGACCGGCTGGGCTGTGGCCAGCCGATGGTCGACAAGGGCGTGCAGTGGAACGTCGGCAAGGTGTTCTTCGACGAGCGCCAGGTCTATGAGTTCAACCTGCTGCCCGAAGACGGACACAAGCGCCCCGCCTTCATCAACCTGCAGCAATACTATCTGGAAGCGCAGCTGGTGGAGCGGATCCGCGAGCTGCAACAACAAGGCGCGCAAATCGAGATCCGGGGCCGCAACAAGGTGACCGCGATTGACGCGCAGCCAGATCACGTGGCGCTCGAGATCGACACCCCAGATGGGCCTTACGGCCTGGAGGCCGATTGGCTGATTGCCTGCGACGGCGCGAGCTCCCCCACCCGGCGCATGCTGGGGCTGGATTTCGTCGGCCGGGTTTTCGAGGATAATTTCCTGATTGCCGACGTGGTGATGGAGGCGGATTTTCCGACCGAGCGCTGGTTCTGGTTCGATCCGCCCTTCAACCGGGGCCAGTCGGCGCTGCTGCACAAGCAGCCGGACGGGGTCTGGCGGATTGACCTGCAGCTGGGCTGGGACATCGACAAGGAACGCGAGAAACGCCCCGAAAACGTCATCCCGCGGCTAAAGGCAATGCTGGGCGAAGAGGTCGAATTCCAGCTGGAGTGGGTATCGATCTACACGTTCCAATGCCGCCGGATGGAGAAGTTCCGCCACGGCAGGGTGATCTTTGCCGGCGATTCCGCGCATCAGGTTTCGCCCTTCGGCGCCCGCGGTGCCAACTCCGGCCTGCAGGACAGCGACAACCTGTGCTGGAAACTGGCGCTGGTGCTGGACGGCAAGGCGCCCGAAAGCCTGCTGGACAGCTACGACGCCGAGCGCATCCAGGGCGCGGACGAGAACATCCTGAATTCCTCGCGGTCGACCGATTTCATCACGCCGAAGTCCGAAATGAGCCGCATCTTGCGCGACGCTGTGCTGGATCTGTCGGAACATCATCCCTTTGCCCGACCATTGGTGAACTCGGGCCGCCTGTCGGTGCCCTGCATCCACGACGGGTCCCCGTTGAATTCAGCGGACGCGCTGGACGGCCCCGCCCACAGCCGCCCCGGCGCCCCCTGCCCCGATACGCCGCTGGACGACGGTTTTCTGTTGGACCACCTGGGCGGAGAGTTCATCCTGCTGACCATCAACGCCGACGCCCCCGATCTGATCCAGGAAGCGGGTATCAGCGTGCGCAGGTTGGCGCTGTCCACGCAGGCCAACACCCACAGCGCGCTGAAAGAACGCTACCTGGGAGACAACGCCAGCGCCGTATACCTGATCCGGCCCGACCAGCACGTCGCGGCCCGTCGCCCCAGCTATGACGACAACCTCATCCGCCAGGCCATTCGACGCGCCACCGGCAAGGAGTAATCGCGATGGAAGACACAGATCACCTGATCCTCACGCCCAATATCGATGGCGCAGATGATTTCTACGCCGATCTCCTGGCGGCGCACGAAGGGCTGAGCAAGGCCGAAAGCGATGCGCTGAACGCACGGTTGGTGCTGGTGCTGGCCAATCACATCGGCAACCGCAGCATTCTGAAACAGGCGCTGAAGGCCGCGGCACGCCACCCGCAATAGGGCTGCGACCGCAAGCTTGCATCGCAACGGGGAGATACGAATGTGCAAGACAGTTTTGTTTGACTACTGGCGGTCTTCCGCCAGCTACCGAGTGCGGATCGCTCTCAATCTGGCAGGGATCACGTTTGAGAGCGTACCGATCGATCTGGTGCAGGGCGAACACAGGACCACGGCGCATCTGGAGCGCAATCCACAAGGTCTGGTGCCCGTACTGGACGTCGACGGGCTGCGTCTCACGCAATCACTCGCCATACTGGACTATCTGGACGAGACTCGCCAACTTGGGCTCTTGCCCGCTGATCCCGGAGACCGTGCCCGAGCGCGCGCGCTGGCGCATTCCGTGGCCGTGGACGTCCACCCGGTCTGCAACCTGCAAGTTGCCAAACACGCAACCGGCCTCAGCGGCAACGCCGAAGACATGCCGAAAGCCTGGATGCAGCACTTCATCCGCCCCGGCCTGGCGGCGTTTGAACGTTTGCTCGCCGGTTTCGAACAAACGCCCTACTGCACGGGCGACACACCGGGCATCGCCGACATCTGTCTCATGCCGCAACTCTACAATGCCCGGCGCTGGGAGGTCGATTTCGCCGACCTGCCCCGTATTTGCGCCGCCGAAGCAGTCTGCGCCCAGCACCCGGCTTTTGCCGCGGCACATCCAGACCAGTGCCGCTAGGGCACAGCGGCCCGATACCTATGCCATAAGACCGCCCGAAGGGCCGAACCGCGCGGCATTGAACCCCTTCCGCTCACGTCGCCGCAACGTGACTGACAACACGTAGGCCGCGCGACGGGCCGATCTAAACAGCGCCCTAGTCGGCGATCACGTCCTGACGCTGCTGGCCGAGCCCTTCGATGCCCAGTTCCACGACGTCGCCCGCCTTCAGATAGCGCTGGGGCTTCATGCCCATGCCAACACCCGGCGGGGTCCCGGTTGAGATCACGTCACCGGGGTGCAGAGTCATGAATTGGCTCAGGTAGTGAACCAGATAGGCAACTCCGTAGACCATCGTCGACGTGGAGCCATCCTGCATGGTCTCACCATTGACCTTCAGCCACATGGGCAGGTTCTGCGGATCGGCAACCTCGTCGCGTGTCACCAGCCAAGGCCCGACCTGGCCAAAGTTGTCGCAGCTTTTGCCCTTGGTCCACTGGCCTTCCCGTTCGATCTGGAAGGCGCGTTCCGAGACATCGTTGGCCACCGCGTAGCCAGCGACATGATCCATGGCCTCGGCCTCGCTGACGTACTTGGCCGGTTTGCCGATCACCACCGCGAGCTCCACCTCCCAGTCGGTCTTTAGAGAACCTCGGGGGATGATGATGGGATCATTCGCACCGCAGATGGCCGAAGTCGCCTTCATGAAGACCACCGGCTCCGACGGCACCGCAAGCCCGCTTTCGGCCGCGTGGTCAGCGTAATTGAGCCCGATGCAGATGAATTTTCCGGTTCCGGCAATCGGCGGCCCAAGGCGCGGGTTACCTTCGACCACTGGCAACACATCGATATCCGCGTCTGCCAACCGTTTCAGACTATCGGGATAGAGGTGCCTGCCGGACAGGTCGTCGATCAAACCAGAAAGATCCCGGATGCTGCCATCCGAGTGCAGAAGACCCGGTTTCTCGGCGCCGGGCGCCCCAAAGCGAAGCAGTTTCATGTCGTGGCTTTCTTCCTTGTTTCAAGCGGTCCGATCTATACCGATACATCATGCGCGCCCTCAGGGATAGAATGCAGCCGCGTGGTATGTTGACGCCCACCGCGACGAAATCACTATCGCGCAATTCTTTTTCGCTGCATCAAGCGGTCGGCCCCTTGTAGGCGAAGGCTATCAGCTCATTCAGTTCAGGTTTAAGAAGCTCAAACTCGCAGGTTTTTGCCTGTCTTTGGGTCATCTCGCCAATGGGAGATGATAGCCTCAGAACGAGACAACCTGGCTGCGGTCTGATTACGCAGGTGCGCATGGTTCCGGACGCTGAGGCGCCCGGCGGCCATCAGCTTGAGCTTATTGGGGAACTGGCCGGGATCATGGCTTTGGGTGGGCTTGAATCGAAGAAGCCCCCGCTTTTTGCAGGGGCTTGGTCGGAAACGATGGTTGCGGGAGCAGGATTTGAACCTGCGACCTTCAGGTTATGAGCCTGACGAGCTACCTGGCTGCTCCATCCCGCGACACTTTGTTTGGCCTACCGCGCGGATCGCTACTTGAGGCCGGTTATTATCCGGTGACTTGCCGTATCGGCGCGTTTTCCGGGTGATATTGTATCGTTTAAGAGAGGTTTTGGATTTTACTAGGTTTGGCGGTGACCTACTCTCCCAGGG
>JGI12316J15310_10000044_pt11 | contig 84666 bp, 76 predicted proteins | sample MarCyaLeptolynsp_FD_15310 | JGI IMG/M metagenome (IMG submission 15310) | reverse complement strand
GGAGAAATAGGCATAGTCCCGGAAGATGGCCTCCGGCGGCACAACATCATCCACCTGCACGAGAAAGCATGTGTCGCATACGCGTGCATGGAGCGGGTACTGCGCGTCGCGCTCGGGTGCATCGCTTTTGCGGATGTAGGAATTGGCAAGCGGGGTCTTGCCCAGATCCACGAGTGTTCGTGTCAGGGGCGCGCCACATGAACGGCACAGAGGGCTTGATGGTGCGTCGGTCATGGTCGGGCTAAAGATCCTGATACTGTCTTATCTGGTTGCCGGTCCAGGCAGCCATATCGTCGCCGGCCAGGTGCGCGCGATGCCAGTCTGCGACCCATTTGACGGCCATCTCTATTTCCAGCTTTGGATGCCAGCCAAGTGTCTTCTTGGCAAGGCTTGGGTCCAGAGAGAGCACGGCGGCCTCGGGTTTTGCCGCGGTAGTGACGGCAGTATCGGCATGTGTCCATCCAGCAGCACCTGGCCAATGGCGTGAGAGCATGTCTGCTACGGTGGAAACCGAATGGGCATCATCGGGACCGAAATTCATGGCAGGGACATCTGTTGTACCTGTGATGACGTTCTCGATGTACAGAAGGTAGCCAGCCAGGGGATCCATGACGTGCTGCCACGGCCGTGTGGCGTCCGGACTTCGAAGCGCCACCGGCCGGCCGGAAGAGGCAGCTGTAACGAGGTCTGTCATCAACCGGTCCTGTGACCAGTCTCCGCCACCAATCACATTGCCGGCTCTGGCGGTCACGACGGGAACGTTCCTGGTCCGGAAGTAGCTCCGGGCAAAACTGCGGGTGATGATTTCCTGTGAGCCTTTGGACGCGCTGTAGGGATCGCGTCCACCCAATGGGTCTGTTTCCGTGAAGGGGCGGTGGGTCTGACCCGGGGCATAGGCCGGATTGTCATAGGCCTTGTCGCTGGTCACCACGAGGACTGCTTCCAGTGGATCGCAATGGCGCAGGGCGTCCAGAAGATGCGCCGTTCCCAGAACATTTGTGGCGATGCTCTCAACCGGATCCTCGTAGCTGCGCCTGACAAGGGCCTGGGCGGCAAGGTGAAGCACGATCTGTGGCTGGATACTGTTCACTGCGTCCGATATCCGTGCAGCGTCGCGCAGGTCCGCCATGGTCTGGGATGCGTAGGGAACACAGAGAATGGAGTGCAGACTGGGCGTGGTCTCCGGAGGAAGCGAAAGCCCGTGCGTTTCAGCACCCATGCGGGTCAGCCAGCAGCCCAGCCAACTGCCTTTGAAGCCCGTGTGCCCGGTCAGCAGGACCCTTTTGCCGCGCCAGAACTCGCCGGAGGGCATGGTCACTTTGCCTGTGCTCCCGACGGTGCACCGAAGCCCGGCAACCAGGGCGCTTCGCCATTGGTGAGTAGATCATCGAGCAGGTGCTTTTCGCGCAATGTGTCCATGGGCTGCCAGAAACCGTCGTGGCGCCATGCAGCCAGACTGTCTTTGGCTGCCAGGGAATGCAGTGGTTGCTGTTCCCAGACTGTTTCGTCGCCCTCGATATGGTCGATGACACTGGGCTCGCACACAAAGAACCCGGCGTTGATGCGTCCTCCATCTCCGCGTGGCTTTTCTTCAAATGCGGACACACGATCGCCATCCAGCACCGTTGCGCCGAAGCGCCCGGGGGGTGCCACCACGGTCATGGTCGCATCTGCACCCTGTGCCTTGTGAAAGGCGATGGATGCTGTGATGTCGATGTCCCCAACGCCGTCGCCGTAGGTCAGGCAAAAGGGTGCATCCGGTTCAAGGTGTTGCGCGATGCGCCTGATGCGACCGCCGGTCATGGTGTTGATGCCAGTGTCGACCAGGGTGATCTTCCATGGTTCGGCGTTCGCCTGATGGAACTCCATCTGGTTTGACGCCAGGTCAATGGTGACGTCAGCGTGGTGCAGGAAGTAGTTGGCGAAATACTCCTTGATCACATAGCCTTTGTAACCGAGGCAGATGATGAACTCATTGATGCCGTGACGCTCATATATCTTCATGATGTGCCACAGGATGGGTCGGCCGCCGATCTCGACCATTGGTTTTGGCTTCAGCGTGGTTTCTTCGCTGAGCCGACTTCCGTAGCCGCCGGCCAGAATCACGGCTTTCATTTCGATGCGTCCTTGTCGTTTCACAGGGGCGGAACTAGCACTTTATCCGCGAATACCCCAGTGCCTGCTCCATTGTTGCAGCATCAGAATTGTCCATAGGCTTTGTTGCCAGTTTCTTGTGCCGCGCAGATGTTCTTCCCACCGGGCGCGGACCGGTGCTGCGGCGACCAGCCCTGTTTCCTCGAGGCTCTTGGAGCTTAGCAAATCCTCCGCCCAGTCACGCAGAGGGCCCTGCAGCCATTCGCCGAGGGGAATGCCGAATCCGGACTTTGGGCGGTCGAACAATTGCTCGGGCACATACCGTGACAGGACGCGCCGCAGCGGGTTTTTGCCGCGTCCGTTCTTAATCAGTTGGTCGCGTCTTTGCTGCCAGCCGAATTCCACAACCCTGTGGTCAAGCAACGGAACACGCACCTCAAGGCTCACAGCCATGCTGGCGCGGTCTACTTTTGTCAGAATGTCGTCGTGCAGGTATCCGGCGATGTCGTGCAGGCGTAACCGGTCGATGGTTTCCTCCGGCGAATATCCGTTGCCGCCGGGAATTGACCACCCAATCGGGGCCTCGCCCGTCGCAGTCAGTGTCTCGGGGTGTGCCCATTGCGAGATCAACTGGCGGTACATGTCATCCACAGATGAGGCGTCAAGGATGCCCGCTCCTTTGTGGATCTTGTCGCCCAGAAAGCCCGGCCGCCTTGATGCGGGGATGGCTCTGGCACACGCATCCCACGTTTGCGTGGGGATGGCTTTGAGGACGCTCGCCATGGCCCTGCGGCCGCCAGCAGGTACATGGTGCAGGGCGTTCCAGATCTTCTCGATACCCATATATCGGGTGTAGCCGGCAAACCCCTCGTCCCCGCCATCGCCGGACAGGGCCACGGTTACTGACTGGCCGGCAAGTCTTGAGACCAGATAGGTTGGGATCTGTGACGAGTCTGAGAATGGTTCGTCATACATCTCGGCAAGCGTCGGGATGACGTCCATCGCATCACGCGGAGACACGATGAGTTCGTGATGATCCGTACCCAGATGCTCAGCAATAGCCCGGGCAGCATCCGCCTCGTTGAACCTCTCCTCGTCAAAGCCGATTGAGAACGTGCTGACCTTGCCGCGCGCAACTTGCTTCATGATGGAGACGACGAGCGAGCTGTCTATTCCGCCGGACAGAAAGGCGCCGACTGGGACGTCTGAAATGAGGTGCTCTGCGACGACCTGTCTGAGCAGGTCGTCAAGGCTGTTCTCGGCCTCGGTGTCGCTGCCCGTATGTTTGGGTAGTTCTGAAAACCTGTCGCGGACGGGCCACCAGGCCTTGCGGGTTATCTCACCGGTGTGGGTTACCTTAAGGAGGTGGCCAGGCTGGAGTTTCTCCGTGTTTGCAAAGATTGTTGCCGGAGCCGGAAAACAGCCGTGACGCAGATAGCTGCCCAGACCTGCCATGTCGATGTCCGGCCTGAAGGTCGGAGATACCGCCAGCGCCTTTAGCTCTGAGGCAAAGGCAATCCCGTCAGGCTCAACAGCAACGTAGAGCGGCTTGATGCCAAGGCGGTCGCGCGCGATCCACAGAGTTCTGGCTTGGCGATCCCAAAGCGCAAAGGCAAACATGCCGGCCGTGCGCTCCAAAGTGGCTTCGACGCCCCACTTGGCGCAGGCTTCCAGAAGAACTTCCGTATCCGAATGGCCTCGAAGGTTCTGCGGGTTCAACTCTCTGATGAGTTCGGCGCAGTTGTAGATTTCGCCGTTGTAGCTGATGACCCACCTGCCATCACGGCTGGTCATCGGCTGCGCCCCGGCATCTGTGATGTCCACGATGGATAGTCGCTGGTGGCTCAGGGCCACGCCGGCGTCCGGGTCAGACCAGGTGCCGTTTGCATCCGGCCCGCGGTGAACCAGCCTGGCACCCATGGCGGCGGCACTAGTCTGGACGTCCCATTTCCGGGCTGCGCCAAATTCCAAAAGTCCCGCGATACCGCACATGCGACCCTGCTGTGTCACCTGAAGAGGGCGCTGCTCCCGAATGAGCGCTGCCGTGAAAGTCCCAGATACTATGAGTGCCCGGCTTGAACAAACTGAAAACAGAGGCCTTGTGGGTGAGGTGTGCCCGGCGGTGGCCTGTCGTCAGAGTCAGACGCCGGTCATTTGCCCTTCGTGATACAGGTCCAGATAGGCGGAGACCATTTGGTTAACGGCGTATTTGCGGCGAACGTGCTGCGCCTGGCGGCGGGCTTGCTCGGTGGCATTAGGCAAATCTCCACCTATCCGTAACAGAGCCTGCGCGAGAGCATCTGGCGACCCGGGTGGGACCAGAATGCCAAGGCCACCGTTTTCAAGAGCTTCGGGATTGCCTCCGACATTCGTTGCTATTGCGGGCAGGCCAACCAACAGGGCCTCCAGCAAGGCGTTGGAGAACCCTTCTTCATGGGATGGCAAAACGAACACATCCATTCCTGCCAGCACATTTGGGACGTCCGAGCGCGCGCCAAGGAGCGTCACCGTCTGGCCCAGCTCCTTGGCAGCTATGAAATCCAGAAGTGGTTGTTTTTCGCCGCGGTCCCCTCCCACCAGGAACAATCGATATGGCTTTTTGTGATGTTTGAGCTGTGCCATGGCGCGTACCATGTCCATGTGCCCCTTATAGGCGAACAGGTTGCCGACGCAGGCGATTGCTATGTCGTCGTCACCAATGGCGAGTTCGTGGCGCATGGCGGCACGGGCGTCAGCTGTGGCGGAGATGTCCTGGTCGGGCATCGCGTTGTAGATCACCGAGAGTTTTGACTCTTTGGGATGGTCGCGTTCCAGCGTGTCTGCCAGAACCGCTTTGCTGTTGGCCACGATCCGGTGGCTTGCGCTGTTCGCCAGACGATCGAAAGGCGCCCACAAGGGGTGGCGTTTTTGATGCATCCCCAGGCCGCGGCGGTTGGTGATGATCTGCGGGACGCCTGCAAGTCTCGCGACGACTGAGCCAACAAGGTTCGGCAGTGGCAGATAGGCTTGCAGGACTTGAGGTTTGACCCGCCGCAGGAGCAGCCAGAGCCTCACGGCTGTTCGGGCCAGACGCAGCAGCTGCAGAACGGCCGACCCACCCCTTCGGAAGCCGAGATCCCGGACTTCGATCCCGGAATCGCGCAGTTGTTGTCCCACCGGGCCTGAGCCATCCAGCGGTGCGACCAGACACTCAACGCCACGTTGCTTCAGCGCTTGTGCAAGCAGCAGGAGCTGCTTTTCAGTGCCGCCCTCATCAAGCCCGGCGAGGGTGAATACAATCCTGGTGTCGGGCCGGGTGTCTGGTCCGGTATCAGGCGGAGTCGTCATCGTGCCTCAATGGCTTGGATTATCGCGGGATTCCGCCGGAGGCAGCGGCTTGCCGGTGCCGACAGGTTTCTGATATGCATACGCCGCGTCGCCGAACAATCAAGTCCATTTTGCCACTCAAATCGGCTGGTAGTGGAAAGTCGTTCTGCGGCGGTCCCCTGCAAGTATTCCCGCGAGTGTCGCGTGGTTCTATTTGAGTAATGCGCAGATACTTGGTTTCAGTGGCGCTTTCTTTGTTTTTGTGTTGGCGGTGTATTCCTAAGCCCGGCTTGTTGAGATTGGATCAGCTGAATGGATATTCGAGGAAAAACCTTTGTTGTCATAGGTGGAGCGGGACTCATCGGGTCGCACGCCGTTGATCAACTGGTTCAGCAGGATGTCGGTAAGATTGTGATCTACGACAACTTTGTCCGCGGCAGCGTCGAAAACCTCAGCGGCGCCTTGAAGGACCCGCGCGTCAGCATCTACGAGGCCGGCGGAGATATTACGCAGACGGACATACTGGATGCAGCACTGAAGGATGCGGATGGCGTCTTTCATTTTGCGGCCCTCTGGCTCCTGCAGTGCCATGAGTTCCCCAGAACCGCATTCCAGACGAACATCGCCGGGTGCTTCAATGTACTGGACGCATGTGTAAAGGCAGGAATCGAACGCCTCGTCTGGTCGTCGTCTGCGTCTGTTTACGGGGATGCCGTGACCGAGCCGATGACGGAAGACCATCCGTTCAACAACAAGAATTTCTATGGGGCCACCAAGATTGCTGCTGAGGCAATGGCGACTGCCTATCACCACCGGTATGGTCTTAATCAGGTCGGCCTTCGCTACATGAATGTCTATGGCCCCCGGCAGGACTACCAGGGTGCCTATATCGCCGTGATCATGAAGATGCTCGATGCCATTGACCGTGGTGAAGGGCCGACGATTCTCGGCGATGGCAGTGAGGCATTTGACTTCGTGGCGGTGGAAGACTGCGCCGCCGCCAACCTTTGCGCCATGAAAGCGGATACCGCCGACAGGTACTACAATGTGGGCACCGGGCAGCGCACCTCACTCAAGGAGTTGGCTGAGAAACTGCTGCAGATCACGGGATCCAATCAGGAAATCAACTACGCGCCACGAAGTCAGGCGACATTGGTGCGCAATCGCATTGGGTGTCCGAAGCGTGCGGAAGAGGAAATCTCCTTCAAGGCGGCGATTGATCTGGAAGAGGGTCTTCGGCGTCTGATCGACTGGCGCGACAGCCACAAGGAAGAAGTCGCCCGTCGTCGCCAAGCTGTAAGTGCTTGACCGATTGACTGAGGTGCGGGGGGCAATCGCGCTGTGTGTGGAATAGCGGGCGAGTTGCAGAGGTCAGGTCATCCTGCTTCTGCAGTACGCATCAAGCAAATGACGGATGCGATTGCTCATCGGGGGCCCGATGATGATGGCATTTATGTCGACGGTCCGGTTGGGCTGGGGCATCGGCGCCTGTCGATCATTGATCTGTCGTCGCTTGGACGGCAGCCGATGTCCACGCCGGATGGCCGCTATGTTCTCACGTACAATGGCGAGATCTACAATTTTGAAGAGCTGCGGGCGCTTCTCTCGTCCAAGGGGCACAAGTTTGTCAGCCGGACGGACAGTGAGGTGTTGCTCAACGCTTTTGCTGAGTGGGGCCTTGAGTGCATCGGCAAGTTCAACGGCATGTTTGCCTTTGCGATCTGGGATACGCGTGATCGTGTTCTGACGCTTGCCAGAGACCGGTTCGGCATCAAGCCGCTCTACTACGCCGACACGGGGGATGCCTTTCTTTTTGCGTCCGAAGCCAAGGCGCTTTTTGCCCATGGCGATTTCTCGCCCGAGCTGGATAAACAGGGGTTGGCAGAGTATCTGGCGTTTCAGAACTTCTTCACCGACCGGACGCTTTTTCAGAATGTGCGGCTGCTGCCGCAAGGGTGCTGGCTGCAGGTCAAGCCGGGCAATCTTGATGTGAGGGTCGAGCAGTACTGGGACTTTTCCTTCCAGGAACCGACCAACCCCAGGTCAAAATCCGACTATCTCGAAGAGCTGGACGGGCTCTTCCAGCAGGCTGTTTCGCGCCAGCTGGTATCCGACGTGGATGTGGGTTCCTATCTGTCCGGCGGAATGGACTCGGGCTCAATCACCGCGATCGCATCGAAGCAGCTGCAGTGGATGCAGACCTTCACTGTCGGATTTGATCTGAGTTCGGCATCCGGCGTGGAGCTTGGTTTTGACGAACGCCAGTCCGCCGAGTTCATGTCCTACATGTTCAAGACAGAGCACTATGAAATGGTGCTCAAGGCCGGCGATATGGAACGCATTCTGCCGAAGCTTGCGTGGCATCTTGAAGAGCCGCGTGTCGGGCAGTGCTATCCGAATTTCTACGCATCGAAGCTCGCCTCCCGGTTCGTCAATGTGGTGTTATCCGGCGCCGGCGGTGATGAGCTGTTCGGTGGCTATCCGTGGCGCTACTACCGCGCGGTGGTGAATGACAATTTTGACCACTATGTCGACCAGTATTACTCGTTCTGGCAGCGGCTACTTCCGGAAGGGTCCCGCCGCAATGTGCTGGCACCAATCTGGGATGAGGTCGGGTCCTTGGATCCGCGTGACATCTTCCGGGATGTGTTCCATGTGCATGCGTCATCGCTGACCAGGCCGGAAGACTACGTGAACCACAGCCTGTATTTCGAAGCGAAGACGTTTCTGAACGGCCTGCTCGTTGTAGAAGACAAGCTGGCAATGGCGCACAGCCTGGAGTGCCGCGTTCCGTTCCTGGACAATGATCTGGCAGATTTTGCCATGCGGCTTCCCACGTCCATGAAGCTCGGCAATCTGACCGAAGTGGTGCAGCTTGACGAGAACGAGCCGGGTGGCAAGGCGCAGAAGTACTTTCAGAAGACACGCGACGGAAAGCTTCTGATGCGTGAACTCATGGAGCGCTACATTCCCAACAAGATTGCTCAGGCTGCGAAGCAGGGCTTTTCAGCTCCGGATGCCACCTGGTTCAAAGGGGAAAGCATCGACTTTGTTCGTCGCCGGCTGGGAAACAACCAGGCCCGCATTTATGACTTTGTGGATCGGAAAACGGTTCAGGGACTTGTTGACGACCATCTGGAGGGGCGCGAGAACCGGCGGCTTCTCATCTGGTCGCTGCTGAACCTTGAAGAGGTTTGCGAGGCCTATTTTTGATGTTTCTGATTAAGATGCTTAAAGCAATCTGGGACATCGTGAACCCGGTTACCAATGCCCAGGCCATTGGTGAAGCATTCCGGTCGGTCTTTCAGCACCGTGCGCTGGCGGTTGAAATGACACGGCGTGATCTTGGCGGGCAATATGCCGGACAGGCGTTCGGGCAGTTCTGGATCTTTGGACATCCGTTGCTGCTGTTCACCATTTACGTGGTGATTTTCGCGGTTGTTCTGCAGGTGAGGATTCAGGCCTCGGTGGATCTGCCCCGGGACTATACGACCTACATCATGGCCGGCCTGGTGCCGTGGTTCTCAATCCTGCAGACGCTCACGCGGTCGCCGATGGCGCTTGTCGGTCAGGCAAGCCTTGTCAAGCAGGTGGTGTTTCCGATCGAGGTGTTGCCGGTAAGTGCGGTGATTGCATCTCTGGTTCCCCTCACTGTCGGGTTGATCCTTGTTGTAGGTCGGGGGGCGCTGTTTCTTGATGATGTGCCCGTCACACTGGTCCTGCTGCCACTGCTGATTGCCATACAGCTTTGTTTCCTGCTGGGGCTGGCTTTTCTGCTGGCCGCCATTACGCCGTTCTTCCGTGATATCAAGGATGTCATCGTGGTTCTGACTGTCGCTGGCGTCTATGTGCTGCCGGCGTTCTATCTGCCGGAATGGGTGCCTGCCACGCTACGGCCAATTCTGTATGCGAACCCGTTCTCGTACTTCATCTGGGCATACCAGGATGTGCTCTACTTCGGGGCAATCGAGCATCCATTCGCCTGGGCTGTGATTGTTGCCCTTGCGGTGATTTCTCTTTGTTTGGGCTATCGCGTGTTCCGGCATCTCAAGCCGTACATTGCCAACGTTCTCTAGGCGTTTCGGGATTAGAATGGCCGATATTGATCACACAGATCTCGTTCAGGAGGCCCCGGCAATTCGCATACGCGACTTGTCGAAGATGTACCGCGTCTACAACTCTCCCAGTGACATCCTCTATGAAATGATCGGCCGTTCCAACCGGCACCGTGAATTCTGGGCCCTGAAGGGCGTCTCCTTTGATGTGGAGCGCGGAGAAGTCGTCGGAATCATCGGGCCCAATGGATCGGGCAAGAGTACGTTGCTCAAGATTCTTGCAGGTACCCTGCAGGCGACCGGTGGTTCGTATGACGTCAAGGGGAAGATCTCAGCCATTCTGGAACTGGGGACCGGCTTCCATCCTGAATATACGGGCCGCGACAACATCGTGACTGCCGGCATGTGCATGGGGATGTCGCGGGATGAAGCCGTCAGCAAGATTGATGAGATCATGGAGTTCTCGGAACTTGCTCATGTGATTGATCAGCCGTTCAAGACCTACTCCAGCGGCATGCAGGCACGCCTGACATTTTCAACTGCCATCAGCGTCGATCCGGAAGTGCTCATTGTGGATGAGGCGCTCGCGGCGGGGGATGCGTTCTTCGTCAACAAATGCATGAAACGCATTCGCTCGATTTGTGAAAGCGGTGCGACCGTGCTGTTCGTCAGCCATTCGTCCAATCAGATTGCCCAGCTGTGCTCCCGGGCCGTATGGCTCGAAGAGGGAAAGATCAGGCAGATGGGCGTGGCGCGTGATGTGGTGCGTGAGTACGACTATGAGCTTCACCGGCGGTCATCGGACAGTGGTGGACGGCTGGTGCCGGCCACGTTCCCGACAAGCGATGAAGAGGATGTGGATGAGGCGGCCGATGAGGGCGGCGTGCTAAAGCTGACGCCTCCTCCGTTGCTGGGGGACTCTGTATTCCGTAGTGGGCCCGTTGAGATAGAAAGCGTCTATTTCCTTGATAGCGAAGGCCATTCCAAGAGCCAATTCCACACATGGGACGATGTCCGTATACGGGTAGAATACCGGTGTCCGGAGGAGATCCTGACCGACACGCTCGGCCTGGCTGTCGGCATTGAACGTGATCGAGATCTGGCGCTTGTGGCTCAGTTCAGCACCGCCAATGCCAGCGGCCGTCCCTATGCGAATGGGGAGGAACTTTATGTTTCAGCCCCTCCCTATCAAAGAGGCGTCTTCGAAGCGGTGTTGACCAAAAGCCAGTTGTTGGCGGGCGACTACATTGTTTCTCTCGGGTTGCTTGCCAACCGCTCGGGCAACAGCGACTTTTATGAGTACCACCATCGACACTATGCTCTGCGGATCCTGCCGACAGGTTTTCCTTCGGGGGCTGTTTTCTATCCGCAGGTTGAATGGGTGCATGAGGACCTCGAGTCCCAGGGTTCGCGATAGGAATTGAGAAAATGACGGATGTTTCACGCGGTGTAAGCAGATGGAACGTGATGCACGCACTTCGCAGGGCTTACTCAGCCCGGCAGGTGATTGATGAGATCAAGGCGGACGTTGCCTTGAATCGTGCAAAACTCGACGAGATTCTCGCGGCACAAGCTGTGCAGGCGGAGGCTGCAGGATGGCTTGAGCGTGTCTCGGTGGTTACCAGCATGCAGGGTGCTGCTATACGTGCCGAAGCTCGTTATCCAGATGTCGAAGCACCACAGCCGATGCCGCTTGAAACAAAGCCTTTCGATGCATTGGCGCGTGAGTATCCGTTGGCCTATCCCAAGTGGAAAGAGCTGTTTGACCGTGGGGCCTCTGAGTATGAGGCCAGTCCTGACGACAATCTGAGTGTCGGCGAACACAAGGTGGCGCTGAGATTTGCCTCGTTCGTGGCCGGGCATTGTGAGGGAGTGGTGCTGGATATCGGGTGTGGCCCGCAGCCTATTGCCAACTACCTGCAGGGCTATCCTTGCCGACTGATGGCGGGTATGGATCCGTTGATCTCGCCGACCGGGCACCCCTTCGTGTTTGCTGAAGGTGTGGCGGAGCAAATTCCGTGGGCAGACAATTCTTTTGATACTGCCATCGTGGCCACCTCGCTGGACCATGTGATCGATTTGCGGAAGTCGCTGTCTGAGATTGCGCGCGTGCTGCGGCCGGGCGGACAATTGTTGCTTTGGGCCGGCTATCTGGATTCAGGGCAGGAGTATGACCCCTACACGCCGCCTAACCCTCCGGACGAGTATCATCTCTTCCATCTTCACCCGTCCTATCTCGACCCGCTCATGATGGAAACGTTTGACCTGGGTGAGAAGTGGCAGGCAAGTGCTACAGATTTTTTCTATGTGTGGCGCCTGCGTGATGACACCTAGCGACGATGACGCAGATGCACCGACGCATCTGCGCGGCAAAGTCCGGTTGGCATTGCTGTCTGCTCTGGGCCCCAAGTGGGGCGAGTCGGCGGTTGATTGCTATTTGTCGATTGAGAAGTTCTTCAGGCTGGTGAAACGTGTTTTTGTGGCATGCCTGAAATTTTTTGGTCGTCAGATCATCCGGCTTGCCGATGCGATCATTCTGCCGGTTGCTGCATTGATGACGCGGCGGCGCATCTCCCGTCGGCGTGTCAGGACGCTTTGGGGATACACACCCATTTTAACGCTGCCGCATCTTGCTGCCTGCGACAAACTCTTGGGATTGCAGTCTGAGTCCGTCGTTTTTTCCACCTACCACATTTCGCGCCAGTTTGATGTCAATCTGCAAAAATGGAACGGCTCGGCGATTTGGATGAGCCAGCATGTGTTCGGTCCTTCACTGTATCTGTTCCGCATGGCGATCCTGTACTGGATTACCTTGCGTTATGACGTGGTCAGCATTTTTTACGACAGAAGTGTCCTGCCTGGACAAAGCCGGTTCGGGCTTAACCAGGACGAACTGCGCCGTCTCAACCGGGCTGGAACCCGCATCTATACCTATGCATACGGAGCTGATGTAAGGACGCGCGGCACTACGATGGCATTGGGCAAGTACAACTGCTGTATTGAATGTCCCGAACCCGGTACTTACTGCATTTGCGACAACCAGGAGCTACGTGAGGCTCTCTCCAGCCTTTCTGGTGCCGTCACAGCTCGGATCGCAATGGGGGACATGGCAGCCTATGTGCCTGACTGCCGCAATATGCACCATTGGCCGCTTGATGTTGCAAGCTTTGCTGTGACCGAGCGACCAGTGCGCGAGGGGCGCCCTCTTCGTGTGGCGCACGCGCCGAACCACCCGGAGTTCAAGGGAAGCCGACATATCATCGCGGCGGTCGACCGGCTCCGACAGGAAGGTCATGAAATTGAGCTCGTGCAGATCTCCGGCGTTTCAAATGCCGAAGTGCTGCGCCAGTTCTCGAAGGCTGACGTGATTGTGGATCAGCTCTATATCGGCTTCCACGGATACACGGCACTGGAGGCGATGGCGGTAGGACGACCGGTCGTCTGTTACATCCGCAGTGCCACTATGCTTGCTGATGCCGAAGCCTGCCCAATCCTGAATGCGAATCCGGACACGATCTATGATGTACTTCTTGCCTGTCTCAACGGCGAGGTGGACCTGGGCGCCCTTGGGGCGCAGGGCCGCCGATATGTCGAGAGGTACTATGATCTACCTTCTGTTGCTGCACGCCTGGGCCGCCTCTATCTGGATACGGCCGATTTTGACTCTGGTTTGAACGCAAGCCTCCGGGACAAAGTTGACGATCTGGAGACCCGACTCCCTGCGATTGGCAAAGTAGATTTGCCCTCACGTTTTCGGTACTCGGAACAGGCTGAGGAAAACCGCTCCGCAAACCTCGCAACAACAGGAAAGCCGACGTGATGGAAGCCACTGGTTGTCTTTGTTTCTTGCGGTGCCCTGACGATTGGATTGCCAGTTGATGCGAGCAACAGCACGACGAATTGCAATACGCTGCTGGAATGCGCTTGCACACGGGGCGGTGTCTGCGCGATCGCTTGCAGCTATTCCGGTGAATGCCCTTTTTTCACGTGGTTCGATTTTTCGTGCCTGGCTGCCGGGCATGCCTGGAATAGGCAAGTCAGCACATGGCCGAAAAGTCGTCATGCTGACGATTTCCAACTTGAGAATTGATCCGCGTATTGAGCGTGAGGCCCGCGCTTTGGCCGCCAGCGGATATGAAGTTGTGGTTATTGGCCCGGATCCGCGGCAAACGCCCGACGAGGAAGCTGGTGTCGACTGGGGAGATGGCGTTTCGTTTGACTGGGTGCCCTGGCAGGCGATCTCTTACACTATGCACTGGCCCGGACTTATCGGGCAGCAGCTCTATGATCGAGCGCGTCAGCACAAGGCGTTCGCTTATCATGGCCACGACATATTCACGGCGTTCGTTGGGCTGAGTGTTGCACGCGTCACTGGTTCTCATCTCGTATGCGATTTTCACGAATGGGGGTCAGAGAACGTCAAATGGAATGCTGCGGAAGAGCAGTGGCAGCCTTACCCAACCAGTTGGAAGATGCCAATGCGCGCGGTGGAGCGCCTTGCGCTGCGCAGGGCATCTGCCGTCATTACTGTTTGTGACTCTATTGCTGATGACATGGCCAAGGAGCTTGGCGGCGGGCGGCGTCCGTCAATCATCCGCAATGTGCCGGAGTTGGCGCAGGAGCCCACCAGGCAATATCCCCCGCTGAAAGAGCAACTCGGCCTGGCTGATGATACATTTGTGCTTCTCTGGCAGGGAGGTACCGGGCCGACTCGAATGATTGAGCCCATCATCGAATCTCTGGCCTATGCTCCAGGGTGTACGTTTGTCATTCGCGGACCTTCCCTTGAGATATATGGCGATGCATATGTTGAACTGGCGCGAAAAAGGGGTGTCGATGATCGCTTGGTACTGTTAGACGCGGTGCCATCCCGTGATGTGGTGGCCGCCGGGCGGGGCGCAGACGCAGGTATCTGGACGTTGCCTGATTTGTGCAAGAACTTTCGTTATGCCCTTCCCAACAAGATATTCGAATACCTCGCCTCTGGCCTGCCGATACTCGTCGCTGACTATCCGGAGGCCCGCAAGGTGGCGGTTGGTCAGAAGGTTGGCCTGACTTTTGACCCCTACTCTCCACAATCAATTGCCGATGCCATCAATGCGCTGGTTGCGGACCACGAAGCCCTTGCCAGGATGACCGAACAGACATCAACTGCACTTGGTTTGCTGGATGCCAATGTGGAGTGGGAAAAGGTGGTAAAAATCTACGATGGGCTACCGCTGTCCCCGCGAGCGGCAGGCTAGGAACGGGGGCGACACGTGCGTGTTCTTCATGCTCCTGTGAATATCGGAAACCAGCCGTGGATGCTTTCGCGTGCTGAACGCAGGCTTGGCCTTGAGAGCGATCTTGTCGTCAACTATCAAACATGGCTTGGATATCCTGCTGACAGGGTGCTGTCCGAATACGGAGCCGGCACTTTCAAACATCTCGCAGCGCGGGCTTCCTTCGGAGCCTTGGCACCCTGGCGGTATGATGTCTTGCATTTCTACTTTGGCCGCAGCAGCCTTTGCTGGGATGATCTGCCCAAGTACAAGGCACTGGCGTTTCTCGATCTAAAGATGGCCAAACGGCTAGGCAAGCGCGTCTTCATGACGTTGCAGGGGTGTGATGTGCGTCTGGCAGGCGAGTCGCATGTACGTAACGAGTTCACACCCTGTGGCCCTGGACTCTGCGGGGCTTATGACACCTGTGTTGCATCGCTTGATGATCAGCGGCGAGCCCTCATCGCAGATGTTTTGCCCCTTTGTGACCGCGTGTTTGCGCTCAATCCTGAGCTGATTCATTTCGTTCCGGATGCGGAGTTCGTGCCATATGCAAATGTCGACATTCATGAGGTAGCTCCGGTTGGTCCCACAGGCCATGACCGCCCCCTGATTGTGCATGCGCCGTCATCTGGGGACATAAAGGGTACTCCCCGAATTCTTGCGGCTATGGACGAACTCAAGAAACAGTATGAGTTTGATTTCGTTCTGGTAGAGAACAAGACCCATGCAGAAGCCATGGAACTGTACAAGCAGGCTGACATGGCGATCGATCAGGTCCTGTCAGGTTGGTATGGTGGTTTTGCTGTTGAGATGATGGCGATGGGCAAGCCTGTTGCCTGTTACATTCGTGATGAAGACTGCAGTTTTGTGCCTGAAGAGTTGATGCAGGATCTACCCATTCTGAAGCTCAATCCAAACAGTCTTGTGAAAGATCTGGGTGACTGGCTGGTGCGGTGGCAAGAGCTTGCGGCACGTGGTGCAGCCAGCAGGGCGTTTGTTGAAAAGTGGCATGACCCAGACGTCATTGCTGAGAAGATGGCCAAGTACTATGCCGCCTGAGAGATTGGTGGTGGCGACTGAAACAACAACCGGATCTGGTGCGTTATGTGCGGAATAGTCGGCGTTGTGCATTTCGAGGCTTGCCCCTCTGCGCCGCGTCTTGTCGACAAGATGGCGGATTCGATCATTCACCGGGGGCCGGATGATGACGGGTCGTGGTTCGATAGCTCGATAGCACTGGGGTTCCGGCGTCTGGCGATTGTTGATCTTGAGGCCGGTGCTCAGCCAATGTCGACCGAGGATGGCAGCATCCAGGTCGTGTTCAACGGTGAGATCTACAATCACCGTTCCCTACGGCGCGATCTTGAAGCCCGCGGCCACCGATTTGTGACCGACCACTCGGACACTGAAGTGTTGGTGCATGGCTACCGAGAGTGGGGCGAGCGCCTGCCTGAGCATCTGAACGGCATGTTTGCGTTTGCCGTCTGGGATGCCGCGAAACGCCAGCTCTTCATGGCGCGGGACCGCCTTGGTATCAAACCGCTCTATCTGGCTCACGGGTCATACGGAACTGCTTTTGCTTCTGAAGCGCGTGCGCTGCATGCCAGTGGGCTTGTTGCCAAGGAGCCGGACTACGCAGCCGTAAGCGAGTATCTTCAGCAGCAGAATGTGTGGGGCGGCCGCTCCATGTTTGCCGGAGTTGAGATGCTTCAGCCGGGAACGTCTCTCACGATATCGGCTGGCGGCACGTCCTCGAGAACCTTCTGGGACATTGAATTTGACCGTCAAAGGACGGGTCAGGTTCATTCAGCAGAAGAGTTGCAGGCGGTGCTGGACGCGGCCTTGTCCCGGCAGCTGGCGGCCGATGTGCCGGTCATGACATATCTGTCTGGTGGCATAGACTCCTCAGCCATTGCCGCGAAAGCTCACCAGATCGACGCCAACGTCAATTCCTACTCATGCCTCTTTGACCTGACTGATGTTGGTGAGGACAAGTTTGTTGATGAGAGAGAGTATTCGCGGGCAGTTGCCGCGGAACTTGGCATCAATCATACAGAACTTGAACTCCCCAGAGACGATCTCAAGCGGTCACTGGATGTGACGGTGCAGGCTCTCGAGGAGCCGCGAATGGGCGCAGCCTATGTCAACTACAGAATTGCGGAGCGGGTCGCCCAGGACAGTAAGGTGGTGCTGTCGGGGTGCGGTGGTGACGAGATATTTGGCGGGTATGTCGGCCGGTACAAATATGTGCGCGATGCCGTTTCAGCAGATCAGCCAAGGCGCGGTATGGAGTTGCTTCGTTCGTTCTTCCGGCAACGGGGCACTGAAGATGGCGCATCCATATTGGGTCCCCTGCGTGCCCTTTACGGGTTTCCCGTGGCCGAGCATGAACTCGACACGGCATTGACACCGGACTTCCGGCGACTTGCCGGTGACTATCGGATGCGGGACTCGGTTAGCCATATCCTGATGGGTTGTCCGTCTACTGACATATGGGACCAGCTGCTTTACGTCGACGCCAAGACCTATCTTTCCGGACTTCTGGTGGTGGAAGACAAGCTGTCGATGATCCACTCGCTTGAGACAAGGGTGCCGCTCCTCGACAATGAGGTTATCGACTTTGCTGCTACATGCACCTGGCCCTTGCTGACCGACGGCGAGACGGGAAAGATGGTTTTTCGCAACGCCATTCGAGACTGGGTCCCGGCTATCGTTGCGGACAAGCCGAAGATGGGCTTTGGTCCACCGGACGCTTCCTGGTACCGGGGGCCGCTCAAGGCTTACATCCTGGAGCGGCTGTCCCGTCAGCGGATTGAGGCACGGGGTGTCATGCGGCCTGATTACGTGCAGTCCAAGCTGAGCGCACACATGGATGGCAGTGCGAACAATCTTCCCTTGATCTGGTCGCTTCTCAGTTTCGACGCCTGGTGTGAGGCGCACGGTCTGTTTGGCGGGAAGCTTGACCAGGCTATTTAGCGAGTGCCTTAGGGCCGCCACACCGCCGAGATGAGGATGCGCGGCGCCAACAACACCGCTTCAACCACCATTGCTGCGCAAATTCCAAGACCGGCGACCAGCGGATGCGTGCTCTCATATTTGTACAGGCGCCGACTTCCGCAGGACTGGGTTTCAGCAATCAAGGTTGCCATGTAAATCCGGTTTGCGAGGAGAGATGTGCCGCCCATAACGGGTTCACATACCCTCATGAGCGAGGGAAACCTGCGCAGGAGCCCCGGCAGGGCAAGCGGGCGTGATGTGGTGTGGCGCAGCACGGCTGCACGGTAGAGTTCGACCATGTCGGACGGCGGCGGCGCACCAATCACATAGGTCAGCAGAGCGTTGGCTTCGCTAGTTATTGCATCGCTATCGGTCATTGGCGGCCCGTGCCTATTCACGTGATGCGAAGTATTGGCGAATGATCTCGATGTTGGCGTCTACATTCTTGATGCCGTAACTCGGATAGGTCGGCAGCAGCAAGACCTGATCTGCAGTTGCGCGGGCATTCGGGCAATCGGCCTTGAAGTCAGAGTAGCACTCGATATCAGCCGTGTTGCGCAGATGCTGAATCGTGACATCGCGCAAGCGTGTCATCATGAATTTCATCAGCCCGATGCGGTCAGGAACCTGTATGGGGAAGCTTTGATAGATGTGGGACCCATCTTCGTGCAGCGGCGGCAGGAGGATCTGCTGTATGTCCTTCAGTCCCTCATGATACCGCTTTGCGAAACTGGTTCTGACGGCGGTATCACTATCGACAGCGGGGATCTGGCGGTGCACCAGCTTTGCCTGCGTCTGTGTCAGTTGCCGCCGATAGTCATCGGGAAAAGTCTCTTTGCGTACTGGGTCGGATTCGCCGCGCAGCGGTTTGTTCAGTGCCTCGACTTCATGGAGGCAGCCATGACGAAACAACCAGTACGGTCCCAGCCAGAACCAGGGTGGCGTTGTTGCCAGGTTGCCGACCAGGCAGAAGAATGCGCGCTGGACAAGTGTCTTGGTGTCCATGGGGGCAAAAGCTGCAATGTCCGACCGCAAAGACGCGGCCAGGTCATCGTCGTCCGTGACAACCATGCCGCCGTAAAGGGAATTTATGTTCTTTGCCATGCCGAAGCTGAGGACGCCGGCCTTGCCGAAGGTTCCCGCGCGTTTACCTGCATGTTTCGCCCCGAATGCCTGTGCTGCGTCCTCGATGAGCGGGACGCCGTGTCTGGCACAGACCTCCTGGGCCTCGGTCAGGTTGCAGGCCAGGCCATGAAGATGGGTGACCATCACGGCGCCGGTCTCATCGTCGATCAGGCTGTCGAGCTTTGAGGTGTCAATGTTGCACGTCTCTCGCTCGATATCGGCAAATACGGGGCGGCCGCCCGTGCAAATCACCATGTTGATCACTTCATGGATCGTATAGGGCGACAGAACGACTTTCTGGCCTGGCTGTATGATGTTCTTGAGCGTCAGGTAAATGCCGACCCGGGCCTGTGGCATTGCGATGGCGTGTTTTTTGCCCAGAAAAGTGCTGACTTCTTTCTCGATGCTGTCGACGTCAGTCCCGGTGTTGATGCGTCCACGAAGCAAATTTGCGGCGACAAGGCCGTAGTTGGAAAGTCGCCCGTAAAACCGGGACCGTGGCATTGGCAATGTCTGCATCGTCTTGGTCCTTGCTGGCTGAACTGCACGTCCTTGAGCATCAGCCCGTCCGTCAGGTGGTGAGGCTGTATCCAATTAGCGCCCCGATGTTCGGGGAGCTATAAGTACATCTGGGTTTTGGTGTCCGACCGCCGGGTGGGACCCTTCACTTCATTAGCTGATTTTCCGGGCAAATACTGCCCCATAATGTAGAGGGTTCTGTTCAGGTGAAAAGTGGCTAACTCACCACAATTCATACAGGCCAATGCGGAGATTGCGGCTGAGACCATCGTGATCGGGTCCGGACCGTCAGGTGTCTCGGCTGCCTGGCCCCTGGTTGAGGCCGGGCGCGATGTGCTGATGATCGATGCGGGTGCGGAAGCCGCATGGCAACCGCGCAGGGAGCGCCCGCCATTGCATCAGCTTCGCGATGGTGCGCCGGAGGCAGCATCCTATCTTCTTGGTCCTCATCTTGAGGCCATGCGCGAAAGGGGCGGCGGGTCCCCCAAGCTGCGTACTGCGGCGCCGGAAAACATGTCCGTGCAGTATCGGTCTGCAAACAACATTGCGGTCAGAGGGTTTGAACTTGTGGGGGCGACACTGCCCGGTGGCCTGTCCAACATCTGGGGTGCCGGCGTCAGTTGTTATGACGACGTTGACCTGGGTGAGGGGCCGCTGCGGGCCCGTGATCTTGAGCTGTCCTATCAGGCTGTTTCCAGACGGGTGGGCGTCAGCGGTGTGGCTGATGATGACATGTCCCGGGGGCATGGTGTCATGGACCTGCAGGAGCCCTTGCCGCTCTCTCCCCCGGCATCGCGGATGCTTGCGCGGTACACTGACTTCCGTGGACGGATGAACACATCCCTGGGTCGTGCCCGGTTGGCGGTCCTGTCTCGGGATCAGGAAGGTCGTAGAGCCTGCGACCTGAACAATGGATGTATGTGGGGCTGCGATCAGGGGGCGATATACAACAGCAAGTTTGACATGGCCGGCCTGAAGAAACGCGGCATGCGATACCATGGCGATACGGTCGTGGAGCATATTGCACCAACCAGTGGCGGGTTTGCCGTCTATTGCAGGCAGGGTGGGTCCGGTGAAGGTATTGTGGTAGCGGCCCGGCGCATTGTGGTTGCCGCAGGTCCGTTTGCTTCCACGCGGCTTGTTCTGGCTGCTCAGGAGAGGTTTGCGGAGCAGGTTCGTATTCACAGTTCACCGTCTGCGGCGGCAGCATGTATCTCCCCATCGCTACTGGGGGCGGCGCTGCCAAAACAGGCCCTGGGTATGTCGCAGCTTAGTTTTTCGACACCCATTCCGCAGGCTTCGGCCGATCTGGGGCCCGCGGTCGGGTCTCTGTTCTGCGCCGATGCGGTGTCTGCGGCTGATCTTCTCAGTGCATTTCCCACGACTGTTGTTGGAAGTTGTACATTTGTCCGGTATGCCCTGCCGGCTCTTCAGCTGGGGCTTTTCTATCTGCCGGGGGAGTACTCGGAGAACTACGTTCAGGTGGATCAGGGACTAAATGGTCAGGGTGCAACGCTTAAGATAACCGGTGGCTACACGGACAATGCGACCACGACGCTCCGGCGCGTGGGGCGCCGTCTTGCCTATGATTTTGCCAGGCTTGGTGTCTTCATGCTGCCCGGCTCGCTGCAGATATCCCGTCCGGGCGCCGAGGTGCATTATGGTGCGAGTTTGCCGATGGGCCACGAAACCAGCGTCTTTGGTGAGGTGAACCGGGTGCCCGGCCTTTACGTCGTGGACGGATCTGTGCTGCCGCGCGTTTCGGCAAAGCATCACACAATGACCGTCATGGCCAATGCGGACCGGATTGGCCGGCATCTAGCCGCGCAGGCCCCGGGAGACTGACAGTCTTCTGCGGGGAGCAGGTGATGCGTCAGGCTGGTGGTGCGGAGTTGGTTTTTGGGAGTTGCAACCAGTAAAAGACACCGGGCAGCGAAACGGCGGTGCTCAATATTCCGAACAGAATTGAGACCGATAGCGCGCCTTCTATGGGTATGCCCATGGGAATAAACGCTGCGACCATGGCACCTTCGCGTACGCCCCAGCCGTTGATGGAAATGGGCAATCCTGCAAGCAGGAGCACTGGCAGTGTTACGGCAACAGTGAGCCAGAAGGGCACTTCAAGTTGCAGCCCTTTGGCCAGCGCGTAAATGCAGATGCTGCTGAAAATGTAGCTCAGGCTGGTCATGGTAAGGACGCGGATGCAAGGCCCAGCGCGCAGGAACAGCTTTTTCGTATCTTCACCGAAACTGGCCAGCATCAGTATCGGCTTCCAAGACGTGAACCTGGGTATCTGCGGGTAGAGGCGGCTGAAGGCAAATATGCCGATTGCGGCCCCGACCGTGGCTGCATTGAAGCCGACCAGCAACCAGGTCTCGTCGATGCTGGTCGCAAGCAGCGGCGTGAATGCTGTTACGAGTATCAGCAGGCTAAGGATGGTGGCGACGCGCTCAAGGACCACCGAATGGACGGCGGTCTGGGTCCCCAGGCCATGGCGGGCCGCATAATACATCCGAATCAAATCGCCACCGACAGTGCCCGGTAGGAACGTGTTTACAAACATCGCGCCGTAGTAGCTGACGATGATCGGGCGCAGACCCAGCCGGCCACCCAGGCCCTTTATGATCTCTTGCCATCTCACAAAACAGGTGGCTAAATGCCCGCCCATCGCGGCTATGCTCACCGCTAGCCAGACAAGATCAATTCCAGACATGATCTCGAAAAGCTCGCCTAAATCTGCGTGCGCCAGCACATACCAGATTAGGCCTGCGGACAGCGCGGTCTTGGCGATTAGGATGGCTACGTGCATCGAATTACCGAACTAGTTCGCTCTCTCACGCGCCGATGGATTGACGCCGGGTGGCCACCAAGCAATTGGCGCGAGTTGGGCCCGGCTGTCAGGTCTGACCGCCGGGCTGTTGTACATGCCTACACGTCGCTGGCCGGAGATCAAAGAACCCTTTTGCATGTCTTTGGATGTTTGCTGTTGGTGGGGCTGGTCCTTGGGGCTTACTGGTCAGGTAGTGATGCTCATGTTGTGAAGTTTGCCATGCCGTCTGTCATCTGGCCGACGCAGAATCCGGCGCCGGGCTACAACATGATCTGGCATGGCGAGTTGATGAACCTTGAAAACATCTACTTTTTCACCCAGACAGAAGCCCTGCAGGGTGTCCAACTGCACCATACGGCGCTGTTCACTGACAGGCGGATTTTCTACGCGTTTCTGGCGCTGCCCTTTCGCCCATTCCTGAATGATTTTGCGATGTTCCAGATGGTGAATGCGATTTTGTTCGCCGCCAGCGGAACGGTTCTGTTCGCATTTGTCATGCGCCTTTTTGAAAGCCGGTTGTCCGCGATATTTGCGGTCTTCCTGTTTGTGTTTTCCCTGCCCGCCGCGGTGACCATTGGCAGCTTCAGCTCACATATTGCGTCGATGTTCTTCACGTTTCTCTGGGCGTTCCTGATGCTGCGATATGTGACGGGACAGCGCGATCTCAGTCTGCTGGAAGCTATTGGCTACTCTTCCGTTCTGGGGATGTGGGCACTCTCCTATGGGAGTTGGATCGCAGGACTTGGCATCTTTGTGTGCCTCCTAACGCTGCGGCGGCAGTTCCTGCTGATCCCCATTCCCGCGATCGTCGGTTTTGGTGTGGGCATGGGGCAGATGTCGGTCATGGAGCTTGCCGGATATGGCACCTCCAGCGACATGGTGCAGTCAAACATCGTGACGTCTCTTCAGTACCACTACGACAAGCTGATGGTGCTTGATCCGGCGTATTTTGAAGCGATCCGGGCCTTCGCCGTTGATACGATGCTGGTAGACAATCCCCTGATTATTGCCTTGGGGCTCGTCAGCCTGCTGATTGTTCGCCTACCGGTACACGTCAAGCTGTTTCTGCTCTTTTTCGTTGTCAGCATTCCGGCAGTACTTTTTGTGTATCAGCCTGCTGGTTTTATCCGCGGCTACGCTATCCCCGGTGTCGTCATCATTCCGCTTGCGATCGCCGGACATGTGCTTGCACGACTTGCCGTACATGCGCGAAATGGCGGGCCCGCATTGATGAGTGTGTCTGTGGGGGTGATCGGTCTGGTCCTGGTCAGCCAGGTTGCCTGGTCCAATGCGGCGCGTTTCTCGGTTCTGCTGCCGACCGTCAGCTACTATTCAGGCATCAACAATACGTGTCAGCCGACAACATTTGCATCAACGCAATACCTCAACATGGTCGGCGACTCCCGTGACCTGCCGACGGTGTTCGGGGGGACGCGGCCCCTATCTGATGCCCTCCCGGTGGCGCCGGATACCGGGAGAGTTCCGGCCGCGGTTGAGCTCACATCCCTGACCGAGTGGGTCAGGTCATGGTTCGACCTTAAGCCACGTGCATTTCTTGTTCAGTCCATCATCCTTGTGCTGATTGTTGGTGTCGCCATCGGTCTGTTTCCATACATGCGCAACCGCAAACGTGCAGCAGTCGCGGTATTGATTGCATTTGTCATTCTGTTCGTGCCCATGCGCCATCGTGCCCTGGACTTTCAGTCGCGCGTCTCTATCTGGGGCGGCGAGCGATTGACCCAGACCGACCAACTGCAAGGACGCGTGCAGCTGTCCGATCAGTTTTTGACAGAGCTGGCGGCGGCGGCGCCTGAGTATCCGCGGCTGCATCTCAGCTTTAATCACACCGGCCGCGGGGCGAACTGCATGACCCTTGAAGCCCTGGGCCAAAGGGTCCCCACGCCGGCACCATGGTCCTGGGGAGATCCGCATACGTCTACGGTGGTGGAACTGCCAACCCTGACGGCTGTTGACCTCCTGCGTCAGAGCGACGGCGTTCTTACAATTGCAGCGGCGATGGATCGTGAAGGCTGCGAAGGTGAGATCGTCGGTTTTGGCGGCTGGCAAAAGGCCGATCTGTCTGGCGGGCGGCAAGCCTGGATTGTCGATGACGCGGGTGAGCGGCGGCAGTTGCAGAGATTTCCCAATATTGAGTTCCGGCTCGTACGTGACAGCCGCGTGCCCAGCCCCGGTGACGGTCCGTTCGCGGAGCTTGCAGAAGGCCTCAGCTGCTATGGTGTGATAGGTCTCTGATTTTCAGTCCGTAAGCGCTACCCTTTCTCACGCTTCCTCGCCCTTTAGTGGATTAGTATCTCAATGTGTGGAATTGCCGGCATCGTTCATTTTGACGGCGCGCCAGTCGACGGGGGTGTCCTGCGGGCGATGACGCGCTCGATTGCACATCGAGGGCCGGACGGGGAAGGTATCTGGACTGAAGGAAGTGTCGGGTTCGGGCACCGCAGACTGGCGATCAGAGGGCTTGGCCATGCCGGGTATCAGCCCATGCACCACCCAAAAGGTGGGCTGACGGTCACGTATAACGGTGAAATCTACAATGATCAGCCGTTGCGCCGGGAGATTGGGAAAGCCAGTGGCATTGAGCTAGACGGCAAGTGCGATACAGACATACTGACGCCCGGCTACGGCCTGTGGGGTGCGGATTTCATAAAGCGGATGCGGGGCATGTTTGCCTTCGGCCTGTGGGATGCAGATCGCTCTGAGCTGGTTCTTGTCCGTGACCCTGCCGGCGTCAAGCCGCTCTTCTACAGTCACCGAGGGAACTCGGTCTACTTTGCCAGCGAGATCAAGGCGCTTCATCACGTACCTGATGTTCCGGTCACCTATTCTGCCTACGGACTGCACTGTCTGGTTGCCCAGGGGTACCCGGGACCTGATCGTACGACCTTTGCGGACATCCACCCTGTTCCTCCGGGGACGATCTTGCGGTTTAACCGTGACGGTATGACCGCGCAGCGGTACTGGCAGCCAAGCCGCACGAATGACATTGCAGATATGGGCGAAGCGCTTGAGCTGTTCGACGCCACATGGCGGAGCGTGGTTGAAGACATGGTGGTGTCTGACGTGCCGGTGGGCCTGTTGTTGAGCGGTGGCATAGACAGCGCGCTGACGGCTCAGGTTCTGGGTGCGGTTGATCAGTATCCGGCGTTTACGGCACGCTTCAAGGAAGACAGCTTTGATGAGAGTGCAGCCGCCGCTGACATAGCAGCCCGCACAGGTTTGGACCACCACACCTCACTCGTTGATGTTGAAGCAGACCTTGAAAATGTCTTCAGGTCTCTGGTGCATCATCATGATGGGCAGCTGGGTGACTCCAGCGCCTTGCCCTTCTATCTGATCTGTCAGGCTGCCCGGGGCTCTGTGCCTGTTCTGTTTACCGGTGATGGTGCGGATGAGCTTTTTGCCGGGTACGAGACTTATCGGGCAACGCGGATTGCACATGCCGTAGCCCCTTTTGTGCCGCGGCCGTTGGCGATGCTCGGCGCGCGTGCTGCGAGCCGTCATGTGGATGGCAATGGCGGGGTCGTGTCTACTGCAGAAAAGGTGATGCGATTTCTGGATGGGCTTGCAAGCTACACGAACGAGATTCACCCGCAATGGCGCCGGTATCTGCCGGCGCGGATGATGGGTGACCTCTACGGGCCCGGCCTTTCTGATTTGCTCGATGATGATCCGCTTAGGGAATACGGCGATGCGATGGGCATGTCGGGCTCCAAAAACCTCCTGGACCGCTGTCTGACAGGCGATCAGAATTACTATTTGCCCGGCGATATGATCGTGAAGTCTGACTCCATGAGCATGGCTCATGGGGTGGAAGTCCGTGTGCCGTTTCTCGATCAGCGCGTAATGGACATGGCGGGCTCCCTGCACAGGGGGCTGTTGACATCCCTCCGGGGGCCAGACAAAAACCTGCTGCGCCAGGCCGCCGGCAAGGCTGGTCTGGGCCTGGATGTGACTTCCCGAAAGAAACATGGTTTCAACCTGCCGGTCGCCCGTATATTGCGGCGTGGTCTTGCTGATCTGGGCCGTTGGTTGCTTGACCGTGAGGCCGATATTCTGGAACCTCATTTTTCAGCCGACGGCGTTCGCCAGATATGGCGACAACACTCTGATAGTACTGCCAACCACGGATATCTGATTTGGACGCTTCTCAGCCTAGCGGTGAGCAAAGAAAAACTGACAGCCTGAATGTAGCCGACGCCGACACCGGCGGCTGTGTCAGTGTGGTCATTCCCGCGTTTAACGAAGAGGACGGCATTGCCGTCACATTGGAAGCGCTGACCTCTGCAATGCCGGAAGCGGAGATAATCGTTGTTGACGATGGCAGTTCGGATCAGACGGCCAGAGCCGCTGCGGCGTTTCCGTCAGTTACGGTTCTCAGCCACGAGTACAACCGCGGGTATGGTGCCGCATTGAAAACCGGTATGAGGGCCGCGACGCGCGAGATTGTGGCGTGGTTCGACGCCGACAACGAACACCGCGTGGAAGATCTTCGCGCTATCGTGCACAAGATTCTGGACGAGAATCTGGCGGCCGTCATCGGTCAGCGCAACAAGGCTGGACCTTCTGCTTTTCGTGACAGCGGCAAATGGCTGATCCGGCAGACCATGCGCACGTTCAATGTGAACCCGGGCCCTGACGTGAACTGTGGGCTGAGGGCATTCCGCCGGGAAGTGATCATTCGCTATCTGCCACTGATGTCCAACGCGTACAGCGCCAGTGTAACCAGTACGATGATCTTTCTAGAGCGTGGGTATCCGCTGGCATTTCAGCCTGTGGAACTCAATCCGCGCATTGGTGTTAGCAAGGTACGCATACGTGACGGTTTCAGGACACTGGGGCTGGTGATGCGCGTGGTCATGCTGTTTGCACCGCTGCGCATTTTCCTGCCCGGCGGGCTTGGCTTTCTGCTGCTTGGAGGGCTTTACGGCGTGGGCTTGGCTCTCGTGCAGGGACAGGGTGTGCCGATCGGGTCTGTGGTGCTCATTCTGACCGGACTCCTTATGCTGATGTTTGGTCTGATTGCGGACCAGATCAGTCAGATGCGCCTGTCTGCCTTTGATGAAACCCGCGTGGTTGCCGTCCAGGACGCGCGCAAGCCCCGCCCGCTAGATGATGCGTGACCGGAACATTCTTTCCTATCTAAGACAACACCCGGCGACCGGGTTCATTGCTGATCGCGGTGGACGTCGTCTTTACCGCTTACTGGCGCATCTGTGGGAGCAGACGCTTCCGATACTCGTGGAAAGCCGGATTGCGGCCAAGAAAGAGATCAATGCGCTCTTCCCGAGAGACTGGCAGGTGCTTGTTCTGCTGCTGATCGCTGTGCTGGCATTTGCACCGCTCATCACACGGTCAACGGACAGCGCTCTTCTTCTGGCATCGTTCGTCAATGATGAGCCTGCTCTGACAATGGCGCTGGATGCCATGACACATTGGCCATTGGGAAACCCGGCCAATCTTTACGGCCAGCCCGGGGGAGTCCCGGCGCAACCGAGCTCGGAATGGGCAGGCATCGGGTATTTCGGGTTCAACTATTACGGCGGTGCGTATCTCGGCCTGGGGTTTGTCTCCTATGCGCCACTCAGCTTCCTTGGTGCGCCAGCATTTCCAACAGCTGCAGTCATTCTGCGTATCGTGTCCGCACTTGCCGGCATCCTGAGTCTCTGGCTGCTTTATGGTCTGGGCAAGAAGTATGTGCATGTTTCCGTCGGGTTCGTGGCGGCTGCGTTTCTGCTGACTGAGCCCGGGTTTATCTACTACTCTCTGATTATTCATCCGGACACGTTGCAGCTTCTGGTGGGACTGCTGTTTTTGGCCTTTGCCATCCGGCACGCAGAAGACGGCCGCATGGCAAGTCTCTTCCTGATGGCATGTGCCCTTGGTCTATCTCAGGGGACGAAGTTTGGGGCTGTCTGGTCTCTCCCCACGGCGCTCCTGGCTGTCTATTTCGGTTTGATGCTGAACGCGAGGATGCCGCTGAGCAGCGCCGTCCTGACCTATGCCAAGCGGGTTCTGGCTCTTGGCGTGGTCTCAATTCTGATCTGGCTGGCCAGCACTCCCTATGCGCTGGGGTCCTACTATCTGGGAACGCTGATCTCTACCTGGTCTGCGGTGACTTCATCGGATCTTGCGTCCGGGTCTGCGGTTCAGTGGCTGGCCGGCATCAAAGACAATCTGGGGCTGTTTCTCAGCGCGCTGGCCTGCGCATCCTTGTTGTGGGTTTTTGCCAATATGCTGCGTGGCAAGGCTTCCAAAGCTCTGGTTCTGATGGCTCTACTGGCTGTGTCACAAATCCTGTACTTCACGCTTTTGAGCAAAGTGTGGGTCGTCGTCTACTACCTTATCCTTGGTTTTTCGCTTCTGGCGATTCTGTACGCGGCGATGATCAAGGATGCCTTTGACTGGCTGTTTCGGAGTGCAGTTCTCCAGCGCGCCGCGTTGCTGGCTGTTGTCGTTCCTGTTTTTGCCGTTCTGCTTGTTCAGCGTGGTGCAACCAGTGTGGAGCTGGTCGGCAAGGAGTATCTGAGAGAAAACTCAACAGTTGCCCAGTTGAATTCCTGGGCGGAGTCTTATGGCCTCAGCCCTGACGCAAAAGTCGTGTGGGATGACATCGCGTATCTTGACCCGGACACTTATCCAAACGGGAAAATGCACGGCGGGCTGATGCGTTGGTTTGATCTGCGTTTCTACGACCCGGATTATGTTGTTCTCTCATCGAGCATTTATGAGTCTTCGTGGTGGGCCAGGCAGATCCAGGAGCAGACTTTTGCACGCGACTCCCAGGAGCAGCTGTCCGTTCGTCTCTATCAGGACTTTCTTGGAACCAATACCGGTGGCGTGCCGGCCTATCAATGGATTGAGGAAGTCGGGGTTGTCGCCCCAACCGCTCCGCCTGCCCCTTTTGATGTCACCACGAGCGCAATCTTTGGTGTGCTGGCAGACGTGCCTGTTGTAGGCCCCAGTCTGGCAAGCGGGTTCGCAGATTTCAGAGCTGTGACTCATACGGTGGTCCGTATTGCACACAACATCACAGGTACTCGTCGTGACATTACCGGGCCCACCCTTCGTGTGTTCAAGATTGCCCCAGCCGAGGGAAGCTGCGGCCGGGAAAGTGCTTTTGCTAGCAGTACGCTCAATGCCGCTTACAGGCCTGTTTACGCATTTGACGGCATGCCAGGGCGGGCGTGGACCAGCACGGAACGTGGCGCGGCTGTGGTTGGCGAATTTGTGGGCATCGACTTTGGGTGCGAAACGGAGCTGACCGGTGACAACGTGGCCGTGGAATGGGGGCTGCCAGCGGATGTTCCGACACGGCTGAGCATCGAAGTCTCCGAAGACGGGGAAATCTGGGCTGTGCTGGGCGAATACGAGCCTCAGATTGCCAAGTCGGGTGCCATTGGCCAGATCAGCGTTTTTGATCTGCCCCGGACGGTGCAGTCGCGTTTCTGGCGTGTTAAGGCAATCGGAGATTCACCGGATGGTGGGTTCTTTATCCGTGATATACGCATAAGCGAATAGGACGCGCGTGGCCGGCAGTCCCATATATGTCGGCAGGCTCAGGTAAATACAGGATTTCTCTTATGGCGATGCCGCAGATCACCGGAAACCCCAATGAAACAGCTGGTGAAGCGCCTCAATGTCAGGTCTCTGTGGTCTTTCCGGTCTTCAACGAGGTTGAGAGCCTGCCGGAGTTGGTTGAGAGAATAGAAACTTCACTCAACGACTTCGGCCGGTCTTACGAGATCATTGCGGTGGATGATGGGAGCACCGACGGCACCCGCAAGCTGCTTGAGGAAATTGCTGCTGACAACCCACGGTTCAAGGTCGTGTTCTTTGCCCGAAACTTCGGACAGACCGCGGCCCTTATGGCCGGCCTTGATCACGCGACCGGTGAAGTGATCGTCACGATCGATTCCGATCTGCAAAATGATCCTGCGGACATCCCGAAACTGGTTGAGAAGCTTGATGAGGGATATGACCTCGTCAATGGATGGCGAAAGGACCGGCAGGACGCCAAAATCCGCCGCAATATGATCAGCCGTGTGGCCAACCGGATCATCTCCTACATCTCAGGCGTAACTCTGCGTGACTATGGCTGTACGCTGAAGGCGTATCGCAGTTCGGTTATTTCCGGCATGCGTCTTTACGGTGAGATGCACCGGTTCATTCCGATTTATGCCAGCTGGTATGGTGCCCGGATCGTGGAGATGCCGGTGGGCCATAGCGCCCGCAGCTATGGCACTTCCAAGTACGGGCTGGAACGGATTTTCAAGGTCATCCTTGACTTGGTTCTGATTCAGTTCATGCATCGTCATATGGCGCGGCCTATTCACCTTTTCGGTGGAATCGGTCTGCTGTTTCTCGGCGTCAGTTCCATTGCCTTTGTGTTGATGGTCTATCTCAAGCTGTTCCATGGCTACTCGATGATCAGTACGCCGCTGCCGATGATGACATCTCTGTTCCTTCTGCTGGGCGTGAACACGCTGCTGCTTGGTCTCATCGCTGAAATTCTGATGAGAACCTATTTCGAGTCCCGCGGTGAGCCCCACTATATCGTCCGTGAAGTGAAGAACATCCACCCAGGCGGCGCCTGATGTGTGGCATTGCCGGGTTTGTAGGGCCGGGTGACCAAGCCGACCTGGAGGCCATGACATCCGCAGTCACTGCGCGCGGGCCTGATGGCGAGGGGTATCATGTCGATGCGGCATCACGGTTGTTTCTTGGCCATCGCCGACTGGCGGTCATCGACATTGCTCACGGAGCGCAGCCCATGTGGGACGCCGACCGGAGCATCGCGGTTGTGTTCAACGGTGAGATTTACAACCACGTGGAATTGAGGGCTGAACTCGAAGCCCTGGGCCATGTTTTTCTGACCGATCATTGCGACACTGAAGTTCTTGTGCATGGCTGGAAAGCCTGGGGCAGGGACCTACCGGAGCGTTTGAATGGCATGTTTGCGTTTGCGATCTGGCAGCCTGAAAAGAAAAGTCTCTTTCTGGCCCGGGACAGATTTGGTGAAAAACCACTGTTCTGGGCAAAACAGGGTGACCTATTCCTGTTCGGGTCTGAGTTGACCTGCATTGATGCCCATAGGGGATTTGTTACGGAGACGGACGATGTGTCTCTCGCCAAATTGTTTGCATACGGTTTTATCCCTGCCCCTCGGTCGTTCTACCGGTCGTGTTTCAAACTTCCGGCAGGTCATTGGCTTGAATACAAGCTGAGCGATGGTTCAACTGAGAGCCGGGCTTACTGGACATACAGGGTCGAGCCGGACGGTGCGATTGGTGAAGGGGAGGCTGAAGAAGAACTCAGGTCCCTTCTGCGGACGTCGGTGACCCGCCGTCTCATGACGGATGTCCCATTGGGCGTCTTTCTGTCGGGGGGCGTGGATTCAACCACCGTGGCCACACTTGCTGCTCAAAGCGGCCCGGTAGACACGTTCTGTATAGGCTTCAACGACAAGTCCTATGACGAAAGTGTCTTTGCACAGGAAGTCGCTGATCACATCGGGTCCCGTCATCATCTGCGGACGCTGGATATGGCGGAAGCTATCCGCCTTGTTCCTGACATTCTGGGGCGGCTCGATGAGCCAATTGCAGATCCTTCGATCCTGCCTACCTATCTGCTCTGCCGGTTTGCGCGTGAGCAGGTAACGGTCGCCCTGAGCGGTGATGGAGGTGATGAACTGCTTGCCGGGTACGACACGTTCGCGGCGCTGAGGTTTGCGTCGCTTTATCAGCGGCTGATGCCGTCGGTGTTGCATGCCGGGGTCAAGCGGATGGTGGATCTGCTGCCGAAGTCTTCGAAGAATATGAGCCTCGACTTCAAGCTTCGCCGAAGTCTCGCAGGCGTCGGCTTTCCGCCGGAGCAATGGAACCCACGCTGGCTGGCTCCTTTGCAGCCGGAAGATATCGCTGACTTTCTGCAGATCGAGATCGACCCGGAAGAGGTTTATGCGGAGGCCATCAACGCCTGGAACAGCGCTCCGTCAGCAGACCTTGTGGACAGAACTTCAGAGTTCTATACGCGGTTCTATCTGCAGGACAATATTCTGACGAAGGTTGACCGGGCTGCGATGATGAACAGTCTGGAGACCAGAGCCGTGTTTCTGGACACTGAGCTGGTTGATTTCATCCGGCGGCTGCCTGCCGACTACAAGTTCAGGAACGGTGTCCGGAAGCGCATTTTGAAAAATGCTGTGGCTGGGGTCGTGCCGGATTCAGTTCTCACGCGGGCAAAAAAGGGGTTTGGTATTCCGCTCATGGACTGGATCAAGAAAATGCCGGAGTCGCAACCTTCCCAGGCTGCGCCCCAGGCAAACTTTGACTTTGTTCGGGCTTCCGAGGCAGCGCACAGGTCAGGGCGTGAGGACCATCGGAGTTTCCTGTGGACTTGGAGAGCTGTGCAATGGCATAGGCAAGCGGCCTAAGTCGGGCTAGAGCGAAGCTGGGAAAAGCGCGGGAACATCTATGGCAGACGGTAATTTGACACAGCACCAGTATGGGTCCTCCTTTATGGGCGTGACATCGCTGTCGCGACCATCGGCGGAACATATTGTTCCTCTCCTGATGAATAAGTTCACGATTGAAAGCGTGGCGGATTTCGGGTGCGCCAAGGGCACATGGCTGTCCGTATGGCAGGCCAATGGTGCAACGCAGATTGCGGGGTTTGATGGTGATTATCTGAGAGGGCAGCCTCTCGAGATCGACGTTGATGCCGTGCAGTTTTCAGATATTTCCAAGCCGATAGACGTTGGGCGGCAGTTTGACCTGGTCCAGTGTCTCGAAGTTGCTGAACATGTCGCGCATGAGTCCGCGCCGACCCTGGTACAATCGATCGTGCGGCACGGCAAACTGGTGCTCTTTTCTGCGGCACCGCCGGGGCAGGGCGGGGAGCACCATGTCAACGAACGGCCTTACGCCTATTGGCGCGACCTGTTTGCCGAGCATGGGTTCGTGATGTTCGACTGTGTGCGTCCATGGATACAGGCGGAGCCGGATGTCCGGTACTGGTACCGCTACAACATGTTCCTGTTCGCCCATGAGGACATGCTGGACGATCTTCCCGGAGATATCGTTTCAACTCGGGTCCCGGCAAGTGGCCCGGTGCAGGACATATCGCCGGTTGCCTTCAAACTACGCAAGACCCTGATCCGGATGATGCCGTCTGCCCTGCAGGATGCGTTGGCAGGCGGACTTGCGGTGTTGCGCACGCGTATGAAATGAGCAACGCAAACGCCAAGCCGTTACGCGAATGGGTGTCGTTTCTCATTGTGGGCGGGGTTCAGGCTGTCGCGAACTACGCCACGTATCTGCTGGTTCTGCAGGTGGCAACATGGCAGGTGGCATTTCTGGCTGCGCTGGCGGTCGGTATTGCCATTCAAAGCGTCTTGCAGATACGCACGACATTTGGTGAGAAATTCACCTGGCGGGCCGGACGGCGCTACGCTGCCTACCAGTTGGGCTACGCGGTCGTATTCTGGATGCTTCTGTCGCTTGTAATCGGCCTAGGGGTCCTGGAGGAGCTTGCTCCCCTGGTCGTGATGTGCGTTACGACACCGGCCAATTTTCTCCTGTCTCGCAAGATCATTCGTCATTCAACTCTATCTTGAGCAGCAGAAATGGTGTCCCGCGTGCAACAAGCGAACATACAGGCGTGAAGCCGCGGCCCGTATAGAATTTCACGGCCGGATTTGCCGCGTCATCAAAGGTTCGTACATACATCTGCGGTGCCTCCTTTTCCCTTAGCCGGGTTGTCAACCGGTCCACGAGCTTTGCGCCGAGGCCCAGGCCCCGAGCGCTGGTATCGGTGAACAGTGTGACCAGTTCAGGGCTGGTTTCCGGAGTAGGCCCAGTCCGGCCTTTTGTCAGTAGGCGGACAAGCGGGGCAATCCTAGGAATTGCTGCGAGAATCAGGGGGGTGTGAAGAAGAAGTCTTCGTTCAAAAGTCGCCATATCTTCGGACAGCAAGGCCACGCCAACAACGCTATCGTCCTGATTGCGTTCCAGGAACAAGGTCTCATGACGCGATCTGGCGATGTATCTATAGAAGGCCTTGCTGTATCCGAATCCCAGTATGGACACTAGTGAAGTTGGCAGATGCTCAAGCTGCATCATGGCGAGGCGTTCGACATCCTGGGGCGACAGGGGCGAGTTTCCGTCGATCACGAGAGTGGTGCCTCCGATGCAATACGGTCTGCATTCGCCATCATGGTGAAAGCTATGGTGGTGGCCGGTATTGTGGGCATTACTGCAGAGTCCGCAACATGGACGCGCTGAAACCCGCCGGGCCGTCCCAGCAGGTCGGTGGCCGTCGGGCTGGTCGGCTCACTCTGCATCGGCAGGGAACCGCCTGTATGGTTTCCGGCGCCGGGGCTGCTCAGCCGTCCGAGCGGGGGAACCGCGATTGCTCCGGCCTTCCGCAGGGCGCGCGATGCTGCCTTCTTGGCGACCCGTAACGACTGTCTGCTCTTCTCCAGGTCCAGTTCAGAGAATGCAAACCGGTCTTTGCCGGCGGAGCGTTGCAGCACGCCGGACAGTTTTGCTGAATGGTTGGAGTGAAGGCTGCACCAGGCCATTGTCAACCGGTTGAGAACGGGTGCTGCAATTGCTGCTCTGAAGCTGTCTGGTGGTGTGCCGATGCCGCGCATGATGAACTCGTTGGCCGTCGTGATCTGCATATGCATCCAGTTGTTACCCAACTCAGGCACACGCGTTTCGATGAACATCGCGCTCAGACTGTTCTGGTCATTGTGGCTGAACTTCGCACCGGTGAGATGGAAGGCGGGCATGAGAAACTTCAGGCTGTCCTGAAATGTCACCGGGTGGTCCATCAAACCAAGCGACCTGAGGATCAAGCGGGTGCTTCCAATAGCTCCTGCACAGACGAAGACGCGGTCGAACTCCATGGTTGATGCCGGGGACTGGCCCCCGTCGGTCTTGATGCGGACGACTTCACCGTCTTCGGTAAATTCGGAAACAACTATGTTGGGCAGATACTGAACTTTGCCGCTTGTGTGCAGTGCGTCCATTTCATCCGCGCTGCTGAAGATTGATCCGTATACACATCCGGCCATGCATTGGCCGCAATAGCGACAAGCGTTGTCGCCGGTGGTTTGGACTGCCAGACGCGCATGACCTGCAACGCAGTCGGAGTCCGGCAGGTTCTGGGACCGTGCGATCATTTTCTCAATCAACGGGGGAGGTGTGATCAGGCCGGTCCGCTCTGCGTACAGGGGAAAGCGGGTCGCGAGCCGATCAGTACCGGAAGATACAGGCAGCCAGTTCATAACGGCTTTGTAGTGCGGCGTCAGGCGCTCAAGACCGAACGGCCAGTCAGCTGCCAGATCGCACTCGGCAGACGGCAGGATGGTTGCTCCCCAGGCGTTGCTGTAGCCGCCCTTGGCAAGTGTTGTGACCGCCGCAGTGCGCGCGCTCAGATTGGTGGTTTCTGTCTGCTCGTTTGCATAGATGTAGTCTGATCCGAAGACGAGTTTCTTGGGCACGCCGCCATGCGCGAGACTTGGGTTGTCGCTTATGGCCTGCAGATCATGTTCTTGCCACTGATCCGGCGATTGCTGCCCCATGCGCCCCACAATCTCCTGTTTGTGGGGCTCCAGTTCGCGGCCAGCGTCCAGAACAACCGGCTTCACGCCGCGACGTATCAATGCATGCGCGCATGCTAGCGCGCTCAGGCCACTACCGATGATAGCAATGCGCATTGATCATTTTCCAAAGTAGCTGCGTATAGCCTTGATTGTCTTGTCGATCTGGCGTGATCCGTAAGCCGGGTAGGTCGGAAGATAGATGACGCTGTCCGCGGTTTTCTGGGCATTGGGGCAGGGGCGGGCAAATTCCTCAAAACAGGGAAGCGCGGCGCAGTTGCGGTGATAGCTGGGTGTAATGTCCTGGCCCTCGCGCAACACATGCGCCACGAGATCAGCCCGTTTCTCGTATTGAATGGGGAAGTACCAGTATATGTGTGACTGATCTTCGCGCAGGGGCGCCAGGTGCAGTTCCGCGATGTCGCTCAAGCCACTGTGATACTGACGGGCGGCGGCCAGCCGGCTGGCTGTGTCGGCATCCACCTTGCCGAGTTGCTGCTGCACCAGCCGCGCCTGCACCGGCAGCATCCGGCACTTCAGATCAGCCGGCAATTCCGTCTTCAGTTCAGGTGACACGTCAATCTTCAGCTGATTGTTGATTGCATCCACATTGTTGAGGAATGCCCACCGGAACAGATGAAAGAAGAAGAAACCGAAAAATGGCTGACGGGTGACGAGATCAGTAATCAGGCCCGACAGTGCTTTTTTCGCGACCCCAATACCGGACTGATAGGGCCATTGCTCCAGCTCCTGGCGGATGTCTGCTGCCAGGCGATCGTCATCTGTGACGACCATGCCGCCAAAGAACGCGTTGACGTTCTTGTAGAGCCCGAAGCTAAAGACCCCGGCGTGGCTGATGGTTCCGGAAAAACGACCCTTCTGGCGTCCCCCGAAGGCCTGTGCTGCGTCTTCTATGAGGGGAACATTGCTATCGGCACAAATCTGCTGCAGCGACTCCATGTCTGCCATCTGCCCATAGAAGTGGGTGGCCATGACCAGCCCGGTGTCCGGAGTGATCAACGCGGCAACGGATTGCGGGTCGATGTTGCACGAGGCGTGGTCAATGTCCGCGAAGACCGGCTTGCCGCCGGCGCACACAATCATGTTGACCACGTCTGCAATGGTGTAGGGAGACATGATCACTTGCTGTCCCGGCTTGATCATGTGCCTGACAAGAAGATAGATGCCGGTTCTGGCCAGGGGCGTGGCGACGGCATGTCTTGCGCCGGTCAGATCGCAAACACTTTTCTCCAGCTCGGCCACGCTGTCGCCTGAGGCATGCCGCCCTGACACCAGCGACGAAAATATGCGCCAGTACTGGCCGAATGACGTATACAGACGCAACCGGGACTTGGGTGCAGCCAAAATGCCCATCTAGCTTGCCTTGCCTGTGAATTGATGACGCACGTGCACTCCAACACCGGGTGATTGTCTAGGACGCAAAAAAGGTCCTCAAACTCTGGACGATTTTTGCCCCCGCATCTCCATTGCCATAATCACTTATATCAACGCGGACGATATCCTTTTCCGGCGATGTCCACAGCCGGTTCCAGCCGGACGTGATGGTTTCCACCCACTCGGTTTCATCTCGTAGCGTGATGCAGGGCGTCCGGTGAAAATATGCTTCTTTCTGGAGACCGCCTGAATCGGTCAGAACAGTTGTTGCCCCGTCGATGAGCCGGTGCATATCCAGATAGCCGACCGGGTCGATCATCCGGATGTTTGACAACCGGATGTTCTGCTCGTCAATCAGTTTCCTTGTTCGCGGATGGACAGGAAACACAAGTGGCGTATGAGCGGCCTGTTCCTCGAGGAATGTGCACAGCTTTCTGAAACGCTCCGGGTCATTTGTGTTTTCGGCGCGATGTAGCGTGCAAAGGCCGAACCGGCCGGGCTCCAGACCGAGGTCTTCAAGAATGGATGACGCATGAGCCGATGCCTGCCGGGCAAACAGCGTGGCGTCATACATGACGTCGCCAACGTGCTCGATCCTGTTTTGCGTGCCCTCGTTTCTCAGGTGCTCGACGGCCTGCTGGGTCGGGCAGAACAGGAGGCTGCTGATCCGGTCCGTCAGAATTCGGTTGATCTCCTCGGGCATGTCCATGTTGAAGGACCGCAGACCTGCCTCGATATGGGCAATCGGTATGCCAAGTTTGACCGCGGCCAGAGCCCCGGCAAGTGTGGAATTGGTATCGCCATAGACGGCGACGGCGTCAGGCTTTGTTTCCAGCATGACGTCTTCCAGCGCCGCAAGCATGGCGCCTGTCATGTGACCATGTGTGCCACCGGAGATCGCCAGATTGTAGTCCGGCGCCGGGATTTTCAGTTCGTCAAAGAAGACCTTCGACATGTTGTCGTCGAAATGCTGACCGGTATGCACAAGGGTTTCAGTCAGTGCATCACTTTCGGCAATCAGCCTGCTGATCGTGGCTGCCTTGATGAACTGCGGCCGTGCGCCGATGACGGTAAGAATGCGTTTCATTTGGAGTCGATGGCTTTCACTGCGCCGGACAGAATTTTCCCAACAGCATCTATGGAGTGATGCTTCACTGCAAACTCACGGCCCCGCTTTCCCCGTTGCTCAAGCTGGGAGCGGTCACTGGCCAGATTGCGCAGCACGTCCTTTATGGACTTGGCTGTGGCGTTGATAAGCGGAATTTCGTCATCGTCGATGATGCCGGCCCGCTCATAGAAAGAGACAAGGTCCGGGTCCAGGTAGCAGATGCAAGGCGTCGACAGGGCCATCGCCTCAATCGAGAACATTGCGTACCAACCGACGACCAGCTGGTCCACCACCACATCAGTGGCCTCGATTGCTTTCAGAATCTCGGGATTTGGCATTTTCTCTGCGACCGTGAGATCAATCGCCACACCTTCCTCAGCCAGTTCGTCAATGGCTTTAAGCAGGAAGCCCGTGCCTTTGAGACTGCGGTGGTTGGGGGCGTGAAGCAGCTTCAGCGGCCCGCCGGATGTAGTGTCAGGCTGAGTGGTCGGTTTGACGGCGTCGGTATCAATCGGGAACGGGGCCAGGCACACATCGTCCCAGTAGTGCTGATATTTGACCCAATCGACGCCGGAGATGATGTAGTCCGCCCATGTGGTCCACAAATCCAGCTTGCGGGCAATGCGCCGGTGCATGAAGCGGTGGGCCGGGTAGTCACGCCCGTAGGCGTGGACAAAGTAGGGATCATCCGACCGGCTCAGGACGTGTACGTCGGCGCCGAACCCAAGCAGAATTGTCTTCGTGCCAGACAGTCGCAGGAGGAGCGGCTCAAGGAAGCACAGATACCCTGTGGACCTTAGCGGTCCACCGTCAAAATAGGTCAGGATAATCCGGTATCGAAACAGGCTTCGCAGGGCGAGAACGTAAGGCACGAAAAGGCGCAGAGGGCCCTTCAACAGGAGCCGTGGCGCGTAGTCATAGTCCTTGGTGTAGTACCACAGCGAATCCACGAAGACTTCTGCACTGATCCCCTGCCGTTGCAAGGCCAGACGGTGATAGGGGCTGGCGATGGTCGGGAGGGGGCCAAGCCCGACGTCAACCGGCTTCGGGACGAGGCGCGACAGAACCGCAGCGAGGATCAGGAACGGTAGTGCAAGCGTGTCCAGCGTGCTCCTGGCAAGCAGGGCAATGTGGTGCCGTATGGGCGAACCGCGCATATCCTGTGTCATGCCCTAGATGTGCTTTTCAATTTACCTGCTCCCGGCCCGACCGGGAAACATTTGCGCCAGACCGGCTTCTAAAGGCAGGAAGCTGTCAAGGTCAAACCGGTCGCTCAGTTCTGTCAGGTCCGGCAGAAGGGACGGTGGCGTCTGGTCAGCTACCTGCTCAAGTACCGGTTCGTGCCCGATCGTGCTGCCAATATGAGAGGCCAGTTCGCGCAGGGATACGACCTTGTTACCACCAACATTCAAGATACCGGCCCAGTCCTCCTTGAGAGCCGCCGCGAGAACCGCTGCGACGTCGCCGGAATAGACCGGGGCGAGGTCAATGCCATTTGGTCCCTGGAGTGTAATCGTCCGGCCTTCCTGGATTGTCGCGGCGAGATTGGACACCAGCATATTCTGCTGCGCAGGTCCGTACACATAGAACAGGCGAGGCATAAAGACATGCATGAGGTCAGCAAATGGACCCAGCAGCTTTTCGGCGGCAAGCTTCGTGGCGGAGTAAAAATCCGCCGACTGGGTGGGGTCCGACTCAGTGACCGGACGTGACAGCTTTTCATAAACCGTGCCGGTGGACGCGTAGACGAAATTTGTAACGCCTGCGCCCGCCGCGTACTCGGCCAGGCGGACGGCAGCCGCTGTGTTGATCTGGAAGACTTCATTGGCCGCTGCTGGGAACTCGCGGTAGCGCCTGCCCTGGGCAAGATGCACCACGGCATCTGCCCTGGCGGGCAGGTCCGAAGTGCTGCTGAGGTTTGCCAGATCAAGTTCGACAAACTCGATTCCCTGTGTGGCAAGATCCGCGTTTGCTGATGCGGATCGCACCAACGCGACTACATCATGTCCTGATGCTGACAGGTTGCTGAGCAGCGCCCGGCCGACAACGCCATTGGCGCCTGATACGATGATGCGCATTATGCCTCGGGTATCCTCAAATTGTGCGTTTGCAGGCCTTTGATCATGTGCTCATAGACATCCAGCTGGAGTGACATGACGCGTGCGGAGGAATGATACACTCTTGCCCATTCGGCCGCAGCGATGCTGATGTCATTGTAGGCACTGCGATCCTGAATCAGAATACTCATCGCAGCTGCCAGCGTATCAGGCGTGTCCACATTCAAAAGGGGTGGTTCGGCGCCAAAAAACGGCTTTACGACGTTCGGGTCGATCCGGGTGAACAGGGGCTTGCCGCATGCAAGGGCTTCGAAACCAATTCCGCTCAAGGCCGGCAGGACGAACTGGTCCAGTATTCCGTCACAGGTGAGGTACTGGTCCCAGAGTTCTTCCTTCGGCATGAGATCCAGCCATTCAATGTGCCGGCCTATTCCCAGTTCCCGGATCAGCTGCTCACTCGCTGCGATGTCCTCGCCCCATCTGACGAGTCTGAGCCGGAAGTCCCTTTTTTCAGCGGAGAGGCGCTCTACTGCGTGCAGGACAATGTCGTTGCCCTTGGATACATCGCCTCGCCAGTCATGCCTTGCAGGCGCGATGAAGGTGGGCACGCTGGGGCGGCTGATCTGTGGGGCCCGTTTTGCGCAGTAGTCTGAGAGCTTCAGGTCGTTGAAGGCGTGGGGTATGGGGTGTTGACGCCGGCGCGGGATACCGAGCCTGTCAGCGGCTGCAACACAGTCGGTGTTGGTAATGAAGACGGCTGGCGCCTGCCGGTAGGTGTGAGCGCATACGCGGCCTCTCGGCGTGTCTTCGAAAGGGATATCCCTCAACGTTCCATGCTCGTAGCAGGTAGTTTTATCTCCGTACCCGGACATTTGCGGAATTATGGCGCTGAGCGCATATCCCTGGATGATGTCATAGTAGCCGCCCAGACGCTCCATCAGGCGTGCTTCGAGCTGGTACTCATCCAGGTCGCCGGGCTGCATGCCGGTCTCGTCCGCGGTTGCTCTGGACGCTTGCGTTGTCTCGGCGGGACTCGCGGAAGCGTCCGGTTTTGACCTGCTTGTGGCCCAGCGCGCGGCGGCTCGCGCGAGGGGCAGGAGGGCAGCCAGCGCATGGCGCCAGCCTTTCTGGGCGCTGTGGACGCTGTTGTGCATGCCCAGCAGGGCACCAAGGACAGCCGCTGCAAATCTGTTGTGCTTGCGTGCATGCAGATAGGGAATGCACAGCCGACCCGGTCCTTCGATAAACCAGTTCGGTCGCCTGTATCCATCGCGCAGTTTGGTCAAACGCCAGTCCGGCGCCTGTGGCGTTCCCGCCAGGGCGACAATCGCGCCTTCTTCCCACTCTGGCGTACTGGTAACGTGATAGCTGTTCAGGGACAGAACATCCGCCTCAATGCCATACCGGCGCATGATCTTGGCATTGTTGTAGGCGTTGTTCGCGATATTGCCGATATGCAGGACCCGTAGGGGGCGACCAAGCTTCTCTTCCACCCGTTTGAGGCGACGATCTAGATCGACAGAGAGTTCGTCCACCTGTGGCATCTGTCTGAGCAGCTTTTTTCTACTTTGTCAGTAGCACGGAAATACCGTTCGGATTTGCATCGTTGATGTCGTAGGACGAGACGCCGAGGTCCTTGAGCCAGCCAACAACTTCTTCTTCGGTGTGCTGCCAGGCGTTGTGCGGGTGATACCAGTCGAAGTTGACCATGTTGTTTGTTTCAAAGTCGAAGGCGTCGTTCCAGAAGCATTTGACGAAGTTGTAGTAGATCAACCGCTGCACATCATGTGTCCCCTCGGGGATGCCGAGGACCGGGATTGCCTTGTCCAGTTTGATTTCCACATTGAGGTTGGACAGGGCCCGGCCGAGCTCTGTGAGCGACTCGCACGCGGCATAACACTCCTCCGGTGAGAGATGCATGAACGCATTACGGATGTGCTCGTCGCAGAATGCCCGGGCGGCACCCATCTTCTTGTAGACATAAAAGAAGAACTGCCCGCCGGGTTCCAGCTTGCGGTAGAGAGCCTCCACGGCAGCACGGGTGTTGGGCGTGTGGTGCAGGACGCCGTCTGCGATGATGAAATCGAACGACTCATCCGCGAAGGGCGCTTCCATAAGGTCGGCCTGCACAACGGTGCAGTTGGGCAAATGCCTTGTGTTCCCGAAAGTGGTGAATGCGGCATCCGAGATATCCAGTGCGAATACCTCTCCGGGGCTGTTCTCCGCCATGAAGCGCGAGTTGAAACCTGAACCCGGTCCGCATTCCAGGATGCGGGATTTGCCCTTGTAGAAGTTCCGCAGCTCGGTTTCGTTCTGAAGCCCGAGCTTCTTGCAGTACCAGTCGAAGAGAAACTCCTGGTGTGATGCTTCAAGTCCGTAGGTCTTGAAGCGGCTCCATTTGTCAGAAAATGTCTCGTTGGTCAGCGCCTGGTCTGCATCGCGCTCGGTGCCAGTCTTGGAGCGCTCATAGGCCAGGTTGTGCTTGGCCGCAAACTCGGAATGATCCGGCTGGAGCAGGCCTGTCAGGAAGGAGGGCACACCATCCTTGATCGCGAGCCAGTTTCCGTCCTTGTCACGCAGGACACCTTCAACGACATGGTCGCCATCGGTTTCGAAGGCTTCCAGTGACAGAGGATTGTCGGTTTTGCCCAGTGGTGACAGGTGGGCTAGTGCGGATTCGCGCATTGGGCGGGAGTTCTCCGTTGAAGCAAGCGGTCCTAGTAGTAGCTCTTGTACCAGGCCATGAAGTTTTCGATGCCGACGTCGAGCGAGGTTTTTGCCTCGAACCCGAGGTCTCGATGGCTTGTTTCGACGTCCGCATAGGTCTCTGGGACATCGCCGGGCTGCAGGGGCAGCATGATTTTCTCAGCCGTCTTGCCGAGGTTCTTCTCGATTGTGGCAATGAAATCCATCAGGGCAACGGGTTGATTGTTGCCAAGATTGTAGACGCGCCAAGGGGCATTGCTGCTTGACGGGTCAGGGGCGCTCGGGTCCCAGTTGGGATCAGCCGTGGCCGGCTTCTCTGCAGCGGCCAGAATGCCCGCGACGATATCATCCACATAAGTGAAGTCGCGCTTGTGACGCCCGTGGTTGAACACCTCGATGGGCTCGCCCGCCAAAATCTTGCGGGTGAACGAGAACAGCGCCATGTCCGGGCGGCCCCACGGCCCATACACGGTAAAGAACCGCAATCCGGTGCAAGGCAAGCCAAACAGGTGAGCGTAGGTGTGGGCAACCAGTTCGTTTGACCGCTTCGTTGCCGCGTAGAGGCTCACAGGGTGGTCCGCCGGCTTGTGAACGGTGAACGGCATCTTTGTAAGTGCGCCGTATACAGAGCTTGTGGATGCGTAGATGAGATGCTCGATCTCATGGTCGCGGGCCTGATCGATCAGGTTCTGGAAGCCAACCACGTTTGATGCGATGTAGGCCTTCGGGTTTTCGAACGCATACCGGACACCTGCCTGTGCGGCGAGGTGGATGATGCGTTTGAACTTGTGATCTGCAAAGACGCGGCCCAGTGCATCGTCGTCCGAGATATCCAGATGCACGAAGGTGAAACCATCATGCTCCTTCAGGCGTTCCAAGCGGGCACGCTTCAGCGTGACATCGTAATACTCATTGAGGGAATCAATGCCGACGACGTTTTCGCCCCGGGCCAGAAGGGCCTGCGTGGTGTGGTAGCCGATGAAGCCGGCGGCGCCGGTGACAAGCCAGGTCATTTTCTAGGTACCACGCAAGACATTGGTCACAGGCGAATGTCGGTTTCGCTGGATGGGAAAAGCCATTTGAGGTCTGCCAGTACGCCGCCGGGCTTCAGGCACCGCCGGACACCCTGCGCACCCATGGTCATGAACTCGTCATGTGCGACGGCCATGACGGCTGCGTCATAGGTTCCGGGCTGAATGTCGCTTGTCAACTCAATGCCGAGCTCATGGCGTGCGTCGTCCGCCGGTGCCCACGGGTCAAAGACGTCCACCTGTACGCCGCGCGCCTGCAGATGCTCGATCACATCAATCACGCGGGTGTTTCGCAGGTCGGGGCAGTTTTCCTTGAAGGTCACCCCAAACATCAAAACCCGCGCATCCTTGATCTGAAGGTTGGCAAGCATCATGGCGTCCAGGACACGGGATCCGGCATAGGCGCCCATGGAATCGTTGATCCGGCGGCCGGCGAGGATCATCTCCGGGTGGTGGTCTACTTCCTGCGCCTTGTGGGTCAGGTAGTAGGGATCGACACCGATGCAGTGTCCGCCGACGAGGCCGGGGCGGAAGGGCAGGAAGTTCCATTTCGTGCCGGCGGCATCCAGGACTTCCTGCGTGTCCAGCCCAAGCCGGGAAAAAAGGATGGCGAGTTCGTTTATGAGCGCGATGTTTACGTCGCGCTGGGTGTTCTCGATGACCTTTGCCGCTTCGGCGACACGGATGGAGCTTGCCTTGAAGGTGCCTGCGCGGATGATGGAGGCGTACAGCTCGTCAATCAGCTGAGCAGCGGCCGGTGTTGAGCCGGATGTGACTTTCCGGATATCGGGAAGCCGGTGCTTCTTGTCGCCGGGATTGATCCGCTCGGGGCTGTAGCCTGCGAAGAAGTCGGTGTTGTATTTCAGGCCTGATACCTGCTCGAGGACCGGAATACAGTGATCCTCGGTCGCGCCGGGAAACACGGTGGATTCATAGACCACGATGTCACCGCGCTTGAGAACTGACCCTACGGTCCTGCTGGCGCGCTCCAGGTACCCCAGGTCAGGGCGTTTGAACGCGTCAATGGGCGTGGGGACAGTGATGATGAAGACATTTGCCTTACGCAGGTCTTCCGGCTCGCTTGAGAAGGTCAGATGCTTGGAGGCAGCCAGTTCTTCAGACGAGACCTCGCGGGTTTCATCTTCGCCGGCGCGCAGTTCTTCAACGCGCTTGTGGTTAACGTCAAAGGCAATCGCCGGGCGGGATCGACCAAATTCCACCGCAACAGGCAGGCCTACATAGCCCGAGCCAATGACTGCGACGACGATGTCATCCAATTGTGGCAGCTGTGCCAAGTTGTTGTTCTTAATGGCGTCCGGCACCTGCCTACCCCTTAACCCTCTCGCCGTGAGATTTCGTTGCGCCTATTTGCCGTGCGGGTACACAAAAAGCAAGGATTCATGGCAGCGCCTGCAAAAGCGGGCGTTTGGCCCGGAAAGCGGCTGAGTGGGTGATTGCGAATTGCCGCCACAGAGTCTAAGGAATGGCAGCCTAGATGACATGGCAGGGGGCGGATATCTGAATGGTGAAGAGGTTTGTGCTGATTGGCGCCGGCGGGTACATCGCGCCGCGTCATATGAAGGCAATCAAAGACACGAACAACGTGCTGGCTGCGGCCCTGGACCCCAATGACAGTGTTGGCGTCATGGACAGCTATTTCCCGGATGCCGACTTTTTCACTGAATTTGAGAGATTTGACCGCCATGTGGACAAGCTTCGCCGGCGGGGGACGCCGGTGGACTATGCAGCGGTCTGCTCACCCAACTATCTGCACGATGCTCATTGCCGCTTCGGGCTGAGGGCCGGCACGGATGTCATCTGTGAAAAGCCACTTGTTCTCAATCCGTGGAACATTGATGCCCTCAAGGAAATCGAGGAAGAGACCGGCAAGCGAATCTACAACATCCTGCAGTTGCGGCTGCACCCGGCTGTCCGGGCCCTGAGGGAAAAGGTTCTTGCTGCGCCGAAAGACAAGATTTTCGACGTGGACCTTACCTATCTGACTTCCCGGGGTAACTGGTACAATGTCAGTTGGAAGGGCGCCGAGCAGAAGTCAGGCGGGATTGCGACTAACATTGGTGTGCATTTCTACGACATGCTGAGCTGGGTGTTTGGCGACGTCAAATCATCCATCGTCAATGTGCACCGGGATGATGTGGCGGCCGGCTATCTCGAATATGAGCGTGCGCGGGTTCGCTGGTTCCTTTCGATCAACGATTCCTATCTTCCGCCGCAGGCCGTTGCGGAAGGCAAGCGTACCTTCCGGTCGATCATGATCGGGGATGAGGAACTGGAGTTTTCCGACGGCTTCACGGATCTGCATACCTCCAGCTATGAGGCGATCCTGGCCGGTGAGGGGTTCGGCCTTGATGAGGCACGTGCCTCGATCGACACCGTCTTCCGGATCCGCCAGGAAAAACCGGTTGGTTTGCGGGGCGAGTATCATCCGTTCTGCGACAATATCGATCAGGATTAAGCATGGCCGATACAAACCAAGCTGCTTCCGTCCATCCATCTGCGATTGTCGACGAGGGAGCCACCGTCGGCGAGGGCACGCGTATCTGGCACTTTGTCCACGTCTCAAGCGGGGCAGTGATCGGCGAAAACTGCTCGATTGGCCAGAACGTCTTCGTGGGCAACAAGGTTGTGATCGGCAGTAACGTCAAGATTCAGAACAATGTTTCCGTGTTTGACAGCGTTACGCTGGAAGACGGCGTGTTCTGTGGCCCGAGCATGGTTTTTACCAATGTCTACAATCCGCGGGCCGAGGTTGAACGCAAGAGCGAGTATCGCGACACGCTGGTGAAGCGCGGTGCGACGCTGGGGGCCAATTGCACGATCGTGTGTGGGTCAACCATCGGCGAGTACGCCTTTGTGGGCGCGGCGACGCTGGTCAACCGCGATGTGCCTGCGTTTGCTCTCATGGTCGGCGTGCCGGCAAGACGTATCGGCTGGATGAGCCATGCCGGAGAAAAACTGGGCCCGGATCTGGTTTGTCCCCGCGAGGGGCGCCGGTATCGCGAAGTGGGCCCGGACCAACTTGAAGAAGTTACCGAATGAGTGACCCAATAGCTTTCATCGACCTTGCAGCTCAGCAGGCGCGCATCCGCGACAAGGTCGACGCTGCCATGGCGCGGGTGCTGGACCATGGGCTGTACATCAACGGTCCGGAAATCGCAGAGCTGGAAACCCAGTTGGCGGAGTTCAGCGGGTCAACGCATGCTATCGGCTGTGCCAGCGGGACGGACGCCCTGGGGCTGGTGCTCATGGCCCGCGGTTTGCGCCCGGGGGATGCGGTGTTCGTTCCCGCGTTTACTTTCATCGCAACCGGTGAAGCTGTCGCCTGGCTCGGGGCGACACCAGTATTCGTCGATGTAGACCCCAAGACCTTCAATATTGATCCGCGGCATCTTGAAGCTTCAATCGCTGCTGCCAAGGAGCAGGGGTTGCGGCCGGCCTGTGTAATTGCGGTCGACCTTTTTGGTCAGCCTGCGGACTACCCGGCGCTGCGTGAGATTTGCGACAGCGAAGGGCTGTTTCTGCTGGCGGATGCGGCGCAAAGCTATGGTGGTGCGCTTGCAGACAAGAAAGTCGGCGCGCTCGGCGATGCTGCGACCACGAGCTTCTTTCCGGCAAAACCGCTTGGGTGCTACGGCGACGGCGGGGCTATCTTCACCGACGATGGTGATCTGGCTGACCTCATCCGGTCATTGCGGAATCACGGCGCGGGCGCTGACCGCTACGACAATGTGCGTATCGGGATGAATGGGCGTCTGGACACCATTCAGGCTGCCATCCTGATCGAGAAGCTGGCCATTTTTGAAGATGAGCTGGTCGCACGGCAACGCATCGCTGACCGCTACAGCGCCGCACTCGAAGATGTCGCGACGGTTCCCTATGTTGGCAATGCGGCCAGGTCCGCCTGGGCGCAATACACCTTGCGTGTGGAAAACCGCGACGAGGTTCGCGCCCGGTGCCAGGATGCAGGCATCCCCACCCAGATCTACTATCCGATCCCGCTGCACAAGCAGACCGGATACAAGCACTACCCGACAGGACCGGGTGGATTGCCGGTATGTGATGCTCTGGCTGCCGATGTCCTTAGCCTGCCGATGCATCCTTATCTGGATGAAGCGACACAGGACCGGATCATTGCCGGTGTCCGCAGTGCGATTGCCGGTTAGGTTCCGGCTCCAAGATCAGCGTAGGTGGCTAGCACGGCCGCGGTGACTACCTCATTGGAATGATGCTGCGTGACGAATGTGCGGCCAGCATGGCCCATCTTCTGTCTCATGGGGGCATCTGTGATGAGACGCCTCAGGGCATCAGCCAGTGCCGCCGGGTCGCGCATGGGTGCCAGCAGGCCTGTTTCATCTGCGATGATGGCATCCCGACATCCCGGGACATCGGTGGTCACGCAGGGCAGGCCACATGCGGCAGCTTCCAGCAACGCCTTGGGCAGTCCCTCGCGATAGGACGGCAGGCACGCGATGTGGCTGGCACGGTAGAGGGCGGCCATGTCGTCGACCTGGCCAAGCCAGGTGATCATGCCGTCGCGTTCCCATGCACGTAACTCTGCTTCCCCGATGGCAGTCCGGTTGGCCGGGTCGAGGCCGCCGGCCAGAACAAACCTGACATTCAACCCTTCGCCGGTGAGCTGACGCGCCGCTTCAACAAATTCGCGCACGCCTTTGTCTGCCAGCATTCGGGCGGCCAAGACGGTCTGAACCGGTGGTTCGGCTGGAGACGGGGGCGGTGAAAAGCATGTCAGGTCCACGCCGGATCCGGGAATCAGGCGGGTGCGGGAAGCTGCTACACCGAGCTGCCCGGTGACCAGTGCTTCATCATCCGGGTTCTGAACGATGGCAATCTGCCGTCGGCCGCCCAGTGACAGGCGCAGGGCGGTGGTGAGGCCCGTGCGAATGACTTTCTCACGGACGCCCTGGCCCAGAAAGAAGGACCCGACGCCGGTGATGGACATGACGGTTGCCTGCCGCTGCCAGTGGGAAATCAGGGCCGCATAGAGCGCCGGCTTGAGGGTAAAGGCGTGCACAATGTCAGGCCTCAAGGCGGCCACGAGTGCATTCAGGCTTCGAAGTGTTGTGAGTTCACGGGCCGGGGACGCAAAGCTCCGGGCCAGGGGCCAGGGGTGGAACGTGAAGCCGTCACCCTCCCCCTCCGAGGCCATATCACGCGCCATATCTCGGGCTTTTTCAGCCTCGTTTATGGCCACATGCACGTCCCAGCCTGCATTCAGGGCGGCGCGGGCGATGGGCAGGCGGTGATTGAAGAAGCTGTCGAGCTGGTTCGCGGCCAGAAGCAGGCGCGGCTGAGTGCATTCCCCCTTTGCACTGGCCCGCGTCTTCATGTATATCCTCGCGACTTGGAATGGCCCGGCGCTGAAAAGCGGCTCGGGCTTCATAGTTTTTCGATGATCTGGCGCGCGGCCAACCCCAAGGTTTGGGCGGGAAATCGCGACAAATATTGGTAACAACGGTTACCAATGGCGCAAGACACACACCAGACTGAGGCAGATACCCATGGCGGTCCCCAAAAGTAAAGTCACCAAGGCCCGGCGCGGCTGGCGTCGCAGCCACCATGGCCTTGATCAGCCGGCTTATGTGGAAAACCCGGATTCCGGTGAGCTTCACCGTCCGCACCACATTGACCTGAAGAGCGGCATGTATCGCGGCCGTCAGGTTCTGGAGCCCAAAGACGACGCGTAAGCGCTGTTTTTCAGGGCTTTCGGCCACAATGACAGGTTCAAGGGGTCCTTCGGGGCCCCTTTTTCTTGTTTTGTTCCTAAAACCACACTGCAATCAGGGTGATGCGGGTGCGTCACGGGTGTGCCGCATTTTAACTGTACCTGTTTGAACCACGCGAGGGATTGCGGCCCTTCATGGTAGGTATTTCCACGGGGCCACTTACAACACGGGCGTATCGCCCACTTAACGGATCCGGGGGACGACCCACATGCTTGCCATTATTCCGCTGCTGCTGTTTCTGCTCATTGCCTACAATGTGGTGGTTTTCATCACCGGGCCTGAGCTGACAACCAGCCTGTTCTCACTCGACATGGTGTCCGCCGCTGTGTGGACCTTCACCGTCGCCGACCTGTTCCTGGTTGTCGGGCTGGTGCTGCTGTTCATTGAGATTGTCCGAGCCACCGGTACGTCGCACACCTCCATCGTCAATCACGGGCTGTCGATGCTTGTGTTCGTGCTCTGCCTGGTCGAGTTCATCATCGTGCCGGAAGCAGCGACATCGACGTTCTTCTTCATCACGGCGCTGGCGCTGCTGGATGTTGTGGCCGGGTTCTCAGTCACCATTACGACGGCGCGACGGGACTTTGCTGTCGGCGAGTAACGCCTGCGCAAAAATCAGACGACATCGCTTGCCCAGGCCTCATCGAGCGCCTGGGCGAGTTTTTTTGTGACCGGGCCCACGCCAACTTCCGACCTGTCAACGCTGGTGACCGGGCAGATGCCCCACAGGCTGTTTGTCAGAAAGACTTCGTCAGCGCTTTTGAGAGCGTCGATGCCCAGGGCGGTTTCCTCGACGGCAAGGCCGGCGTCCCGGGCCAGAGTGATGACATCAGCGCGGGTGATGCCGGCACGAATGGCGCCATCATCTGGCGGGGTGACCAGCGTGCCGGCCACCAAGGCAAAAACATTGCCGACAGTGGCGCAGGCAATGCCGCCTCCGGCGGACTGCATCAGTGCTTCGTCAGCGCCGGCCTCATCGGCTTCCAGCCGGGCCATGACATTGTCGGTGTAGTTCAGCGTCTTGAGCGGGCTTGCAGGGCTTGTGGCCAGCTTGTGGATCGTACTGACCATCACGCTCAGGCCACGGGCAGGCGCGGGTGTTGCGGACGCAGTGATCATCAGGGTGGGGGTTGGCGTTGTGGGTACTGTGAGGCCGCGCCCGGCCGCGCCGCGGGTCAGTGTCATGCGCAGGCTGGCACGTGCTGCATCCGTCAGGCTGTTTGCTTCAAGGGTTTCGTGGGCGGCAGTGCGCAGGTCCTGTGCCGTGAACGGCGATGGAATGCGCAGGATCGCTGCGCCTTCAAGCAAGCGGGTGATGTGTTCATCCAGCCGGATGATGTGGCCGTCTCTGGCCAGCAGTGTCTCGAAGAGGCCATCGGCCAGAAGCAGGCCGCGGTCTGACGGGGCGATGCGGGCTTCGTCTGCTGAAAGCATGTCGCCATTCAGCCAGATGTGTGGTGTGGACATGGGGCTGTTAATCCGCTGATTGGGGCAGGGTCCGGGATTGAGGGCCGGCTGTCAGGTCTAGAAAATTGCCAATCAGGCTATGGCCATGATCGGTGAGCACGCTTTCGGGATGAAACTGGACCCCGAAGGCCGGGGCGGTGCGATGGGCGACGCCCATGATTGTTTGCGGGTCATCTGCAAGACGAGACGTGATGCGGAGGCTGTCGGGCAATACCCCGGTGGCAATCAGCGAGTGATAGCGCCCGACCTGCATGGGAGACGGCAGACCGGCAAACACGCCGGTGCCGTCATGGGTGACGGCTGAAGTCTGTCCATGCACGGGGCGGCCGGACCGGCCAATCGTGCCGCCGCATGCGGCAACGAGGCATTGATGCCCGAGGCAGACACCCAGAAGCGGAATGGCGTTTGTGATTGCCGCGTGGGCGAGCTCCGTCGAGATGCCCGCTTCAGCCGGGCCGCACGGGCCGGGCGAAATGATGATGCCGGATGGTGCTTCGGCGAGTGCGCTGGGCGTCGTGATTGCATCATTGCGCACGACTTGGACTGTGTCTCCCAGCTCGCGCACATAGCGGGCAAGGTTGAAAACGAAGCTATCGTAGTTGTCGATGACCAGGATCATGAAGAGCTTGCCCCCATCAATGCCGCGCGCATGGCGCTGGCCTTGGTCAGGGTCTCCTCGTATTCATCCTGGGGCGTGCTGTCGGCGACGATGCCACCGCCTGCGTGGTAGGAGGCCTTGCTGCCGGTGATCGTCAGGGTGCGGATGGCTATGGAGGTGTCCAGTGCGCCGTCGAGACCGATAAAACCGATGGAGCCGCAATAGGCACCCCGGGGATGCGGCTCTTCGTCAGCAATGACTTCCATGGCGCGCACTTTTGGTGCACCGGTGATGGAGCCGCCGGGGAAACAGGCGGCCATGCATTCCATTGGCGTGGCATCGGGCCGGAGCCGGCCGGTCACCGTCGAGATCAGGTGATGCACGTTGGTGAAACTGTGAAGTTCACACAGGGCTTCTACCCTGACCGAATGGTCCGCGCAGGTGCGCGACAGATCATTGCGCAGCAGGTCGACGATCATGACGTTCTCCGCGCGGTCCTTGGGGCTGTTGCGAAGTTCCTGCGCCAATGCCTGGTCGTGCTCGGGTGTGGTGCCGCGGGGGCGTGTGCCCTTGATGGGTTCTGTGCGGACGGTGCCGGTGGCGGTGATCTTGAGGAAGCGTTCCGGGGACGAGGACACAAGTGTTCTGTCGGGCAGGGTGACGTGGGCCGCGAAGGGAGGTGGGGTGTCTTGTGACAGGCGCCGGTAGATATCGAACGCGCTCACCGTGTCCGGCAGCAGCGCATCAAAGCGTTGTGCAAGATTGGCCTGGAAGATGTCGCCGGCATGGATGAGCTCGATGACCCGGGCGACACATTGTCTGTAGGCATCCGGCGTGATCGTCGGGATCGGCTCCGCGCTGCGTTCAAGCTGTGGTGGCGGTGGTCTGACGGCGTCGCGCACCAGCGCACATAGCCCGGCGCGTCGGGCTGCTGTTTCCGGTGTATCCCACGGGGAGAGCGCGAGGGCATGGTCTGCGTTTTTTGGGAAGGCCAGAACCGTGTCATAGAAGCCGACGGTCAGAACCGGCGTTTCCGGTTGCAGCCTGTCCCTGCCAGGCAGGCGTTCAAGATCATGGGCAAGCTCATAGGCGAAGAAACCCGCAGCGCCGCCCGCGAACGCCACGGGCAACGCGCCGGCGACAAAGGCGTGTTCATTGGACCAGTCCTCCAGTGCCGTCTGCAGGCGGCGGAAACCGCCGCCGGGAGCAGTCGCATCCAGGTCCTGCATGGCAATTGTCAGGGTCCGGACCGGGTCGGTGAGGATGTAGGACGTGCCATCTGATCCCTGCCACTCCAGCAGTTGGGAGAAGGGGCGCTCGGCTATCGGCGCGAAGATATCGCCCGGCTGGATGCCCTCGGGCAGCGGCACCTGTTCCCATATGGCGGTGGCCGCTGGGTCATTTGCAGTCTTCGCTGCGGCGTCTGGCAGGGCGGTGGGCAGTGTGGGGTCCAATCCGGAAAAAGCTAGGGCGATTGACCGCCGGTTCAACCTTGCTTTGGCGGCCTTCAGTTGCTTTGGTGACGGGGAACATACCGCATTTGAGCGCTGTGCGGCGCATGGGGACGGGAGACCTGCCATGCATGCTGAAAGCACCCGTTTGCGGGACAGATAACCGGCCTTTGTGAAAGGCCAATGGGAGGACCGGCCATGAGTGATGTATTTCGTGAGAACCTGTTGAAAGACAAGGTGGCGTTCTTTGCCGGCGCTTCGTCAGGCATCAATCTGGGTGTGGCGCAGCGCTTTGCGCAGGAGGGTGCCAAGGTTGTGTTGATTTCCCGCAGCCATGACAAGATTCAGGATGCGGTTAAGACCATCACGGACGAAGGCGGGACGGCCTTCGGCATGGCGTGTGATGTGCGCGACTTTGAAAGCGTCGATGGGGCGCTCAAGAAGGCCAAGGAAGAGTATGGCGAGATTGATTTCGTGCTGTCAGGCGCGGCAGGCAATTTCGTGGCGCCGGCGCTGGGCATGTCGTCCAACGGCTTCAAGGTGGTTGTGGACATCGACCTGATCGGCACGTTCAATGTGCTGCGGGCATCATTCCCCTACCTCAAGCGCCCCGGTGCATCGCTGGTCGCGATCACCGCGCCGCAGGCGGTGCAGCCGGCGATGTTCCAGGCGCATGTGTGCGCGGCGAAGGCGGGCATCAACATGCTGGTGAAGTGCCTTGGGCTCGAATGGGGCCCAGGTGGCGTGCGGGTGAACGCCGTATCGCCCGGCCCCATTGCGGACACGGAAGGCATGCGCCGTCTGGCGCCGACGCCGGAGGCGGAAGAAGCCATCATCAGTTCGATTGCCCTGCGTGGTTACGGCACCAAGACCGATATTGCCGAGACATGCATGTGGCTGAGCAGTGATGCCTCGCGCTATGTGACGGGCACGATCATTGACTGTGACGGTGGCACGACGCTGGGATCTGCCCGTGGCGATGCCATTGGTGATCTGGGCGATCAAGTTCCTGATTTCACGGCCCGGTAGACCCATGGCTGGCACGTCTTCGATCGACCCGTCCACATTCGAGACTGTTCAGTACTCGGTTGCCGATCATGTGGCGACGGTGATGCTGAACCGGCCGCAACGGCGCAATGCGTTGAACAGGCAGGCCTATGATGAGCTTGAAAAGGCGTTTCGTGCTGTGCAGGCCGACACGGACGTGCGTTGTGTCGTTCTCACAGGGGCGGACCCGGCCTTCTGCGCGGGCGAAGACGTGAAGGAGATGATGACGGGCGACCAGAAGGACGCCAGCATCGCCAAGCTCACCTCCGTGCGCCCCAAGCCGACACCGGCCGCCATGGCGGTGCTTGAGTGTGACCGACCGGTGATTGCGGCGGTGAATGGCCCGGCTGTTGGCTGGGGCATGGAGCTGGCGTTGTTCGCGGATATCCGTATTGGCTCCGAGCGGGCGCAGATGGGCGAGATTTTCATCAAGCGCGGGCTGATCTCCGACATTGGCGGGCTGGGGCGGCTGCCGGCGCTGGTGGGGGCGTCAAAGGCTGCCGAGCTGCTGTTCACCGGGGATGTGATTGATGCCCATGAGGCGGAGCGGATCGGCATCCTGAGCCGGGTGGTGGCGCATGATGCGTTGATGGACGAGGCCACCAGTCTTGCCGCACGCATTGCGGAGAATGCACCGCTGGCCCTGCGCTACATGAAAGAAGGCCTGCGGATCTCCGCCGGGCAGGACTATGAGGCACTGGGTGGCTGGGTCTCGGGCACGCTGGGGCGGCTGTTTCAGACGGACGACCATGCGGAAGGCGTTGCGAGCTTCCTTGAAAAACGTCCGCCGCAGTTCAAGGGCCGCTAGGGTATTCAGGACCGATGGCGCTTTTCTTTGATCAGAAATGGTTTACCGACCGACTCAACGATATGGGCCGGACGCCGAATGATCTGGCGGAGGCGATGGCCATCCCGCTGATCGAGCTGGCAGCGGTCTGGAAGGATCAGCGCGAGTTGTCCGTTGACGAAGTACGGGCCATGGCACAGTTCCTCAAGGCGCCCATTGAAGAGGTGGCGTCGCGGGCGGGGGTGTCCACGCCTATTCCCAGTGATCCGGGAGAGGGCTCGGCTGAGGGGGGCGATCTTGCGGCTGTGCTAGAAAGACTGGATGAGATGACGCACCGTCTCGACCGGCTTGAGCGGGCGGTGGGGGACATCAAGGCATTGCTGCTGGACCACAGGCTGGGTGAGCGGCTGAACGGGGATGCGCCTTCCGTGCTCCCTTCGACGGATGAGAAGGACAACTAGATGGGTAATGTGATGCCGGCGCTGTTCGCCGGGCTGTTTCTCGGCGCAGGCATATTCGCCGTGATGCAGATACGGTCGTCATCCGTGGGCGGACAGATTTTCTGGCTGGTCGGGCTGCTGAGTTTTGCAGCCGGTGGGCTGTTTGCGGCGCTGCGGCTGTTCATTCCCGGGGTTGAGCCGGTCTATGTCACCGTGCTGCTGTTCTGCATTTCCGTGGGACTGGGCGCAATTCTGATCGGCATTGTGTCTCATCTGGTGCGTCCGATGCCGGAACGCTGGGCGACGGTCGGGCTGGCCATTCCCGTGGTTGTTTATGTGGTGGCGGTGCTCACCGACCAGATTCACTTTGCGGCTCTGGTTCAGATTGTCGTGCTGATCGGGATGACCGGTGTGGCGGCTTGGAAGTTTGAGGAGTTCCCCCGGGCATCCATCTGGGTCATTGCGGCGGCACTTTCATTTGCGTTGCTGACACCGATGCTGATGCGGATCGCACCAGGGCTCGGGCTGGCGCAGCAGGATGTGGGGCATCTGGCCATGGCCATCGGGGTTCTGTCGCTTGTGCAGGCCGCCAAGGCGAAAGGCATCGGGAAAGGCTCTTCAGGTGCGTGATTTTCAGCGTCCCGGCCGTTCCACGGTTCACAGCCTCAACGGCATGTGTGCGTCGTCGCACCCCCAAGCATCCCTGACCGCTGTCGACATCATGAAGCGCGGTGGCAACGCGGTGGATGCCGCTATTGCCGCCAGCGCGGTCCTGTGTGTTGTCGAGCCGATGATGACGGGTATTGGCGGGGACTGTTTTGTGCTGTTCGCGCCCAAAGGCTCCGGCGATGTGGTTGGCCTCAATGGATCAGGCCGGGCACCTGCGGCAGCCACGCGGGAATATTTCGTCGGGCAGGGCATGGACCGCATCGGTGAAACGTCGGTTCATTCGATCAGCATTCCCGGCGCTATTGATGCCTGGGCAAGACTTCTGGCGGACCATGGCACCATGGGCATGGATGAAGTGCTGGCACCGGCCATTGCCTTTGCAGAAGACGGGTTTGCCCTGTCGCCGCGGATCGCGATCGACTGGATGTTCCTTGTGCCGCAGCTCAGGAATGACCCGGACATCCAGGCGCTCTACCTGCCGTCAGGTGAGGCCCCGGGAATTGGCAGCATTTTCAGGAGCCCGGCGCTGGGGCGCACCCTGCGGGCGATCGCTGAGCGGGGACGGGCTGGGTTCTATGAAGGTGAAATCGCCGAACAGATGGTCACGACGCTCAAGGCGAAGGGCGGGCTTCATACACTCGAGGACTTCGCCAATACGTTCGCTGACTATGTGACGCCCATTTCGACGGACTATGCGGGTCACAGGCTGCTGGAAATTCCGCCAAACGGCCAGGGCATCACGGCACTGATTGCGCTCAATGTGATCAACCGGCTGGGTGTCGGCGATCTTGATCCACGCGGGGTTGACCGGGTGCATCTGCAGGTCGAGGCCGCGCGGCAGGCGTATGCGGCGCGCGACAGATATGTCGCTGATATGGACCAGGCCGATGTGCCTGTCGATCATCTGCTGTCAGATGCGTTTGCTGATGAGATCGCGGCGCGGATCGACCCTGCCCGAGCAGCGGAGTTGCCGCTGGCGCAGGACAATCCGCACAAGGATACGACGTATCTCACAGTTGTGGACAAGGACCGCAATGCGGTGTCGTTCATCAATTCCCTGTTCCAGGGGTTCGGCTCAACCATTGCGGATGAGAAGACCGGCGTCGTCTTCCAGAACCGTGCGGCGGGCTTTGTGCTGGAAGATGGCCACCCTAACTGCATCGCGCCCAACAAACGGCCGATGCATACGATCATTCCGGCGATGCTGGTGCGCGATGACAAAGCGGTGATGCCGTTCGGCGTCATGGGAGGGCACTACCAGCCCATGGGCCATGTGCAGGTGATGATGAACATGCTGACATACGGCATGGATATTCAGGAGGCGATTGATTTTCCCCGCTTCCTGACGGAAGACGGGGTTCTCTCCATTGAGCGGGGCCTGCCTGCGGCAACGCTGGATGGGCTCTCGGCACGTGGACACACCGTCGCGGAGGCTGTTCCGCCCTTTGGCGGCGGCCAGGGCATTTGCATCGACTGGGAGCAGGGGACGCTGGCGGGCGGGTCCGACCCGCGAAAAGACGGGGCCGCCATCGGCTACTGACCTGCGGTGAGATGCAGGCGTGGGCTAAGCCACCTGATTGGCAAGCCGACCGAATACCGGCTTTGCATGAATTTCTTTTGCGCGCGCATAGGCCTGCTGGCCTTTGGCGTTTTCAGAGGCCGGACTGCCGGGAAGGCTGTGCCATTCCGGGACTTCCCGCCACAGGACACGTGCCGTATGGGCGCGGGCGTGTGACGCGGGGCGCCGTGTTTTCCCCTCAGCTGTTGTGGAAATGGCAGTTTTCTGAGGGTTTGGGTTTGTTTCATGCGCACGAGCGACCGCGTTTACGCGGTGCGGCAGGTGGACAAATCTGGTGCGGCCAATCCTCATACTTCGTTAAGAAGCAAAGGCGGTGCCACACGGGTTTTTCCTGCTTATGCACAATGAGAATCCGTCACAACTGGCGGATGTTTCGTCTTTTTTAATTGCTGCGTGTCACTTTTCCAAAATGTTGCTTGAAGTGCGAAGTGCCAGAAGGGCTCCTCGTGACCACAAGCGCAACGGCCTTGTGCGGTCATCTGTGACGGCACGCCAGAATGAAGACAGAGGCAGTTGACGTGACAATGCGTGACAAGAACTTGGATCAGGCAAGTGCCGGTGTCAGCACCGGAATGCCCGCCGACGGACGTCAGAACGAGTCCGGCCACGGCAACGACCTTCATGTCACGGCGATGAGCGCTGCCGGTATTACCGCCTACGAATGGAACATTGAAACCGACGCGATCACGTGGAGCGGCAGCATCGATGTTATTCTGGCCGGCTCCGGCGCTGCGCTGCGACGTGCACAGGATTTTGACAATGGGCGGTCATATGCGCGCCTGGTTGACCCAGATGCCGGTGTGTCGCGCTATGACGCGGTGATGATGAGCGACAAGACGGACCGTGGTGACGGTGTTCCGTTTGAGTGTGAATATGCCATCACCCTGCCCGGGCAGGATAGCAGCCTGTGGATTGAAGACGTCGGCACATGGTTTGTCGGAAGCAACGGGCGCCCCGGGCGCGTGGTGGGAACCGTCCGCAACATCACTACCCGCAAGACCGAAGAGCAGCGTCTTGCACGCCTTGCGCATTTTGACGAACTGACCGGTCACGTGAACCGCGCGCGGCTGCGTGACATGCTGTCACAGACAGTGGCGTTCAGCGAACGGTTTGATCGCGATGCAGCCTTCATGATGGCTGGCATCGACAACCTGGCCCTCATCAATGACGCTTACGGTTTTGACGTTGCTGACCAGGTGATCGTCGCCGTTGCGCGCCGTTTGAAGACGCAACTGCGCCAGAGCGATACGCTTGGGCGTGTGGCCGGCAACAAGTTCGGCATCATCCTCAACAATTGCGGTGAGACCGAAATGGCCTATACCGCCGAACGTCTGATGCAGGTTGTGCGGGAAACGGTCATTGATACGGGCTCAGGTCCCGTCTCTGCCAGCGTGTCCATTGGCTGTGTCGCAATTCCGCGATGTGCCCGCAGTGCCGGTGAGGCACTTGCACGCTCCGAAGAAGTGCTGGACGCTGCCAAGTCGACACGCCGTGGTGCCTACGCCATCTATCAGTTGTCCGAGCAGCTTGAGTCCCGCCGTCGGCGGAATGTTGAGCTGGCCGACCAGATTGTTGCTGCACTGGACGAAGACCGTCTGTGTCTGGCCTATCAGCCCATCATCTCGTCGAAGACGGGTGCGGCTGATCTCTATGAATGCCTGCTGCGCATGCGCCGTCACGATGGTGAAGTCGTTTCGGCCGGTGAGTTTATTCCGGTTGCTGAACAGCTCGGTCTTGTGCGTTTGATTGACCAGCGCGTCCTGGAGATGGCGGTCAAGACGCTTGAGGACCATCCCCAGGTGCGCCTCGCCATCAACGTGTCCGGCATGACGGCCATGGACGGCACATGGCTGAAGCGCATTACGGAATATGTCGGCGGGCGGCCCGCCCTGGCCTCGCGCCTGACCGTTGAAATCACAGAGACTGTAGCGCTGCATGAGCTCGAAGAGTCAGCGAAGTTTGTCCACGCGCTACGGGACCTTGGCTGCCGCGTTGCCATTGATGACTTTGGGGCGGGCTATACGTCGTTCCGCAACCTCAAGGCACTTGACGTGGATATGGTCAAGATCGACGGCTCGTTCATCAAGGGGCTGGTGCGCAGCCGCGATGATCAGCTGTTCGTGCAGACGCTCGTGCATCTGGCGAAGAACTTCAATCTGCCTGTGGTAGCTGAGTGGGTGGGCAACGAAGACGAAGTCACGCTGCTGCGTGCTTATGGCGTTGACTATCTGCAGGGGTTCTTCCTAGGGGAACCGACCATAGAGTTCCCGTGGGAAACAGACACCGCCCGCATGGAAACGGCGTAGCGCTGCCTACTTCTTTTTGCCGCTCAGGATTGCGTCCAGCTGCTTCTGCATTGCCTGCATCTGCTTTTGAAGCTCGGCGACTTCTTCGTCCGAGTCTTTTTCCTTGTCGGCAGGTGCGTCAGGTTTTGCATCTTCAGACTGTGACGCAAACGGATTGAGCATCCGCACGGCCCCTTCAAGGGCGGCCACGTTTTCACGCACCTGTTCTTCAATGGCGGTGACGCGGTCTTCGCCGACGGCGCTGGCGATGCGGCTACGCATGCGCTCCTGCTCCTTGGCGAAGTTCTCAAGGCTCATTTCCAGGAAACCCGGTACGACGCCCTGAAGGCTGTCACCGTAGTATTTGATGAGCTGGCGCATGAAGCGGATGGGCAGCAGGTTCTGGCCGCCCTTGGCTTCCTCTTCGAAGATAATCTGTGTGAGGACGGACCGGGTAATGTCCTCGCTGGACTTGGCGTCGATGACGACGAAGTCCTGGTTCTGCTTCACCATGTCCGCCAGATGATCAAGCGTCACATAGCTTGACGTCGCCGTGTTGTAGAGCCGGCGATTGGCGTATTTCTTGATTGTAATCGGCTCATTGCCGGAAGACCGCTTCTTAGCCACGTTGTCACGCTTCCGTCGGTTTGGAGGACGAGGTGTAACAGGCAGAACGGGAAGCCGATGCCGACTCGTGATCTGCCTAACTGAGAGGCACATTCTCGCGTAGCGATGCTGCAATGCGCAAGTGCAGTTGCGAGCAGTGCTGGACCTAATTGCTGCATTTGCGAAAGCTGGTTGCGGCAATCACCTTCAGACTCCCCAAAAACATGAGGGAATCCGGGAAAAATCAGGACAACGGAGGCTGATGCAGGGTGTGGCCCGTCCCGGTCAGGAGGACGGTTCGTCAGTGGTCCTGGCGGCTTCTTCAGCGGCCAACTGGGCCTCATACTCCGCATCGCGGTCACGGCGGCCGATTGCCGGGTGTACCCAGCTGTCCACCGGGCCCACATCCACATGCACATAAGGCGTGCGGGTGGGGTAGTAGCCGGCACCGCCCCGGTTGAGTTCGCGGGCGGCGCGATAGATCGCATGCGGATCACCGAAGTCCTGGGTGATGTCGATGGCCATGCCGAGCCGGTGGAATGAGCCGGGGTCGACGGAGGTCGACTGGGCGGCCAGCCAGGCATTGGTGCGCTCGGATCTGTAGGCGGACATGGTGTAGATCGGGGCCGAGGACGACGTGAGCTGGTCGATGTCCCACAGGAGGTCCATCAGGGCCGGGCTCATGTCCGTGGTGGTGTTGGTGCGCAGGTCGCGCATGAACCAGGAGATGCGCTGGAACGCGCCTTTCTGGTATTCGCCGTCTGCCCAGTAGGTGGTTGTGAGCTTCTCGCCGGAATTGAGGCTCTGCATCCGCAGGGTGCGTTTGTAGGGTGCTTCAGCGCGCACAATGGCAGGTGCGGCCACGCCAACGCTGGTGGCGGCAGCAGCGGCTGCGGTGGATTTAAGGAAGGTTCGCCGTGTGGTCATGGTGATGCTCTTCGACGTGTGTCCTGCACTCAGTTTGCCACAGTCGGGCGCAAAGAGGGTGGCGCTTCGGCGACACTCTCAGGCGCGTTCAGCGGCGAGATAACGGGGTGTGCGACCGGGTGTGCCGGTTCAATAGCAAGTTCTGCATGAACCTCAGCTGCACGTGCTTTCTCTGCGAGGTACCGGGCATCGCCCTTGGGCACCATGTGAACGGTTGTGTAGCCACGGCGCGCCAGTTCATCGAGGATCTGCGGCAGCATGTAGGAGGTGCGGTGATGGGTGTCGTGGAAGATCACGACGCCGGAGCCCTTGGATGCGATCATCCGCAGGGCGCGCTTGTAGAGCGTGCGCGGGGAAATGCGGCGCCAGTCGTCGGTGCCGATATCGCAGGAAAAGGTCGCGATGTCCCGGTTGGCCAGATGTCTGCGCAGGCGCGAGGTGTGGTTGAGGCCGGGGAAGCGGAAGAAGGGGGCGACTTCGGCCTTGATGCCATTGTCATCTTTGATGTCGCTCAGGGCTGTACTGATGGCATTGATGCCACGGTCAATCTGCTTGACGCTGCCGTAATATGACATCTTCGACAGGATTGGGTGAGACCACGTATGGCTCGCGACCGTGTGACCGCGCCGCCAGACTTCCTGCACCAAATCCGGCCGCAGCTTGGCGTAGCGACCGACCATGAAGAACGTCGCCTTGATGCAGTGCCGGTCGAGGGCGTCCAGAATCCTGGGTGTGTGTTCCGGGTTCGGACCATCATCAAAGGTGAGAACCAGTTCCTTCGGACCCACGGGAACCGTCGTGCGGTACTGCATGGTGCCGAGGTCCGCGCCACCGGCGGTGTCCACTTCAATGGTCCGTGCCGAGCCCATGGCATTGGGGTTGTGCGGGCAGTTGATGCCGGTGCCGACCGGAGGCGATGTCTCCGCCGCCTGCGCAGGCAGGCATGCCGCCACCACCGGTGCTGCAACCAGTGCAGCGCGCAAGAGATGTCTGTAAAACATAATCAGCGCCCCCAAATCCCCACGGGGACTATAGCGCATCATGCAGACAGGTGTGAGTCGGAGGGTTAACGGTTAACCGGCGGCAGGGCGCGGGGTGGGGTGCCAGTCAGCGGGCGCCATCTCAAAGGTTGCAAACTCGAACCCCGGCGCAACCGTGCAGCCGCACAGGGTCCATTCCCCCAGACTTTCAGCCGTTTGCCAGTGGCCCGCAGGGACGATGACTTGTGGGCGCTGTCCGGCGGAAAGTTCGGGGCCCAGGCGGAAGGCTTCAGCATCGTGACCATCGGGTGACAGGGTCAGTGCCAGGGGGCCGCCAGCATACCAGTGCCAGACTTCTACCGCGTCCAGCACCCGGTGCCAGTGAGAATGGTCGCCGGCTTCCAGCAGGTAGTAGATGGCGGTCGAGTGGCCCCGGTTACCGCCTGCGGGGTCGCGGAACGTTTCCCTGAAGTAGCCGCCCTCAGGGTGCGGCTGCAGATCAAGGGTGGTGATGATGGTCCTGGCGTCCATGGATCGGTGCAGACCTAGAAGTTGTCTTTGAGTTCGCGGGTCTTGGCGAACACATCCACAAGGTTCGCGCCCTCGAGGCCGATGGTGCGCTGAAGGTCATCGCTTGCCGGGCGCAGGAAGGGGTTGGTGGCTTTTTCAAGACCCAGGGTGGTGGGCACGGTTGGTTTGCCTTCGCGGCGCAGTTCGTCAATCTGGCGGGAGCGGGCCTGCAGGTCCTTGTTGTCCGGTTCGACACTCAGCGCGAACTTGGCATTGGCCTGCGTGTATTCATGGGCGCAGTACATAATCGTGTCGTCGGGAAGCGCGATGAGCTTCTGCAGGCTGGTCCACATCTGGGCAGGCGTGCCTTCAAACAGACGACCGCAGCCGAGCGAGAACAGTGTGTCGCCGACAAAGGCGATTTTTTCGTCGGCGAAGCTGAAGGCGATGTGGCCCGCCGTGTGGCCGGGAACGCCGAGCACCTGTGCAACGCCATCGCCGAACTCCACGGTGTCTCCATCACCAACGGCGCGGTCGATGCCGGGGATCTTGTCCGCTTCATCCTTGGGGCCAATGACCGTGCAGCCGGTGCGGGTTTTGATTTCGCGGTTGCCGCCGGCATGGTCGAAATGGTGGTGGGTGTTGAGAATGTGGGTCAGCCGCCAGCCCTTTTCGTCCAGTGCCTTGAGGATCGGTTCCACTTCCGGGGTGTCGATGGTGGCTGTCTCACCTGTTTTCCGGGAGTGCAGCAGATAACCGTAATTGTCGCTGAGGCAGGGGATCTGGTGGACGATGAGATCGGACATCTGACGCTCCGTGGAAAACTGAGTGTGATTGGGTGGCATTGATTTGAGGTTCACGGGGGAGACTAGGCCGCACGGGCTGCCGGTTCAATTGGAAGCGAGGCCGAATTGGCGAATCTGGGTGTGTTCAACAAAGACCCGGTAACCTGAAGCTGCTAGCATCTGGTCATGCATCTGGATGTTGTTGATCTTAGGGATTTCTACGGGCGGCCGCTTGGGCGGGTTGCGCGGCGGCTTGTCAGCCGGGCGGTGCGGGCGTGCTGGCCCGATGTGACGGGCATGAACGTAATCGGTCTGGGATACGCAACACCGTTTCTGGGCGTCTTCCGCGACGAGGCCACGCGGGTGGCCGCGCTGATGCCGGCCCAGCAGGGGGTGCTGCACTGGCCACGCGACGGCAAGTACCTGACGGGTCTTGTGGACGAGGTCTGCCTGCCGTTGTCGGACTCATCCGTCGACAGACTGTTGCTGGTGCATCATCTGGAAGGCGCTGACCAGTTGCGCCCTGCCTTGCGGGAAGCCTGGCGGGTGCTGGCACCGGGCGGGCGTATTCTGATTGTGGCGCCGAACCGCCGGGGCATGTGGGCGCGCGGGGAAAACACGCCGTATGGTCATGGGCAGCCGTTTTCGCGCGGGCAGCTGGTGTCCCTGTTGCGCAATGCCATGTTCACGCCGGTGGAATGGTCATCGGCCTTGTACATGCCGCCTGTTGGCTGGCGGATGTTTCTTAGATCCGCCATGGCATGGGAGCGGCTGGGCGCAACATTGTGGCCGCGCTTTTCCGGCGTCATTCTGGTTGAAGCAACCAAGCAGATTTATGCACCGTCCGGTCATCGTGAGCGTGCCAGACGCCGGCTGCCGCTTGTGGCGCCGGTTCGTGCTCCGGCTCCGGCGGCGCATGACGTGCTGCGCAAGACCGGCGTGGGCGACTGATCCCGCGCTTGCCCGGATTTACCGCCGCGCTTAGGTTACCGGCGGACAGAGAGCCGGGGCTGCAAAGATCACAACCGAACCCGGCCATAAACAGTTTCTTGGGAGACAAACGCCATGCGTATGGTCACAGCAATCATCAAACCGTCGCGGATCGATGAGGTTCTGAACGCGATGTCAGGCATCGGCATCCAGGGACTGACCGTTACCGAAGTGAAGGGCTATGGGCGCCAGAAAGGCCAGACCGAGATTTATCGCGGTGCGGAGTATGTTGTGCAGCTGGTGCCCAAGGTTCGCATTGATGTGGCCTGTGACGACGCGACAGCGGACAAGGTCGCCGAGACCATCGCCAACGCAGCCAAGACCGGCAAGATCGGCGACGGGAAGATCTTCATCAGTGATCTTCAGTCCGCAATGCGCATTCGTACCGGTGAAACCGGTGCTGAAGCAATCGCCGGATAGCGCCTGTCAGATCTCTACTGGCAGTCCAGCACGAAAATGGCCTGCTCGGCGGTGAGGTTTGCCCACCAGCCGGGCGGGCCCTTTTGTGTGCGGACCGAGCCGGCACCACCGAGCACGATGGTGCTTTCAACATCCGAACCCAGCAGGTCACACAGGGCGGTAAAATCCGCGAGTGTGCACAGATGGATGTTGGGTGTTTCCCACCACTGGTAACTCAGGGATGAGGTAACGGGCATACGGCCGCGCACGGCGAGGTGGGCGCGCACCTTCCAGTGACCGAAGTTCGGGAATGACACGATGACCCGGCGGCCGATGCGCATCATCTGCGTCATCACTTCACGCGGGTTCTGGGTTGCCTGGATCGTCTGGGACAGGATCACGAAATCAAAGGCGCCGTCGGGGTAGTCCGCAAGGTCCGTGTCGGCGTCGCCCTGAATGACCGACAGGCCGCGGGATACGCAGGCGTTCACGCCGGTCTGGGACAGTTCGATGCCCCGGCCATCGACGCCGCGTTCATCGCGCAGGATTTCCAGCAGGTGGCCGTCACCGCAGCCGATATCGAGCACGCGGGCGCCATGGCTCACGAGCTCGGCAATGCGGACGAGGTCAGCGCGGGTGGCGCGGGGTGGAGACGGCATTGCGGCAGCCATGATGTCCTCTCCCTACAATCCGCGAGCGCGGGCAGACGCGCCAATGAAGCCGGAAATGGTCGCGAAGAGTTCCGGCTCATCAAGCAGGAAGGCGTCATGGCCCTTGTCGCTTTCGATTTCCACGAAACTCACATTGGCGGCGACGGCATTCAGCGCATGGACGATCTGCCGGCTTTCTGACGTCGGGTAGAGCCAGTCGCTGGTAAACGACGCGACACAGAACCGGGTGGTGGTGCCACGAAAGGCATCAGCCAGGGTGCCGCTGTCGCGCCCGTTGCGGCGGGCGTGATCGGCGGCCAGGTCGAAGTAATCCATGGCACGGGTAATGAAGAGATAGGCGTTCGCGTCAAAGCGGTCCACGAAGGTAAAGCCCTGGTGGCGCAGATAGCTTTCGATCTGGAAGTCTGCCTCGAAGCCATAAGTGACGCTGTCGCGGTCCTGCAGATTGCGACCGAACTTCCGGTGCAGCGCTGCTTCCGACAGATAGGTGATGTGGGCGGCCATGCGGGCGACGGCCAGCCCCTTGGAGGGGTAGCTGTCATTGCCGTCATAGTTGCCGCTCTGCCAGTTGGGGTCAGCCATGATGGCCTGACGTCCCACCTCATGAAACGCTATGTTCTGGGCCGAGTGCCGGGCTGCGGTGGCGATGGGAATGGCGCTGAAGACCTTGTCCGGGAAGGATGCGCACCACTCAAGCACCTGCATGCCGCCCATGGAGCCGCCGGCGACGCAGAACAGCTGTTCGATGCCGAGCGCGTCCACCAGCATGGCCTGGGCGCGCACCATGTCGCCGATGGTGATGACCGGGAAGTTGAGACCATAGGGTTCGTTCGTGGCCGGATTGATGGCGGTGGGGCCTGTGGTGCCGAGGCAGCCGCCGATCACGTTCTGGCAGATGACGAAATACCTGTCGGTATCAATTGGACGGCCGGGGCCGACCATGTGGTTCCACCAGCCCGGCTTGCCGGTTGATGGGTGGGCATTTGCGGCGTGCTGGTCGCCGGTCAGCGCGTGGCAGATGAGGACGGCGTTGGATTTGTCCGCGTTCAGCTCGCCGTAGGTCTGATAGGCAATCTCGAATGGTGCCAGATCGACGCCGCCATCCAGCCGCAACGGCTGATCCACGCCGAAAGCGTGCACATGGCTCCGGGCGCCGGATGCGGCACCCTCTGGGTCAAAACTGGTCTCAGCGTTCGTCATGGTCGCCATGTAATAGCGGGAAGGAGCCGTTTCAGCACCCCTTGAGGGTGCAAAGCCGGGCTGCATCGTGATCCGCCGGGTCAAAAATGCGGGGAGGTAGCTAGGAAAGCCGGGTGTGGTCTGTCAATGGGGCTGCTGAATCCGGCCCTCAACGGGTTAACCCTTCAGGACGCAGTTTTTTTTGATTTTCGACCCCGCACCCCCTATTGATACGCGCTTCCCGCCCTGGATCATCATCAATCGAACGAACCGCATGTCCGCGTCGCCCAAAACTCCGCCTGCCGAGGCGCCTGAGACTGGCCCTGAGACCGATAAGGCTCCGGACCTCGCGGCTGCGCGTGTGGAAATCGACCGGATCGACGACGAAATCCATGATCTGCTGATGGCACGAGCGGAAGTCGTTGGCCAGGTGGCTGCGGCCAAGGGGCCGGCGCTCCTTTCCGCAAGCCCGATCCGGATTGAGCGGGAGGCACAGATGCTGCGGCGTCTGGTGGAGCGGCACACAGGCCCGCTGCCGTTCATGTCGGTTGCGGACCTCTGGCATGAGCTGATCGCGGCCATGACGGCTATTCAGGCACCTTTCGCGGCGACGATTGCCGGCGGCGATGGGGCTGTGCAGCGGTTTGATCTGGCGCGTCAGCAGTTTGGGTCGAGCATTCCGGTGACCGTCGCGGAGGATGCTCGCAACGCGGTGCGCCAGGTCGCGGACGGCACGGCAGGTGTTGCGGTGCTGCCGGCGCCTGAGAACGGTCAGCGTGGCGCCCGACCGGGCAATGCGCCGTGGTGGACGCTGCTGACCCGTGGCGCTGACTCACCGAGCATTGTGGCTGCCCTGCCGTTTGTGGTGGCAGCGGAGCCGGACGCGCCGGTTCGGCGGCGCTACCTGGCCGGTGACGGGCCGCGCGCTGTGGTGGTTGCCAAGGCGCCGCGCAACCCGTCGGGCGATGACATTACTCTGGTGGTTTCCACATCCTCCGGCTTCGTCAGCCCGGATGTGTGTGCGGATGCATTTCAAAAGGCCGGGTTCTCTGCCTGGCGTCTGGCATTTGCCGATGATCCCCATGCGGGGCCGGAAACGGACAAGGGCGCAGGCGCGCCGCAGCTCCATCTGATTGCGATTGATGGTCACATTGAAAGTGACGATGAACGGCTCAGCCTCATGGACACACGCCATGGTGGCCCGTTCGGAGAGACCTATCCGGTTGGCGGTTATCCGGTGCCAATCGGCCTCTGAAAAGGGGATGGCACTTCGGGCGGGCGACACTTGTAAAGCCGGGCAGGACTGGTGAGCCGGAATGGGCTGACGACACGATTTTATTCAAGGAACAACGCGATGGGTGAGATTACACCGCGCGACGGTATTGAGGGGATCACCCCCTACAAGGCAGGCGAAGCCAAGATCGCCGGGCGCGATACCGCGATCAAACTTTCTGCCAACGAAACACCGCTGGGGCCAAGCCCGGAGGCACGCAAGGCGTATCTGGACGCTGCGCAGACCATGGAAATCTACCCCGACGGCGGCTATGGCGGCCTGCGGGGGGCGATTGCTAAGCGCTATGGGCTGGATGCATCCCGCATTGTGTGCGGAAACGGCTCAGATGAACTGTTTCACCTTCTGGCGCAGGCGTTTCTGGGCAAGGGCGATGAAGCCATTCACACCGAACACGGCTTTGCAGTCTATCGCATCGCGACGCAGGCTGCGGGTGGTGTGCCGGTGGAAGTGCGCGAGCAAGGGCTGACAACGGATGTGGATGCCATTCTGGCAGCGGTGACGGACCGCACGCGGATGGTGTTCATCGCCAACCCGAACAACCCGACCGGCACGTATATTCCGATTGATGAAGTGAAGCGGCTGCAGGCGGGCCTGCCTGAGAATGTCGTGCTCATTCTGGATGCGGCGTATGCGGAATATGTGAAGCGCAATGACTACGAGGCCGGGCTTGAGCTGGTTGCGACATCGCCCAATGTAGTGATGACGCGGACCTTCTCGAAGGTGCATGGGCTGGCGGCACTACGCGTTGGATGGCTCTACGGGCCGGAAACGGTGGTGGATGCCATGAACCGGGTGCGCGGGCCGTTCAATGTGAGCGGGCCGGCGCAGGCGGCGGCGATGGCGGCCATTGAGGATACGGCGCATGTGGCGAAGTCCGTAGCGCACAACCAGGAATGGCTGGAAAAGCTGACGGCGCAGTTTGAAGCCATCGGCATAGAGGTTGTGCCGGCGGTGGCGAACTTTCTGCTACTGCGGTTCTCCGGCGAGGACGGCAAGACGGCGGATGCTGCGGATGCATTCCTGCGTGAGCGCGGGCTGATCCTGCGCGGGACGGCGTCCTACAAGCTGCCGGACTGCCTGCGGATGACCATTGGTCTCGCGGAGCAAAATAAGTTGGTGGTTGCGGCTCTGACGGACTTCATGGCCGGAGGGGCTTCGTCATGAGTGAGCCACTGTTTGACCGTGTCGCCATTCTGGGACTTGGGCTGCTTGGGGCTTCGCTTTCCCATGCAGTGCGCCGGGGCAATCTGGCTAAGAGCATTGCGGGGTTCGCCCGGTCACCGGAGACACGGGCGCGGGCCCGTGATCTCGGGTTTTGTGACGAGGTCTGCGAGAGCGCCGAAGAGGCCGCCAAAGGCGCGGACCTGATCGTGCTTGCCGCGCCGGTGGGGGCCTTTGCCGCGCTTGCGGAAACCATCGCGCCGGTGCTGTCGCCGGGGGCCATTGTCACGGATGTGGGCTCGGTCAAGTCCGCCGTGGTGCGCGATGTGAGCCCGCATATTCCCGACGGCGTGCATTTTGTGCCCGGCCACCCGATTGCCGGGACGGAGCAGTCCGGCCCGGATGCGGGCTTTGCGGAACTGTTTGACGGGCGCTGGTGCATCCTAACGCCCATCGGCGCTGCGGAAGATGATATCGCCCATGTGGCCGACCGGGCCGAGGTGGAAAAGTTGGCGCAGTTCTGGCGTGGCTGTGGCAGCGACGTGGACTTCATGGACCCGCATCACCATGATCTGGTGCTGGCGATCACAAGCCATCTGCCTCACCTCATCGCCTACAACATCGTCGGCACGGCGGCGGACCTTGAGACGGTGACCCAGTCGGATGTCATCAAGTATTCCGCCGGTGGTTTCCGTGACTTCACGCGTATTGCCGCATCCGACCCGACCATGTGGCGGGATATCTTTTTGAACAACCGCGAGGCGGTACTGGAGATGCTGGGGCGGTTTGCGGAAGATCTGTCGGCCCTGCAGCGGGCGATCCGCTGGGGCGACGGGGATGCATTGTTCACGCTGTTTACGCGGACGCGGGACATTCGCCGGGGCATCATTGATGCGGGTCAGGACTCAGCTGTGCCGGACTTCGGCCGTCACACTAAGTCGGCAGACGACGAGTAGTCCGGTCTTACGGTGCGCGGTCGTCGCCGGTGATCCGCACGGGCCCGAGATAGACATCGCTGTTGCGGATATTGATCGGCATACGGATGTGTCCGGGCTCAGCGCCTGATGTCAGTGACAGGAGCGACAGGGCTGCCTTGAGCGTGCCCTCAAGTTCCTTCGCCACGAGCTTCTGCCGCACCAGTCCCTCGACGATTGTGTCGTGTCCCTTGAGGGTCGTGTCGAACTTGCCGTTGCTGGTGCCGTCGGGCGCGACAGTCATTTTGCCGGTGCCGGTGGCGCCGGTCCGGCCCCAGGTTACCGTGCCTTGTGACACCTGTATCTCGCTGCCTTCAAGTTGCAGCAGGGCAATGTCCTGAAACACGCGCTCGCCGGCATTTGCGGTGACGCGGGACTGGATGCCGACATGATTGACGGTCGGCCCGAGGATATCGACCAGCCCGGGCGCCAAGTCCTGGCTGAACGCGATGTTGGCGCCCCGCAGGGCCATGTCCACACTACCCGGCGCGTCATCTGCCTTGCGGGCATGAAGCTGGAGCCGCTCGGCACCAAGGGTGGCAGGCACATCCAGTCGTGTCGCCAGAGCCGCCTGAACATCGACGGCGAGGCGGGCAGGGCCGCCGTTCTCGATGACGTAGCTGGCTTCCGCGCTGTCGGTGGTTACTTCCCAACGCTGCTGGGCATCGCCTGTGCCGTAGGTGACCTGCATAGGGCTCTTGGCGGCAGCGATGATGTGGGTCAGGCGATAGGGCAGGGCGTGGGCGTGAAACTCCGGCGTCGTCCAGCTCCACGGCACGTCGGCGCCGGCGGCGTCGTAGCGCAGATTGTCCAGTTCGATGCGCAGGCGCAGGGGCCAGCCGCGGGCGCGCATGTCGTCCCATGTCACCGAAATGCCGTTGCGGGCCTGGTCCGCCGCCCAGTTTTCAACTTCCGCCTTCATGCGGTCCGCCAGGGTGCTCCAGTAGAGCCAGTAGAGGCCCATGAGCAGGAGCAGGCCGAGGAGGGGGTATGAGATTTTGGGGATGCGGTTGAGCATGGGGTGAGACTTGCGATATTGCGGGGAGGTGCGGGCGGGTATCGTCAACGATCCCGAGGGAAAGTGATACTCAGGGAAGATAGAGCATTTGCGAAGGTCTGGCGCAGAAGTGAGCGATAATTGTGACGATCTGTGGGTCTTTGGTTACGGCTCGCTGATGTGGCGTCCCGGCTTTGACTATGTGGAGAGGCATCAGGCGCGCATTGCGGGCTATCACCGGGCCTTTTGCGTGTACAGCTATCATCATCGCGGCACGCCGGAGAAGCCGGGGCTTGTGCTCGGGCTGACGCGCGGCGGCGCCTGCCGGGGCATGCTGTATCGGGTGGATGCGGCGAAGGCGGACGACACGGTGGCGTATCTGCGTGAGCGCGAGCAGGTGACGCTGGTCTATCGCGAAGCGCGGGTGACTGCCGTGCGGGTGGAGGACAAGGCGCGTCACGCAAATGTCCTTACCTATGTGGCGGAGCCGGACCATGAGCAATATGCGGGGCGGCTTGATGCTGCGACACAGGCAGAGCTCATTGCCTATGGCGAGGGGAAGTCAGGGCGGAACCCGGAGTATCTTGCTAGCATGGTCGAGCATCTGCGCGAGATGGGCATTCGCGATACCGGGCTTGAATCACTGCTCAAAGATGTCGAGGCGCGGCTGGCGGGAGCCTAACTGCCGATCTTCGTTTTCGCCTCTTCGACCAGCCGTGTGGTGGCGGGCTCGATGGCTGCTTCAAGCTGCGCCATGAAGTCGCGGCGTTTGAGGCCGGGCTCAATGGCGGGAAGAATCTCGACAACGATCGTGCCGGGCTGGCGCTTGAGCGCACGGCGAGCCCAGAACATGCCTGAGTTCAGCGCCACGGGGATGCAGGGCACATCGAGCTGCGTGTAGAGCGCGGCGGCGCCGGGCTTGTAGTCAGAGTCAGAACCCGGTGCGCTGCGGGTGCCTTCCGGAAAGATCATGATGGGACGGCCATCGGCAACGGCCCTCTTGCCCTGGCGCACCAGCTTGCGGATCGCGCTGGGGCCCGAGCCGCGGTCGATGGAGATCATGCCGGCCTTCATGGCGTACCAGCCATAGAGTGGCACATAGGTGAGCTCTTTCTTGAGAACGATGGCCGGGTCTTTGGCGCCTACTGCCCAGAAGATCGTGTCCCACATGCTCTGGTGCTTGGAGGCGATCAGGCAGGGGCCGTCGGGCAGGTTTTCGGCGCCGCGAATCTCATAGTCGACGCCGGTTATGTTGGCGGCACCCCACAATTGCAGTTTGGACCACAGGCGGATTGCGGCGGCGGTCCAGCTTCTCGGCAGCACCAGAAGAGGCAGGGCGCCAAGGGTCATGATGGCGCTCACCGTGTAGAGATAGATCTGATAGAGGAGGGACCGAAGGGCAATCACGGGCTGGGCGTCTCTTGTCTTGGCTGGGCTTCAGATGGCTTCAGCCCGGCGGGGCACTCAGCCAAGCCGCGTGCGCAGCAGGGTAATGACGTATTTCGCGTACTCTGAGACGAGAATACGCGCAACCCTGACATTGCTGAAGAGCTGCCCTGAATCATTGCCCGCTACGGTGATGGGAACAAGCGTCACGTCGGGCATCTGGCTGCGGAGCAGCGCCAGGCTGCGGGGCATGTGGTAGTCGCTGGTGACGACGGCCAGGGATGTGTACCCCTTCTCCTGGGCCCACTGAGCGGTTTCGTCGGCATTGCCGACGGTCGTGCGGGCGCGGAACCCCAGATCGACGCAGCAGTCAAACCGTGTGTCCGGGCCACCGAACTGTGCGGCCAGGTCTTCGCGGCTTATGTCGGTGTTGACGCCTGAGATGAGCAGGCGTGCGCCGTTGCCGCTTTCCAGCAACTGCATGGCGGTCATGATGCGGTCGCGGCCACCGGTCAGCACAACGATGGCATCCACATCCATGGGGGCCGTTTGCGCCGTGATATCCGTGGGCGCTGGGATCTTGAACGCGAAATGCAGGAAGCCGCCGGTGGCAATGAGAACAACAGCCGCGACCAGCACGACAAATGTCCGCAGGAGACGGAAGCCTGTGCGTCCGTTTCTGCGTGACTGTCCGAAAATGGGAATCGGGTCGTTCACTTTGTTGGTCCGGCTACTCACTCACAAAACTAAAAACCGGTGAAACGCCTCACTTGTGCGCTTCATCTGGTGTCCCAATGCCGCAATTGGCCGGCATTTCCCGGCATTGCTCACGGTTAACAGCGAAAACCATGCCACACGACTTTAGCAGCCGGAGAACACTTAAAGGCAGAATGCAGGATGTAAGGTGAATACAGCCTAAAATTATGGCTAAAGCGTGGGGGCGAGGGCACGCATAACGGTCATGCGGGCGGCAATTGCGGTGAGGCCGGTCGCTGCGGCGGGCACCGCGAGCAGCAGGACGTAGTGTGTCCAGGGCATCTGTAACTGGGGCAGCAGGGAAACCAGGCCGGCTTCGTCACTGGCTGACAGGCCGAACACCAGGAATGTCAGGGCCGCTGCACACCAGCCGCCCAGCCCCGCCTTGAGGCCTGTGGTCAAAAACCGCTTCTGAACTTCGCCGGCGATGAAATTGTCCCGTGCGCCGATGAGATGCAGGACCTCCACCGTGTCGCGATTTGCAGCGAGCGCCGAGCGTGTGGCGAAAACGACAATGGCGGCGGTGGTGATGGCAACAAGCGCCAGAATGCCGACCCCGACGAGCTCAATGACCGTTGCAGCTCCCGCCAGTTCGTCCCGCCACCGGGCGTGGGTGTCCAGGGTCGCATTGGGGGCGGCTGCCTTGAGACGAGCGCGCAAGGTATCAAGGTTGATGGATGTGCCGGGCTTCATATCGGCGTGGATCAACATCGGGATCGGCAGGCCGGCAAGGGCGTCGCTGTCACCCAGCCATGGCTCGATCAGGGCCGCTGATGCGGACTGCGGCAGGGCCTCGACAGATGCAATGTCGGGTTCCGCTTCAAGCAGGGTGATGACAGCCTGTGCTTCGGCCTCCACGTCCACGTTTGCGCGCGGGACGACCTGAATGGTGAGGGCACGGTCCAGGTCCTGGGTCCAGGCGCGGCTGGCGTCTGATGTCAGGAGGGCGCCGCCCAGTGCGAGGCAGGCGAGGTAGCACATGCCGGCGATGACAACGCCGAGCGCCGCCCCACCGCGGCCCCTGGGCATCAGTTCGCTGGCAATCTCAAGGCCGTTCATCCCCGGACTGTCCGGCCCGGTCAGGCCGATGCGCTGGCGCAGGGAGAAGGCGACGGCGCGGGCGGTGGGTTTGTTTGTCAGTGAGCGGATCATTGGGTGAGTTCGCCCTTGGCCAGATGCAGGACGGGGGCGCCGGACCGTTCCACCAGGGTGTGGTCATGGGTGGCGATAAGAACCGTTGTGCCGAAGCGGTTGAGCTCTTCAAACAGGCGCAGCAGCCGCATGCCCATCTCGGGGTCCACATTGCCTGTAGGCTCATCCGCCAGCAGCACATCCGGGCGGGCAACGACGGCACGGGCGATGGCTGCGCGCTGTTTTTCGCCGCCTGACAGGGTGGCGGGTGTTGCATGCATTCGTTCGCCGAGGCCGACCCATTGCAGCAGTTCGATCACATCGTCCTTGTAGTCTTCAAGGTCATGACCGGCGATGCGCAGCGGCAGGGCGACATTGTCGAATGTGGTCAGGTGGTCGAGCAGCCGGAATTCCTGAAAGACAACGCCGATGCGCCGCCGGAGTGCGGGCAGGTCCTGGCGGCGGGTCATTGCCAGGTCATTGCCGAACATGGTGATGAGCCCGCGCGAGGGGCGCAGTGCCAGGAACATGAGCTTGAGGAGCGATGTCTTGCCGGCACCGGACGGGCCGGTGAGAAAATGGAAACCGCCAGGCTCCAGGTGGAAGCTGATGTCGCGCAGCACTTCGGGTCCCAACCCGTAGCGCAGGCCAACATTTTCAAAGCGGATCACTGGAAGGCTTGCCCCAACTGTGGTGGTCACCTACAGGTGACAGAGGCCGGACAGGAGTGTGCAATCCGGCAAAAATGATGTGAAACCGCCCGATTTTCGGCGAATCGCGGCATGGTTAGCCAAGTTTTAACGGACTTTGGCGCATTGATAAGGCAAGCACCATAGGTCCTGTTTTGCAGGGCGGCGGTTTTGCCGGGGTAAGGTCTGTTTCGGTCGCTGCTTGCCTAGTTCGCCGGGGCCATGCAAAACACGCGTCACATATGTCCAGCAGGGATGCTGGTTAAGAGCCTGAGAGATACTCCGTCTTCCCATGATCATCACCTGCCCGGAATGTGAAACGCGCTACACGGTCAAGGCTGCCGCCTTCAAGGCGCCGGGCCGCAAGGTGCGTTGCGCAAACTGCAGCAATGAATGGTTCCAGGCCCCACCGGAAGACGCGCCCAAGCCCGTTGAGCTGGAAGAGCCTGCCGAGGAAACACCGACACCGCCCGCACCAGCACCTGAACCTGAGCCCGAGCCGGAACCCGACGCAGGTCCCGAGCCGGCGGCGGAGGAAGCCCCGGCGGTTTCAAAGCCGGTGATCACCCGTCCTGCGGCTGCCGATGATGCATCCGGTATGGAGGAAGAAGAGTTCGCGCCTGCCGAGGAAGCGCCAGCGGCTGCACCGGCGACACCTGCGCCGGCACCCGCGCCCAGGCAGTCACGTGCCGTGCTGCTGGGATGGGCCGCACTCATTTTGTTTGTGGCGGCGTTCTTCGGGTCGCTGCTTGCCTTCAGGGGCGATGTGGCCCGCTACTGGCCGGCCACGGCGTCGCTCTACAACATGATCGGACTACCCGTTGCCGAGCAGGGCATGGAATTCCGGCAGGTGGTTTATGAGCGTGCGGTTGAAAACGGACTGACGGTTCTGTCCATCCGCGGTGAAATCGTGAATGTGACGGAAGAGCGGGGGTCGGTTCCGCGTGTCCGCGTGGCCTTGCGCGATTCAGAAGGCCAGGAGCTGTATCACTATTTCTTTGCGATCCCCGAGGCCGAACTTGACGGGGGTGCAACGGCTGAATTCGTGACGCGGCTTTCCAGCCCGCCGACAGCAGCGCGCGACCTGGTACTACGGTTTGTGGAACCGGGTGAATATACCGGCAACGAAACGCCGGTTGCGTCCGAAGACAGCTAGACCCTAGAAGCGCTTCAGAAGCCGGTTGAGGTAGTCCAGCTCGATGGGCGGGCGGTCCCGGTCCCCTGCGCGGCGCTGCAATTCTTCGAGAATGCGACGGGCGCGCTGGATTTCACTTTCATCGGGAACGTCCACACCCTCACCCTGTTGCGGGCCTGTGGTGCGCTGGGGGCGACCAAGCGGGTCGCGGCCTTCACCGCCCTGACCGCGGTCCTGACCCTGCTGTTCGCCGGACATCGCCAGCTCATTGAGCAGGCTTTCCGCTAGGGCCTGTGCGCCGTCACGCAAGTTTTCGATGGCCTCTCCCTGTTTACGGGCGGCGCGGTCAAGGTCACCGCTTTCAAGGGCTTCCTGCGCCTCGCGCATGGCACGGTCCGCGCGTCCCAGGGCGGAGGGGGTCTCAACGCCTGTTCCTTCCAGACCCTCGCGCAGACGGCTCAACTCGTTGCGGACACCTTCCTGGCGCTGCTGGAGCGTACCGCCAGAGCCTGATGCCTGAGTGTCGCCCTGCCGGCCGCTCTGTGCGCCGCCCTGCTGCCCGCCCTGTTGACTACCGGGTGCGCCTTCTTCGCCTTCAATGCCCGCATTGCCTTCCTGCACTGTTTCATCCTGCAGGGCGCGCTGCTGGTCTATGATTTCGCCCATCTGGCCGATCGCGTCATTCATCGCCGACTGCGGCGGTGTCATGTTCATCTGACCCGGCGCACCATTGGCCAGATTTTCCATCATCTGCCGCAGTTCGGAGAGCAACTGGCGGGCGGCATCCCGCGAGCCGGACTGGGCCAGGTCCTGCAGGGCGTCCAGCAGACTTTCCAGATCACCGCGCTCCAGGGACTGCATGTTGGGGTCCATGGGCGCCATCTCGCCGTTCTCGGCGGCCTGCATCTGCTGCTGCGCCAGGGCCTGAAGGAATTCATCCATGGCGTTGCGCAGCTCGTTCATCAGCCGCTCGATTTCAGCATCAGAGGCCCCGTTGGCGAGGGCGTCCATGAGGGCATCCTGTGCATCTCGGAGCGCTGACTCAGCCAAAGACAGATCACCGTCCTCGAAGTGCAGGGCGATGTCCCAGAGAAGCTCGTAGATGCCATCAAGGTCGCCGGGGTTGCTGGCGCCGCGTAACCGCCAGTGCGCGGCCCGCAAGGGCAGATAGTCGCTGGCTGTCTCGTAGTAGCGGTCCGCATGCAATGTGAGGGCGTTGAGGGCGGTGGCCACCTGCGGGGCCTCATCCGGGCTTCGAGCGAGGCGCTGGCGCTGTTCAATGACTGCGCGGGCGACGGGATCCGTGAAGCGGCGCTGGGGCAGGCGCATGATGCGGGTGTTGCTCGTGCCTTCCTGTCCGGCTTCGTCAAAGGCGGCAAGGGTGATGGCGACCTGAAGCCCGGCCCAGGGGTGGCTGGTCAGATCCTTGTAGGCAAACTCGCCTTCTGCATCGACCACGCGGGCGGACGGCAGCGGCAACTTGAGGACCGGCGGGTCAATGGCCGCCAGTGCGCCAATATCGGTCTGTGCTGTGCCGTCTCCTGCGTCTGCACGCTGGCCATCATTCTGTTCGGCACCAAGGTCGGTGGTGCCGGGCAGGGTGATGCGCATTTCGGCGCGGGTGATCCCGTAATCGTCCAGAAGGTCATAGCCGACGGCCAGGGACAGTTGCGCTGTGACGGACAGGGCGTCGCCTTCGGTAAACAGAATTTGCGGGTTGCGGTCCGGCGTCACGGTAAGGGCGAACTCATCCAGCGTGCGGCCATTGGCGATGATCTGGAGGGGGGCGGCTTCGTTCAGGGGCAGGGCAATTTCGTGGGCGCCGGACACATCGGACTCAAAGTCGGTTCCAGCGCCTGCGAGGCGTACTTCAGCGGACGATGCGCCATAGACCCTTGCTGTAAGGATGCTGCCTTCGGGGATCGTGACGGCGGCGGGCGTATCACTGCCGCTCTGCTGGGCGGTGTTGAGAAACAGCGGCGGCACGGCGGTATAGGTCGGCGGTGTGATCCAAGCGTCAAAGGCAATGGAGGTGCCTGCGCTGCCGAAAGCTGCACCGGGGAGCAGATTGTCTGCCAGCCGTGCCGGTGCATCGCGCCCGGCATAGACCAGCGCTGCGACAACGAGCAGGAATGTCGCTGCCCGCAACGCGAAGGGGTCGAGCACCGGCGCTTTGGAGCGCGGCGGCACGGCGCGGGCGGACTGGGCGGCTGTTTCCAGCCGGGCGAGGTGCTGGTCCCACAGGGCGGCACCGTCTTCGCGGTTGCCGATGAAATCGGCGCGGGCATCTTCCAGTGACGACAGCGGGCGATGCTTAAGACCGGACCGCACCTCGATACGCCGCAGGGCATCCGCCTTACCGGGCCATGAAAAATTGGTGAGGTTGGCGTAGAGAAGCCATCCACTGCCGCCGATGGTGCCGATGAGGGCAAGCCACTGAACAAAGCCCGGCAGGCTGCTCCATCCGTTGATGAGGGAGACGGCGGCGTAAAGTCCGATGAGGCACAGGGGGCCAAGCAGGGCAGGCCAGACGGCTTCCCATGCAAGACTGGCCCGGGTGACGGCGACTTTGGCGGCAAGACCGGTCAGCAGAACGTCAGACAGGACAGTCGACCAGCCTGCTGCTGGTCCTGCTTCGTCTGATTTTCTGCCAAAACTGGCCAAATTCTGCGCTCCCTAGGCGTCGGCATTGATCCGAACCGGGTGTCATCGGGCTGGCCCAGCCTGACGGCATGGCGCGCTGGTGACTTACTGGTCCAGCCAGTCCGGCAACCGGTTGTCGGCCAGCAAAGCGTCATAAGTTTGGCGCTCGCGGACGACAGACCACTCAGCGCCGTTGACCATCACCTCTGCGACCAGGGGCCGGGCATTGTAGGTGGAGGCCTGGACGGCGCCATATGCTCCTGCAGAGAGGATAGCGAGACGGTCGCCCTGGGCAAGCGCTGGCAGTTCACGATCCTTTGCGAAGGTATCCCCACTTTCACAGACCGGGCCGACAATATCCGCCTTGAGGCGCGGCGCCTGGGGGTCGGCTTCCTCAAGGGGGAGCATGTCATGCCAGGCGTCATAGAGCGTCGGGCGGATCAGATCATTCATGCCCGCGTCGAGAATCAGAAAATCCTTCGCTTCGCCGTTCTTGACGTAGGTGACTTCCGTCACCAGCACGCCGGCATTGCCCGCGATGATGCGGCCCGGCTCAAACAACAGGCGCACATCAAGGTCGGCAAACGCATCACAGGCGATGCGGCCATACTCATCCGGATGGGGCGGTGGTTCATTCCCCTGCATATAGGGGATGCCCAGACCGCCGCCGAGATCAACATTGCGGACGTTGTGGCCCTGATCCTTCAGTTCACGAACAAGTTCCGCCACCTTGGCGAAGGCGGCGCGGAACGGATCAAGCGATGTGATCTGGCTGCCGATGTGGACGTCGACGCCGACAATCTCGATGCCGGGCAGTTCAGCAGCGCGGGCATAGACCGCATGTGCACGTTCCCAGGCAATGCCGAACTTGTTTTCAGCCTTGCCGGTGGTGATCTTCACATGGGTATTGGCGTCCACGTCCGGGTTCACGCGCAGGGAAATGGGCGCGCGCATGTTCTTGGCAAGCGCGACCTCATTGAGCGCTTCCAGCTCGGGTTCGCTTTCCACATTGAACATGAGGATGCCCGCGTCCAGCGCGTAGGCCATCTCGTCACGCTTCTTGCCGACACCGGAGAAAACGATCTTGTCTGCAGGAATGCCGGCCGTGCGGGCAATGCGGATTTCACCCTGGGATACGACATCCGCACCGGCGCCCATACGGGCGAGCGTTGAGACAACGGCGAGGTTGGAGTTCGACTTCACCGAGAAGCAGACAAGCGCCGGATTGCCGTTCGTGCCCTGTCCAAATGCTTCCGAGAACACGCGAAAGTGGCGTTCCAGGGTTGCCGTTGAATAGCAATAGAACGGCGTGCCGACCTCGTCCGCGATGGCGGACAGGGCGACGTCTTCGGCGTGCAGGACGCCGTTCTTGTAGGCGAAATGATGCATGGTGCGCTTAGTTTTCTTCTACGGGCTCTGGCGCCGGGAACCGGGCGTCATCATCGGACTTATTCTTGCTGTTCGATGTTTCAATCAGAACATCTCGGCCTTCCGGCGGTACGAGACTGCCGCGCACACCGCAGGCGGATACGAGCGCTGCAAGGGCGACCACCAAAGACAGTTTTCCTGCCATGCCGAATGTCAGGCTCATGAAAGCTGCTCCTGCCAGAATGCGACCTGCGCCCGCACATTGTCAGGCGACGTTCCGCCAAAGCTTGTGCGGCTTTTGACCGAATTGTCGAGGCCCAATACCTCAAAAATCTCATCCGTGATCTTCGGTTCGGCCTTTTGCATTTCTTCCAGTGTCAGCCCGTCCAGATCACAGCCCTTTGCTTCGGCTGCGGCCACAAGGCTGCCGGTTACATGGTGGGCATCGCGGAAGGGCATGTTGAGGGCGCGTACCAGCCAGTCGGCAAGGTCCGTGGCGGTGGAAAACCCCTTGGCGGCACTGTTACGCATCTCCGGCTTGTTGACGCTCAGATCGGCAATCATCCCGGTCATCGCGGCGATGGCCAGATCAAGCGTGTCCATGCCGTCAAAGGCAGGTTCCTTATCTTCCTGCATGTCCTTGGAATAGGTCATGGGAAGGCCCTTGAGCATGATCAGAAGGCTGTTGAGGGCGCCGATGATGCGGCCCGGCTTGGCGCGCACGAGTTCGGCGGCATCCGGATTGCGCTTTTGCGGCATGATGGAAGAGCCTGTCGAGAACTTGTCCGGCAGGCGCACGAAATTGAACTGGGCCGATGTCCAGATGACGATCTCTTCGGCCAGCCGCGACAGATGTACTGCGCAGATGCTGGCGGCGGACAGGGTTTCGAGCACGAAGTCGCGGTCCGCAACCGCATCTAGCGAGTTGCGGGTGGGGCCGTCAAAGCCAAGCGCCTTTGCGGTCTGTTCCCGGTTGATGGGGAACGACGTTCCGGCAAGGGCTGCCGAGCCAAGCGGGCTTTGGCCGGCGCGGGCGTGGGCGTCCATGAAGCGGCTGCGGTCGCGCGCCAGCATTTCCACATAGGCAAGGCAGTGATGACCGAAGGTGACGGGCTGGGCCGACTGCAAATGGGTGAAGCCGGGCATGACCGTGTCGGCGTGCTGCGCGGCCTGACTGACGAGCGCAATCTGAAGCTGCTTCAGGCCTTCATCAAATGCCACGAGCCGTTCGCGGACATGCAGCTTGAAGTCGGTCGCCACCTGGTCATTGCGCGAGCGGGCGGTATGCAGGCGTCCGGCTGCCGGACCGATGATTTCAGTCAGGCGGGCCTCGACATTCATGTGGATGTCTTCAAGGTCCTTTCGAAACGGAAACGTGCCGTTCACGATCTCTTGTTCGACCTGATCCAGCCCTTTAAGGATTTCCGTGACGTCTGCGCTTGAGATAATGCCGCAATCAGACAACATTTGAGCATGCGCCCGGCTGCCGGCGAGATCCTGCATCGCCAGCCGCTGGTCGAAGTCGATGGAGACATTGATTGCCTCCATGATGGCGTCAGGTCCGTCAGCGAACCGGCCGCCCCACATTTTGTTGCCCATGGTCTTTATCTTCACTTCAAGGAAACCCGCTTCGATGGCCCGCGAAAAACGACCGCAGAGAATCTCACCCAAGCTGAGGTTTCAGATAGCTGCCTTTGTGCTGGCAGCGGGACTTGCTGCGGTTCTATACGGCATGCCCCAGAGTGGCAAATCGGGGGATGGCCAGTCTGATGGGGCCCAGGCAACGCAAGCTGTGCCTGTGGCGCCGACGGCCGATCTTGGGCCTTTCGCGGTAGGGGCTGTTGCGAACTTCGTGCCCGCCCGGGAGCCGCTGGACCTGGAGCCCATCGAGTTCACCGATGGGGAGGGCAACACGCTGACGCTGGCTGATTTCAGTGGCCGGGTCATCCTGCTCAATCTGTGGGCTACCTGGTGCGCGCCATGCCGTGAGGAGATGCCCGCCCTTGATGCGCTTGAGGCGGAGCTGGGAAGTGATGACTTTCTGGTGCTTGCACTCAGCCTCGACCGGGGCGGCATCGAAAAGCCGCGGGCGTTTCTTGATGAAATCGGGATTGAGCATCTGGCGCTCTATCATGATGCCAGTGGCCGTATGGGAACGCGGATCGGTGCTTTCGGTCTGCCGACCACGCTGCTGATCGGGCGTGACGGAAGAAGCCTTGGGCGCCTTGTGGGGCCTGCCCATTGGGATGACGGTGATGCGATATCGCTTGTCCGTGCCGCGGTTGACGCCGGTGCGACGGGCGCTGCTGCCGGTGGCTAGCGCCTAGGCCGGTTCGTCGCTGACATAGCTGGTGAAGATGGCGCCGATGAACTGCTCGATGTCAGAACCGCCATTGGTCAGGGGCAGCACAATAGCGTGGAACAACAGATGCGCCGTCTGGTCACGCGATCCGCGCATTTTCACGAAGATCGGATGATTGGTCCGGGCCGCTTCCTTCATGACCGTCATCCACCGTTCGCGGGTTCTGGTTTCAGGGTTGCCAAGCTCATCCAGCGTTTTGCCGGTGCGTTCTTCGCCGGTTATCTGGGTTACCGCCGATCCGAAAAGCCGGATGCGAAAGCCGCCCACGTCTTCCACCTTTTCGAGAATGACAAGGTTGGGCGCTATGTCGGCAAGGTCGGCGAGATTGAGGTCCGTGCGGTCCGGCACGAGCCGGCCCTCACACTTTTCCTGCCAGTACTTCCACAGCCGGTCGGCACCAGGGTGCTCGGGCTCGGACAGAAAAGATACGTCAGTATTGCAACCTGAGGCTGAAGATCCGGAGCTCACGAATACACACTAAATATGAATGTTTATTAATTTCCGTCGTATGTAACGACAAATTGTCAGGGGTTAACAGGCTTTGTTAATCCCGAGTGCATATTATGGTTAATGAAATTTCATAAGGTACTGATTTCATTCAAACCAGCTGGTGGTTTGAGATGTAACCTTTAGTTGTGCTGGCGCTGTGGAACTGCAGCCGGTGACATTTACCGAGTCGGAACCGGTGCATCACCGCGATAGTCGTAAAAACCGCGACTCGTTTTACGTCCAAGCCATCCGGCTTCCACGTATTTCACCAGCAGCGGACAGGGGCGGTACTTGGAATCCGCCAGGCCTTCATAGAGCACCTGCATGATCGACAGGCAGGTATCCAGGCCGATGAAGTCGGCCAGCTCGAGCGGTCCCATGGGATGGTTGGCACCCAGCTTCATGGCTGTGTCGATGGCTTCCACGCTGCCGACACCTTCATAGAGGGTGTAGATGGCCTCGTTGATCATCGGTAGCAGGATGCGGTTCACGATGAAGGCGGGGAAGTCTTCGGCCACCGTCGCCTTCTTGCCGATGTGATCGACGAAACTCTTGCACTCGGTGAAGGTCGCTTCGTCCGTTGCGATGCCGCGGACGAGTTCCACCAATTCCATGCGCGGTACGGGGTTCATGAAATGAATGCCCATGAAGTGTTCCGGACGGTCCGTTGAGGCCGCCAGGCGGGTGATGGAAATGGAGGATGTATTGGTGGCGAGGATCGCGTGCTCGGAGAGAACCGGACAGACATCGGCAAAGATCTTGCGCTTTACCTGTTCGTCTTCGGTGGCGCTCTCAATGGCGAGGTCGCAGGCAGACAGGGCTTCAAGGCCGCCGGATGCGCGGATGCGGGACATGGCGGCATCACGGGCGGCCTCTTCGATGGTGCCTTTGGCGACCTGACGGGCAAGATTACCGTTGATGGTGGCAAGGCCGCGCTCAACAGCGCTGTCATCCACGTCGTGGAGAATGACATCAAGACCTGACAGAGCGCAGACATGGGCAATACCACTGCCCATCTGGCCTGCACCGATG
>JGI12316J15310_10000059_pt12 | contig 85680 bp, 74 predicted proteins | sample MarCyaLeptolynsp_FD_15310 | JGI IMG/M metagenome (IMG submission 15310) | reverse complement strand
GATTGAAATGTGGCTCGGCGAATTTCAGTAGCAATCGAAGGGAGTTGCAGTTCCTTACTGAGGGGACTGAGGATTGAAATGTGGCTCGGCGAATTCCAGCAGCAATCGAAGGGAGTTACAGTTCCCTATTGAGGGAGCTAAGGATTGAAACTACTACGAGCATATTTGGCGGGGTGCTGTAGCTCCCAACCAGAGGAGCTGAGGATTGAAACACCACACGAAATAGTTTTCCGTCATGCATAGTTTAGTATTACAGCTCTCTTCTGTGGGAGCTGAGGATTGAAACGCGGCCAAGTTAAGAAAATACCCCCGCTGCCAGGATTTTACAGCTCCTAACAAGGGGAGCTGAGGATTGAAATTATGCCAAGGTCTCAGACCGACTTGTTGCAGCTCCCTCCTGTGGGAGCTGAGGATTGAAATCTAAATTTACTGATTTGAGTTGGCGCGACGCCCGATTACAGTTCCCACAAAGGGAGCTGAGGATTGAAACTATGCCAAGGTCTCAGACCGACTTGTTACAGCTCCCTTCCGTGGGAGCTGAGGATTGAAACACGATACGGAATAGTTTTCCGTCATGCATGGTGTAGCATTACAGCTCCCACAGGAGGGAGCTGAGGATTGAGACAGAATTGAGACAGAATTGCAATATGACCAAACCGCTCGCCCACTCCCCCAACACCAGAAACCAACCCCACTATCTCAGCTCCCACCTCACAGCAGTCGCAGCGCTTGCCCGTCAGCATTGCCCCTGGTTCCCAGAGCTGGCCTACTATGCCGGACTATGGCACGACCTCGGTAAATACAAAGCCTGCTGGCAGGACAGATTAAGCACCATTTCCCAGGGCGAGCGCCTGGGTATCTCCCACTGTTACGAGGGCGCAGTGTTCGCCGCCCAATTCAGCCCCGAGATTGCCCTGTGCATCCGGGGACATCATGCAGGCATTCCAGACCTGAACAACCTGAGCGGCGAAATCAGAAACGCCCAATCCTTGAGCAATTGCCATCTAGACAATGCCATTGCAGCCGCAACCAACGACGGCTTCACCTTACCCCCTGACAAGCCGCTCCCCAGCCCTGGAAAGCAAAGTACCCTCACCCGAGCAGCGCTAGACCTGGCTATCAGAATGGTGTTCTCTGCCCTGGTAGACGCCGACTATAGCGATACCACCCAGCATTTTCAGCCCCATCAAAGCCCCCCTGAATATAAGAGCCTGCAAACGTTGTGGCATCGCTTTCATCACGAAAGGGCTAAAAAACTCGCAGACGCAGATCCCAACACCCCCATCAACCAGACTCGTCAGAACATCTACGATCGCTGCCTGTACGTCTCAGATAAACCTCGCGGCTGGTTCAAACTTTGCGCCCCAACAGGCGGGGGGAAAACCTTTGCCCTCATGGGGTTTGCCCTGCGACATGCCATCGCGAACGACCTGCAGCGGATTATCTACGTCGCCCCCCTCACCACCATTTTGGAGCAAACCGCGACGATCTACCGCGATCTCATGGGCAACGACTCCATCCTCGAACACCACAGCGCCATTCAGGGAAGCGAAAAACACAACGATGACACAAGCAACCTTCGATTTGCAGCACAAAATTGGACACAACCCATCATCATCACCACAACCGTACAACTGCTTGAAAGTCTCTTTAGCAACCGTCCGGTTCAATGCCGCAAACTTCACAACATCGCCAACGCTGTCATTATTTTTGATGAAATACAAACTCTTCCTCTGTCCCTACTAAAGCCCATTCTGGACAGGTTGCAAGCACTCGTTAGAGACTACAATTGCAGCATTATTGCTTGTACCGCAACTCAGCCCGCCTATCAATACATTGCCAAAAAATATGACCCCATTGATATCATTCCACCTGCCATCACAGCAAAACACTTCAAGCAGTTTAAACGAGTGGATTATATCAATCACGCTGCTCAAAAAATGAGCTGGACTGATGTTATTGAAGAGATTCAACAGCGTCGATTAAAACAGTGTCTCATTGTCTGCAATACCGTTAAAGATGCTCAAGCAGGGTTTGCCACTCTAACTAAAACCTTTCCAGGAAATGAATGCTTTCATCTATCTTCATTAATGTGTGGAGCGCATCGTCAAGATGTGCTAGCCAGAATCGAGCAAAGATTAGGAGATAATAAGCCCACCTTCCTGATTAGCACCCAACTCATCGAAGCCGGAATTGATATCAGTTTCGAGCACGGCTACCGGGTATTAGGCCCCCTGGACAGTATTGTTCAGACAGCCGGACGCATCAACCGACATGGCAACAAACAACAAGCAACCCTGACCATTTTCTCGCTGCAAGCAGGCACCTATCCCCCAGGAGACTACAAAAACAACGCCGCTATTGCCCAGGAACTGCTTGAAGATGGAGCAGACCTGAACAAGCCCGAAGTGTTCGAACAGTACTTTGCCAAACGTTTTGCATTCAAACACAAAAAAGACACCGATACTAAAGACATTTCAGCTAAAATAAACCAGCTGAAATTTGAGACTATTAGTCAGGACTTCAAGCTGATTGAAGCAGACTCATTCACAGTTTTTATTCCCTACGGTCAGAGTGGTCTTGAAATCCTGGCTGAAATTTCCCAGAAAGATACAATTGATGCAACAGACCACAGAAAAATGCAGCCCTATTATGTCAGCATCAAACAGAATTACTTGAAGAAATTACAGCCTTACTGGGAAGAAGTTTCGCAAGGTTTTTTGATACTAGGAGGTGAGATATACAAAACAACAATAGGAATAGATTTAGCCTACCTTGGAGAAGGTAAGGATTGAAACAAACAGGATTGAAACGAGTGGACGGAAGCTATTCCGGGGATATTTCTGAAGTGACAGCCTTCCGCTTGGAGTGACAGTCCCCTTTCGAGGGGGCTGAGGATTGAAACGACACAATTTCGGCAAGAGATTAACATTATTGTCAAGTGACAGTCCCCTTTCGAGGGGGCTGAGGATTGAAACGAACTACTGTCAATAGCCTGCTTGAGGTGATAAAGTGACAGCCTTCCACTTGGAGGGCTGAGGATTGAAACTTCCAGTTCGGTTCGCATTGACCACGTTCCAGTTTGTATTACAGTCCTTTTGGGAACTGAGGATTGAAATAAGAGATACACAACAGCTCCTTTCTGGGAGCTGAGGATTGAAACTTGTCGAAGATAAGTTGAATGAATGCGTTTTGTGGGTGACAGCCTCCTTTCGAGGGGACTGAGGATTGAAACGCCTGCCGATATTCGCTGATTTGAGAAGGTGTGACAGCCTCCTCTCGAGGGGGCTGAGGATTGAAACTTATGGAGAAAAAGATTTTTGCTCCGGCCCAGAGACGTGACAGTCCCCTTTCGGGGGGGGCTGAGGATTGAAACCTACCTACGTTCAAGTATTGTTGCTAACACCCTGAACCAGCATCCGATAGAACCAGAGTACCCAAAGAGATGAGGATTGGAAGCCCAAATTTGAGGTCAGTATAAAGCAGTTTCTCACGGAACAACAACCGTATAATTGAATTCAATCTCGAATCGGCATCCAGCAGCCTACCCAAGGTAGGCTGCCTTCATCCCTGCCTGCCTGAATGAAAGGTTTGCGACGAGAAGTTACCCAAAGTTCATCCACACACACTCAGTCCGAGATTGCCGTGCCTTCACTGCCCCCTGCCCCATCAGCCCAGTAGCCCGCGTCCTGCCCACTGCATGACAGCCCACCTTCCAGGCCACTTTGCGCCAACTCTGTTCCAGCGGTGCATACAACTCATTCGGGTACCCACTCAACATGACCATTCCCTGCAGCTGCTGCACCATCTCCACTAGTTCGCTATGGTCATCATCGCTCAACTCATGGGCATAGCTCCCCCGCCGCCGCGTCCTCGCAACATATGGCGGATCCAGATAAAAACAGGTTTCTGGCGTGTCGTAGTTTTTCAAAATTCTGCGCCAGTCACTACACTCAATCTGCACTCGCATCAGTCGCTGGTGGATGTCAGGCAACATCTCAATCGCACTCAGCCAACTACTACATTTACTGGCCATCCCCCGGCTAGACTCCGTACGTACGTAGCTCCAAGCGCTTAGGTTCCCAGCAAACGATTGTCGCGCTGCAGTATAAAACGCCCAGGCTCGCTCTACAGGGCTAACCTGCTGCTTCATTCTCGCCATCGCCTCAGCCCATTCCTGCCGCGAACACAGGGTCAAACTCACCAGCCTCTCCAGCTCCTGGAATTGTGCCGGGTCACGCAGCACCTTAAACAGGTTCACCAGCCGCCCATCAATATCGTTATAGACCTCTACCGGACTGGGTGCTTTCGCCAGGGTCAGCGATGCCCCGCCGCCAAACACCTCGACCCAGATTCGATGCTCCGGTATCAGCGGCAGCAGTTTGGCGATCATATTCCCCTTGCCACCGAACCAACGGATCGGCGACCTGATTCGTTTACCCATCTCTCACCCCTCAACCCTTCACTTATCTTTTCAGCCTCCAAGATTCAAATCAGGAGTTAGTGAGTGTTTGGGTGTTTATGATCGTTTAGCGTGGGATCCCAAATTTCGCGATCATAAAATGCCGAAATTAATTTCACCGATCTATGATCGGAGCGATCCCAGATTTCGCGATCATAAGAGGTTCCAACTTAAAGAGGTTCCAACTTGCTGAAAGTCAGGCTGCATCCCACATCAGCCCACATCATCCCGTTTCATCCCGGATCCCAGATTTCACGATCCTCTACAACCTCAGTCCTGGACAGTCCCGGTTCACCCCCACAGGTGTGGGGATAACGTGGGATTCCAATAGCAGAGACAGTTTTAGAAATCCGGTTCACCCCCACAGGTGTGGGGATAACCTTGCTCATCCCTTTCATAGAGCAAGCTTTAAAACGGTTCACCCCCACAGGTGTGGGGATAACGCAAGCGCGATCGCATCAGGAGGAATTATTGTACCGGTTCACCCCCACAGGTGTGGGGATAACTAAAACTGAGAAGAACGCACCATCTGGAGCTGCGGTTCACCCCCACAGGTGTGGGGATAACAAAAATTAATCGCTTCCCACCCCAGGAAAACCGTCGGTTCACCCCCACAGGTGTGGGGATAACGAAGCAATTGAAGCGGAATCTCTCAATGGTAACGGTTCACCCCCACAGGTGTGGGGATAACGAACTGGAGACGATTACCGAGGTGAGCGCTAATAACGGTTCACCCCCACAGGTGTGGGGATAACTTCCCACTGCCGTTGACTTCTGGGGACAGGGGACGGTTCACCCCCACAGGTGTGGGGATAACTTAGGTCGCTTCTTACGATTACCCTTGCCGTATCGGTTCACCCCCACAGGTGTGGGGATAACATCAGCCTCAGCGCCCGCTTTTTGGGGATATCGCGGTTCACCCCCACAGGTGTGGGGATAACCAGGTTCTTGCGACCTCACCCAAAATACAAAATCGGTTCACCCCCACAGGTGTGGGGATAACATTACCCAAAGTCGATTCAAAGCAGCAATCGATCGGTTCACCCCCACAGGTGTGGGGATAACGGGTTATTAGGTGTCAAATCCCCGCGTAGCAACGAGGTTCACCCCCACAGGTGTGGGGATAACGCCATTTGGCTCGACAATGTACAGTGTTGCGACCGGTTCACCCCCACAGGTGTGGGGATAACTCTTCCAGAATACCTGAATTTTAGCGGGTTCTCACGAGCAATAGCCCTTCTATATCCTCCAGTCCTCTGGACGGATTTCCAAGCATTTGGGCTGAAAAGCCTTGTTTTGTATTGGTGGAATAGATCAGCAAGGCAGATCCCTTGCCGAGCTTCTTGCCGATCGGCTGCGAGAGCTCTTTCTGCACCAGGGCCGAAACCTGCCCGGTGAAGCCCCTCGCCTTGACCTCAAATAAGTACCTAAACAAAATTAGTTGATATTCTTCTCCAAATTCTTTTAGCACTTTTTCCCCATATTCGATCAAGCTGCTCTAACTTTCATAGGCACCTACCTCAACCCATTCATATTTCGTAAAATGCCACAAAATCTCAATTAGATTTAACTGGGGTGAGTAAGTGGGTAGCCAGAAAATTTCTATTTTTTTTCTTCCCATTCTTGCAACTTATCTTACGTGATGTGCAACTTTTTTCGAAACCTGAATTCTAGGGGGTTTGAGACACTCAAAATCTCAGCTTCCTAACCAGATGGAACGAGGAATCAAGGGTTACAGACTTTTAGTTGCACATCGCGTTATCTTGGAATGCATTACTCCTATGGATAGAAGCTTGATCCATTACGATCACTGCCTTGTCCGGTGCAGACTGATCGGTTTTACGGGATTCATAGAATTTATCAATCATCATAATGACAATATCGCCAGTGATTTTTCCCTCGAAGATATTAAGGTTCTAAAGGGTGCATCCAACTGTTGGGAGGACTGATGGGTGGGCGTTGCTGTCCTGTTTCTGTTTTTTCAGCCTGAGGGGATTGCTCGGAAATGATCGCCAACTGGGACTCTCGCTGGCGGGCATTGCTCAAGAAAACCCGCAATTCGCTCTCGCGAATGCTCAGGATCGATGCCCAGCCTACAAGCAAGATCCCCTTATTTCTGGACTCCCACAACCTCTGGATGTGCCCGGTTCTAAATCATTTCTGCGGTTCATCAATATCAAGACATTAAGATGACCACGACGCCAACTCATTGAGACAAACTTCAAAATCTGCTTAATTGTGGCTTTACTGACTGTCATTCCTCAGGTTTTCTTAATTTTATCCAACACCGCATTTAGGTTAGTGGGAGTTTCTTTTGCCCAGGCCCGAATCTGCTCTTTCATTTCTAGGGTAAATATTGCTTTCTTACCCCGTCCAGACTGTTCATACAAACCGACAAACATTTTTGCATCCCAAGCATTGAGTGCTGAAAGCCTTGAGAATTCGTAGTGACTGTTTTGTTTGTCAAACAAAACAGTCGCTACCCGTAAACCTATTGTTCGGATGCAAGCGCCATTCAGCACTACTACTTTTGGCGAATGGTTTCAGGGAGGTCGTTTTGATAGAGTGACTGCGATGCTGGAGTGAGAGTAACTGTCCATGCCAGAAACACCAGACAGCAACGACCCGCTTGCTTATATGGGGACAGGCTGGGGTTTTCCTTTGAGGGTCAACGTCCAGGGGAGTCTGCAGCTGACCGCAGCGGAGCGCAATATTGAAGAGGCAATCTGGATTATTCTACGAACAGCTGTAGGAGAACGAATAAAGCGTCCTGAGTTTGGCTCGCGCCTGTCAGAGCTAACCTTTGCTCCCATGAATCCTACTACGCTGCTATTATTGCGGGTTCATGTCGAGGATGCCTTGAAAGCCTGGGAACCTCGCATTGTAGTTGACGAAGTCAGGGCAGAGGCCGATCCGATTCGAGGGCGGGTCGATCTAACGATTGATTACCATCCCAAAGATAGTTACGATCCGCGTAGCATTGTCTATCCTTTCTATTTAATCCCTTCTGAAGAACTAGAGGAGGAATAACAATGTATTAATGGTTCATTGTTAATGGTTAATGGTGTTTCGTGGAGAGATGGTGATGGAACATAGATGGCGAACATAAATCTTGCGAACAAGCTTTACTTTTCTTACATCCCGCAGGCCATACAACAACAAACAATAAACAACAAACAATGAACAACAAACAACAAACAACAAACAACAAACAACAAACAACAAACAACAAACAATGAACAATAAACAATGAACAATAAACAATGAACAATAAACAATGAACAACAAACAATGAACAATGAACAATAAACAATGAACAATGAACACTTAGAATTAGACTTTTTACCGCAGCTGCCAAAATCCAATCTGGACGATCGCAAGTTCCAGGATCTGGTGGATGAGTGTATTTTGCGCATTCCTCGCTATTGTCCGGAGTGGACGAATTATAATCCCAGCGATCCTGGTATTACCCTGATCGAGTTGTTCTCCTGGCTGACTGAGGAGATGCTCATTCGCTTCAATCAGGTGCCCCGTCGTAATTATGTTGCCTTCCTGGAGCTGTTGGGCATTCGTCTGCAACCGCCTGTGCCAGCTAAGACAGAGGTAACCTTTTATTTGAGTACTGTTTTGCCAGAGGCTTATACCATTCCAGCTGGTACGGAAGTGGCAACGGTGCGGACGGAGACGAATGAATCGATTGTTTTTAGTACCGATCGTTCTCTGGTGATTGGTAAACCGCGCCTGCGTTATTTTTTGACAGCGGATCGCCCGGAGGAGACACCCCAAAATTTGCGCGATCGCTTCACTGACCTCTGGACGATGCAATCAGATGGACGCTGGGAAGGGCCGGAGCAGAACCTGTTTAACCCGAATCCTGAAGCGGGAAATAGTTTTTATCTGGTCTTTGATTCGGAGCAATCGATTGCCGGTAATGTGCTGTCGCTGACTTTGAGAGGAGAGGCCGCAACCTCAACTGGCATCAATCCGGATTTGCCGCCGCGTCGTTGGGAAGCCTGGAATGGCTCAGACTGGCAACCGATCCTGCTCCGGGAGGTGGATGATGAAACGCGGGGCTTCAGTTTTAGCGATCTACCCGATCAGGAAGCCAATCCGGTTCGAATTGCTGATGTAGTGTTTCATTTGCCCCAAAGCTGGCCTGTCACATCTTTTTCAACCTATCGTGGGTGCTGGATCAGATGTGTCTGTACGCCACCCCTGCCTGGGCAGCCCAGCTATAGTGCCTCACCCCGATTGGTCAGTATGGCGGTGCAGTCGATTGGTGGCACGATTGGCGCAAACCAGTCTACTCTGATTCGAGATGAGCTTTTGGGCATCAGTAATGGAGAGGCGGGTCAAACGTTTCAATTATTTGAAACGCCGGTTTTGCCGAGGCGGCAGGAGGAATACGTTCTGGTGACGCCTCCTGGAGGCTTGCCTCAAATCTGGCAGGAGGTGACGGATTTTGCAGATTCCACCTCCCAAGATCGGCACTACTTGATTGATTCGCTGTCGGGCATGGTGCAGTTTGGACCTTTGATTCGGGAGCCGACTCAGCTCAAGCAACAGACTCAGGAACGGGCGAGAAATCAGTTGGAATCGCTGTCGACAGGTCAAGATAGTGGGAATGCCCAGAGTGTGAGAGAGAGGTTGGGCATGGCGTTGGAGCGCCAATATGGTGCGGTGCCGCCCAGGGGAGCGGAAATTCGCATGGTGGCCTATCGTACAGGTGGTGGCGAACAGGGCAATGTCCAACGGGAGACCATCACGATTGTTCGGTCTGCAGTTCCTTATGTGGCCAATGTGATTAACCATGTGTCGGCGTTGAATGGCAGCAATGCAGAGTCTCTGGAGCAGGCGGCGATTCGCGTTCCCCAATATTTGCGGACGCGCGATCGCGCCATCACTGCTGAAGACTACGAGATTCTTGCACTGCGAGCGGGTGGGGGATCCGTTGCTCGCGCTCGCTGTCTGCCTGCCGATATTACGAACGAAGCAGGTACTGTTTCCTTGCTTGTCGTTCCTCAAACCAATACGGATACGATTGCAACAGGAGTCGGTATCGCTCCAGAGCGGTTGGCTCTTGCTCCCCAACTCCAAACCCAGCTACTCAAATATTTAGAAGAGCGCAGTCTCATCGGTATTCAGGTTAAATTAGACGAACCCGAATACGTAGGAGCGACCGTTCGTGTAGAAGTTGGACTTGCCCCAGAATACAACGACATACGCGCTCAACAAACAATTCTCAACGAGTTACAGATCGCGCTGTATCGTTTCCTCAATCCCCTGATCGGCGGGCCTGATGGCGATGGATGGCCCTTCGGTCGCCCTGTCTATTCCTCCGATATTGTGGCACTGTTCCAGCAGATCGCGGGGGTTCGCTATTTAGGAGCAGTTCAGCTCTTTGAGCTGCGTCGGCAGGAGCAGGGCTGGCAGCGTTTTTTACCTCCTGATAACATTATCAATCCAGGGCCATTTGGATTAGTGTGCTCTTGGGCTAATAACCAGCTCCGCTCTGGTCACACTATCAGCCTCATTTCTTGACCCTCCCTTTTCCACTCCCTACTCCTGAGCCTAACACCTGAAACCTGAAACCTGAAACTTTCCATGACCCAGGCCACCAGCCCGTTGCTGAATCTCAGATTGTCTCCCATGCGAGTTATGGAAGCAGTCCCTAGAGGTGCAGAGACCTACATTCCCAGCCGTCAATTGTTGCTGCACCCAGGAGAGGCCAGCGAAATGTTAGTGCGGCTAGAAAACTTGAGCGAGCAGCCTCTGCAGCTCACTCTCTGGATAGAAAGCGATTGTCCATCTGATTGGTATCGCCTGGGTATGGAGGGTAACGACATTTTGCCCGGCCAGCGTATGGATGCAGTGATTCGCTTTCAGCCGCCAGAAGACTTTTTTGAAAATCAGCAAGCATTGCAAGCTGGTCAGCAGCTTGTGCTTGATTACCACTGTCGGGTATTCATAGATTATATTGCACAAGAAACAGGCCAACGGCACATGGAATATGCTAACTTCAATCTTTATTTGCGTCCCCGCAGTCTCTATCCCAGTTTTTTGCCTGTTCTGTATCGCGAAGTAGACTTGATCAGCCGCTTCCTGAAAATTTTTGAACAGGCATTTGAACCTGCTTCCCAAGCGATGGATGCGATGTGGGCCTATCTTGACCCGCTTTCAGCATCTGAAGCACTACTGCCGTTTCTGGCCCATTGGGTGGCCTGGCCGATCGATTCGCGTTGGGATCTGGCACAACAGCGTCGCCTGGTTCGCCATGCTCTAGAAATTTATCGCTGGCGCGGTACCCGGCGTGGTTTGCGTTTCTACTTGCATCTCTATACTGATTTGCCTCTGGATGAGCATCTCTCTGATGAAACAGAGAAGCATATCAGGATTCAGGAAGCCTACCATCAGGGCTTTATCCTCAATAATGCCCGTCTGGGTGAGGATGCAGCGTTGGGAGGTGGGCGCCCCTACCATTTCACTGTGCATCTCCGTCCTGAGCGAGCAGAGCAAGTGGATGAAGCGCTGGTACGATTGATTCTCGACCGGGAAAAGCCAGCCTTTTGTACTTATGAACTCTATATTGAAGAGCCGTTGGAGGAGGGGTGAAGGGAGGCAGAGGGCAGAGGGCAGAGGGCAGAAGGTAGAGAGAGGGAGTAGGGGCAGAGGGAGCGGGGAAGGCAGGGGAAGCGGAGGTGGCGGATTTTTTACTCGTTCCCCATTCCCCATTCCCCATGCTCTGTTCCCTATTTCCTGTTCCCCATTCCCTATTCCCTTTCGATATTGAAGGAGATGATATGCTGAATCTAATCCTGTTGCTTAAATAGTATCAATGTCCTCTCAATCGATCTCCATCTGCTGCTAACGCTGAATCATGTCAGGCCCAATCTTAGGGGAACGTTACGTAATTGTTAGACACCTGGGAGGAGGTGGATTTGGTCAAACCTACCTGGCTGAGGATCGACAACATCCCGATCGTATCCTTTGCGCCATCAAGCACCTCAAACCCAAGTTTGCCGATCCCACTACTTCCGCTATGGCAAAGCGGTTGTTTGAACGGGAAGCCTCGGTTTTAGGACGTTTGGGAAATCACGATCGGATTCCTCAATTGTTTGCCTATTTTGAAGAAAACGAGGAATTCTATCTGGTTCAGGAATTTATTGCGGGTCGCAACCTCAAACAAGAGTTCAAAGTCCGGGGTATTTTGACGGCGGCGGCTGTGACTGAATTGTTGCAAGAAACGCTGACTATTTTGGAGTTCGTTCATCAGCAAAATGCAGTTCACCGGGATATTAAACCGTCCAATCTGATCCGACGTCAAAGCGATAGTAAGATTGTGCTGATTGATTTTGGTGCTGTTAAGCAGTTTAGCGACCCTGATGTTTCTCTGGCAGAAAGTACTATTTCAATGATGGTTGTGGGTTCAAGGGGATATATGCCTAACGAACAGATGGCAGGAACTCCTCGCCCTTGTAGCGATCTTTATGCATTGGGAATGCTGTGCATTGAAGCTTTGACTGGAATTAGACCATACGACTTACCGAGAGACCCTGTAACGAATGAGGTCAGTTGGATAGGGCGAGTTAAGATCGGAACACCCCTTACAGCAGTGTTAGACCGGATGGTGCGCTACGATTTTCGCCAACGTTATCAATCTGCTGGCGAGATTTTGCAAGTGTTGCAACGGCTGGAGCCATTGTCCTTATCGGAAGGTAATTTGGATGCAGAATCTGTAAATGCGAGCGTCGCTACATTTGCATCTCCTACTGTCCTTGTACCCCAAGCTCTTCTTCATCTGAATCTTCAGGAAAGACACCAGGATTCTGTCACGGTGCCAGCTGAGACTGAACAGGATGGGGGGACAGATGAAACTGTTTTGCTGGAAGTTCCGGGCAGCCCGGTTCCGATTGGTTCCCCGTTTTATATCGAACGGCCTCCGGTTGAGGAGTTGGCCTATCGGGAAATGGATAAATCTGGGAGCGTGATTCGAATTAAAGCTCCTAGACGCATGGGGAAAAGTTCTCTGTTGGATCGGCTGATCGCTCGTGCCTGCGATCGCAATTACAAAACTGCTATTTTGGACTTTCAGCAGCTCGAAGAATCAACGCTGGCCAATCTGGATAAATTCTTGCGCTGGTTTTGTGCCAATGTTGCCCGCCAACTCCAACTCAAGCCTTCATTAGATGACTACTGGGATGAAGACATTGGCAGCAAAGTCAGTTGTACGCTTTATTTCGCAGAACATTTACTCAAACCATTAGACAGTCCTTTTGTCCTAGTCTTAAATGAAGTCAATTGGGTGTTTGAGTCGCCCAAAATCGCCCGGGATTTTTTGTCGATGTTGCGGTCCTGGTACGAACAAGCACAGCGTAGCGAAGTATTTAGCAAGTTACGACTGGTGGTGGCCCACTCAACCGAAATTTATATTCAGCTGAACCTGAATCAATCGCCGTTCAATGTGGGACTGCCAATTAAGTTACCGCCCTTTAATCTGGAGCAAATTCAGGCTTTAGCTAGCACCCACGGCTTAAGCTTGAACCCTGCTGAAATTGCTCAATTGATGGCGATGGTTGGTGGACATCCCTACTTAATTCGCGTCGCTCTCTATCATCTCTGTCAGCAACGGATGCCTCTGGAAGAATTATTAGAAAAAGCACCCACTCAAGCCGGAATCTATAGCGACCATTTGCGCAGTTATTGGGAAACGTTGCGGCAAGAACCTGCTCTCGCCACTGCGATGAAACAAGTTGCCGCTGCCCAAGAAAGTATCCAGTTAGAGCCGCTTGTTGCCTACAAGTTGGAGAGTATGGGAGCGATCAAATTACAAGGCAATGATTGTCTTCCCTCCTGCGAGCTCTATCGTCGTTACTTTGCCGAACAATCCCTGGAAGAAGAGGATTCGAGTCTGGCGCGCCTCAAACAATTAGAACAGGAAAACCAAGCATTAAAAGGGTTGGTGAACATTGACGACTTAACGCAAATCGCTAATCGGCGCTACTTTAACCGCTATCTGGAAACTGCATGGCAACAGATGGCTCAGGGCGGTTCTGCGCTATCGCTAGTTCTACTGGATGTGGACGACTTTAAACGCTATAACGATACCTACGGTCACTCTGCAGGCGATCGGTGTTTGCAACAAGTTGCGGCGGCGATCCGCACCTGTCTTAATCGTCCTGACGACTTAGCTGCTCGTTACGGAGGAGAAGAATTTGCCGCCATTTTACCTCAAACCGATGCGACGGGTGCAATGCATGTTGCCGAGAAGATTCAAGTCGAAGTCAAAGCTCTGGCCATTCAACATGCTAGCTCGACGGTGGAGTCAGACATTGTCACGGTCAGCATCGGTATTGCCAGCACCATTCCCGAGCTTGACGGCGACTTGAGCAGCTTGTTGCGTACAGCAGACAATGCCCTCTATCAGTCCAAGCATCAGGGGCGCGATCGCATCACGATCGCATCACTGCAAACCAGCGATCAGAGCAAGTGAGACATGCAAGCCGTTGCAATATTGAGAAACACTGGATCGCCTTGCAATTGGGCAAACGATGCTCCCCTCAAACTTGCCAGCTTCTCTGGCGGCAACCGCTGCACTTCACCCGCTGCACAGGTACAGAAGCTTTGTTGCTTATCCTTGGTAAAACCCGGTAGATCTATCTGACTGCAAGCAGTCACAAACGACCGGGTAAAGTTTTCCCCCGTCGCTGGTGATGCTGGCGATGGGCTTGGATCGGGCGCTTGAGCAGACCCAGCAGGTGCGCTGGCTCCGCTAGTAGGAGGGGCTTCAGGAATGGATGCATCTGGCCCCAAACATTCCGACTCCCCTGTACTGGGATTCACCCAGAAATTGGCGCAGTCCGTGTCCTGGGAAATGGCAGCCAGGGGAGACAGCCCGCCCAGAACGCTAAACGCCAGCGCAACAGGCACAATGCGGCATGGAAAATTCATAACAGAATCAAGCTGAAGATTACCATGTCCCATCATACAAACTCTGACCAGGAAAAATAGCGATCGGTCCTGACTGCAAAACTTCAAACTTAGACAGTCGCTATTGACTGTCAGAAGACGAACCTTGACGCTTTATGGCAAGGGCCAAACCCAGGGCACTGAGGCTACCCAGGATAGCCGATGGCTCAGGCACAGAGGATGGTTCAGCGGCAGTTGTCTGCGCGAACGAGACATTATCCAATCCCACTGCAGCGAAGCTGAAATGTGGATCTTTGAACTCTATGCGTTCAAATGTGGTGTCGCTAATAAAGCCAATGAAACCAGACTGACCCGGGCTGCCAAAAGTCGTTATAAAATCGTCAAAAGCTAGCTCAGCGGCATCGCCAAACTCTGTGAAGGAATAGTCTACTCCCCAAGCCAACATCGGATCCGAGAATTCGAACGCCACCAAACTCTTGGGAGTGCCGTCGAGTTGGAGGTTGAGAAAGTTCGTGCCGTCGATGTTTTTCGCGCTGGGTGCGGTGCCGTCGGTAATGCGGGTAAAGCCGGTAGATCCATCAGGTACAACAGTTGTGATGTTCAGTAGGCCAACGGAGGTGGTGGTGTTGTTCAGCAGTCTGAAGGGGGCGATCTCGTTAAAGTCTTCTGTTAAATGACTGTCCACTGCAGCCTCCCAAGCAGCGCGATCGGTAAACTGAACGATCGCTGCTTCTCCAGGAGCAGAGGCAAGTACCAGTGCGCCTGCTGTAACACCAAGAGAGGATAATTTCCGCATTCTCTGTTTCTGACTTAAGGACATCGTTGCACTCCGTTAAGAAGTATGTGGTTTGTTGTCTTCAGTGTGGCAACTTCATCTCTTAATAGTCATGGTCAAAACCGGAAATCCTCCTCTACCGAAAACGGTAATCTCTGGCATTTCTGCCAGTTCGCTTCCCGTTGACCCAGAAACGAGCCAGAATCACAAACTCGCCCACCGTTTGGGCGGACAATTCCGGCGGGCAATTCCGGCGAGAAAACTTACCCAAGCAAAGTATCCTTTGCAAATTATCCTGGTTGCTTTCCCTATCCTTAACCAATTGGGCCAGAAGCAATCAGATCTGAATCTTTTGAGGCTCCAAAACCTTCCTTGACGACTATTCTCGGAATAGCCAGAAAACACCGTCGTCAGTTGGAGCAAGAGGCATAGTTACGATAGCATTTAGCGTTGCTTAACTGGGTGAGGATTGCTGACAACCAGAGTTCCGATTTCTATACAGATTAAACCCTCGATACTCGTCACATCTTTTGGTTGTCTTAGCCTCCAGTAACTTTCAAGTAGTCCTGAGCGGCTGTAGCCACCTCCTCAACGTCGTCTTTCGCCAGAACATCCAGAGCAAGGCGAACTTCGGGGCTGTCAAATCGGCTGAGGGCCTGCACAACCCGGTATCGAATTTGCCAATCGGGATGGGAGGTGTAGGAAATAATGAGAGGAATAGCGCGGGTGTCGCCCAGCTCTCCCAGAGCACTGATAGCTGTGGTTTGGATCAGGTCGTTACTGTGATGCAGGGCTTCTTCGAGCAGAGCAATAGCGTCCGGATTACCCAACTCGCCCAGGGCAGCAATGATACTGAGTTGCAGGATCCAGTCAGAGGAACTGTCGTAAATCTGTTTGAGATCCTCGAAGGCTTCTGCCAGTTTCAGGCCACCCAAAGCATCGGCAGCAGCGGCTTTGACGTCAGCTTCGGGGTCATTGAGCAGGCGATCGCGCAGAATCTCCAGGGATCTTTGTAAGTCTTGCTGCCCTAAGATATCCATCAGGCTGACGGCAGCATAGCGGACGCGGTCGTGCTGATCGGTGATGGCAGGTTGGATCAGCTCAAATGCGATCGCACGATCCAATTGCCGCAAATCGTTCACTGCTCGCAACCGCTGGCCAAAATCCTCAGAATTCAACAACTGTTTAACTGATTCAGGGGTGATGCTCATCGTTTTTCTGTACCTGATGTTTGCGTATTTGAGAAGTTTCGCAACAACGTCGCCAATCAGAGTCGCCAATCAGAACGTTGCATCTGCCGCCATGGCCCGCACAATGTCTCCCCGGGTGAGAATACCAATCAGTTGTTCGCGATCGTCCAACACCGGCAAACGATGGATCTTACGTTCGTGCATCAAGCGAGCTGCTTCTTGGAGAGATTTGTCGGGATCAATAGTCACTGGATTGCCACTCATCACTTCTCCCACCGTTTGACCCAGAACCTTATGTAGATCGCGTTCGTACTTCGCTGGATTCTGCAGATAAATCACGCTGTCCAGCAACATAATATAGGCGGGCGGTGTTGCGCCCGTTTCTTTCCACATGAGATCGGTCTCAGAAATGACACCGACCAGTTTGCCAGCCTCATTCACCACTGGTAAGCCGCTAATGCGCTTTTCGGCCAGAATTTTGATTGCTTCATTTAAGGGCATTTCAGGCCGAGCCAGGATAGGCTCGCGGCTCATAATATCAGCAACAGTTTTGGGCATAGTTGGTTTTGCGTCCCTCTAGCATTACTCTCGTTTCCTCATTGTAGGGAATTGCTGCGACCGATCGATCGGGGCTTATCAGGTTGTTACATCCAGGGTGCGGGATTGAATTTCATGGTAGAGGGCAGAGGGCAGAGGGCAGAAGGCAGAAGGCAGAGGGCAGAGGGTAGAGGGCAGAGGGCAGAAGGCAGAGAGGAAGGATTTTTTGCAGTTGCGATCGCGCCTCAATCTTTGACATCACTGCATTTTCTGGCATCACTGCATTCTCTTAAACACACGACTTGGAAGGTTATTTTGAAAGCCTTGTAAAGCAAGGCTTTCAAAATAACCCATCTTCCCGCTCTGACACTAAGAAATGAGGTTTGCCCCCTTCGGGGTCGCTAAACTTCCAAGTCGTGATAAACAGAGGCAATGCAGAATCAAGTGGAGTGTTTGGGCAATTGGAGCGAAGAATCAGGGAGAGACTCCAGGATTGCTTGAAGGTTTCAGGGTTTGGTTCGATAATGAAAGAGTTCGTTAAGAATTGTTCATTGGCATGGTTAGCTTTCCCCGTTCAAAGCAGAATAGCCTGCTCACCATGTACGACTTACCCAGTGAGGAAGTGGGAGAGCCTGGTTTGCCCGACGAGTTTCACCCCCTACAAGCGCTGCTGCTGCGGAAAACCTTTCAGCCACGACGGTATTGGCCCGAACGAGTCCTTTCCGCGATGGATCTGAATGTTTACTATGATGTGCAACATCCACTCTGGTACAAACGACCGGATTGGTTCGGAGTGGTTGGTGTTTCGTGCTTGTATGAAGAACAGGATTTGCGCTGGAGTTACGTCATCTGGCAGGAAAAGGTCAGTCCGATAATCGTCGTGGAGTTGTTGTCTCCCGGCACAGAGGCTGAAGAGCTAGGACAAACAGTGCGGCAAGCGAACGAACCGCCCACTAAATGGGAAGTATACGAACAAATTTTGCAAGTGCCGTACTATGTTGTCTATGACCGCTACGAGCATCAGTTTCGGGCCTTTCATGTGGAACGCGATCGCGCCAACCCAGCAAAACCCTATCGCTATCAGGCGCTAGCCCTGCCAGACAAACGGTTGTGGCTGCAAGAATTGGAGCTTGGGTTAGGGGTGTGGCAAGGTAACTACGACGGCTATGATGGCTTATGGTTGCGGTTTTATCAGGCTTCAGGACTTTAGATCCCCACCTCAGAAGAGCAAGCCGAACAGGAGAGACTGGCACAAGAGCAGCAGCGCCAGAGAGCCGAGCGGCAGAAAAAACGCGCCAATCGGCAGAAGCAACGTGCTGACCTGGAACAACAACGCGCCGAGCAACAACAACAACGCGCTGACCTGGAACAACAACGTGTCGATCGCGCCGAGGCGGAATTGCAAGCCTTGCGCGCTCGCCTGCAGGAACGGGGCATTGACCCGGATACGCTGCTCTCAGGAATCCAATGGGTTGTTGATTGTTCGTTGATCGTTAAATTTTCATTGCAGATGCTCAGTTACGGAGGGCAAGAAAGATAACTCGCTATTTCTAATAGATCATTTGTATTCGCTAAGATTCTATTGCTTCATATCTCTCTTCTTCTTGTACTGTATTGTTCCTTTGGTACGAGAAACAACCATCGGAACGAAGAGAAAATACCATGCCGTTAGGACAAAATAACATCCAAAGATCCGGAGGATCTTCACGGTCATCCTGATCTGGCAGAATGACGACTCGACCCTCTAAATCAAAATCAATTGTCGTTTTATTGTGCTCTTTTTCGATCGATATTTTCGCGATCGCTTGCCCGTTCAGAAAAGTGCATCCTCGATCGACGAGCGAGTCCTCGGACTTGGAATTGCATATTTCTGTTGACCCTTGTGAAATGCTCCACTCACTATCATAAAGCCAGAGATGCCATTCTCCATAGACGCTCGTCATTCTCCTTTTGGATCGTAAGCCATTCACCTCTCTTTCAATAATTTTTTCGTTAATCTCCAAATAAGGTTGACCAAAGTCAAAGGTTACAAATGTCGCATAGCCCCGTTTTACATTCCAGGAAGGAATGCCATACAGCCTTGAAAATATCTCTCGCTCTATTTCAATGATGGTTTTCATGGATTGCGATGATTCATTGACCTTCAGGCTACAGTTGATGTAGGTATGTCCCTTGCATTTTGCAGAGCCAGTCGGCGAGGTTTACTACCTAGTCCAGATTAGGATGGGAAAAATACAGCATGCCTATCTTTAGCAACGTTTTGATGGGCACGGTCAGTTGCCCTTTTCTGTCACAAGCATGGCAGCTTTTACCACTGTAAGGGATACTGGTTTTATTAGTACTGCTATAGTTCTGGAGGATTTATGTTGATTCAGAAAATTATCCAAGAGCTACAAGACATTCCCGAAGAAAGGTTAGCGGAAATTTATCACCTGATTCATGACTTTTGTCTAGGCTTGGACAAAGAACGCCTGCCAATCGCTGCCAATCCTCTCCAAACATTTCCTTTAGCAGGGATGGTCTTACAGTATGACGATCCATTTGGCTCTGCCACTGCACCAGAAGATGGGGACGTTTTGCGGCGATAATTAAGGAGAATAGCCTTGTTGAACTTTCTTCTCCACATAATGATCCACGTATATCGTATGGCCATAGGGACTCAGGATTGCTGAACACGCCTGGGCAGTCCAGGTTTTGCCTTCACTGTTGTGGCCAATAAAAACAGTAAGCGGTCTTAACTCAATTTCGGCTGCCTGGATGACGCCTAAATTGCAGATTTTTATTTTCATCAGCAGTCCCTCCCTTTCTCTATCCAAGTATTATTTCAGGTTAGCGTTGGGTCGGGGAGTGCCCCCTGCATCTTACGGAACCAGTCAGTCAGATTTTCCAACTGCTGATCGGCGGTCAGGACACCCAGGCCGCGCACGGTGACCTTTTTAGGCGCATAGACAAAGCGGGTTTGTAGGTGGTCAGGTAAGTTGGCTTTCAGCAGGTTCCAGGCGGGTTCTTCCATGGGCGTCTCCAGCAGCACGTGCTGTTTGCCTTCGGGTTTAATGCGAGAAAATCCCAGTTTTTTGGCCACTTGTTTCAGTTCCATGACCCGCAGCAGTTGCTGGGCCGCTTTGGGGATGGGGCCGTAGCGGTCGTTCCATTCGGCGGCGATTTGCGCGATCGCAGCCCGATCAGCCGCAACAGCGACAGAACGATAGGCACTCATCTTTTGATCCAGGTCAGGGATATAGTCAGCCGGAATAAAGGCAGTGAGGGAAAGATCGATCTGGGTGTCGTCCACCTTGGGAATTTCCTGACCGCGAATTTCGTTAATCGACTCCTCCAGCATTTCCATATAGAGGTCAAAGCCAATAGCATCCATCTGCCCGGACTGCTCGACACCCAAAAGATTGCCGACGCCGCGAATTTCCATATCGCGCATGGCCAGCTGATAACCGGACCCCAGCTGAGTGAATTCCTGAATTGCCCGCAGTCGCTTGCGTGCTTTGTCCGTGAGCTTGCGGTTTCTCGGATACAGCAGCCAGGCATGGGCCTGGATCCCAGAACGACCCACCCGTCCCCGCAACTGATAGAGTTGGGAAAGCCCAAAACGATGGGCATCCTCAATCACGATCGTGTTGACGCGGGGAATATCAAGACCCGATTCGATGATAGTGGTACACACCAGCAGGTCAGCTTCACCGCTGTTGAACGCCAGCATCGTCGATTCAAGTTCACCTTCTTGCATCTGACCGTGGGCAATCGCCAGTCGAAGACTGGGAACCATTTCTCGTAACTTGCCTGCGATCTCTTCAATGCCTTCGACTCTGGGAACAACATAGAAAATCTGACCGCCCCGATCCAGTTCCTGGCGAATAGCGCTGCGGATGCTTTCGGAGCTATAGGGTGACAGGTGAGTTTTAATCGGACGACGGGAGGGCGGTGGCGTCGTAATCAGGCTCATTTCCCGGATGCCAGACAGGGCCATGTAAAGCGTGCGGGGAATCGGCGTCGCGCTGAGGGTGAGGACATCTACCTGGGTTTTCAGAGCTTTGATCTTCTCCTTCTGATTGACTCCGAAACGCTGTTCCTCGTCGACGACAAGCAAACCCAAATCTTTGAATTGAACGCTTTTGCCCAGGAGCTGATGGGTACCCACAACAACATCTATTTCTCCGGTCAGCAGACGTTTTTGAATTTGACGGCGTTCGTCGGCCGTGCGGAAGCGGTTGAGCAATCCGACTTGAATTGGGTAGGGAGCAAACCGTTCTTTGAGCGTATGGTAATGCTGCTGGGTGAGGATCGTCGTAGGTGCCAGCAGGGCAACTTGCTTACCCGCAGTGATGGCTTTGAAGGCAGCGCGGATGGCCACCTCAGTTTTGCCGAAACCAACATCGCCGCAAACGAGACGATCCATGGGGCGCTCTGTTTCCATATCGCGTTTGACGTCCTGGGTGGCTTTGAGCTGGTCAGGCGTCGGTTGATAGGGGAAGGAGTCTTCCATTTCCTGTTGCCAGGGCATATCGACTGGATAAGCATGACCAGATTGCTTAGCCCGTTGGGCATAGAGTTTAAGCAAATCCACCGCCAGCTTTTTGATTGCTTTGCGAGCCTTGCCTTTAGTCCGTTCCCAGCTCTTGCTAGACATTTTGTTCAGAGCGGGGGCGCTGGTGCCTGTGGTGCGGAAGCGAGACAGAGTACCCACCTGGTCAGCAGCAACCCGTAGCAACCCGTCGGCATATTGAATCACCAAATAATCGCGGGTTTCCTGGTTGACGGTGAGGCTCTCTAATTTCAGGAACTTACCAATACCGTGGCTGCGGTGGACAACATAGTCGCCGGGACGGAGTTTGTTGGGATCGACTTGTTTAGACGCGGCGCGGCGGCGCTTGCGAACGTAGCTGGGGGTAGCGAGGGAGTGCTGGCCAAAGAATTCCCGATCGGTGACGACGACCAAACGGAATGTCGGTAAAATGAACCCTTCAAGTTCAGCTAAGCCGGAATATTTCAAGGCAACGGGAGTCTGCTGGCTCTGGAATTTGTCGATTGCGATCGCATCCCTTGGATTGGGCACAAACTGCGCCGGACAGTCATGCTCCTGCAACAACGCCACCGAGCGACTCGGTTGCGCCGAGATCAGCCAGATCGAGAACTTGCGATCGCGCTCCTCCCTCAGCGTCTCCGCCAACTTCCCAAACTGATGAGGAATAGCCGGCACCGGACGACTGGACAAATTCAGCCCTCCATTTTCCTCTGCCAACTCCGACAGATACAACCGATCGAACAACTCCACTGTTGCTAAAACTTCATCAAACGAGCGATGCAAACGGACAGGTGTGAGGTGTGAGGTGTGAGGTGTGAGGTGTGAAGTATTAGATGCCAGGTTAGAGATACTATTCCCATCATCCTGTTCCCTGTTCCCTGTTCCCTGTTCCCTATTCCCCGCCTGTTCCCCATTCCCCGTTCCCCGTTCCCCCAACTGTTCTTCTGCAAACTCAACCCAGCGATCGCAATGAGCGCGACACTGCTCCAACTCATCAATCGCAACTAGCGTATCATCCGGCAAATAGTCCAACAACGACGCCGGTTGGTCAAACGCCAACCCCAACAATGCCCGCGAATTCACAACTTGCGCTTGAGAATTGCCCTCCAACCCCTCCACCCCTTCTCTTCTGCCCTCTGCCTTCTGCCCTCTGCCTTCTACTTCCTGCCCTCTGCCCTCTGCCCTCTGCCCTCTGCCCTCTAAATTTCCCCCATTCAACCCCTCAAAAATCATCGGTGCAAAATCTGTCGGCGTCAGCAACAACTGCTCAATTTTGTCCAGCGAACGCTGCGTCGTCGGATCGAACTCGCGAATCTTCTCCAACTCATCGCCAAACCACTCCAACCGTGCAGGCAACTCCGACGACACCGGAAACACATCCACAATATCGCCCCGCCGACTGAACTGTCCCTCCGTTTCCACCAGTGTTACCCGCTCGTAGCCCATCTGAGCCAGCTGATTGCCAAAGCCATCCAAATCCAATTCCATGCCTATCGTCAATGTTAGACAATAAGGCCGAAACACTTCCAGTGGCGGCAAATGCAGCTGTAGTGCTCGCTCCGTCGTCACAATCGCAACTGGATTAGCAGGTTTCAGGGGACTGGTGTCAGGTTTCAGGTTAGCAGTACTATTTTCATCGTCCTGTTCCCCATTCCCTGTTCCCCGTTCCCCATTCCCCGTTCCCTCTCCCGCCAAATCTGCCAGCACCTGCAACTGTCCCCAGGTCATCTCCGATTCCAGGCGGGCTGTATCGTAGGGCGACGCCTCCGAGGTTGGATAGAAATACACCGTCGACCAGCCCATTGCCTCCAGTTGCGCCGACCAGCGTCCCGCTTCTTCCAGGGTAGACGTGACCACCAGCAAACTCCGTTGGTCAGCCAGAGCCAGGGCAGACGCTACGAGACCTTTCGGGAAACGCGGCAGGCCGCTGAGTTGCAAAAATTGCTGCCGGTTCAGCTTATTTAGCAGTTCTTTCGCCAGCGACGAGCGCCCCAGGGCGCGGATAATCGAAGAAAAAGCCATAGGTCTCAGAAAACAGCAGAACAGGTTGAGCAAGCACGGTATGCGGGCCCAACTTTACTTATCTTTACTATTCTAAATGAGGAAGGAAAGGATAAGGATAAAAGAATGAGAACAGGGAACAAGAACGGAAGAACTGACTTATAGGATGGGCAAAGCGGAGCGTGCCCATCGCTGGCTTGTGTTGATGAGCTATATTCCAGTAGTGTTGTGTCGCCTGGTTAGCGAAAGCGCAAACCGTTGCTGTGAATACTGCCGGTTACCCGAATGGGAAAAATGTGCATCCACCCCTGGTGACACCAGGGATGAATGCCCGAATCTAGCTGATACAGTCAATGCTCTGTCACAGGCACAATCGCGTTTCCCTACCCATGAGATCGCACTCCCAATCTAGTGCAGTATCACAATTAAAAGTTAGGGTAAATTCTGTGGGGTTTATCCTAACTTTTAGCGTTGACAGAGCACTAGTTCAATGACCAAAGACAGAATAGACAAGAGTCTTTGAACTGCAGCATCACAATGAGGTCAGCGGCGGACAAAGACTGCTTCGGAAAAGCCAGCGCGTGGCGCAGCCAGTCCCTCATGACAACCCTCCATCCGTCCGCTGCCCTGAAATGCCAGGCAACCCAACTACGACTTGGCACGTGCAGCTGCACTCTTCTGTTTATATGGAATAACTGGCTTATTCTCAACCTCGGCTTTCGGTAAATGTGTTACAGATTCAACAATATTATCTGGTAAGTTCGTTAAGGTGTCAGCCAGCGTGAGAATATCAAAATTCGGGTTATCGAAGGTCAACAGCAGATCAAAATTCTCTGAACCTGTATTGGCAAAATAATGGGCGTATCCCTGCGGTAGAAAAACCACGTCACCTGGATTGAAGTAATATTCCTTGAAGCTAGCCCCAATGGGTCCAGCTTTTGGATCGGGACTCACAATGCCGACGACCCCTGTTCCTCCCAAACAATAGGTGGTTTCATTCGCATTTGGGTGCCAATGCGGTGTCAGCAGCTCCCCTTTTCCGATTGTGAGGTGTTGCATCCCGGCTCCGCCCTGCTTAAGTACCGGAAAAGTGTTTGCATCAGATGTTGTTACTGGTCCCGTATCTTGACTGCTGTACAACTTACAGGCGTAGGTAGTGCTTTGATTTGAAGGACCTGAGCAGCTAAGAGGGGTAATAGGAGTCGCATAAGCTGATGCACCGATCGTTAGCATCCATACAGTAACGATAGTCGCTATCGCTAACCGTTTTATATGCAGGGCAACTTGTTTTAGTCTGAGCATGAGAACCTTTTCCTTCTAATGAAAAGAACTTATTGATTTGCTTCTATAAATAGGACGTTTTCCCAGCACTATTTCCGAATTTTTTGAGTTAGAGGCTTTTTTAAAGCTCGAAATCGCCCTTAAGAGGATGTTTGAAAAGCCCTAAGACAGGTAGCAAAACACCCCGGATCTCCCTAAATCCCCCTTTCTAAGGGGGATTTTTGACCGTAATTCGGCTTTGTTGCATGATTTGAGCATGCGTCAGGCTGAGACTTAGCTGTATCAATTGTTTAGGCTTCAACCCGATAGCTATCGGGTTTACCGCCTTGAATCATACGATTCAGAGCGCCACACTTGATGAATATTTCCGCCGCTTGGCTATCAACGCAACGCGAACTGAGTGTACCGCCAAAGACAGTTTTGAACTGAAACAGGGTCGTCTCTGCCAACGAACGGCGATGGTAGTTACTCTGCTCCTTCCAAGCTTTGCGCCCGCCTTTGCGGATGCGACACAGATTCTCATCTCGTTGATGGCGCTCTGCTTTACAGTTGCCATGCTGCCAGATTTTGGCCCCCTGACACGGTGGAATCACGGCTTTGGCTCGACGCTTGCGAATCGCATCATAGCACTGACGCTGGTCATAGGCCCCATCTCCAGTGACTTGCCCCAACGCATCTTCGATGTCGGAGAGAGACAACAATTTGGAGGGGAACACATTTTAGCAGGGTAGGGATAAATGCTGCACAGAAGCCGCAAGTTCCGAGATTGAATACTGAATGTTCAATGCTGTAGACCTTATAGTGTATTTTTTTATAGTTTTTTGACAAAAGTTCATGTTAGCAATGATAAGGCTTTAGTTGGCCAGAGATAAGCAGGTAATTACTTAGGTAGAGACTGTCACAAAGTGGTGAAACGTATTGATAGTGTTGTTTTGAGGGGGTATGATGATGTCAATGAGGCAGGGTGAAGGACTTCAGGCGGTATTAAATGTTTGCTGTTGTGAGTTGATCGGGAGGAGATCTGGCGATCTTAAATGCGACACACAAAGTATTTGGCCTGGTTAGTTTTGGACTACTTCGGATGCATTGGCTTCGATATCAGGCTGTTTAGGGCTGCCGCTCTCTGTTGCCTCCAATGTTCCCATAGGTTGCCTTCAATATTCCCATAGGAGGTAGGAGGAGCGAGTTTTGTTTATTCTCCATTTCTGCCCGTTCCCCATTCTTTATTCCTTATTCCCTCTCTGGTTCGTGCATTAATAATGTAAACGCGACTTTTGCAGCTTCCTGCTCTGCGGCTTTGATCGATCGGCCCTTCCCTTGCCCCAGTTGCTGACCTTGAAACCAGACTTCAGCTGCGAACCGCTCATCATTGCCATGGCCCTGTCCTGTTTCCTGGACACGGTACTCTGGAAGTTTTTTATAACGGGCTTGGGTCCATTCTTGCAGGGCAGCTTTGTAGTTTTGCTGTGCAGGATCGGCCCGGATCTCAATGGCCAATTGATGAAAATGGCTGTCCAGCCAGGGACGTACTAATTCCAATGTATTCGTACTAAGATAAAGGGCACCTAGGAGGGCTTCAAAGACTTCTGCCAGACGCGACTCTCGACCCGTTTTGTCTGCGGCTGCACTGCTTGATAGCAGAATATAGGGTTCCAGATTATAACTTTTGGCCCATTGGGCCAGAGCGCGATCGCTCACTAGCACTGAACGAATGGCAGTGAACTCGCCGACGGGTGCATCGGGATAAGTCTCTAACAGGAACTGGGCTGCTGCCAGGCGTACCACCGCATCGCCGACAAACTCCAACTGTTCGTAGTTATCTGATGGGGAGGCGGTGGAATGGGTGAAGGCGAGATCGAGCAGGTGCCAGTTGATGGGAGTGCGATCGGACAGCCCCAATTTTTGCACAAGCTTTTGGAGCTGTTTTTGGCGTTGGGGATAGGGGAGAGGGGGCATTAGAGGAGGGAGGAGGGAAGGTAGGGGGCGGGGGGGGCGGAGGGGAGGCCAAGGGTAGGATTTTAAGGTTTTTGTGCGGTTGCAGGCGGTTGCTCAGTTGGTGATGTCAATCCATCGTACTCTGTCATGGGTTGGGATGTTGGTGATTGTCCTGGTTTGATTCTGATACCCATTTGGTAGTCCTCCAGAAGTAAGGATTTTTGAGCGCACGGCGCTCAAAAATCCTTACTTGTTTACCACTACCGACTTGGAGATGCAACTGCTGAAATTGACAGAATATTTGCCCAGTCAGGCTTTCTTCAAGCCAAAATCAGCAATCTAAAATCTACAATAATATGACTCTATCCTAGCGAATCACAGCAGCCTGCCAGAGAGCAGGATTTTATCGTGGCGCGAGTAAAGCCCGCACCGCGATAAAATCCTGATTTGTTTATCCCCAATACTGTTTGGTTGACGTTGCATAATAGAGAGATGATTCAGGTTCTTCTACTATGCATTGTCCACACTGTCACTCTACGGATATCAAAAAAAATGGCAAGTGCGGCAGCAAACAAAATCATATTTGTGCTCAATGCGGTCGTCAGTTTATTGATGAGTATGATCCACCCACAGGGTATTCACAGGAGTTCAAACGGGAATGCTTGGAGATGTATCTCAATGGGATGGGCTTTCGGGCCATTGAGCGAGTCAAAGAGGTGCATCACACCACCGTCATCTATTGGGTGAAACAATTGGGTCAGCAGTTACCCGATGCACCACTGACGAGTGAAATCCCGGAAGTGGCCGAACTGGATGAGCTGGAGACGTTTGTGAAGTCTAAAAAAACAAAATCTGGAAATGGAGCGCGGTCAACCACTGTAGTCAAGGGATTCTAGCGTGGGTGTTAGGCGATCGCAGTGCCAAGACCTTCAAACCTCTATGGGATATCGTGTCTAGCTGGGGAAGTTATTTTTATGTCACAGATGGTTATAGCAATTCTCAGGTGAGTGAGGTATGGAACTGTGCCCCTGCCGAAGGCAGGGGCACAGTTCCATATACTTCAGTCGCACGGGAACCGCTATATAAGGTTTATCCGAAGTTCATTGAAGATGGAGATCAGATTGTCAGTAAGACCTACATGACCAGAGTTGAGAATGAGAACACCCGATTACGACATTATCTGGCCCGGTTACATCGTAAGACTTTGTGCTACTCAAAGTCAGTCGATATGCTTAAATATTCTATTCGATTGCGACTTCATTATTTAAAGTATCGGGAAATACCAGCATTTATCTGATCATCTTTCTATTCAGCAACGCCGTCATTGTTCTACATGCTTGCAGCCACTGGCAACAGCGAGAAATTCGTAGACCTTGAGAAAGGGGCAGCGTCAGGCAACCCCAAAGTTAGTGTCGGGACGGATTTCTGGGGGCTTGAAACCCAACACAATCTGTTAGCACAGTATGCCTTTTTTAACTCACTCTTTGGCAATGCCATCTTCGGTAACATCGTAAGGTACTTTCTAAAGGTTTTAAAGGAGTAAATTATGGAACTTGGCACGTTTTCTATCAGCTTGGCCGTCAAAGACATCAAAGCTTCGAGGGCTTTCTACGAAAAGTTTGGCTTCCAGGTTTTCGGCGGAGATATCTCGCAAAACTGGCTGATTTTGAAAAACGGCAACTGCGTCATCGGACTTTTTCAGGGCATGTTTGAAAAGAACACCTTAACCTTCAATCCAGGCTGGGACAGCAACGCCAACCCCCTCGACACCTTCACTGATATTCGCGACCTCCAGCGCCAGTTGAAAGCTCAGGGCATCCAGCTCTTGGCAGAAGCTGACGAGACGACCACAGGGCCAGCCAGTTTAGTCGTAGTCGACCCCGATGGCAACCCAATCCTTGTCGATCAGCATATCTAGATACGGATTCAATGGATTGACATTCGTTTGTACACTACTGCATTGAATCCAGTTATTTTTTCTGCAACCAGTAGTGGACTGATACGCCTAAAATAGTGCTTTAGAATTTCCATAATCCTTCTGGTTCGGTGGGCATTGCCCACCCTACCTAATACACTAAATTAGCTGTGTTAGACCAGTAAAACAAATTCAACCTGAAATTGAGGTTCTCCCTCAGAAAGAATTTTGGTTTGGCAGCAAAGACAGTCTGCCATTGCTTAACTCTGGGACGTTAGACTGTTTCTGTTGAGATTTTTTTGATGTAGTGATTTGAAAGTTGGCTTTTGCAGTCGTAGATGACAGACTTTATTTGAGCGGGCGATTAAGTATTTCAAGTTACAAAAATCATGAATGCTAAGGAATTAATCCAACGCTATACAGCAGGAGAACGTGATTTCCAAGGGGTTTCTATTGACCAAGGCAATCTAGAAGGTGCTATTTTGCCAGGAATTATCCTTAGTAACTGTATGTTATGCAGCACCTGTTTAGGAAATGCCAACTTACAAGGTGCTATTTTGGATAATGCACGCTTAGATCTTGCCGATCTGACCAATATTAACCTTGAGAACGCGAGTTTAAGGAATGTTAATCTTGGTGAAACTATCCTGGCGGCAGCTCATCTACGTCATGTGGATTTGAGAAGGGCCCTGTTAAGTGATGCTGTTCTCATTGATGCGGATTTAAGGGGAGCCAATCTGGAAAACGCTAGAGCATTCTCGACTTTATTCGACAATTCTAATCTTCGAGAGACAAATTTAACTGGGACTGAATTGGTGGAAGGTTCTTTAAAAAAGGCGAACTTACAAGGCACTAATTTGAGCAATACAGATCTAAGTTTCGTTAATTTCAGTGGATGTATATATGATGCAGAAACTGTTTTTGATGATTGTCTTTATCAAGCAGGGTATGGGTTGCCTTCAGCTGAGGATATCTACTCTGCGCTGAGGGACGTGGCCATATGGGTTGGTCCGGGAGCTAACTTAGAAGGATGTGATTTAAGTAATGCTGATTTAAGTGGTGCAAATTTGAGTCGAGCAAATTTAAATCAGGCCAACCTCAACGGTGCTAATTTCACAAAAGCGATTCTCTCCCACGCAAATTTAAGTCAGGCCAACCTCAACGGTAGTAATCTGGTTTTCTGCAAACATCATGCTTAGCTTCCAACCTGGAAACCTTCAAATCTGCTCCCTAATGAACAATCGCCGATGTTAAAGATGGACATTTCAGCTAAACTGAAAACAGATTGTAATAATTTGTAAAGTAAAGGCCCATGGCTGAGAATGCACCCAACGCGAAAACAACATCCCAAAATCAGGCTAGTGCTACTGTCGGCCAGCGGGTGAGGAATTTATCGATTGTCCTGGTTGCTGCGATCTTGAGTGTCGCGATGTTTTTAGGATTGCGCGCCCAGTCCGGGACAGCGACGCTGGATGCCCAGGCAAAGCAGGCCACCCCTTGGGTGGTTGCGGCTAGCAATGACAAACCGACGCTGATGGAGTTCTATGCGGATTGGTGTACGATCTGTCAGGCGATCGCGCCGGAGATGGACGCGGTCAAGCAACAGTATGGAGATCGGGTGAATTTTGTCATGCTGAATGTGGATAACAGCAAGTGGTTGCCTGAGATTTTGCAATATGGCGTCAATGGCATTCCCCACTTTATATTTTTAGATCGGTCTAGCGAGACGGTTGCCAGTGCCATTGGCGAACTGCCCCGCTCGGTCATGGAAGCTAATCTGGAGGCTCTGATTGCGGAGAATCCTTTGCCTTATAGCAGTTCTAGCAGCCAGATGTCTCCCTTTGAGGCGCCGGTTGCTCCGAATAAGCCCAGTGCTGACGATCCCCGCAGTCATGGCAGTCAGGTGGTTCAGGACTGACGGGTAGCCCTCCGGCGATAAAGAGTTTTGAGGGCGCGGGTTCCACCCGCGCCCTCAAAACTCTTTACTGGTCGATCGGGATTGACTGACGAACTAAGTGTGCCAGTTGCTGGGCACTATCTGGAACGGCGAGAGTTGCTGCTTGTTGGGCCATGTGTTGCAGCCGCTTGGGGGACTGTAGTAAATTCAGGATTTTGGTTTGCAGGAGTTTTGGGGTTAGCTCGGCCTGATGCAAGACCAGGGCGGCGTCTGCGGCGGCGAAAATTGCGCCGTTGTAGGTTTGGTGGTCTTCAGCGGCATAGGGATAGGGAATTAGAATTGCTGGCGTTTGAGTGGCAGCAAGTTCGATCAAGGTTCCGGCTCCGGCGCGGCTGATGGCTAGATTAGCGCGCTGCAGCAACCCTGCCATGTTGTGGTAGAAGGGGAGGGAAAAATAGTGGGGATGCTGAAGGCTGTTGGCATCGGGATCCTTTTCTCCAGTGAGATGGACGATCCAGGCTCCGGCTTCAAACCAGGCGGGGGCGCATTGACGCACGAGTTGGTTGATCGCTATGGCTCCCTGGCTGCCGCCCACGATGGCGATTAGGGGGACGTCTGGAGGAATGGGGAGGGAAAGATTGTCGCGAGGATCGCTGCATTCAATTGGGGTGGCTTCTCCCTGGAACTGTTTGCGAACTGGGGTTCCGACCCAGACTGTGCGCGATCGCGGCAAATACTGAGCGGCAGATTCAAATCCGATCGCTACTGCTTTGCACCAGGGACCAAACCAACGGGTCACCTTTCCTGGAAAGACATTGGATTCATGGAGAATAGCAGGCAGCCCCAGAGAACGGGCCGCAATAATCGCTGGAGCTGCAATGTAGCCGCCGGTGGTGAACACTGCCTGAAAGTGACCTGCTTTCAACAGATGACGAACCTGACGGATGGAGGCGAGTAACCGAGCCAGAATCTGCAATGTAGCGAAGCCAAATCGTTGCTGAAAGCCTTCAACGTCAATAGTATGCAGAGGATATTGCTGGGGAACCAGTTGGGTTTCAAGGCGGTTGGGTACTCCCAGCCATTCAATGTCATAGCTTGGGGAATCAATAGCAGATTTTGCCAACTCTTCCGCTAACGCGATCGCAGGAAACAAATGTCCGCCAGTGCCACTGGCTGCAATGAGCAATTTTGGGACTTTCTCCGGCATAGCTGATCCTGCATTGCGGGTGAAAAGTGGCGATCGTGCGATCGCATAGGGATTTTCTTCTCCATCCACTGAATAGAGGTGGTATAACAACCAAACTTAAGGTTACCCTATAATCAGCTCCTCATATTTTTAAGTCCTATCCGAATTTATTCACCCAATTACCAATGCTCCATTCCCTAAACCGACTCAGATCTTCTTGCCAATCCCAACCCAACTCATTGCGGCTGACCTTATTCCGTTGGTCATTGATGGCGATGTTGGCCCTGGGGCTGACCCTCTTTGGGGGCAACGGTACGAGCCCCAACTGTGCCCGCGCAGAAACCCCAGAAACAGCACCTGACCAGCTTAAGAATGCTTTACAGCAAATTGATGCTGCTGCCAATAGTCGCAATCTTCAGGGAGTGTTGCAATTTTATGGCAAAAATTTTAAGGGGGCAGATGGCCTCACTCGACAGAGTCTATCCACTGCTCTAAGTGAGTTCTGGAAACGCTTTCAAACATTAAGCTATCGCACCGATCTGCAATCCTGGACAACAGAGGGAAATGCCATTGTGGCGGAAACAGTCACCTATATCACTGGAACCCAACGTCTAGATGGACGCAAGCTAGATCTGAGTGCGACGCTCCGATCTCGCCAGCGATATGAAGGCGGCAAAATTGTTCAACAAGAGATTCTAACAGAGCATAACCAGCTCAGCTCTGGTCAGAATCCACCCACCCTGGAAATCAAACTGCCAGAAACAGTGAGAGTGGGTCAGCAGTTTAACTTCGATGCTATCGTTCAGGAACCTTTAGGAGATGACTTGCTCTTGGGAGCAGCTGTCGAAGAGTCGGTTGGAGTGGATGGCTACGTTAAAGCGACGCCAATCGAGCTGGAATTGTTACCTGCAGGTGGGATTTTTAAATTGGGACGTGCCCCTTATACAGAAGATAATCATTGGATTTCTGCAGTGATCTTGCGGGGAGATGGCCTGTCGGCAATCACTCAACGCTTGCAAGTTCGGAAGCAAAATCGTTGATTCCCCCTTAGCCGGCAGCGATCGGCATTAATGAGCAGTTCGAATGTCGCTGGGGAACAATAAGCCCTATCCACTCTGAAAACTGTTTATCCGCAGGGAGATTTCAGATGGTCGAGATGGAGAGGGTTGGGCGGGCAACACGTTAGGGAGTTTAGCTTTGCTGAGTTTTGCTGGATTTATGTCTGCTGCAATGGATAGAGGTCAACCAGCGATCGAGTCCAGGATGCAATCACTGACATCGATTTCGATCCAACTAATAGATCTGTCCGAGAACTGGAGTGGAAGCCCCCCTCAGGGGGGCTTCCACTCCAATTTTCGAATGAGTCCAATAATTGCCCAGGTGCGTAGAGGTTGGACCAACCGCTTATGAATCCACCTCACCTCCTGGAACTGGCAAAACAAGGAAATATTGATGCGATCGCAGCCCTGCTAAGTCGGTCTTTAGGTGCGAAAGGGATTCAGACCGCTGTACGGTGTCAAAATCGTTGTCTGGAGATTGGGCTAGCAGCGGCCCAACTGCCGCCTCAGTCTCTGCTTGTTACTTGCATTTGCAAAGGTTTGAAAACGCTAGAGTTGACCTCCATTGACCGCGTCCTGATCCAGGCAACGCAAACGGGACAGGTAGCAGCCACTTGGAGCGAAGAAATTGAACTCGCGATCCAGAAACAAAACATAGATATCATCGTGGAATCTCTTACAGAAGCCACCTCTGTATCGTCTGGTAATCTCTCCCAAAGTTTGCCAGGAAAATGGGCTGGACAGCACAAGAGGGCAGCGCAACCATCAACCCCGATCCGCTGGCCCCCTTCTCCTGCCCCTATTCCTCAGCCAAGACAAACTTCTCGTCTATCCAGAGACCGCAAGCGTCGTTCCCGACGGTTCCCAAGTTCATTACCAAAGCCCTATAAGAAGCCCTGGCTAGCCGTCAACTTGTCCATGCTCTGGCCTGGTTTGGGACAAACGTATGCTGGTGCGGCGTTAAAGGGACTGGCGTTTGGAGTGATGCAAATGACTGCGATCGCAATTGCCCTCTGGTCAATTTTTAGCGCCGATGGCAACACAGTCTTTGGTCTGAGTCTATTCCCGATAGCATTGGGAATCTGGGGGGTTGGCATGATAGATGCCTATCAGTCGGCCCGGAAATTTGTCCCTCCTGGTACAGAACGCCTTCCCCGACACCATAAAGATCCCTGGTTTGCAGTGTTCCTGTCTCAGGTCTTACCTGGATTAGGACAGTTGTATAGCGAGAAAATGCTAACGGGTGCCTTTTTCCTTGCTTGTACAATTCTTTTGTCCAGCTTCAGCTCGCTTTTCCCTTCGCTCCTGCTGTTTCCACCACTGGTCGCTGCTGTCGCTTGTTATCATGCCTATGTCGCATTTCCGCAACCGCGTCGTCGATCGGGGGAAATCATGCTTGCGATCGCAACTGCCATCCTGATTGTAAGACTAACCCTGAGCTACTTCCCTACCCTGATCGATCGACAAGTCGAACGATTCATTATTCCTAGCGAATCGATGCTCCCCACCCTCGCCATCGAAGACAGAATTTTTGTCAGCAAATCGACACACTACAGTCCCAGAGCTGGCGACATCATCGTCTTTCATCCCACTGAAGCTGCCCAAGCCCTGGAAACTCAAGTCTCAAATCAATCCGACAACTTCACTGAGGAAAAATTCTACGTCAAGCGCATCATCGGACAGCCCGGCCAAACTGTTCGCATTACCCAGGGAAATGTCTACATCAACGAACAACCTTTACGCGAGTACTATCTCACCGAGCCTCCACTTTATGAATGGGGTCCCGAAACCATTCCCCCCAATTCCTACTTTGTTCTGGGCGATAACCGCAATCGTAGTGCCGACTCCCACCGTTGGGGTTTCCTCCCCAAAGAAAATATTGTTGGCAAAGCTTATAAAATTTATTGGCCCCCTGCTCGGATTGCCCCCCTTCCCTAGTCAGACGCAGACAGAGTCTCTCAAGCCAAAATCGTCAATCCAAACCCCAAAACTCTGACGACTGTCAAGCTTGATTGCCTTGCGAGCCAAACAAATGCTCTAAAATGCGTTGGCTTTCCGTTCTCAACCCGCGCACTTCACCCAGCACCACATCAAAATTACGCTGCATCGTTTCAAAGTTACGCTGCATCGTTTCAAAGTTATGCTGATGGCTTTCGTGCTGTTGCTGATGCACCTCCACCACCCGCAACAGCGTGCTCACTGTCTGGCTCAGATTATCCACCCGTTGGCCAATGCCGTTCACCGCTGAGCGCAACTCAGCCGTTTCTTTTTGGCTGGCTTCATGGTTCGCGTTCATAGTCGCACGCAACTCCGCCATTTCGCGATTATGGCTTGCAATGGACTGCTCCAGAATTGCTTCTATCCGATCGAGTCTTTCTGTACTCATACGCTGTTACTGAAGAATTTATCGAATTTTATCTACGAGAGAGATACCTTTTAAGCTGGATTCCCTTGCGATCCAAACAAATGCTCTAAAATGCGTTGGCTCTCCGTTCTCAACCCGCGCACTTCACCCAGCACCGCATCAAAATTGCGCTGCATCGTTTCAAAGTTACGCTGATGGCTCTCATGCTGTTGCTGATGCACTTCCACTACTCGCACCAGCGCGCTCACCGTCTGGCTGAGGTTATCTATCCGTTGGCCAATGCCATTAACTGTTGAGCGCAACTCCGCCATTTCTTGTTGGCTGGCTTCATGCTTAGCTTGACTCGCTTCATGGTTCGCGTTCATAGTCGCACGCAATTCCGCCATCTCTTGTTGGCTGGCTTCATGCTTGGCTTGACTCGCTACATGATTGGCATTGATAGTCGCACGCAACTCTGCCATCTCGCGATTGTGGGTGGCAATGGACTGCTCCAGAATTGCTTCTATCCGATCGAGTCTATCTGTACTCATACGCTGCTATTAAAAAATTGGCCTGCTTCTATAAACATTGTGCCACAGCAGGATTCGTTTTTGAAGGAAGATATTGCCGTTTCGGAAATTCAAAATTCAAAATAAAAATCTTGCTCGATCCTAATCTATCAACATTTACATTTCTGACGATCGTTGAAAAGAGGAACGGGAACCTGGAACATCCAACTCCAGATTCCCGTTCCTCTGCCTTTTTAAATCGTTGCTGCGGGTTGAGGCTCTTGCAAGGTTTCGTACAGTCGGTTGAGGGCATTGAGGTAGGCATGGGCTGACGCGACAACAACGTCAGTATTAGCTGCATGTCCCGAAAAGATGCGTTCTTGATAGCGCAGACGGATGGTCACCTCGCCCATAGCGTCAATGCCTTCAGTGACCGATTGCACGGAAAATTCGATCAAGTCGTTGGGGACCTGTACGACGCGATTGATGGCACGGTAGATGGCATCGACTGGCCCCGTCCCAATTGCGGCATCAGTTAACTCTTCTCCATCAGGAGTGCGGAGCGTGACTGTGGCAGTGGGACGCGCGCGATCGCCGCAGGAAACCTGAACCAGTTCCAGACGGAAAAACTCTGGTGCTTGCTTGATTTCGTCTTTGACAATCGCTTCGAGATCCCAATCAGAAATCTCTTTCTTTTTGTCTGCCACATCCTTGAAGCGGACAAAGGCCTTGTTGAGTTCTTGTTCTGACAGTTCGAAACCCAGTTCGCGCAAGCGGGTGCGGAAGGCGTTGCGACCGGAGTGTTTGCCCAAAACAATTTGATTGTCTGTGAGACCAATCGATTGGGCATCCATAATTTCATAGGTGAGCTTGTGCTTGAGCACACCATCTTGATGGATACCAGATTCATGGGCAAAGGCATTAGCCCCAACAATCGCTTTGTTGGGTTGCACGACCATTCCTGTCAGGTTAGAAACCAATCGGGAAGTTTTGTAAATCTGGTGGGTGTCGATCTGGGTCAGGGAATTCTCAGAATCGACTGGGCGACCCAGGAAAGGATTGAAATATTTGCGTCGCACATGCAAGGCCATGACCAACTCTTCCAATGCGGCGTTGCCTGCTCGCTCGCCAATGCCGTTGATGGTACATTCGAGCTGCCTGGCTCCATTTTTCACTGCTTCCAGGAAGTTTGCGACTGCAAGCCCCAGATCGTCATGTCCATGAACGGAAATAATGGCCCGATCGATGTTGGGGACATTTTCTTTGATGCCGCAGATCAGAGCACCGAACTCGCTTGGGGTAGTATAGCCAACGGTGTCCGGAATGTTGACGGTTGTGGCTCCGGCTGCGATCGCACGCTCCAGGACTTGATAGAGGAACTCAGGGTCAGATCGTCCCGCATCTTCTGGCGAAAATTCGACATCCTTCACGAAGGACTTCGCGTAGCTCACCATCTCTTCTGCGATGGACAATACCTCTGAGCGAGACTTCCGCAGCTTGTATTCCAGGTGGATATCAGAGGTAGCAATAAAAGTATGGATCCGAGCATGAACAGCTGGCTTCAGGGCTTCGGCAGCACGCTGAATGTCCTGGCGAGTGGCTCTGGCCAGGCCGCAAATGGTTGGCCCATTGTCAAGGCCAACGGCCTCAGCAATCTTCTGTACTGCCTCAAAATCACCGCTACTGGCAAAGGGAAAACCAGCTTCAATTACGTCAACGCCCAGTCTGGCCAGCTGACGGGCAATTGTCAGTTTCTCATCTACGTTCAGGGTTGCACCCGGGGACTGTTCGCCATCCCGGAGAGTGGTATCGAAAATGATGATGCGTTCCTGTCGCGATTGAGTTTTCATAATTCAAGCCATGGTGATGATGTTGGAGAGAAAATTTTGAGCAAGACTATCGATTCAACTCACATTCTAGTATGTTGCTTTCTAAATTGATGCGATCGCACCGCAACAAACCTGACTATCTTCACAAGTTATGCTTGAGTTTCAGCGGGGTTATTTTGAACGTCTTGCTGAGCAAGGCGTTCAAAAAACCTTCCAAGTCGTGCCTCGTTCTAGACAATCGGTATTGATTCATCAAGATTCCATTTCACCCTCTATTGAATTCATGCCTAATAATCTGATTTCTCAATTTGATTGCGAATATCATTCAGATCGATATATCGATCGGTTGCATTCCGCAATTCCCTGGCAATCATACCTTCCGTTGATACAACTGTAATATGGGTGTTTTTGGAGCGCAGTAGCTCGATGGCTCGTTCAAAATCACCGTCGCCGCTGAAAAGGATGACTCGGTCGTATTGTTCAACTGTATTAAACATGTCAATGACAATTTCAATATCTAAATTCGCTTTCTGAGAATAACGGCCAGAGTTATCGTCATAATACTCTTTGAGAATCTTCGTCCTGACTGTATATCCCAGACTAATCAGAGCATCTCGAAACCCTCTTTGATCCTGCGGATCTTTCAATCCTGTATACCAGAACGCATTCACTAAGGTAGTGTGCACATTGCTGGTAAAGTAGGCCAAAACTCGCCGGGGGTCAAAAAACCAACCATTTTTTTGTTGAGCGTAGAACATATTGTTCCCGTCTACAAAAATGGAAAGACGGTCTGTGGGAGAAGACATAGAAACTTAAAACCTGAAAATTGCTAATGAGTTGTATTAGAGGCACCAATTCGGAAAATTTTTTCTCACCCATTGAGAGCCATAAATCTGTTGGACCCACTCTCCGAGAAAGTCGAGATTGGTCCTTTTCTGACCTCTTGGTGCATCTTAGATGAGCAATCTAATCTGTGATTCATGTAAGGGATATCATCAAGAGATCTGGATCCCCTTAATCAGCGCGAACAGGCAGAACTGCGGAACTCGAAAAGGTCTTTATCCCTCAGTATAAAAATGTCCGAACGCTAGAGCATCCCTGAAAATAGACTTGGAGATATCAAGACTAGTACCAATGCTTTGGAAGTACAAATGATTTCAACTTTATGAGTCCTAATAAAGTTAGCAAATTGAATAAAAGTTGAGCCCTTTTACAACCAGCTGCATACGAGACTATAACTTAGGAATATGCGTTTAATTTTGCAGATTAGAATTTATATTTAAATTTTCTAACCGCAGGTTATCAGCAATTGCTAATCAATCAGTAGAAATTGGAAGGAATAACCTTCCAACAAAACTGCCTGATACAGCAACTTCAATGAACAGAACTTGATACTTGCAGGCCAATCTCTTACATGCTGAGATCTAAAATTGTCCCCTGAAAAACACAGGGTTTCTAACTGGGAAGCAGTTTCAGTCTCTTCAGGTCAAGAGAGATGCTATTTGTAAACTTTATTCCTAATAAATGCCTTAGTATGGGCTGAATTGCAAATGTATCAATTGTCCTGCTTAAAACATTAGAGAGTGGGGTTGCACCCCAGTTAGCAACTAAAAAAACAGAGATAACAAAAAATGAGTACAAGATAGTACCTTCGTGCCAGCATAGCACAACAATCGTAGTTCAGGGTTCATAGTTCATAGTTCAAGATTCAGGGTTCAGGGTTCAAGGTTCAGGGTTCATCGCGCCTTTGAATCAGCGTTTTTGAGGCAAGAAGGTGGAACTGAGTTCCAATCGCGACACTGAACCACGATCCACGACCAGGCAAAAAGTCTAGAGCTGAATCCCAATCTTAACTCACGATCTCTGAGCAATGAAGTCTCACAACCCTCCGGCAGCGAGCAATGCTGGCATAACAAAGCTTAAAATGAGCGCGCCAATGCCAATAACCAGCTTCCAGAAGCGATGGTAGCTATTGATCTGTTTGCCGGCCTGATTTTTGATGCGTACGAGGTCAACCCAGGGAGCAATACCGCGACGGAACCAACCCAGAGCATGGCTTTGCGTGCCAATCAAACCTTCGACTTGCACTGCACCAAATAGGAAGTTACCCAGAGGGCCAAAGCGGGAAGCATAACGCAGAAAAATCATGCCAGTGCGATCGCGGAACTTGAGATCGGAGCCAAAGCGATAGCCCGCATCGCCGCGACCAATGAGTTCGCCTGCCAAATTGACAGGTTGGCCGCGTAAAGGACTGGCATAAGGATTAGTCATCAGCTTCAACACATCGGATTGGGGTGCTCGATGAAAATTTGGATACATGATAAATGCTTTGATCAGCGTTGCAACGCCAAAGCAAAATAGAGCAGCGGTAAGGGGAGCTGCCGCTGCAGCAGACCCCAGGGCCACAGCCATGACTACACCCACTAACAAGCCGATAGCTACACCAATATATTCAGCACCATAGACCAGGATATCCAGGGCAAACGTGCCGTAAAGTTTTTTCTTGTTGAGCCTGCGGCCCTCTGAAATAACAGTAGCCATATCGAACTCTACATCCAGACCCAATTTCTCTGCGTAGGTGGTTAATGCTCGGATCCGCTTGCCTGTTAGGGGATGAGTCGAATTCAATTCCATCCACCAACCCCAGGGATTGAACATATCCCACAACATGACCTGACCGATTTGTTTAGGTTTAACAGCAACGCTGTAGGCAGTGCCTGTGGATGCGGCAGCCTTGGGATCGTAGATGCCAAGTGCGCGGGTCCCCTCAATCAAGCGGCTGGGTTCTTCTGCTTTTTGACCTTCTTCGACAATACCGTAAGCGATCTTAACCAGAGAGCGGGACAAACCGTTGGGGTTACCAGTGGTTTCTGCAGCAAAGTGGTCAGCAAAATATTCTCGCGTTCGAGAAAGATAGAGCACCAGATAGGAGCCAATGATGTAGAAGATGTAGGCGGTAATGGTTGCGGAGCGCAATCCTTGCCTTGCCCGACTGTTGTTGGTGCTATTGGCCAGGTTTCTGGAAAAGATATAAACCAGGTAGGTAATCTGTATCAAAGTTGAGGCAACAGTCATGACGGCAAAGTCCCAATGGACAATGTGGCCGAGTTCGTGAGCGTAGACTGTGGCAACTTCATCATCATCCAGATAGGTAAACAGTCCCTGGCTGACTACCAGTCTGGCATTGTTGCGGAGCGATCCGTAGGTAAACGCAGTCGGATTTTGATCGTTAATAATCCCCAGGCGAGGCTGCTTCAGCTTTTTCTCGCTGCAGACCTGTTGAATCACCCGGGCAGCTTCGGGACTGTAACGCTGAACTTCGGATAAGGGAACCCAACGGGTTTGGTAGAGCCATTGCTGAGACACATCCATCAGGACGGGGGCGAGGAAAAAGAAAACTAGATTGACAATCAGGGTGATGAACACTGCTAGGGTTAAACCCAGAGCTGGATTTTCATTCTCCAGGATCAGGAATAACGCTAAAAACAGCACCAGGACCATGCCAAACAGTAGTCCTAGCGTTACCGTTGACGCCAGCGAAAGATTGGCTGCGATTCCTGCCATGGGCAGTCTGACTCCCCATTGAGCAGCTCTGCCTGCTTTGGCAAACAAAGAGGCTCCTTGTCCTGCGGGGGATTGGGTTGTTTGATTGGCAGGCTGAGCTGCAGTCTGAGGGGGTTCAGCTGTCTGCTTGGCCTGGGCTTTTGTTAGCGAAGGCAAGGCTAAGTTGGCCCATTCCTGAATTTGAGGATTGACGCTGCGGGTGAGCTGCTGGCAGAGCGCGATCGCATCCTGGAGCTGACCATTGCCTTGATAGGCTTTAACCAACCACATCTGGGCCTGGAAATAGTCTGGTGAGGAAAAATCAGTGCAGCTTCGACAGAATGCTTCTAGCGCCTGAATTGCTTCTGGATAGCGTTTTTCCTGGGCGGCTTGATGTCCTGCCTGAAACAGCTCGCGGGGAGAAGACTGAGTTTGTCTCTGTTGCTGTCCTGGTGGGGGCTGAGCTGTTTGAGCCTGATTTTGCCCCAATTGTTGTTCTGGTGAGGGTTGAGTCGGCTGGGACTGAGAGGTTGTCTCTCTCCTCAGAGAGGGCAACACTTGCCTTGCCCAGGTTTGAATCTGAGGATCGTCACTGATCGCCAATTGTTGACAGAGGGCAACGGCCTGGGACCATTGGCCGTTTTGCTGATAGGCTTTAACCAGCCACATCTGGGCCTGGAAATAGTCTCTGGAGCCAGACCCAGCATGATGCCGACAAAATGCTTCCAGCGACCTTACCGCTTCTGAGTAACGCTGTTGTTTGAGTGCTTCTAGTCCCGCTTGAAGCAATCCAGGGGGGGTTGACATGGAAACCTCGATAAAAGGAAATGCTTAAACCTGTTATCCAGGCAACATAAGTTTATGCCGGTTCGCGGACTGGATGGACTTACATTGCTGCTCGCTATAGATTTTATCTATTCAAAACTGGTAAAACAACGATCGAAACAACATCTAGCAATCGCAAGGGTTGAACTCTACAGGAAAAGGCAAAAGATAAGCAACAAAAGGAAAAACTTGACGACGAACAGATTTTTAGTTTGCCAAAGTGTCATCAGGCTCTCTTCATCTGTTATAGAGACAGCAGAGTCGTCCGCTTTAGTGTCTTAGAGAGGATGTTTGAAGAGTCCTCAGGCAGGTAGCAAAATATCCCGGATTTCCCTAAATCTCCCTTTTTCAGGGGGACTTTTGACCGTCATCCCCTTTTTCAAAGGGGCTAGGGGGAGTGGCGCTTGTATAAGGTTGGTGGACAGTGCCCACCCTACAAATTTTCAAGACTTTCAGCTTTCAATTCTTGCTTAAGTAAGCGCCATTCAGGACTAGAGGGAATCCAATACTGTTTTCAAACATCCTCTTAGAGCTTCCTGGTCGGATACAAATCAGGTAGCGCTCGATCCTGCTCGTTTAAAGATGAAACATCACCCCTGTCTGCACATGAAGGTAGAATTCTTTCTCAGCTAAAAAATACGTTCCAAGATAAACAAGCTTGATATTTCCAAGATGCCCTATTTTTTTAAGAAATTGCAATTGCACTCTAGCTGTCGGGTTGAGAGACCTCACAGAGATAAGGATGGTTTGCCACTATCCTTGGGTTTACCAGGTTACTTGCGATCGCTCTTGCAAGATCCGACGATAAGCAGAGGTTGTTTGTTGTGCTAATTGCGGCCAGCTAAAACGTTCCAGATCCTTGTAAGCATTATCAACCAACCATTGACCATAGCCAGGATTTCGCAGCACTTCCAGGATACCCCAGGCGAGCGAATCAGCATTGTTTGTCCAGGTGACAATCCCTGTTTTACTGTGCCGAACCACTTCGGGCAAACCACCTGTGTCAGAAACAACAACTGGAACACGAGCAGCAAAGCTTTCCAGCGCCACAATACCAAAGGGTTCATAGAGACTGGGAAAGACAGCACAATCCGCAATGGTCTGGAATTTGTCAAGATCGGTATCGGACATGAAGCCTGTGAAGTAACACTTGTGCCAGATACCCAAATCCCATGCCTGACGTTTTAGATGATCGGTGTTGCCGCCACCAATCAGCACAAATTTTACCTTGCTGCCCATTTCCCACAAGACTTTAGGTGCAGCGTTGAGCAGAACGGCAACACCTTTTTCGTAGGCCATGCGCCCCACATAATAGACGATTTTTAACTCGTCTTCTGCAAAGCGCCGCCGGAATTCTAGGCGGTCAAAGTCTGGGGCAGGTTGTTTTTTCTCGGGGCGAATACCGTTGTAAATAACGTCGATCTTGTCCCAGGGGGTGTCCAGGGAACGTTCGACTTCGCGGCGCATATAGTCGCTGCAGACAATGACGCGCCAAGCTTCATAGGCAAGTTGTTTTTCTTTGCCGTTGATGTAATAGTGCTGTTCGGTGTGAAGACCGTTGTAGCGACCGTATTCTGTAGCATGAATGGTGGCAACCAGAGGCACTTTGAAGCTGTGTTTGAGCGCGATCGCAGCATCTCCCACCAGCCAATCGTGAGCATGGATCAAATCGAACGGCCCCTCTTCCTGAATCAACTTACCGCCGTGATGGCCCATACTTCTGTTTAGATTGGCAATCCAATGAAAAAAGTCATGGCCAGAATCTACTGGAATGCGGTGGACATGAATTCCCTCCACAACTTCGTACAACGCTGCATCGCCAAACTCGATCGTAATCAGATGTACCTCGTATCCCAGTTGAACGACTTCAGGATATAATTCAGCCACATGGCGAGCAATACCGCCCACAATTCGAGGGGGAAATTCCCAAGTCAACACCAGAATCTTCATCGGCCCCAAGTCCAGAGATATCATTTACCTAACTTTATCTCTACAGATTGACACATCTTGGCGATATTGTGCGCCCCTCCTGCCTGGGAATTAAATCTTTGCCACAGAGAAATTGCAAAAGAAATACGTCGGCATGCCAAACCATTCGATGAATTTCAGCTCAGCAAAACTAATGATATGGCAAGGCTAAAATTGGACAGAATTCCCGAAACACATCAATTAAAGCAGCTGCGAAATGTTTTCGTAGAGGGCTTCAATTGGACAAGGAAAATCAATACTGATGAACTGACAGATTTCTCCAGCCCGATAAATTTTGGGAACCCACAGCGCTTGAGATCGGCGCTGAAACTGTTCAACCAGAATTTGTCGCTGATGAATTAAAATATATTCTTCCAATTCTGCAATCGTTTTATAGTCAGCAAATTTATCGCCCCGATCGAACGCTTCAGTTGAGTCCGAGAGGACTTCAATAATGAGCTTAGGATGCAAAATAAAGTCTTCATTGGCGTCAAAATCCCGTTCGTCGCAGGTGACTGCCAAATCTGGATAGTAAAAGAGGTTCAGGTTGGGTAGACGAACTTTCATGTCCGTCGCATAGGCAATACAACCCTTTCCCCGTAGGTGATTCACCAACAGGGCAGAGAGGTTGCCTGTGACAATTGCATGGGCTTTGCTTGCCCCAGCCATGACAACTATCTGTCCCTGGAGATATTCATGCTTGATGGGACTAATGCGTTCAAGCTCCAGATATTCCTCTGGGGTAAAGTAAGCGTGGCTTTTACGCAGAGACATCCGTTTGAGTTACCTCGCTCCAAAATTAGCAATTAACATTTAGAGTGTTCGCGGTGAGTCCTGTCGCGATCGCGTTCTGATACCCATTTGACTTAGAACTACCATCGATAAATTGGCAGAACGTTTGCTGGACAAGCGTTTTTCCTAATTCAAAGTCACCCATTGAAAGTCCAAAATGGGATGAGAGAGCTAGAACGAGAGCATTTGAAAGAGATCGGCAACTGAGAGGGAAAAACCGGGAATGACATCCTCTCCATCCAGACAGTCGGTCGATTTGAGCAGACGTTCAGGTTCTTGGGCCGAACGATACACCAGCACATAGTGTTGATAGGAGTTGATAACCCAAACCAGGCGAGATCCATTCTCGAAATATTCCACCAACTTGCCGTTTATTTCTTCAACAGTATTGTTGGGCGAGAGGATTTCAATTGCAAGATCGGGTGCGCCTTCTAGGAAACCAGCTGGGATGTCAGTCAATCCTTGCAGACGGTCTTTAGCAAAGAAAGAAATATCGGGAGCGCGTTTGTTCCCATTTTTCATCTTGAATGCAGTGCTTGAGTCAAATAATGCCCCCAGCTTTTTGTCTAGCACCAGCGGAAATAAAGCGGAACTTAGAAGAACAGTAGTATAGCTATGTTTTGCTCCCAAATGCCCCCGATCAATTAATTCTCCATTAATCAGTTCATAGCGGTGCCCGTCCCGGCTCAGGGCCATGAATTCTTCATCTGTCCAGATGCGTTTTTCAAGCGGTTCAACCCCTTGGCTCTCTGTGAATGCTGGTGTCAAAGCAGGCATAACCAAACTCCTTTGCGACCAATGACGGACCTCAAACCGCATGCAATAAACAATGAACCACAAACAATGAACAAGGAACCATCAACCATCAGCCATCTCTAATTTTCCCGCCGCAGGCGCGGATCGACAAATTCATTTAATCCCTCTCCAACGAGGGAGAGACCGACGACCATCAGGGTCATGGCGCAACCGGGGAACAGGGCTGTCCACCAGATGCCAGTGGGGAGGGCATCCAGGGCTTGTTTCAGGTCGTGGCCCCATTCTGGTGTTTGTTCGGGCAGGCCGAGACCGAGAAAGCCGAGACCGCCCAGTACCAGGATAGCGTCAGCCGCATTGAGGGCAAAGAGAACGGGAACGCTCTGGATGACATTCAAGAACAGATAGCGAGACAGAACGGTGCTGGTGGATGCGCCCATGGCGCGGGCGGCTTCGATGAAGAGTTCGGTTTTGACACTGGCGGTATGGTTGCGAACGACGCGATAGTATTGAGGAATGTAGGAAATACTGAGCGCGATCGCGGCATTGACCACACCCCGACCGACCACAAACGCCAGCGTCACCGATAGCAACAAGCCCGGCAGCGTGTAGATCGTATCCATCAGGAACAGCAAGACTTTGTCCAGCCGACCGCCCAAATAGCCGCTCACCAGCCCCAGGGGCACGCCCACCGCCATGCTCAGTGCCGTGGCGAGAAAGACGACCTTGAGCGCCGCCTGACTGCCAAATAAGGTGCGGGAAAAGACATCGTAGCCCTGGCGGGTGGTGCCAAACCAGTGACGCAGCGAGGGCGGATCGTGGATCGGATTGCTCAGGGACTCCAGCGGATCCTGGAGCCAGCCCCAGGATTGCAAGAGGGGGGAGAAGAGTGCGATCGCAACAAACGCAACCGTAATCGCCAGCCCAATCGCCATCAGCACCATCGACAGACGCGGCCGCTCAGACAGACGCAACAAACGAGATCGATACAGTTTAGTCAGATTCATTCGGAAGAGGTTAGGTTTCAGGGGTCAGGTGTTAGGTTTCAGGGGTCAGGTTTCAGGAGTCAGGTTTCAGGGGTCAGGTTGATAAATTTGAACTGGGTCAGGTTAGACAACTCAAGCATCAGCAACCTGGGGAAATTATGCAATATAGCAGATGAAGCCGTAAACTCTGTCTATTTTTCCAGCCCACAAATTGGGTAGGGGCGTCGCATTCGGCCCCACTCTTTCCGATTTGTCCAACCGCTTGTTACCGAATGCCAACCCAACCCTGCACGCGAAATCTCGATCCACGCCTGCTCCGACGCGGGTTCCCTAGTCGCCATACAAAATGCTCTCCATAAACTACCGGGGCCACCCCAAGGGATTGCCCCTAACGATTGTTGACATCTTATTGAAGCCTTGTTCATTAGGACAGGAAAGAAGCCTCCTGCCCTCTACCTCCTGCCCTCTGCCTCCAAATCAACTACACTATAAAAACAAGCTCAAAAGCCAATCCCATGGTTGCCAACACTCTCCACTGGACGATCCGAGATCTCGAGGCTATGCCCGACGATGGCGGCTGGAAACGCTATGAAATCATTGATGGAGACTTGTTCGTGACCCGCGCCCCCCACATTCGCCACCAGAGCGCAGCCGGCAAACTGCACGTTCGTCTAGACCTCTGGTCAGAGCAAACAGAATTGGGAACTGCCCTCGAAGCCCCTGGAATCATTTTCACTCCCACCGATGCCGTTATTCCTGATGTCATTTGGATCAGCCACCCTCGCCTCGCCAACGGCATTGATGAATCCGGCCACCTGACCGTGGCTCCAGAACTGATCGTCGAGATCCTCTCCCCCGGCGATCGCAACGAACAACGCGACAAAGAAGTCAAACTCAAACTCTACTCGCTCCACGGCGTTCAGGAATACTGGATCGTCAGCTGGCAGCAGCAAACCCTAGAAATCTATCGTCGCAGCCATGCCCAGTTGCAACTCGTCAGTACGCTCCTGGTTGGCGACACCCTCACCTCGCCCTTGCTGCCAGAATTTAGCCTCCCCATCGCCCAAATTTTCCCGTCAGGAGAGTTCCGGACATAAAGCGATCCGAACCCACAGAGAGCGGGTCAATCCAATAGCAATCATGACTGGGAGAACATAGCCCACCTGTATAGCCCACCTGTGCAGACTACAGTCAGATTGGCGATCTCGTTTTCTTTGGGACTGTAGATGAGGTAATGACGGAACTGACAAGATGAAAACGCTGGTCGTCGCTTCGTCATTCAAACGCGCTTTCAAGTCATACCAAATTAATCTGTTTAGACTACAGATAAAATAAAGAAGTTGTCATCGGGAGAACCCATGTCGGGAGTCTACAAACTGGAGATTCAAGAGAGCGCCGAAGAACTGCAAAAGCTGATGCATCGGCAGCAAAAAACTCAGGCCAGAGAGCGTATCCAAGTTCTGTACTTGCTCAAAACACAACAGGCTCGGACTGTGACGCAAGCAGCCCAGCTCATCGGTCGTCATCGTGTAACTGTACAAGATTGGTTAAGTCTCTATCGCCAGGGAGGTCTCCAAGCCCTGATTGCCATCAAGCCCCGTCCCGGTCGGCGAGCCACAATCCCCCCTTGGGCGGTCGACGCCTTAGAGAAAAAGCTGCAACAGCCAGAAGGTTTTCAAAGTTATCAACACATTCAACAGTGGTTAGCAACAACATTAGGGGTCGAAGCCAGCTACTTTGTGGTTTATCAGTTGGTACGCTACAAACTCAAAGCCAAACTCAAAGTGCCACGGCCTCGCAACATTAAACAAGACTCCCAGCGCTTTGAACAATTTAAAGCCACCTTAGCGGGGTATCTGAGTCTATTAGTGGCTTGGTTGGTGGGTCGCTTGGATGAAAGCGAGCGCCGTATCCGCTATTGGTGCGAGGACGAAAGTCGCTTGGGATTGCACACCCTAGGCGGGCGCAGGATTACAGGTTTGGGGGTCAAACCGGTCGGTGCATATTTTCACAACTTCGGCAGGCAGTAACACTTAACTTCGGCAGTTAATCACACCTAACTTCGGCAGGGTGATTTTCGGCGGGCCTCTGAGCCGGATTATAAACCGAAAAATGGGCCTTGAAAACGGTTGAAACCTCAGCCTGAAAATAGAGTCCAAAAAGCAGTTCAGCTCAGCCGCTGTTTTGGGCGTCGGATGGATTGAGTTGACTGGTGAGTTTGCGCATCGATTCTCCTTTGAGAGACACTCGTAACGAATCATGAACAATGCGGTCGAGAATAGCATCAGCCAAAGAGGGGTCTTGAATTTGCTGATGCCACTGATTGACAGGGAATTGGGTGGCAAATAGACAGGATAATCGTCGGTAGCGTTCATCGAGGAAATCCAGAATTTCTCTGGCATCTGGGGTGGGTAGCGGATCTCTGAGCCATTCATCAAGAACGATTAAATCAAAGCTGGCCAAGCGTTTGCGCAATTTAGGAAAGGAGCCATCGGCTTTGGCGAGCTTCAACTCCCCCAGTAGTTCCATCGTTTTGAAATAACGAACGCTATAGCCTTGCTTGCACAGCTGGTCAGCTAAGACACAACTCAAAAACGTCTTACCTGTTCCAGTAGGGCCAACCAGAATTAAGTTGAGATGCTGTGCAAGCCATTGCCCTTGTGCCCATTGGAGAAACTGCGCTTTCTTCAAACCACGAGGAACCGCAAAGTCCACCTCCGCCAGGGACGCACCGATAAAGAGTTTCGCCTGCTTGAGTCGTCGTTGCTGTCGTTGATTGTGTCGTCGTAGATATTCGCACTCGACCAGCAGCGCCAGTCGTTCGTCAAAGGGGAGATCCTGGTAGAGGGGTTGGGCTTGTTGCTGTTGCCAGGCTTCGAGGAAACCATTGAGCTTAAGGTCTTTGAGCTGTTCGAGAGTTTGTTGCATGGTGGCATGACTCCGAATGAATGGCTTTAGTGGTAATAGGTCTGACCGCGCACATTGTCGTGGTCGATGCTGGGAGGTACCGGCGCTTCTGTGGTAACGGGTACGGCATCCAGATGGGATGTCAAAATTGCTTTGAGTCGTTTGAAGCCGGTCATATTGAAGAGATTGGCCCGTTTGCAAGCGGCCTCCAAGCGCTCGCTGCCATAGTCAGTGGCTAAGCGTTGGATGCCTTTGATAGTGCGAAACGCCTGCTCTTCATGTTTTTTTTGCTCGAAGATGGTCTCTACTTGAGCCTGGGTCTGGGGGCCAACCTGTCTGGCCCAGGCTAAAAACCGCTCCTTCGATTGATGTTTATAACCCCAGTGTTCCGGGGGCATATGCTCTGCAACGGTGGTGTGCCGATAGGTAGTCTGAGAACGGGGATGGGCGGCAATCCGTTGATGGTCGTAGAAGACCTCGATAAACTGCTCGCTGATTTTGACGTTGACTTCATGTCTGGCAAACCAATAAGGCACGGAATAATAATGCCGTTCCACTTCGATGTGGTAGTCCACATTCACCTTCGCTTTTTTCCACTGGGCCAGCACGAAAGAGTGGACAGGCAACGGCTTGAGCGCAGGCTGGTCCGTTCGCTCAAACAGCTGCCTGCGCGAGAGACCATAGTCGCTCATCACACGCTCGTTGAGCTGCTGCAGACGGCTGCGCATTGCCCCATTGAGAGCGCTAAAACTGTTGAAGTGCTCGTGACGTAAGGGCGCTAATATTTGACGCTCCACTTCCTGTACTGCCTTTTCCACCTTGGCTTTGTCTCTCGGCTTTCTCGGTCTGGCTGGGAGAATCGCCACCCCATAATGCGCCGCAAACTCCTGGTAGGTTCGATTGATCCCTGGCTCATAACGACAAGGGTCGCTGATGCCAGACTTCAAATTATCTGGAACAATCGCAGCAGGCACCCCGCCATAGAAGGCTAAGGCTCGCTGATGAGAGCCGATCCAGTGGGGCAAGGCTTGACTGGGGGTCGCTTCCGCGAAGGTGTAGTTACTCGCCCCCAGACAAGCCACAAAGATTTGAGCCTGAGTAACTTGGCCGCTCGTCGGATCTGCCACCGGCACGCTTAAGCCACAGTAATCGACAAATAGTTTATCCCCTCCTTTGTAAGTCTGTCGCATGGATAGATTCTGACGCCCTTTCCATTTGTTGTAGCGACGACAAAACCCGCCATAGCTACAACTCCATTGGCCACGCTCTAGTCCCTCTTGCCACAGCAGTGCCAGGGTCACTCCTTTGTGCCCTAATTCTTGATGCACCCAGGCAAAATCGATTGTCTCTACCGCACGGCTGCGCTGGCGTTTTCCCTTGCCCAGCAAGGCTTGAACTTCACTGTCGCTTAAGGGCTGCAGTTGCTCGTAGCTCAACCCTTTGGCGGCGGCTCGCCTCAGGTAATCTTGCACTGTGGCACGAGCAATGTTGCAACTGCGGGCAATCTCACTTTGGTTACGACCCAGCTCATGTAAACGAATAATTTCTCGTAGTTTGTCCATCGACAATTTCGCTCCTTGTGACTTGGCTCCCATGACTTGCAATTGCACCTCCACATCCATCTGAAAATGAAGTGTAATTGGGGTGCCGAAGTTGGGTGTGAATCGGGTGCCGAAGTTGGGTGTGAATCGGGTGCCGAAGTTAGTGTGAATCAGGTGCCGAAGTTAGGTGTGAATCAGGTGCCGAAGTTGGTGTGATTTTGCAGTCGGCCCATGGCAATGGAAATTCGAGGCGTTTTGGCTTTACGGCGCAGTAGATCCCTGGAGCGGAGAGCACTTCATTCTAGAGTTCTCTCATGCTGACACAGCTTGCTTTCAACGTTTCTTAGAAGAACTCTCCGCTCGCTACCCAGATGAGTTCCATATTATCCATTTGGATCGCGGACGCTCTCACACGGCGAAGAAACTGGAGATTCCTGAGAACATTCTTTTGCTATTCCAACCTCCCTATTCCCCTGAACTCAATCCGATTGAGCGTCTGTGGCAGCATCTCAAGAAAGACTTACGTTGGCAGGTGTTCTCGACTCTGGAGCAACTGCGCAATCGCGTCAAGTCCTTACTGAAGCAACTTACCAATGAAGTCGTCTTATCTCTGACCGGTTGGGATTATATACGACATGCTCTATCTGTAGCTAAAATAAATTAAATTGGTATCAGGTAGGATGGGCAAAGTGAAGCGTGCCCATCACAAAGTCGAGATGGGCACGGGCATTCGCCCTTTGCCCACATAGCGCCGATCCTCATCCCATTTTGGATTTTAGGTTGCCGATTTTGGATTGGGGAAAGCCTTATCGGACAAACATTCTGCCAATTTTATCGATTGCATCTCCAAGTTATACTCTGCACGGTTAAGATTTGCGTAAATCGTAGGATGCGTATAGCCCTTCGGGCATGGCTCTGCTAAAGCGTTAGCGTAACGCATCAAGTATATATCCACGCTGCATTACGGCTGTCGCCCAACGCATCCTACAAAAGGCCAGATTATAACCGTTCATAGTATAAATGAGTCTCAGTTGTCTCCCGAACATTCTCTGATTGACGCAGACTGGCCTTTTACCGCCTGACCGCCATCGAACGCCATCATCGCCAGGTCAAAATCCAAAATAGAGGCAATGGCCCCAACTTTTGCATAGGTTCCTTTCAGTCGAAGCTATATAGGAAGAGACCAACACGATCCAGGATAATTCCCTGGAATACATGTCCCAGCCTATTCAAGACAGTCCCCCACTTGTGAATGGTGCTTACTCAAGAAAAATAGGTCGATGGGTAGGGTGGGCATTTCCATCCTGCTACCGTTTTATCATTGAGGCGACTGATGGGAAATGCCCACCAACCGGGACTTTCGCGGGTGGGTATTGCTCAGCAAGCGCTGCGTTCAGACCCCTTGAACGCTCAAGAGCAATGCCCACCCTACACAAAATACTCGTTACTCGTTACTCATTACTCATTACTGGTTACTGGTTACTTGTTACTCGCCAAGGAGCAACCCATGCCCCCAAAAATCCTCACTGCCCTCCCCCTCACCGCCCTGCTACTGAGCGGCCTCCCCCTCCTGCCCCTGGCCGAACGCCTCAGCCCACCCGCCGCCGCCCAAACCGACCCCAACGCCGCAGCCGATCGCCTGTTGCAACAGGGCATCGCGCAATTCCAGCGCAGTCAATTTCGCGCAGCGCTACAATCCTGGCAGCAGTCCTTGAAGCTCTATCGACAGCACGGCGACCAACAGGGGAAAGTGGCCTCCCTGGGTAATCTGGGCATTGCTTACCGTAATTTAGGAGATTACCGTAAAGCGATCGAAGTCTATCAACAAATCCTGCCCATTTTTCGCAAAATCGGCGATCGGCAGGGAGAAGCGTTTTCCTTGGGCAATCTGGGCATTGCATACGATGCCCTGGGGGACTACCGCAAAGCGATCGACTTCCAACAGCAATCCCTCACTATTGAACGCGAAATCGGCAACCAGCAGGGGGAAGTGGCCTCTCTGGGTAATCTGGGCATTGCTTACCGTAATTTAGGAGATTACCATAAAGCGATCGAAGTCTATCAACAAATCCTGCCCATTTTTCGCAAAATCGGCGACCGTCAAAATGAATCCAACGTCCTGGGCAATCTGGGCAGTGCTTACCGTTCTCTGGGGAACTACGGCAAAGCGATCGACTTCCAACAGCAATCCCTCACCATCGCCCGCGAAATCGGTGATAGACAGGGGGAAGCGGCTTCCCTAGGCAATCTAGGTAATGCTTACGATTCCCTGGGGGAGTACGGCAAAGCGATCGACTTCCACCAGCAAAGCCTGCTCATTTTTCGCAAAATTGGCAACCGTCAGGGGGAAACCAACGTCCTGGGCAGTCTGGGCAGTGCTTACCGTTCCCTGGGGAACTACAGCAAAGCGATCGACTTCCACCAGCAAGAGCTGACCATTGCCCGCGAAATCGGCGACCGTCAGGGGGAAGCAACTTCTCTCAATAACCTGGGCCTTGCTTTCCTCCATGACAATCAGCTATCCGAGGCCAGCCGCGCCCTCTATCAGAGCCTTCTGCTCAAAGAAACTCTCTGGCAGGAACTCGGCCCCAACTACCTCCACAAGCTCTCTTTCTTTGAGAAAGACTCTAAAATCTATGGTAATCTGCAACGGGTGCTGGTGCTGCAAGATCGACCCCAGCGGGCGCTGGAAATCGCCGAACGGGGCCGCACCCGCACCCTGGTGGAACAAATGGCCCGTCCCCTGCCGCGTCAGTCGCTGCAGCCGCCCACTCTGGCAGACATGCAGCGTCTCGCTGACGAGAACAAGGCCACCCTGGTGGAATACTCCGTTGTGTTCTCTGAGGTACTCTTTGTCTGGGTCATCCAGCCCGATGGTCAGGTACACTTCAGAGCCGTTGACCTGGACGCTGCCGACGGTTCCCTCGCCGATCTGGCGCAGCTTGCCCGCCGCACCACTGAAAGGTCGCGAGGGGATTCTGGTCTCACCGCTCTCGTCCGCAGCAGCCGTCAAGCGATGGAAACCGAGGCTCCAGCCAATGCCTCGACTGCCGATCCGTTGCGACAGCTGCACCAGCTCCTGATCCAGCCCATCGCCGATCTGCTGCCCCCACGCGACAGCCACATTATCTTCATCCCCCATCAAGCACTGTTTCGAGTTCCCTTCGCTGCCCTCAAGGACGAACAGCATACCTATCTGATCGAACAATACGCCATCTCCACAGCACCCTCTCTGCAAGCCCTGGCCCTGGCCCAACAGCACCAGCAACGAGTGCAGGGTAAAACCGATATGGTTTTAGTGGTGGGCAATCCCACCTTACCGCAGCAGTTACCGGAGGGTGTGGAATCGTTAGGGCCGCTGCCCGATGCTGAGGCAGAAGCCAGACTGATCGCCGCCCGGTTCGGGAGCCAACCGCTGCTTGGTGCGGCGGCTACGGAAACCGCCGTCATGAAGCAACTGCATCAGGCCCGCATCATCCATTTGGCCACCCACGGGCTGGCTCTGGATCCGCCTAATGGGTTCGAACTCAGCGGTCGCATTGCCCTGGCCCCCTCGGCCAGCGACGACGGCTGGTTGACGGCGAGGGAGTTGGTAGAGCTGACTGAGAACAATCCTTTGAATGCAGAGATGGTGGTGCTCAGCGCCTGCGACACCGGCCTCGGTCGCGTTACGGGGGACGGCATCCTGGGTCTCTCCCGCGCCCTGATCGTGTCGGGGGTGCCCAGCATCGTCGTCTCCCTCTGGCAGGTACCGGATGACTCGGCGCAGTTCTTGATGGAGCGTTTCTACGAGGAGCTGGAGACTGCGGATAACCGCGCTCAGGCTCTGCGTCAGGCGATGTTGCAGACCCTGGCGGTGCATGAGGGGCCTGCGGATTGGGCAGCCTTCACCCTGGTGGGTACGGCGAGGAAATAAGGGAAGAGGGAGGGCGGAGGACGGAGGGGGGAGAGGGGAAGGATGAAAGTTGAGCCTCACCTGACTACGAATGGGGGCCAAAACGAGCCAGCAATTCCTCGCGGGAGAGTTGCCAGACTGCCTGCGCCGCTTCCTTTGAAGGCAATTGGCTCAACGGCTCCACCAAAGCCGCTAACGCCACATCCATCGTGCCAAACCTTAGCTCCAGCAAACTCTCAATCATGGAATGCCTTTCTTGCTGAACTCCCTGTTGTATTCCTTGTTGTATTCCTTGTTGGGTGGCTTCGTTTTCCCATTGCACGTAGAGCGGTGAGAGTTTCATAATCAGATTTTGCTCCTCGGTATTTAAGGCTTTTTTCTCGTGTAAATCTGCTTTTAAGTTGGTCAAGAATCGGAGGGCGTCGGCTTTCATGGGATGGGTGGATGGCAATTGTGCTAGCTCTGACAGGGCCTGGTCTTGTACCCGGTCTCTGCCCAACAGACGCAGCCAGAGGGTGTCTGGTGTGCGGGGCAGTTGGTGAATGGCGACAATGGCGGTGCGGTAGGCGGAGCCAAAGACATGGATGCCTTCTCCCCAGGATGCTTCCATTTTAGCCCGGAAACTGTCCAGGATTGTGGCGGAGGCGGTGGGGGAAAGGATCCAGAGTCGCGGTAATTGGGCTTCGGCCAGGGTCTTTTTCTGGCGCTTGGCTTGCCGCAGGGATTCTCCCTGGACAACGAGTAGCTTCAGCAGGCAACTGCGGATGTCGGTAAGGGTGGCGGCGTTACGAAAGGGTTCGAACAGAGCTGGGGTTTGGGCTAAACGGCCTAGCAAACCGAGAGGCGCTAAATTGGCGGGTGGATTGGTTTGCGGTGAGAACCAGACGTCGACTTCTCGCATTTCGTCGGCAACGCGGCGGGGTGCTTTCACTTCGCCGAAGCGGGAGAGCAGCTCTTCGAGGTAGTCTTTGGCAAATCGGTCGTGGCTAAATCGGGTCATGTGGGTAGAGTGGGGTCGTGGAGAAAGCTGTAACGCTTTTCTAAGAGATTGTGCCGCATTGAAGCGCCGACTCCGAACGTTTTAACTATATTCGCATGTACTAGTGGAAAACGTTAACAGCCCATTTGGACTCAATTGCACCATTCACTATATTCACATGTACTGGTGGAAAACTCTTCTGTTTTTGAAGGTAGGAGCGAATTCTTTTAGAGCAATTTAAACAGGAGATGGGACAGATTGAGTCTTGCAATGTTTGCTTACTCTGTGTTTGTCCAGCTGGAATCGTCAATCTGAAAGCCGCAATTTGATTTTTCCTGTATGCCAGAAAAATTGGAGTTTTGGGGTTTAGTTAATAGTGTTGAGAATGCTTAAACAGCCCCGATCTGGGTGTCTGGTATTCGCAATCGCAGGGAGGAAAATAAAGTCCCATTGGGGGTTCTAGCTCTTGTTTTCAATGTCTGATTGGCTGAGAAGGGCTGGGAAAGTGGCGGGATTTTGGCCACAAATCGCGATCGCAAAATTCACCAAAATCGCTTTCCTCGCAGGATTTTTTTCAACAGTGTTTCCCAATTCTTGATAAATAGGGGTAAACTATCAGCAATATAAACGAACTATATCTAAGCTAATTAAAGCAAATGTACTGTTTTTGGAGTTGACCATTTTCGATTTCTTGCGAACGCGGCGATCTCTAGTTAGATGGACTTTAGATGGATTGTAGATAGAGTGGCCCTATGCTTTTTGTTGATGCTGCAATCTTTAGACCCCGATCTATGTCGTCTTTTCCTGGTCCATTACTTTTCCTGGCCCATTCATGAGACTGCAAGTTCTCAAAAATGACAATTAAACAGAAACGATTGAACAGATAACGATTCAACAAAGATTAACCCCCGGTTCACTAGATTGGTAGAAAATTGGTCGATTTCTAGGTCTAACGATTGGAGCAAGGGAGCAGGATGGAGTTAGAGCAACCATTGGGATCTGTCATTCAGGGGTCTCTCAGTCAGGGACTGGAGGTGCGGCTGCACCCGGATGTCCTGGTTGAAGATATGCGCGTGGGCAAGTTTCTGGTGGTGCAGGGGCTGCGATCGCGCTTTTTCTGCATGCTCACCGACGTTTCCCTTGGCACTTCCAGCTCTCGCATTCTGGCCAATCCCCCCAAACCCGAAGACGACTTCCTGCAGTCCGTCCTCTCTGGTAGCGGCACCTACGGTACCATCGACCTCACTCCCATGCTCATGTTCACACCCCAGGATCCAGGTGAGGAACGGTCATGGCCAATGGAAAATGGCAAATCGAAGGCAAAATCAAAGCAAAAGACAGTCGGACGCAAGGAACAGAATGGCTCTCTGGCCTCTTTCCAGGCCAATACTAGCAGCACCATTGAACTGCTCCCAGTCAAAACCATCCCCAGCCATTTCAGTCAGGTCTTCGATGCCAGCGAGCGCGACTTCCGCGCCGTCTTCGGCTGGGAAGACGACCCCCTGCGACGCAACTTTTCCATTGGCCAACCGATTGACATGGATGTGCCCGTCTGCCTCGATCTGGATCGCTTCGTCGAACGCAGCAACGGCGTTTTCGGTAAATCCGGCACCGGCAAATCCTTCCTGACGCGGCTGCTGCTCTCTGGCGTCATCCGCAAACAAGCCGCCGTTAACCTGATCTTCGATATGCACTCCGAATACGGCTGGGAAGCAGTCAGCGAAGGCAAGCAATTCAGCACCGTCAAAGGCTTGCGCCAGCTCTTCCCCAGTCAAGTGCAGATCTACACCCTCGATCCCCAGTCCACCCGCCGCCGCGGCGTCAACGATGCCCAGGAACTCTACATCAGCTACGACCAGATCGACGTCGAAGACTTGATGTTAGTGCGTAACGAACTCAATCTATCTGAAGCCAGTCTGGAAAATGCCATCATCCTGCGCAACGAATTCGGTAAAGTCTGGATTACTCGCCTGCTCTCCCTCACGAATGAGGAAATCCAGGAATTCTGCGAAACGAAAATGGGCAGCAAATCTTCAATTATGGCTTTGCAGCGCAAACTCAACCGCCTCGACGAGTTGAAATATATCCGCAACAGCTGTCCCCACAATTACATTGGTCAGATCCTGGAATCCATCGATGCTGGCAAACATATCGTGATCGAGTTCGGTTCCCAGTCTAATTTGCTATCGTACATGCTCGCCACCAATATTATCTCCCGTCGTATCCACAGTGCCTATGTCCGAAAAGCAGAGAAATTCCTCCAAACCAAGAATATCAACGATCGGCCTCGCCAGTTGATGATTACGATTGAAGAAGCCCATCGCTTTCTCGACCCAGGGACTGTCAACCAGACCATCTTCGGCATCATCGCCCGCGAAATGCGCAAGTATTTCGTCACGTTGCTGGTGGTGGATCAGCGTCCTTCTGGTATCGACAATGAAGTCATGTCCCAGATTGGCACTCGCATCACGGCCCTGCTCAACGACGAAAAGGACATCGACGCCATTTTTACGGGTGTTTCCGGTTCCCAGAGTTTGCGCTCCGTTCTGGCCAAACTTGATTCCAAGCAACAGGCGCTGATTCTGGGTCATGCAGTACCGATGCCCGTTGTTGTTCGCACCCGTGCCTACGATGCGCAATTCTACGCCGAAATTGGCGATACGGCCTGGGAAGAGGTGCCGGATGCGGCCTTGTTCAAGGCTGCTGAAGCGGCGAAAGCTGACCTAGGCTTTTAAGGGACAAGATATAGCTGAAGTAGGATGGGCAAAGGGTGAATGCCCGTGCCCATCTCGACTTTGTGATGGGCACGCTCCGCTTTGCCCATCCTACCTGACAAATTATTAAATTCTCATTCCTAAGCGTGAAGATTCATCTGCACTATCTCCAGTTGACATACCATACTGTGTAATCGTTCAGGAGCTGATAATTCTTAGAATTCTCATCGGCGGCTTGTAGCTCAGATAAAGGAATCGTAAATTTTCTCTGGTCTGAGACTCTGACTACAGGGACTAAAATATCCCATTCTCCTTCTACCTTGGCATTATCCAGGGTTTGTAACTCGTAGTTCTCGGTGTACGAACCGTTTTCTTGCTTCAGTTTTTCATACTCTTTCGGGCTGCCATAGCCAAATTCATAGCTTTCTTCCCAGCTAAAGTAGCCCATACTTTCAATTCCTGTGAGGATGCAGGGAACAGTCAGGTTGCGTTTAAGCCATTGGAGGAACTGCTCAAGACATTTTCCAGTCACCAGTGGAATTTCAGGAAAGTTGGGGAAAATGGCCTGGATTCTAGCACATTGTTCGTCAAAGTCGCTCATTGCTTTTATCTCGAAAGGATTCAATGCATTTGATTGATAGGGTAGAAGGCAGGAGGCAGAGGGCAGAAGGCAAAGACTGAATGTATCTTCTGATTTTGACTGTTTGTTCTATCCTACATCTATTCTCTCAGTGCTTATCAAAGGTGTTGGGTTGCACGATTGTTTTGCTTGAACGATGAAACTGAGGAAACTGGCTAATTTGCCGATTCAGGAGAGGGAACTGGCGAGTGCTTCTTGTTTTCCCTGTTTTTCTTGTGTTGAGATAGGAGCTGAGAGGGCTGCTTCCAGATCGGTGCGTCCCAGGCGCTGTTCCAGGATGGCCATCACTTCCCGGCCAAAGTCGTTGGGGTTCTGTCGCCATGCCTGGAGGCAGACTTCACCAAAAAAAGATCCCATAGGTTCTGGGTTCCAGAGCAATTTTTTGGCTGTCCAGGGCATCAGACTCATCGGATCGTAGCCCGGTTTAAGAATACCTTCTTTGAAGGCATAGTCTTCTAGATGGGTGTGGGGTTGCAGGCCGATAAAAAAGATGGCGGGTTCGACTTTGTCGACGCCGAAGATGCGTTCTAGCTCGCGGTGATAGGTGATGGTCTGGCGAATGGTTTCGGGGCGTTCGTCGATGACGTTGAAGGAGTAGTTGACTGAAACGATATCGTTGAATCCGGCGGCTTTGAGGTCGCGGCAATTTTCCAGAACGGTACGAAGGTTGTAGCCCATGCGCATTTTGCGCACCAGTTCCTGGGAGCCGCTGGTGATGCCGATCTCGAAGTAGTTCATGCCGGTCTTTACCATGAGTTCGCACAGGTGGGGGGTGAGGTTGTCGGCGCGGATGTAGGCGGCCCAGTGGATATCGGTCATGCCTGCGTCGAGGATTTTCTCCAGGAGTTCGACTGCATCGTCGATAAATTTGCGGGCGGGGATGAATTGGGCGTCGGTGAACCAGAAGTTACGAATGCCACGGTCGTAGAGCTGCCGCATTTCGGCGACGACTTCGTCTGCGGGATTGATGCGGACTTGTTTGCCTTCGATGACGGTGTAGATGCAGTAGCAGCAGTTGTGGGGACAACCGCGTTTGGTTTGAACGCCGATGTAAAAGTCTTGGGCTTGCAGGTAATAGCCAAATTCGGGCCAGATGGTGCTGATGTAGGGGTAGTTGCAGGCTGCTTTTTCGATGGGGACGGGGCGTTCGTGAATCATGCGATCGCGCGGTCTTGTTTCTCCCACCACATAGCAGCGTTCGTCACTGAAGTCCTGCTCGCCCAATAATTTTTCTAATAAGACTTCTCCTTCTCCCACCGAGATAATGGTTCCAGCAGGTAACTTTTTGCCCAATTGTTCGTAAAAAACGCTCACTGCGCCACCACCCACAACGGCACGGGCTGTAGGATTGTGGCGTCTGGCCCGAGAAATGCCACGTTTAATCAGTCCCAAGTTGCGCCAGAGTTCGCCATAGTAGGCCAGAGTCACGCGCAAGCCTCCCAGGGCTCCGCGCAAGCGAATCAGAGGATTGCGGGCATAGTAAAATTCAAAGGCATGTTGCAGAGGATTGCCGCCGCGACCGCCAACCGGGGCATAAATTTGAATATCGCGCCAGGAAAATACTAGCACTGTGGGGCGGAATTCTTCTACGCAAGCATCCAGCGCCATGGCAAAATCCAGCGGTGGCACTGTCCCCAGGTCAAATATGCGTTGTTCAACCTCTGGAAATATGCGATGCACGTGGTCAGCTAGATAAACAACTCCCAGAGGAAAAATGGGGTTGCAGGGGAGACGGATATAAAGAATGCGAGTCGCCATTGGAGTCTGCCGTATGTAATTTTGGTTATATCGTCGTTATTTGGGGTTTGAAGTTCAAAATTCTGAGGCAATTCTGAGGTCCACTCTTCACAACGTTTTAGTTTCAGCTAAAATTGAGCTTCATATAACTTAAATTTTAAGATATCATTTATCAAGAATGAACAGTTTCAAACAATTGATATAGAGACGATAAACCCTTTCAATGGAATGGCATGAGAGTTGCTGCAATCTGCGCCAATCCCACCCAGGTTAAAACTTATCGTTACCGCAGTGCAAATCCAGGCCCTAAACTGAATGAGGTTTAGTAATCGGATTTACAGCTTGTGGGGATCGATGAGTGTTAACGTTTGAATGTACCTTAATGTTATTGACCATGAAGCACTGGTAGCTATGGCACAAATACTCGATCCTCTACCTCCTAATAGCCCTGGCCATATTCTCTGTTGCTATGTCAATGCCACTAGCAAAGTGCAGGTTGCCCGGATTTCCAATATTTCGAATTGGTACTTCGAGCGAGTTGTCTTTCCAGGGCAGCGTCTTGTTTTTGAAGCGCTTTCAGGAGCGCTATTGGAAATTCATTCGGGGATGATGGCGAGTGCGATTCTCTCCGACACAATCCCCTGCGAACGTTTGTGCATTGACAATGGAGGAGATCCTCCCCCTGCTCCTGACAGCAGGACTGAGTCAAAATCGCTGAATATCAAACAAAAAGTTGAAATTTTGAATAGAAAAAGAAAGATTGGGGAACCGTTGGCTGCTGCGCCTCTGGCTGCTGTCAGTTAGGTTCTAAAACTATTTTCTGCTTGGGGCTGCGGTTATCCGGGGCCCTATTTTTTTGAGTTCGCGACTTGGAAGGTTAGCGTCCCCTTCGGGGGCGCTAACCCACATTTCTTTGTCCAGCACTGGAAAATAGGTTATTTTGAAAGCCTTGCTTCGCAAGGCTTTCAAAATATAGCAGTCATCATATCGGTTAGAACAAAATTGAGAGCGCACTTCGCGCACGCTCAATTTTGTCTGTCCTAACGAGCTTGGCTATTGCTATAACCTTCCAAGTCGTGTTGAGTTACTGGCTGAGCCAGGCAATGGCTTCCCGGATCCAGGCTTCAGCGTCTGCGTTTTTGGGTAGGCTGTTTTTTTGCCCAACGGCTTGTATTGCCTGGAGAATTTCGCTGCTGGTATATCCTAAGGCGAGCAAGGTCAGTTCGATGTCTTCTTGAATGGCAGGATTGGGGCCGGCTATCGGTGCAATAGACAAACCAGATTGCTGCCGCCATTCTGCTAGCTTTGTTTTCAATTCCAGGGCAATGCGCTCGGCAGTCTTTTTGCCCACCCCTGGGGTTTGTGACAATAGACGGGTATTGCCTGCGACAATGGCCCGCACCAGATCCTGCAGCGGTAGTCCATCCAATAGCGCGATCGCAAGTTGAGGGCCAATGCCACTGACACTCACCAGATGGCGAAACAATTCCCGTTCTGCTGCTGAAGCAAAGCCAAATAAAATGATCTGGTCATCGCGGATTTGCAAATGGGTGAAGATCTGGAACAGTTCGCCCGCTGCAGGCAATTGTTGCACCAGACGCGGCACAATCTGCAGGTTGTAGCCAACCTGATTGACCTCCAAAGTCAGGGTGACTCGATTGCTGCTATTTTTTTGCGTCCCGATCAGCTTTCCTTTGAGATAACCAATCATGTTCGGAGTTTGGGTTTCATGGCTAATTGCTCATGGCTGATTGCTCGTGGTTCGTGGTTCAGGGTTGACTGGATAGTCCTTACCAATCCTGATTGCTTGACTGCGGACGAACAACAATCTCTCACAGCTTGGAAACCAGGCTTTTCTACCCTGGTATGCAGATATAGCACTACGAGAGATAGATTAGGACAGAACAAAAAGCTCAAAACTAGATGTAATCAACCTTTCCCTTCTGCCTTCTGCCCTCTGCCTCCTGCCTTTTGTTATATTTCACAATAGAGAAACTTTGGCAGTTTGTGAATTTTGAATTGTTGTATTTTTACCCCTGCAGTTGCTCGATGACTTTTTCGATCGTTTCGGAGGTATCGCGATCTCCTCGTTCGGCGTAGATTTTCCTGGCTGCTTTCAAGTCGGCGATCGCACCCCTGCGATCGCCCTGAGCATAGCGCACGCTCGCCCGTCCTGCATAAGCATTGGCATTTTCAGGATCCAGCTTCAAGGCCCGATCGTAATCTTCTCTTGCTCCCCGTCGATCCTTCAGATACCAGCGAGCCAATCCTCGATTGGCATAGGCTTCAGACAGGGTATTATCCAATCGAATCGCCTGGTTGTAGTCCTGAACCGCTCGGCGGTATTCCTGTAGCTCTCCATACACTCGTCCCCGTCCCAGATAGGCAGCAGCCAGATTGGGACTGAGTCTGATCGCTTCCGTATAGTCTGCTAGAGAACGATTCTTTTGCCCCAAAACATAAGCGACCACACCTCGCCCGATATAAGCTTCAGTGGAGTCCGGATCGAGTTCAATTGCCCGATCATAGTCTTCCAATGCCTTGCGGGGATTTCCCAATCTATAAAGCGCAAATCCCCGTCCAATGTAAGCACGTGCGCGATCGGGATCGGCGTTGATGGCATCTGTATAGTGCTGAACGGCCTGTTCGTAATTGCCCAGATCGAACTGCTTTTCTCCCTGGTGATAGGCGCTTTCAGCGTTAGCTCTCCAGGTTGCAGTCGATGGAACTTGGGCACGCACGACGGGTGCGATCGCGCCCAGCAAGGTCACTGCGGCCAGCAGCGGTATAAATCGACGGATTGAGGTCATCATCGCTTTACCTGCAACTCATGCTTTTACCATACTCGATTCTGCTGCAAATGCCAGCGTTTAAGCCTGTCATCGAACTGTGCTTCCCGTTCCGCACTGATTTTAGCCATGAGATCGATCTGATAGGTGCCATACTCGCAATAGATCGTTTGTCGCAGCTGATTGAGACCAGTCAGAGCATCCTGTTGCTGTTGCCAGGACTCCAACTCCAAGATACCCATTCCTGAAACCATTCCGGTAGATTCAGCATGGGAATTGGAGCATTCTTTATAACGATGCCCGAAAGGACCAAAAAAGTCACCACGACAGTTCAGACTTCTCAGAATCCTATAGTCGGGAAGTTGTTCTGGATGTTCATAACCATTCAGCTCCTGGTTCATCTAATTTTGAAATGCAGGGTTGTTCAATTTTGCAGCCAAGATCTTACCTCTCCGTAACACATCTGCTAAGCGAAATATGGGGCCGATCGTTGCCAAGACTTTTCTATTAGCGCGATCGCACCTCATCATCTAAACGATCTCGCCCTCCGATCTCGCTCAATTGTCGCAGAAAGGTATAGACAAGATCTCCTGAGCGCTGCAGCATAACGACAGGGTTCAGAGGCATTTGACAGGAAGCCGAGGCTTGACGTAGCCAATGAGATACGCCTTGAACGGTCCGTTACAACATCTTGTTAGGCCGTGAATTAAATAACATAGCTGATGAGTAACTTCGTCGATGTAGAAATAATGCAACCCAGAGTAAGAGCCATGCCAAATACTCGAAACCGATAGTTTTCATTGATCTGGCTCACTCCATAGGCATGGGACAGTCGTCCCACAATCAGAGCCACGCAGAGCCCGTGAATCCAGATTTCGGTGTTTGTATAACTTTCCAGAAAAAAGATGAGGAGTAGAGCAATAGGGACATACTCTGAGAAATTTGAATGGACGCGAATGGCTCTGGCGAGTTTTTGGTCTTCACCTGGGCCGATGGCGATGCCTGCTCGACGACGTAACAAGAGGGTTCGGACACTCAAGCCAACGAATAGGAGTGCAATGATAGCAGCATAGAATGGGGTAATCATTCTTGGAATAGTAACCTCACAACTGAGTTCAGCCAATTGCCCATTTCGATACATTTAACTGGAGAAAGCGGATTGTGGCAATAGGGTCAGATATTGAAGTTCCCTAGGGATAGGAATGCCATAAGCATCTTCACCAGCGGTGGTAATTGTATTGCCAGAGAGGGTGGCTTCACCAATGGCTCCGTTATAGGCTTGGGCAAAAATGCCATGGGCCTCGCAATACCTCGCCGCGATCGCGCAATTTTTACGCAGCAACGAGGACTGTACCCACAGCTAATTAACCCTTAACTAATCATGCAGTCCGTTATCACACTCTTCATTGGGGCGTATCCAATTGTTGGGGGAGCCGATGGGTAGGGTGGGCATTTCCACCCTACTGCTATTTTCTCCATTTGAGGTGATTGATGGGAAATGCCCACCACCCGAGACTCTCGCGGTGGGCAGTGCTCATCAAAGAGCTGCGTTCAGCATCCTTGAACGCTCAAAAGCACTGCCCACCCTAAACAAAGGATTTCCTTATTTCTAGACTCCCACACCCTCTGGATGCGCCCTCTTCATTGTCTATTGCGATCGCGCCAGCCACACTCGCTCAGGTGTCGTAGCTAAGGAATGAGAATTTAATAATTTGCCGATTTGTAGGGGTGCCCCTTGTGGGTACCTGTCATATCGGGGCAACCACAAGGGATTGCCCCTACAGGATCCCACATCTTATTTAATTCTTGTTCCTAAGGATAGGCGAGTCGCCTGCGTTTGGGATTACGGCCTATTGTTCCGATCTCGTAACCATAGACGGAGTTCGCGAATCAGGCTATTATGGTTTTTTGACTGTTTCCCTCGCTCAATGAATCGTTCAAGGATCTCCACTGAGAGGCATGGGAAGGTGGCACTGTACTCAACCTCAGCATATTCTCCCTGGTGCAACCTCAAAATAGCTAAGCCTTTGCGGTGGTAACGCCAGATCTCAGGTACACCCATAACCTTGTAGATGTTTAAGCGCGATCGCGATGAGCTGGTGATGTCAACTTCAACCACTAAGTCGGGTGGAATGTCCCGGGGCGGATCGTCATCTTCAGGATTGACGCATTCAGCATTCTGGATATAGAAGCAAGAATCTGGCTCAACTCCTTGTTCTACCGCTTCATAATCAAAGGTTGTCGATCCCAGAGGTACGACACTCATCCCCAATTCTTCTGTCAAGGTAGTAATCATACGTTCGAGCAGCCGATTGATTAACTCATGTAATTTTGAGGGCATCTTAATTTCCAGCGTACCGCGATCGTAGGCAAGTCGGGTTGAGCGATGTTCTCCCATGTCCGCTAAGAGTGCCTGATAGGTTTGCCAGGCAACATTATGGAGAACAACGAAAGGAAGCTGTAAAACCCCTGCATTATCTGGTGGCATGGAATCAAGGGTTGGTGTTGCATTAACCATCAGCGATCGGTCTCCAGGAAGTTGAGAAAATTTCAGGATCCGGAATAACGTTTGGCAAACAGCGTTCCATACTGTTTGTACTTCATTCAGCCTACTGGTATGACACGCCTAAAATTGTGCAAATTCGTAGTTGGCACTTTAGTGCTGCCGAGGTCTATCGAGTCAGGATTATGTGCCTTTTCGACAACCTAACTCTATTGCACCAAATTAGCGATATCAGTCCACTACGAAATGACAAACCAGCCTATAAACCAGAAGAGCCTAACGTATCCATCAATCGATCGATAAATCTGATGCCAAAAAGGCTTGAGAGCAACCCACACAATCCGATCGCGACGATGGCGACACCGACATTGAGCCAGGTCAATTCCACCAGTGAAAAAGAGTAGAGAATGAGCACCATAAAAACACCAGCTGCAGCACCGCCGAAAAACAGATAGATACTTTTAACGGCAGGACGCTGTTTAAAATCGGTATCTTTAGCAGCCATGAATTGTGCCTCCAAGATCTTTAGCAACAGAAGATTTCCATGCTAACAACTCACGCCCGCAACCAACAAAGTGCGTAGAGTGGCAGTCTTTCAGAGGTCAGGAGTTTTGAGCGTACGGTTGGAACCCGCACGCTCAAAACTCCTGATTTGTTTATCGTTTGCCTGTAGAGGTTCGTTAGTTCGACTGCATACACTTGTTAGACATTGTTTTGAAGATGGCTGGCATATTTGTTGCCCATCTGTATGGATGCCATCATCGACTCGTGGAACCAATCCCCATTTCGCCTCTCAGGATCCTTCTTCTGTCGTTTGTTGCTGAAACAAACGAGTAACTACTGCCCCACTTGCCATAGCGCTGAGAACTGACGCCATTTCTCACTGTGCCTGTGTAGGAAGAGGCACCGGGAAGAACTTTAATGGTGAACCGGCCACCATATCGGAGGGAAATGAGGCCAGCATGTACAGCTGCACTACAAATTGAGGAGTCATTTGTATAAACGTCTGTGCCCCATATCCTTCTTAATGAGCCGTTAGGTGGACAATCGAAAGCGATCTGTTGATTGATTTGTCCGCGCAGATTAACTGCAGTTGTATTCCAGGTTGTAGATGCGAAGGCAGAGTTGTTGGCAAATCCAAGCATCAGGACGATCGCGATCGCAGCGACAAGAAAACTCTGCAACAGGTGCTTAAACTTCATGGTCATAGATTCTTAGTTTTGGCAATAGCGTGGTTTTGGAGATAGAGTCAATTTTCGTCGGGATCATTTGATCGCTGCCGATGAAGCACAATGGCGCGATCGCAGTCCAGTAGGATGGGCAAAGGGCAAGCGCCCGTGCCCATCACAGGATATAGATGGGCACGCTTTGCTTTGCCCATCCTACTGCTTCAACCGAACAGTATTGAGTCATCCTATGTCTTACCACTAGAGGAAACGCTCAAAAAACACCGAAAGGGGCAGTCATGCCCCTTTCCGATTAAGCCTCTCACCGCGAGCAATGGCCAGGAACTCTAGCCATTGACGAAATCTACAGGAACTCTATCCATTAGTGAAATCTATCCGAATCGAACCGTTCGGGCTTTTTGTGGTTCGCACTGGATAATTTTTGCCCATCCTGGGAAAGCACGATAGCTCATAGGAACCATGCTGAGGGTCGCAAGGAAAATCACGCAACCGATCGGAACATTCATTGCCGCCGGGATACCAGATCATCGTTTGTGACTCTACATCGCAACTGATTCGCAGTGAAATGGGTCCCTTAAATTGCCACTCTTCTACGCACACCGGATCGGTCCCTGTGAGGTTGAAGGTCGCTCCACAGGGCTTTGTAGCCGCTTGGGCAGCGTCTGGATTTGCCACCCACAGGCTCGCCATTAACAGGATTAAGCCGATGGCAAGGGTCAATGCCTTGAAGCTATTTTGCGCGAGCGTCCTTAACATTTTGGGCATTTGTTTGATTGTCCTCTTTTGATTTTCTCTAACTATGTTTCGAACCGGGTCAGGCTTCACGGAGTGCTCCATCAACCAGGCTGTTCTGAATTTACCACGAAAGATTTTAAAACACGTAGGCTTAAACTTTACTTTATGAGTGGAGAGACAACCGATCGATAAATTGAAGACAGATTACTATTCTAACCCAGGTTAAGATTTAGCCCTGCAAGCAATTCCTGACGGTGAAGGAATTGGCTAGTGTTTCTCGGAAGAAGCAAGCGAGCATCCGTCCCGCTGCTGTAATGAATGGTCAGGCACAGAATAAGGGACTGCGACTACACAGACTGAGCTTGAACAAGCTAAAAAGATGTGCTCCCACCTGTGACAGGAACACATCCCTTGTGTGCTCTATTCACCTAATAATCGACATACATTGGTTTATTGAGACACAAATTTGACGATAAAATTGGTGTCTGCTGGACAAGCATGATCGCCAATCGCATCGTCATAGGCAAATCGATAAATATTTGTCGAAACAGGTGGTTTCAGATTTGTCACATAGGTGGAGTTATTTGCACCCAGCTTACCAGCAGGTTGATCGCATGTTTCGGGGCCACCCTGATACTGTCCAGTACAACAAAATAGATTAGCCTGCGGACTAGAATTCTTTTTGGCGTAAGTACAAGGATTCAGACACCCTTGAAATTTCCCATCCAGGGATTTCAAAGACAGATTCCAAGCAGTAACGCTCTGACCGCTGGGCAACTGAGAACTGTTCTGACAAATCTGCGATAAATTCCCCTCTAGCTTAGCCAATGGCTGTGTCTGACTATAGTAATCAGCGCCCAATAGGTTGGAATTTTCAGGAGGTACAGTATAGGTACAGTACTGCCCTGGCATGGGATAAACCTGAACCCCCATGTTATAACCATCGACGGCAGACACATCAATATTAGTGGCACCTTTAGGTATTTCCACTCCATTTTTAGTGATAACCTTCTTTGTTGTTCCCTCTACTTTTGTGGCGTAAGGTCTTTCACCTATGCCATAGCCACCAGTCTTGACCCAGCTTCCTGTCGCTGTTTCATACGCCGTAATGGTAAATGCATATGAGTCGAGTCCCTTTTCGCCAATCGTAAATACTTTCTCAGAACCTTTTTTAATCTGCAAAAGGTTCTGTGTATTGACACAATCTGAATTAGAGGGATTTTTGCTGACCGTACAGACTTCGCCAACTTGAATCGTTGGATATTGCGTGTCATTCATGAACGTAATGGTACGATCGTCGTACTTAGTCTGTTGGGGATCTTTGGGCGCACTCTTGCCTGGCCATTCTATGGCACCCAGTGCAACTGTATAGACATTAGATGTCACTGTCCTGTCATCCAATTTGATAGAAACTGGCTTATTGACTACAGCGCCAGGACATGTTGTATTTATGCTATCGATAACACCTTGCGCCAGTGCTAAGGTGCAACTATGCCATGTGCCATCACCTTGATAGTAAAGCTGATATGTGCCTTTCGTTTGAGACGAATACGGACCGACAAAAGCTTGTTGGGTGGGACCGTAAAGATAGTCTACTTGAGTTCCATTGCTGTAAATGTATACGGGGAAAGCAACAGGTTTAGTCGGCATTTGCCACATCAAGTAATTTTGCGTTGTACTTGCTAAAACTGGGCTGGCAAAAAGCAAACTAGTTATTATTGCGATGCACAATCCCAAGAACTTATGTCTCAGAAACTCTTTCATGCCGTTATCTCCTAAAAAAATGAAAGATCGAAAAGTATTGGCAAAATACGGCTAGACCTGGCTGTCAAGCAGTAAAAAACAACCTGTTATAGCTCTACGGGTTTAGGTTTGTGCGTATACCTCCCGCGAAGCGGGAGGTATACGCATTTTTCGTCCTAACGTCTATGCGTAGTGCTATACCGTCTATTCCTATAGAGTTAATAGAGTGAAGACTCCATTAACGATTTGATGTCGCCATAGTCAAGATAGCTGGACAGATAAGTCGTGTAGATGCACTGCGTCCGACCACTCAATACTGCTATCTTTGGAAAGATTTACGGATTCTGACCCTTAAGTAGATACCCTAGTCAAAATCAAGCCTGAATTAGCTAAAAAAGCTACCTGATGTTCGCTAATATGGGGTGAATGTAGCAAAGGTATAGGGTTGGTGTCAAGGACTGCCAGAGCAAGAATATGCAAACTATTGAACCGGGATCTCCCGTACTTAGAGTGATTTTTTTACTATATTAGGCAAAAAAACAATCTAGTACAGTATCACAATTAAAAGTTAGGGTAAATCCCTCAGGGATTTGCCCTAACTTTTAGAATTGACAGAGCACTAGCCCGAAAATTAGCAAAATTGATTGCGATCGCACTGCCGATCGAATCCACAGGCCCAAGATTGGGTTAAATGCGCGATCGCAAACCATCATCGCTGCGATCGCGATCGCTCGATCCAGATTGATACAGACTCGGTCGATTGCACAAATAATCTCAGAACCTGTTGATGGATAGCCCTCTAGAAGTAAGGATTTTTGAGCGCGCAGGTGGAACCTGCGCGCTCAAAAATCCTTACTTGTTTACCACTCCCTGTTTATGATGGAAACGGGGTATAACAGACAAGCAAACTTTGGGCTTTCAGAATCGTCCTTTTCAGTCTCGGACAATTCGACCGCTCAGCCCAACTTCCTCACCCTCTCAAAGTCAAGGTTGATTATGGTTCAGGCAACAGCGCGATTGCATTTCTCTCCAGATGAATATCTTGAGGCGGAAAAAAACAGTCCGATTAAGCATGAATACATCAAGGGTCAGGTGTATGCGATGGCAGGGGCAAGTGATGCTCATGTGACGATCGTGGCAAACTTAACCGCCCTATTGCGCCCTCATCTTCGAGGGGCACCCTGTCGCCTCTATCCCAGCGATATGAAGGTGAAGATCCCATCGCGTAATTGTTATTATTACCCGGATTTACTGGTAACCTGCGATGAGCGCGATCGCGGTTCTGACTATTTTAAACATTACCCAAAACTTATTATTGAAGTCCTCTCTAATAGTACAGAGGCGTTCGATTCTAATAGTACAGAGGCGTTCGATCGCGGCGATAAATTTGATGATTACAGCGAAATTGAAGCCTTAGAGGAATATGTTCTGGTCAGTCAAAAGCATTATCGTATTGATTGTTTTCGGCGTAATGCCAAGGGCATTTGGGTTTTGACTCGCTATCGTTTGGCAGATCGGTTGATTCTAGAGAGTATCGGCTTCAGTTGCAGGGTAGCAGAGGTTTATGAGGATGTCGTCATTCCAGTTCAGCCTGTGGTGGATAGGGATAAGTGATACCCATTTGGCCTGGAATGGAAGTGATGCAAAACCCTATCAGGCATACCAAATGGTCGCAAATTAAACAACTGGGGTGTTTTTAACGCCCAGAATGCGTACAATGTGAAGTATGAAAAAACGGGTCATGCTTTCACTGCCAAAACGGACAATTCAGATGCCAGTTGCCTATCGACTGGCACGGGATTTTAATGTGGCGGTGAATATTATCCGCGCTCAGGTGGCACCGAATCAGATTGGTAAACTGGTGGTGGAGTTATTGGGCGATATCGACCAGTTGGATGCGGCGATTGAGTGGATGGGGGCGCAGGGCATTGCGGTTTCCCTGGCCAATCGGGAGATTTTGATTGATGAAGAGAGCTGCGTGGATTGCGGTCTCTGTACGGGGGTTTGCCCGACTGAAGCGCTGAATCTGGATCCGACGACGTTCCGGCTGAATTTTACGCGATCGCGCTGCATCGTCTGCGAACAATGCATTCCTACCTGTCCCGTTCAGGCCATTTCCACCAATTTATAAACGACAACAATGGTAACGAACAGCGATGGCGATTTCTTCACCCCTCTACATCGAAGCGCCAACAGAATTCGACGGCACCACCTCCGCCCTCTTCCTCGCAGGGGGTATCAGTCACTGTCCCAACTGGCAAAAAATCATGGTGGAGCACCTGCAACCCTGTCCCTGGACACTGCTCAATCCCCGTCGCACCCAATTCTCCCTCGACGATGCCGCGATTGCCCGTCAGCAAATTGAATGGGAACATCGACATTTGCGACTGGCTACGGCGATTCTCTTCTGGTTTCCCCGCGAGACCCTCTGCCCGATTGCGCTCTACGAATTGGGAGCCTGGTCTATGACTGACAAACCGCTGTTTGTGGGCGTTCATCCCCACTATCCCCGGCGGCAAGATGTTGAAATCCAAACAACGTTGGTGCGCCCCGACATTGAGATTGTCGATTCCCTGGATGTCCTTGCCCAACAGGTCATTCAAGCGAGCGATCTTTAATCTAGCCTGAGTAGCGATCGACGTCGCGTACCTCCGGAAGATTGCCTAAGCAAGTAGTCTTTAATCTTTTTTTAAAGGGAAGTTTAACAGAATCCGCATAAAGGATAATGCCATTCTCGTTAATTTCGATTATGGTTAGACGGTTGAGTGATTGTTGTGGCTCGATGCCCCGGCACAATATATCTCAAGCTATTGTTGGAGTCCTCCTTTAACCGCAGGGCTTGAGCGCATATCAACCGCCATATTTGGAGACGATCGAAGATGTCTGAGCACCCCCTAGCGAACCAATCTTTAGAAAATAGCGCAGCCGTTTGCGATCCTCAACTGCCAGCAGATAACACCGCTATTCCTCCCCTAGTAGAACTGCTACAGGAAATCCAGGCAACCCCTATCGATCAGTGGCCCGACCTGCTGCAAATGATTCGCTTCTTCCGCGAAAACTGTGTCTCGCCTGCTCCTGCGTCCGTAGTTTCACCGCTTAATGCTGATTCGAGCCTTGACGAAGGTACCCAATCCCAACTGCTGACCTCGGAGGTGTTGCAGTGCTGGAAGACTGGAACAGACGAACATCCCTCCCTCGAAACCTGGGACTCTATTCATCGTGCGTTTGCCATAGACTTCCGCGTTGAAGATGGCAGGGGGGAATAAGGAAATATACGCAGAAGACAAAGAGCAGAGTCAGGCAGGATGGGCCAATCGGAGTGTGCTCATCACAACATCGGGATGAGCACGGGCATTTATCCTTTGCCCATCCTACTCAGCTATATCTTATTTAATTCTTATTCCTAAGGATGGTGTCGATCGATAAGGAGCGATGAATTGAAACCTGGGACAGCTAATTGGGTGCAATAGAGTTGGGTTATTGGAAAGGCTGTAATCCTGACTCGATAGACCTCGGAAGCACTAAAGTGCCAACTACAAATTTACACAATTTTAGGCGTGTCACACTACTACGAACTTCGCATCGTTCTAGCAGTGTCAGAGCGGGACGCTTTTTGTAAAGTTTTCTAAAGTTGCGTAAAATCCCGCGACTGAAATCGAGATCTTAATAGAGGCAATCGATGGATTTTGGATGTTAGATTGCCGATTTTGGCTTGTCGATATTTTGGCTTGTCGATCGATGGATCTTGAATTTTGGTTAGCCGATTTTAGCGTGTTCTGCTAAATACCAGGACTATGGGTTTAAAGACGGGCGAACGTTGCTGGGGGGAAGTGTGGAAAAATTGGTTGTTCTGAAGCTAGAGGGAGAGTTGGCACGGCAGGGCGTCCGCGCGACGCTGGAGATTGGCTTAGAGGGGGAACGTCCAGGAATAGAAGTGAGCGGCGAGTTGCCAGCTAGTGTTGAATTAGCAGAGTCGCTGCAGCAATGGCAGCAGAGCTATCGGGCCCTGGGGAGTTTAACCCGGATTAACCCCAAGGGCATTAAGTATGAGGGTTCGATTCAGGAACAGATTGGAGATTGTCGTCGCTATGCGGATGCGTTGCGCGATCGCACCAATACCTGGCTCCAGTCCCCTTCCTTTCGGAGTATCGACACCACCCTGCGAGAGGAACTCAGCCCCAACGAGACTATTCGCATCCTGATTCGCACCCAGAACTCAGAATTACGTCAGCTCCCCTGGCAGTTATGGAGCTTCTTTGACCGCTACAGTCGGGCCGAATTTGCCCTCAGCGCCACTGAAACCAGACGGTCCGAAAGCACAGCAACAGTCTTCCCCACTCGTTCCAAGCACACTCCCCTTAAGAAAGGCTCTAGCAAAAAACGGCAAGTCAGAAAACGGCAAGTCAGAATCCTGGCCATTTTAGGTCACGATGACGGCATTAATATTCAGCCCGACCGACAATTGCTTGAAGCGTTGCCAAATACCGAAGTGACGTTTCTGATTGAACCCCAACGCCAGGAGATTAACGACCAGCTTTGGGAGCATTCCTGGGATATTCTCTTCTTTGCGGGGCATAGCGAAACGGCAGGCGATCGCGGCTGGATTGAGATTAACCCTGAAGATCGTCTGACGATGGAAGAGCTGAAATATTGTCTGAAACGGGCAATTGACCGGGGCTTGCAGCTGGCCATTTTTAACTCCTGCGATGGCCTGGGCTTGGCGCGGCAGTTGGAGCAGTTGCAGCTGCCGCAAGCGATTGTGATGCGGGAACTGGTGCCCGATCAGATTGCCCAGGCATTCCTCAAGTATTTTCTCACCGCCTTCGCCCAGGGGAATTCGCTGCATCTGGCGGAACGGCAGGCGCGGGAACGGTTGCACGTCCTGGAGCCTCAATTTCCCTGCGCCAGTTGGCTGCCAGTCATTTGCCAGAATCCTGCCACAGTCCCCCTCACCTGGGAAGATTTATTGGTGTCAGAGGTGGGAGGAGAGGGTGCGATCGCGCCCCTGCCCTCATCCTCGCGGAATCAGCACTTGCAGAGTCTCCTAATCTTGAATCTGGTTGCGACAATTTGCATCATGGGATTGCGATTCCTGGGCATTCTGCAAACCTGGGAGCTACGAGTATTCGATCAACTGATGCGGCTGCGTCCTCCAGAAGCTCCAGACAAACGACTTTTGATTATTGAAGTCGATGAAGCAGATATCCGTCAATACGGCCATCCCCTCTCTGATGAAATCCTGCTCCAACTCTTAGAAAAATTACAATCCTACAACCCTGCAGCCATTGGCCTGGATATTGTGCGAGACCAACCAGTGCCCAAAACCGATCTCAAAAACTATCAAGCCTTACTCAGCTATCTCAAACAGCATCAAAATATCATTCCTATCTGTGCATTTGGCAAAGACGTAACGCGCAGTATCGCCCAACCCGACCAGATTAAAGATCGACAGCTTGGTTTTGTTGACTTATTTAGCGACAGCGATTTAGATCCGCACGATGATACAGTTCGGCGCTATCTTCTATCTCGCACTCCAACGTCTTTTACTGCTCGCTGTAACAGCTCTCATTCTCTGGGTGTGCAACTGGCCTATCAATACTTTGACAAAAAGAATGTTCCAGTCAAAACCTCCGATAAAAAATGGCAATTTGGCTCGCTGCTTGTCAAGCGTTTAGAAAACCGCAGCGGTGGCTACCAAACTTTAGATAACAGAGGCAATCAACTGCTCATTTCCTACCGAAATCCCCCTGATATTGCCTACAAAATAACCGTTCGCGACCTCCTGACCAATAGCACCAACCTCGATCCAGCGCTGATCGAAGGTCGAGTTGTCTTGATCGGCGTCACTGCTGCCAGCGTTCCTGATGATCACGATACGCCTTACGGTGAAATGCGCGGCCTCTTTGTACATGCCCACGTCGTCAGCCAGCTCTTGAGTGCAGTTGAAGATCAGCGTCCGCTGTGGTGGTGGTGGCCCCAATGGGGCGATGCGCTCTGGATAATCGGCTGGTCATGCGTTGGCGGAATCGTCATCTGGTGGTTCAGGACACCCCTTTATCGAGGGCTGGCCGTAGGTGTCTCGCTGATTGCTTTGTATGGAACCTGTTGGTTGTTCATTCTCCAGGGGGGATGGATACCGTTGGTACCCTCTGTATTTGCATTCGGTTTGACTGGAGTGGGAACGATTGCCTATATCAGGCTCGAAGAATTGCGCCACACCGCGCGCAATGAATAGATTCGGTGTAGAACCTTATATCTCAGGTGCGAACCATGCTCGATAGACTTCAATCCGTTACGCTTATTTTGTCTACCCTGCTTGTGTTTTCCAGTTGGCTAACCCCGGCTGTTGGCAAAGCAGACCTGATATCGCAGGCACAGGGTACCATCCCACCAGCACCGCCCACAGGGACGCCGAGTGGCAATCCAAGACCAGGAACAACTCGTCCTGAAGCGAGTTGCAAAGAGACGAGCAAGTCTTTAGTGGCTTTGTTCCTCAAAACTGGGGACAACCTTATCCACGCTGAATATCCCTCACTCTGGTTTTATATTCCCTACGAACCTGATGATATTCGTCTGATTGAATTTTTGCTGCTAGATGGCAAAGAACGGAGAACGATTTACCGCACTCAGGTTGATTTGGCGGAGACAGCAGGTGTTATTAAGATCGCGATTCCTGACGACCCGCAATACGCACTTAAGGTAAACGAAACCTATCGCTGGTACTTGAAGCTGGACTGCGAACCGGATGAAACTATTGAACCGGATCTGGTGGTGGATGGTTGGCTGCGTCGTCTGCCGCTGGAGTCTCTGCCACCAGATCCATTAGAGGCAATGACGTTCCAGAATTATCTTTTCTATCGGGACAACGATCTCTGGTACGATGCTATCAACACCCTGGCCGAACTGCACTTTGCGAATCCAGAGAATCGTCAGTTCAGCAGCGCCTGGGCTGAGCTGCTGGAGTCTTTTGGAGCAGGGGAGGTTGCCTCAGAACAAAGGGTCGGTGCAGAGTTGCGGAGCAACGAGCAAGACGATTAGGCATTGTCAAAAAATAACTTCATGCTTTTTATGGCTGCGATAACGATCTTACAAGGTTGTTGGCAAAGCGTAGCGCACAGCACTCATCTGGCTGAGGCGGTGCGTTACGCCTATCGGCTAATGCACCCTACTGGCCTGCTTGCTCTGCACGATCTTTAGGTCTGTCGGTTCGCGCATTTTTCCGACTCCCATGGCATAGGGTGCCCTACCAATCTGCAATCTTCCTCTATTGATGTTAGAGCCTCACAACATCCCCAATAGCAGCAGGGCACCCACAAGGGGTGCCCCTACAGAACACTCTGTAGATTGCGCGATCGCAACGATTCTGTAGGGGTCGGTCTTGTGCCGACCCTGGGTCTATCGATTCTGTGCGAAGGAATCGTGATGCAAAATCACTGTTTGGAGCCTGTCGCTATGGGAGATTGTTCTTTGTTTGCGAATGGCGATCCTCAACTGCGCGGTTCCACTCTGGGTGACCTGTTACAGTTTGCTGGGACATGGGAGGGAGATGACATCAGAGAATGTCTTCAACTTGTCCGTCAAGATCGCAGTCGGAGTTGATTTACGATCGACCGTCAGGCTAAACTGAGTTGCACGTTTGCTCTGAGTAATCGTTTTTTTACGATCCTTTGGGCGGTTCGCGATCGCAGTAGGCATTAATGTCGTCTGCAATTTTGTCCATCGTTGTCGTTGTTGTCTTAGAATCTTGCTCAACTGCAGCAACATCGGCTTCCGCTTTTTTGACATCGGCTTGCCATTGCTGGGCCTGGGTTGGCGTAATCTGGTCTGGGGGGGTGTCTGCGATCGCAGAGAGCACAGTTCCCATGTCGCGTAGGGACTGAGCGAGTTGACCGAACAGTCCACTGAGTGTCTGCATCTCGGTGGAATATTGCTGCTGAAATTCGGCCAGGGAGTCATCGCTGAGATTGAGCGCTCCCAGCGTTTTGGATGTCCCAACCAAGCTACCATTGAAACGATCCAGGGCACTGGCGAATTCATTCATAATCGGGGCGAGGGTGTCGGGGGTTTTAGCCCGAATGGCTGCTGCTTCGAAGCTCTTGCTCTCTGCTTCAAATCCCTCCATGACTTCGATCCCTTGATTGATAGCCCCAATCAGGTTGTCGCATTGGTTCGCATTGCTGGGGCTGGCAGCGAGAAAGAGCGCGATCGCAGATCCGACAGTCGCAATGGCAGCACGCAGGTAACGGAAGGCCATACAGATTCTCCTTAAAAAATTGCAATATTACGGGGAAGGGCAGTCAAAGACAATTTGGAAAGGGAGTAATACCTTTTGGATCTTAGATTGCCGATTTTGGATTAAAGAAAACCCAACTGGGCAGACGTTCCAACAATTTCATCTATTGCATCTCTAAAGCAAATTGGTATCAGGCAGACATAAATTATCTGGTATCTCCTACAAATGTGTAATGGTTGCTTCTGGAAAACTATAAATAAAGTTTACTCCAGCATCCTTTATTAGGAGCGGTTAGCGGTTAGCAATTAGCGGTTAGCGGTTAGCGGTTAGCAATTAGCAGTGAGTATCGCTAGCAACGGGGCAAACACCAATCGCCAAAAGCTAACCGCTAAAAGCCAATCGCCAAAAGCTAACCGCCAAAAGCTAATCGCCAAAAGCCAATCACCAAAAGCTAACCGCCAAAAGCCAATCACCAAAAGCTAACCGCTAAAAGCCAATCGCCAAAAGCTAACCGCCAAAGGCTAACCGCTAAAAGCCAATCGCCAAAAGCCAATCGCCAAAAGCTAACCGCCAAAAGCCAATCGCCAAAAGCTAACCGCCAAAAGCTAACCGCCAAAAGCTAACCGCCAAAGGCTAACCGCTAAAAAAGGGCGGAACTTGAGGCAGAATGAGTTGCATGATGACCATATCGTGCCAGCGACCTTGATAATACCCAATCTCTTTTTGGGTGCCGACAATCTCGAAGCCAAATCGTTGATGGAACTGGATGCTTTTGGGGTTCGCGGCGAGAATTTTGGCCACAACGTGATGATAGCCAAAGTTAACCACTTGTTTCAGTAAGGCAGCCTGGAGACTGCTGCCATAGCCTTTGCCTGTTTCTGTCAGGGAGAAATAGATAGAGGTTTCGCAAGCAACCCGGTAGCCGATGCGATCGCTGTAGCGCTTGATAATTCCCCAGCCCAATACGCAATTGTCCTGCTCTGCAATCAGAATCGTTTCGCGATCGTCAAACTTTTCGGTCAGCTGCTGCATCTCATCAGCGCTATAGAAACGACGATCCATCGTTCTTCCTCCCTCGGCAATGGACTCGTTGTAGATAGCGGCAATAGCCTGGAGATCGTCTTGGGTAAATCTTCGGATATGCATGATTCAGGTCTCAGGTCTCAGCCGTCTGTTTGGAGGATTTCAGGGATCTAGTGGGGTTGAAGTTATACTATTTTGGATCTTAGATTGGCGATTTTGGATTGAAGAAAGTCTTGTCAGGCAGTCGCTCGGCCAATTTCATCCATTGCATTTTCAAGTCAAATGGGTATTAGGCAGGTTTTAGGTATCAATACTAATGGCTCATCGCTAAGATTTCGCTATATTGCGGCTGAGATCGTTCTCAGAATTTATCCAGGATACTTCTCAGCCATTATTCATGGGAATTGTTGGAAGTGAGATTACCATGAACAATCGTAATCGCTAAATCGGTTTAGGACAGAAAACGAGAAATCGCAAGCAAACAACCATTGTTCCTTCCCCTGAACTATTTAGACTGCTGTTCTATTTCGCAGTCGATGGGTTGAGTAAGATTGCGATGCCACTACGGGCCGATTGAGTTTTTAAGAATCCAATACGCAAAGAGAATGCAATGATGAACTTCATCCCTTCGACTGGATGCGCTGCGCCAGCTCCTGGGCCAACTCCTGCACCAGCTACTACATCAGACGACTCTGTATCAGAGCGATTGAGACTGCCGCTGAGTCTCGTGAAGCTGATAGAGTTGCTGCAGAACCAACCCGTTCTTTCTCCAGAGATCGCTCGCGAGTGCGTCCTGGCTGCGGGCGTCCAGTCAGAGGAACTGTTGCCCTGGGCGGACTTTGACCATGCGATCGCAGACAGCTACGGTCGCAAACTGGTTTACCAGCAGGCGCAATTTGAAATGATGGTCATGTCCTGGGTGCCGGGAGACTTTAGCGCCATTCACGATCACGGCGCGATGCAGTGGGGCGCTGTGCAATGCTTTGGTGCTGCTGAGCATTATGCCTACGAGCTAGAGGGAGACAGGTTGCGGACAAAGGCATCGTGCCCCTATACGCCTGGTAGCGTCAAAGCGGTAGAATACGACTTAATCCACCAGATGGGGAATGCAGGGATGTCGCCTTTTTTGAGTTTGCATGTTTACGGTTGCAATGTCCCCTGCCAGTCCATCACAGGCAATGCTCGCCTTTTTGATTTATTGGAGGCCAGCATTCAGTATACTGATGGCGGGGTTTTCTTTTGTTTGCCAGAGGCCCAAATTAACCAGCGGCAGCCAGGCTTGCACGGCGACTCTGAAACCTGCTGGCGCCATCATCAACAGATGCGCGATCGCATTCATCGCATCGCCACCGCCGGGCCGCTCTCACCGCAACTGCAAACAAAGCTCGCCCAACTCAACGAACAATTAGCTTTTGGCTTTTAGCTTTTAGCTTTTAGCTTTTGGCTTTTAGCTTTTAGCTTTTGGCAATTCCTCTGACCGCTAACCGCCAACCGCCAACCGCCAACCGCTAACCGCTAACCGCCAACCGCTAACCGCTAACCGCTAATGGCTAAATTCAAATTCGATCCCCGTTTTCTCCTGGTTGTGTCTCGAGCACTGGCCGCGCTCGGCCCGTCGCTGATTGCGTTCCTTGTGCTCCAGGCAGAGGCCCTCAGCCAGGGAGCAGAGACGCCGATTTCGTTCTGTAATGTCTTATTTGTGGGTAATTTGTGCGCCGCTCTGACGGTGGGGGCCTGGTTTGGATTCGGTGCGATCGCAAACGATCTGCGACAGCTGAACCGCAAACTGCTCCTCGGCCTCATTATCAACGGTGCCCTCTCCGCCCTTTTGTCCGGCCTGATTTTCAGCGCCCTCCGATTCACTACCGTCACCAACGCCGTCCTCCTGGCGCGCTTCGGGCCCGTTCTCTACGCCCTTGTCGGTGCCCTCCTCCTCGGCCAGCACATCTTGCGCAAAGAATGGTTTGGCTTCTCCCTCATTGTCGTCGGCATCGTCAGTATTGTCCTGGCCAGCAATATGTTCCAGCTCAACAACGGCGATCTGCTCATCCTCGCCTCCTCCCTCGTCTACGCCACCACCTCCTTAATCGGCAAATTAATGCTGTCAAAAGCCTGCCCCTTGCGCACTGTCGTCTTTATGCGCACTGGCGTTTCTGCCCTGACCTTCTTCGCCATCGCCAACATTCTCTTCGGCCCCCAACACTTCGCCGATGCCTTTGCCGGACAGCTCTGGATCGTCATGTCTGTCTACGCCCTGTTTGTCATCGTGCTGGCCCAATTTTTCTGGTATGCCGCCCTGGAAAAACTGGACACCAAAACTGTGGGCAAATGGACAGTCCTTTCCCCCGTCTTTGGCGTCATCTATGCCCTGATACTCAACGGCGAACGCCCCTCTATGGTGCAAATCAGTGCCTTCGTCGTCATCATGACCGGCATCTTGATTTCCAGCAGCGGCAAACGGCAGCCCAAGGGCATGCCCGATAGCGCTGAGACCAGCGTTTCGGCTTCGTGAGGAAGGAGAAGATTACCCAATGGATAAATTAGTGGAGTACCCGGCGTTAATTCGGCGCATTCTAACGGAATATGTAAAACTGTGTAATCGTCGTCCTCATTCAGAGATTGAAACGTTTTTGATTGTCGATGAGGCAAAAGCTCACTATATCTGGATGAATCTGGGTTGGCAGAATGGCGATCTCGTCACAGGGATGACCGTCTATGTTCGGATTCGTGAAGGTAAATTCTGGATCGAAGAGGATTGGACAGAAGAAGGAATTGCGACCGATCTGATTCGTGCAGGGGTGCCTAAAGAGGACATTGTGCTGGCGTTCCATCAGCCTGAGATGAGGCCATATACCGATTTTGCAGTTGCATCTTAGAAGTGAATACGCTCCAGTGAGACACGTTTCCCCAGTGCCCAGACCATGCCGAGGAAAACCCACGCCACAATTGATTTAATCCATGATTTTCAGCAGCATGTATAGCAATAGCCAAGCTCGTTAGGACAGACAAACTTGATATGACTACTGCTATATAAACAACTTTTCAGGTTTACAGCGATCTTTGAAGGATTCGTATAGATCATTGATATGAGATTCTAGCAAGGCGTTTCGCTGAGAGATTGACATCAGAGGCGGCTTGTCCAGGAAAAAATTAAAGACTCGATCTCCGGTTGGGACGCCTAGCGGTCTGAGATGACCGCCGGAAAGGGACTTCTGATACTCTTCTGGCGGTTTTCCAAGTTCTTCGAGAAACCATCGACAGGTTGCTGCAGCAATATTGTCAGATTGGAAGCAAACCAGACCCAACAAATTGAAGAAATCACCTTTTTGAATCAGGGCACGAGTGACTGCAGGCGTGGGTCTTACACCAAGTCCCAATTTATCAACCAGGTCTGCAAGGGCTTTGGGGCGAATGGCGCTGGACGTACCGCTATTGACCGGTGCAAGCAAAATCGAAGGCTGATTCCTGATGAACAGGTTTTCAAAAACAGGCATCGGCATGGAATCGACCTGCTGAACGCGATCGCTCTCTTTTATGTACTGGCGTATGTACTGGCATATAAGCGCTTGGGACATCCGAGCTTCCTGGCTGATGTCTTCGATCAGAGCATTGATATCAGCAATGACTCGTCGTATTGCGTTTTCGCTGTAAGACTCATCAGGAATATGGATCAGCAGATCTCTAATAAATTGGCTGCGCTCATCCTTATTTTCAGGGAGAGCGTTGAACCCCTCTAACAAGGCGATATATTTACAACCAATACTATGCCCCATCCAAGAGTAGGTAGAGTCTTCTAAGTAAACTGAATAGTGATAATTTTCCAGCGTCGCCATTCTGACGAGTTCGGGGAGAATCCGATATTGCTCCTGGATCAGGAAACCCGCTTCTCGATAATGGTTGAATGTGAAGTCAAAGGGAAACAGGACTAAGGTATACGACCGATCGAAAAAATACTGCAAGAGATGGCGGTAAAATAGCATCGGGCCAAAAGTGCCGAAGAATGCACCACCAATAAACTGAATGACGCCAACTGGCTTGGGATGAAGAGCCACCCAGCTATGGGATACGGGCTTGAATCGAAGGTTTAGTGTCAGGGTCTGACCTGGGATATTATTGTTGTTAAAGTTCTCACATCAAAACAGAAATGTCAAATCAAAATAGTAGTTTTTAGCACATAAATGTACAGGCAATGATTCGTAGACACAAAAATCTTAATGAACGGCTTGGGTTGGCTCTGCCAATCCTTCAGGCAGGTACAATAGAAATGCCCTCATTGAAAATGCTAGTGGAACGCTGACATGACGATCGCTGTACACGTTCAAGTCCAACTTTCCCCAGAGGACTTGTTGGCTGCTGTCAGCCAATTAAGCCCGACTGAGCTGGATGAATTTACCCGTCGCGTTCTGGCCCTTCGCTCTCAGCGTCGTTCCCCTGCTTTGTCGCAAGAGGATCTGAATTGCTGTCAAAAATCAATCAAGGGCTTCCAGAAGCAACCTGGCAGCGCTATTATCAATTAATCGCTAAGCGGCAGGATGAAACCAATGCAGAAGAACATCGCGAATTACTGCATCTCACAGAGCAGGTGGAGAGGCTGGATGCCCAGCGTTTGGAATATCTGGTTGAGTTAGCTCGTCTGCGTCAAACAACGCTCCCGGCATTAATGGAAAGTTTGGATCTGCAGTCGCCAAACTATGTCTGAGGGAAAAGTTACCGCTGCATTGAAACAGGCTGTTATCGATCGCGCTCGTGGATGTTGCGAATATTGTCTTAGCCAGAGCCAGGTTTCGGTGCAGCCATTTTCAATTGAGCATACGATCCCCCGGAGCAAGGGAGGCAAAACGAGTCTGGAAAATTTAGCCCTTGCTTGTCAGGGGTGTAATGGTCATAAATACAATAAAACAGAAGGTCGCGATCCGCTCACAGGTAGAATTGTGCCTTTATACAACCCACGTCAATATCTCTGGAAACATCATTTTACCTGGAGCAATGACTATACAGAGATGTTTGGGTTAACTGCCATTGGACGAGCTACGATTTCGATGCTACGCCTGAATCGACAAGGTGTCGTTGAATGTCATTTGCTGACCTAAGACAAATTTGCTCAATTTTACGCAGTTGGGTTGTTTGACACGACTTGGAAGGCGATCGCCCCGAAGGAGGCGCTAACCCTCATTTCTTCGTGCCAGAGCGGAAAAATGGATTATTTTGAAAGCCTTGCTGAGCAAGGCTTTCAAAATAACTTTCCAGGTCGTACCTCCACCCATCTTTCTCCTTCGCTTTTAAGTTTTCGATTGCTTCATTTTCAGTCTTTACATTTCTATCGCTTCAGTATTTGTTTAGGACACGATTATTCTTAAAATTTTGTTGCATATTGGATTCTTTTGAGGCGATCGGCTATAGTAGGCCAATGTCTGTTTTTGTGTATTGCTTAGTTGTCTAATTTTAAGCGTACCGGACGCTCAGCCATCACTTACCTGCTTTGTGTTTTAGCGCTGTATTCGCGCTGGTGGCTGTTTCCGTTAGTATAGATATCCTGCTTATCTGTAGAAAAATGACTAAAATTCGGAAGCGACTCTCAAGCCAGATTCTTTTCTGGCTACTATTTTTAGTATTTTCATCTATTCCATTATCTCCAGCTTTTGCTCAAACTTTAAGTTGTAAAGAAATGGAAGAAATTTTTGGATTTACACTAGAGGACTATCCTGTAGACCATCAAAGTGGTGCCATTGTAGATATAGAGGTAGCTTATCGCTTGGTATCAAACCTTAGGATAGATCCAAGTAGCTATCCAGATATTAGACCCATTTCAAAAGATATTCAAGAATTTATAATTAACTACCCTAATGAAACGGATTTCTGGGAAATCCTTAATAGAAAACTAGCACAATTTATTCTAGATAAAAACCCACACTTCTCTGCTTTAAAAATCAAAATAGATGTTAAATCTATTCCTCCCAAGAAGCCTATTTATTATGGCCATATTATTGAGGAAGAAAACTATGGCCGCTTTAGTATAGTGACAATAAAGCGACCCAATTCTTGCCCTCTTCACTAATGAATCTCCAGCTCGATTTTCGATCTTGTAGGATGCGTTAGGCCAAAGCCGTAACGCACCATTTCCTTTTATAAGATCCTACTTGCTCTCAAACCTTGGCACGTCTAACTGGGAGCAGTCGACTCGTAGGCTGGGGTGAGGTACGTAGGTGTAAGTCTTCTTGTAGAGAAACCCAAAAATAACGAGCCTTTGGGTATCTAACCTGGCATTGGAGCAGATGTGAAGGTAAGGGGCGATCTTTGTTATAAAACGATTCTCACACCGCTTAGAGATCTGCGGATAAATAAAGTACCAGGAGATGGGCGGCGGGCCTTGCCCGCCGCCCATCTCCTGGTATTTCATTTTCCTGCAAGTCCTTAACTTTACTGTTAGGTGGTGGATGAACTGAGTTTGGGAAGTAGGAAGCCCGTCTTCTTCGAGAAGGCAACTGCTGTGGATGCGATACGTCCGTTCAGGAAAGTCAGGCAGTGGTGTAGGTTGGGTAGAGCAGAGCAAAACCCAACACCAGGGGACTTTGCGTTGGGTTTCCGCTAGTGCTGCAACCCAGTCATGGAAAAAGTCAAGTATAGGCGAAACAATTTTATGAGATTCCTATAGAGATCTCATAATCAACCACCAACCATAAGCTCAACAACAGATAATCAGTGTACTCAATTCCCAACACTTCATCTTCATCCACTTGTTTGTGGGGTACCCGTGCAACAACCAGTCATGCGTAGTCACTGTCGTAACAATGCCACCCGTTCCTTATT
>JGI12316J15310_10000012_pt5 | contig 85793 bp, 71 predicted proteins | sample MarCyaLeptolynsp_FD_15310 | JGI IMG/M metagenome (IMG submission 15310) | reverse complement strand
GGGCCGCGTCGCGGTCGTGATCGCAGGCGCCCAGCCGCGCTCACTCAGCGGCGCCCCCAGGCTCGAGATGACGGCCGCCCCGGTGCTGGACGCGGCTACGGGCCGACGCGGCTACCACGTGCGGGCTCCCCTGTCCGGCGGTCAGCAAACCATGGTGTGGTTCGATGTCAGCACCCATCTCTTCGCGTGTCGCCTGCCTTCACATCGACCGGTTCCCGATCGCCGTGCTGCAGCGCGGCGGCCCCGTCGGGACGGGTTCTCCGCTCGCCTTGGCCCGGGGGAGCGGGAGTCACCGTAAACTCATCGCCATCGACGCCGCGGCCAAAGATGCCGGGGTCCGAGAGGGGATGCACCCAGGCAAGGCCACCATGCGTTGCCCCTCGCTGGCGATCGTGGAGTGGGACGACGCCAACCTCGAGCGCCACAACCGGGAGATCGAAGCCCTTCTGGAGCCGCTGTCACCCCGGGTGGCGGTGGCGGGTCCAGGCCGTTTCTGGCTCGAGCCCTTTCCGGCTGACGACGAGCCGGGGTTTGCCCAGGGATGCCGAAACGCGCTGCAGGTCGATGGCTTCCATCCCGACGCCATTCACATCGGTATCGCCGACGGCCCGGTCGCGGCCTCGGCCGCCGCCTCCCATGCTCCCGGAAGCGTCCCTGCTGGAGACGATGCGCGTTTCCTGGCGGGACTCCCCCTGAGTGCCGTTCCTCTCGACGCCGATCTGAGGTCGACGTTGTCGGCGCTGGGTATCCAGGACATCGGCGACCTGCAGGCGCTGCCGTTGCAGGGACTCGTTGCCAGGTTTGGGCGACGGGGCCAGCGCGCGTGGCAGCTGGCGTGGGGCATCGACCCGTTGTCCGGGCCCAGGCGGCAACGACGCGCACGGGCGGACGCGTCGGTGTCGGTGCCCCTCCTCGAGCCCGTGAGGGGGAAGTCGCCTCTGTTGTTCGTGTTGCGAGGAGCGCTGGACCAACTGTGCACCATGCTCGGCCGACGTGGGCGGGCCATTGGCAGGCTCGGCCTCCGCCTTACCACCGAAGACGGGCACGACCTCGAGACGGAATTGCCACTGAGCCGCGCCAGCCTCGACCAGCGGCTCATCTTCGAGGTGCTGCGGCTGCAACTCGAGACCTGGCAGGAGCAGGAAGGCAGCGCCATGACGGAAGCCGCTGCGGTGGATGGCGTGGTGCTGTCAGCTGTCGAGCAGGAACCCGCCGCGGCACGGCAGCGAGGCTTGTTCCGCGGCGACCATCGGGAGGTGGCCGCTCTCGAGTCGCTTCACGCCAGGCTGGTGGGACGTTGGGGGGAATCGGCGATGGAGCCGCCCGTCGCTGGGCGCTTCGAAAGCCCTGGCACACCGGAGCGGCCCCATACCTTGCCTCCAGCGGGGCTGAGGGTCCTTCCGGAGCCCGCGGTGGTCGTGGTTTTTGGCGACACCGTCCGATGGGGTCGCCGCAACCTCCGGGTCACGCAATGGCTGGAGGCCGAGCGGGTCGTGGGAGCGTGGTGGTCAGAGGACGCGGCGGATGTGACCCTCCGCTGGGTCGTCACCGAGTCCGGGGACGTGCTGTGGCTGTCGGAGGACCACCAAACGGTGCAGTGGTACGTCCACGGCTGGCTGGACTAGAACGCCTTCCCCGAGTCCAGCAGCAGCGTCACCGGCCCATCGTTGACCAGCGACACCATCATATGGGCGCGAAAGGTCCCCGTCTCCACGTGCTCGACGTGCTGCTTGGCCCGCTCCACGAACACCGCCACCAGCCGCTCCGCCTCCTTCGGTTCCAGCGCCTTCACGAACGAGGGGCGCCGTCCCTTCCGGCAGTCCCCGTAGAGGGTGAACTGACTGACCACCAGCAGGCTGCCGCCGACGTCCTGCAGCGACAGGTTCATCTTGCCTGCGTCGTCCTCGAACACCCGAAGCCCGCAGATCTTGTCCGCCATGTAGACCGCGTCCTTGTCGCCGTCGCCCTCACCGGCCCCAAGAAGCACCATGAAGCCGGGCGTTCCGGTCGCCGTCGCGCCGACCCTCTCGCCCCCCACCTCTACCGACGCCTCACTGACCCTCTGCACCACCGCACGCATATCTTCTCCCGTCAGGTTGCATTTCACCTGCGATCTGTGCGAGCCGTAGCACATGCCGAATCGACCCCTGTCGGCCCTCATCGAAGCGCTGAGCCGCGACTCGCGGGTTCGCCATAACACGACCGAGGCCGTCTCGTACCTGCTGGATCTCCTCTATTACGGCGAGTTCCGTATCTTCGAGCAGGTCTCTTCGTCCATCGACAATCTGGACACCATCAACCTCGTCGGCGTGAAGTCGGGCCCCCACTCCCAGGGCGCCCCTCTGTGGCTGGTCAGCTGCGTCGGCACGGGCAGCGACCCCGTGCCCTCGAACTGGGCATCGACCGGCGGCGACATGTTCAAACCCAGGGTCGACCGCGCCACCGGCATGCTGCATGGCCTCGGCGCCAACAGCGGCAAGGTCGACTTCATGCTCAAGGTGCTGGCGGCCTCACGGTTGAACGCCATGGATCTCAAGCGCCCCATCGCCGTCATCGGCCTCTTCAACGAAGAGACGCGCTCCACCGGCCTCCGCGCCCTTATCGAAGGCCGCCCTGCCCCGGCCGCGGCGCTGGTCGGCGCGCCCACCAACCTGGAGCTGTGGACCCGGCATCCGGGCTGCATCGCGCTTCGTCTGGAGGTGTCCCGCCGCGTCCGCCATCGCCGGATGCCGCCGACCCGCGGCATCTTCAACCTGAGCATCGAGCACGGCGCGTCGAGCCACGCCCAATGGGCGCCTCGTGGCACGGACTCGGTGACCCGTGGTCTGGACCTGCTGGCCACCCTGCGCGCCCACGGCGACCTGCGTGTGCTGATGTTCGACGCTGGCGAGGGCGGCAACCGCGCGGGCGCCGGCTGCTCCATGACCGTCGCGACATCCTACGACGAGCTTCCCCCTCTGCCTCGTCACGTGTCGGTCAACGCCCTGGGCGACGGGGTCAGCCTCCCCTTCCCCGTGGACGCCCTCATGAAGGGTTGGCTCAAGGCCCACGACGCGGCCTCGTCGGCGGTGCATGAGCTCATGGCAGCCAACCCCTCCCCCATGTCCAAGACCCTTCGCCGCGAACACGTCGGCTGGCTGGCCAGCGGACGGGACATGATGGCCGGCGTGGTGACCTTCTGGACGGGCCCCGGGCAGACCGGTCGCACGCAGGAACTCGTCGAAGCCTTCGCTCGCTCCGCTCAGCAGGCGCTGACCGGCCAGGAGGAGCTGGAGCTGTCCATCCAGGTCCTCCAGGACCGCCCCGCGTTCGAGGCACCTCCCGAGCGCCGTGGCCCGCTCTACGAAGCCTTCGACCTCACCAGCCGCGACAACGGGATAACGCCGGTCAAGACGTCGGGCCGCCTCACCACCGACGCTGGGCTGCTGGCCGCCGCAGGCGCCGAGACCATCGTCTTTGGCCCGGGCAATGGTGGGGCGCTGTATCGCGACGACGAAGGCGTGCCCATGCGCCAGATCGAGGCGGCGCTGGCGCTGTACGAAGGGGTTCTGGCGCGCTGGTGCCTGTAGTCTCGGCAGCCACCGGGGCGCCCGCCGAGAGCTCAGGGTGGACGCTGCTCAGCCCGTTTTGTCGAGGGCCTGCTGGTCGGCGAAGATTTCCTCGAGTTCCTTCTCGACGGTCTCTTCGTCGGTCTCACGGGCAATCGACAGCTCCTTGACCAGGAGGCTCCGAGCCGTGTCGAGCATCTTGCGCTCGCCGAACGACAGGTTCTTGTCGTACTTGAGCAGGTACAGGTCGCGCAGCACCTCGGCCACGTCATAGACCGAGCCGGTCTTGATCTTCTCGAGGTAACGGCGGTACCGGCGGTTCCAGGTCTGCTGGTCGAACTTGGCGGGACGCTCACGCAAGATGGCGTAGACCTCTTCGATCTCCTCGCCAGCAATGACCGACCGCAGCCCCACGGAACTCACCTTGTTGATGGGGATCCGGATCTTCTTGTTCGTGTCCAGAACGCGCAGAACGTAGAAGTTCTGCTGCATTCCCGAGATCTCCATGCTCTCGATGCCCATGATCTCGGTGACGCCTTGCGCGGGGTAAACGGCCTTGTCACCGATCTTGAACGTGGGATGCATGTGTTCTCCTGCGAGCCCGAGTCGGGGCTCCAGCACTCGGGGTGGGATGTGACGTCGAATCGAACCGGGACTGTTCGCACCACCCCATAAAAAGGAAATACATTCGAACAGGCGAGGGCCGGATTGTCAACGCGGCCCTGCCAAAGCGCCACAGTCTCGAACGCTTACAGGGGTGCCGGGAAATCGGGCCCGGCCCCTCTTCAACCCATCAGCTGTTCGGAGCCTTCCGGGTCGTCAGCTGCCGATGCATGTCGAGCAGCCGCTTGACGGTGTAGCCCTCCATCTTGTCGCGCCAGCCATCGTTGGCCTTCTTGCTCTTGGTGTGGGCGAACTGCAGCGCCTCCATCGCGTCGATGAGGCCGCTCTTGCCGCCGAACTTGCTGTCCACCAGCTTGGCGACCTCGTGGATACGGAGGAGCTTCTTGTTGGTGGTGCCCATCAGCCGGCTGCGGGTGTCATCGTCACCACCGGTCAGCTTCACGATGTCTTTGACGAGGTCGGTGCGCGAGCCGAAACGCTCGTTGACGAGCTGCTTGGGGGTCTTGGTGGCCATGTTCGTTCTCCTTTGGTGGTTCCCTAATCGGAGATGAGGGGATGATTGTGGTCGTCTTCGAGCGAGTCTCGAAAACGGAGCGGCGTTTTACTTCGTTGCGGCCGCTTTTTCACCCATTTTTTTCGCGCCACTGGAACGGGGCGTTACCTGGCGTCGGATGACGTCGAGCCGTCGCTTGGCTTCGGCTTTCATCTTTCCGTTGGCGAACTTCTCCAGGTACAGCGCATAGGACCGCGCCGCATCCGCCCGGTCACCGGCCTGGGCGTAGGCGTCGGCCATCCGCCACACCAGTTCGTCGGTGGCGGCGACATCGGGGTAGGCCTTGAGTGCTGATTCGATGCGCCACGCAACCGCCCGAGGCTTGCCCCGCGTCTCGTAGAAGTCGGCGACGTAGAGCACGTGGTCCAGCAGCATCTTCTGGGCTTCCTTCAGCTTGACCCGCGCCTCCTGGGTGTAACGGCTGATGGGGAAGGCTCGGATAAAGCCTGCCAGCTCACGCACCGCTTCCTTGGTCATGGTCTGGTCGATCTCGTGATCGGCCACACTGGCAAACCACTCCGACGGCATCCGCCTGAAATAGCAGACCGCCATGCGATAGCGCGCGTACGGCAGGTTGGGGTCGGATTTGTATTGGGCCGTGAACGACCGATACAGCTCCACCGCCTCCGCGTACCGCTCCTGCAAAAACAGGGAGTCGCCTATACGCAGCCGTGCCAGCGCCGCATAGCGGAAGTAGCGCGGGCTCCGTGCGACCTGGTTGAGCAGCTGCCGCGCCCGGACGTAGTTGCCGCCCACGAGCTCATCCATGGCCTGGAAGTAGGTGCGCCGCACGGTGTCTTTGATGTCATCGGCGACGACGCCCGAGTTGGAGCAGCCCGGGGCCGTCCCCATGACGCTCAGAGCGACCAATGTAGCAACCAGGAGTCCTGGAGCTCTTCTTCTGGAGGGTGTCGAAGGCATACTCAAAGCGCGTCGGAGCTAACAGTCGGTGACCACGGTGTCAATCACACAACGCGCCGACGGGCGCCACGTTGGGGAACGATAGTCCCGGTCAGACGCTGATCATCAGTGACACGCAGTGGCGCTGATGAGCAATCTTTAGGAGCCCGAAGGGCGATACATCTAATAGTTGAAGGATGATAGAGCGCTTGGTCGGCGCCAGCCGAGCAAGCGCTCGTGTCATCCTGATCAGTCCTTCGCTTCGACCGCCACCATTGCTGGCCGGAACACCTTGCCGTTGAGCAGGAACCCACGACGCAGCTGCTCCGCCACGCAGCCAGGGTCCACCACGCCGTGAGTGACGTTGCGCAAGGCCTCGTGCTGGGTCGGGTCGAAGGGCTCGCCCACGGTCTCGAAGGTCGTCAGGCCCAGGGGCTTGAGGTCGTTGAACATCTGGCGCATGACCATGCTCAACCCTTGCAGGACGGTGTCCACGTCGTTGGCGTTCGCCGACTGCTGCAGGGCCGACTCGAAGTTGTCGATCACCGAAATGAGCACCCGAAACACGTCCTGCTGCCCCAGGATTCGGGCACGCTCCGCCTGGTCCTCCAGACGCTTGCGGTAGCTGACGGTCTCAGCGTTCATCTGGCCCAGACGCTTCTGGTACTTCTCGCTCTCGCTCTCGGCCTCGCCCAGCTTCGCTTCCAGCGAGGCGATCTTGAGCCGTGTGTCCGTCGGGATGCGGCGCCTGGCGCCGGAAGCCGGGTCCGTCCCCAGCTTCAACCGAGGTCCCCCGTTCGCAGGGCCGGGACGACTTCCCACCCGCATCCGGGGCCTGCTGGCTCGACGCCGCTCCGAAGCCGACGCCTCCCGCTTGTCTTTCTGTTCGTTGGCCGCCATGGCGTCGTTCAGTGCCGCCAGGAGGTCATCCTCGGTGAGGTCGTCGGGGTCGATGTTGAGCACTTCTCGACCCACCGCGACCACCGGGGGCTCCTCCTGGGAAGGAGGGGACGCAGGCGCGCCAGCCATGGCAGCCTGTGCCCGTGCAGCCTCCTGCGTCGCCACCTGCATGTGGGGCTTGGTCACGGTGAAGGGCGCGTTCAACTCGCGGTTGATTCGGTCCTCTATCGACTCCACCGACGGTACTTCGATCGGAGTGTCATCTGGACTCATCGTTGGCGCCTCGCCTGCTTGCTGTGCCCCAAGGGCCCTACCTAACCTTGGTGACGCAGTTTCGCATGAACGCCATACACCCGGCAAGAAACCTGGGTGATGTCCCTCCCATCCAGCGCACACACCCCAGCGGACGTCAGTCCGACGGCTGCTCCAGCAGCGAGGTGAGACGCTCGGCAACCAGCCCCACCAGGGGAATGGCCCGCCGATAGTCGAGGCGCTTGGGCCCCAAAAGCGCCACCAGACCATTGCCGCTGGCGGCGTGGTAGCTGGCGGTCACCACCGAGCAGTCCACCCGCTCGATGGCCGAGGCCTCCGAGCCGATATAGACCCTGGCGTCCTCGCCGGTCTCCACGTCGGTCAGAAGCCGCAACCATGCCTCGCGCTGCTCCAACACCCGCACCAACTCTGCGGCACGCCCCGGCTGCGCGAACTCGTCAAGCTCCAGCACGGTGGCCGTACCATCCACCACGACCTCGCTTCCCTCCGCCTCGGCGAGCGCCTCCTCGCCCAACCGCAGCGCTTCCCGTTGCAGGTCCGACAGCTCGAGCCGATCGCGTTCCTGCTCGGCCCGAAGTCGGGCAAGCACCTGGGCCAGGGTGAGCCCCGTCAGGAAGCTGTTGAGGTAGTTCGACAGCGTCTCCAGGTCGCCACGCTCGATCCCGGCAGCCACCTTGAGTTGCCGCTCGTGGACGATGCCTGAGCGGGTGACCACGATCGCCAATACGCGCCGTTCGGTGAGCCAGACGAACTCGATCCGACGCAGCAACGCCTGCTCCAGACGCGGCGCCGCTATCAGGCCCGCCAGACCGGCCTGCTCGCTCAGCAGGGTCGCTGCCTGGTGCAACAGGTCACGAACCGTATCGCCCTTGTGCCAGGACAGCGAGGCCACCTTCTGCGAGTCGGGCACCGACGGCCCCGCATGCGCCATCCCACGCTCGAGGTAGACCCGATAGCCAAGGTCGGTGGGCACTCGGCCCGAGGATGTGTGGGGCTGCTCCAACAGCCCCTTCTTGCCAAGCTCGTTCATGATCGCCCGGATCGTCGCCGACGACACGATGCCCTTGAACCGTTCGGCCAAGGCCTTGGAGCCCACTGGCGCCCCGGACTCGATGTGGACCTCCACAACCTCCCGGAGGACGACGATTTCGCGTTCTTCACGCGAGCCGGACCACCTCAGCATGACGGCTCTAAGCTGCGACCCACGGGCGCCGAAGTCAACGCCCCGAACACACCGGCCGAGGAATTGTGGTCAACACCAGGCTGTGCCGAGGTCGGAGCTGTTCGTCGAAGATGAGCTCTCGGGCCGCGATGACCACATTGCCATCCACAGTGGTGGCAATGTCGGGAGTCACGTAGCCACCAGTGGCCAGCACCTCGGTCGTCTTCCAACACCCGCTCCCCGAACGCGACGCCACGTTGACGTTGGCCCGGCCTGCGTCTGCGTAACCCACCACGGGGTCCCCCGAGGTGGAGTAGCTCGCGGAAGCCCAGGCGCCCAGATCAGCCGTCGAGCCGGCGGTCGCCCCCTCGTGGACCGTCACGATGTCCCACGTCCCGGCGGGCCCAGGGCGATCGGCGAACTTGAGCGCGCCGGCCGTGGCGTCCCAATAGGCGATGCCCGAGCCCGGCCCCACGGGTGACAGAGCAACGTCCGCGTGGGCGCCTACGTCAGGCGCGTCCCAGGCGGCTTCGGTGCCGTCGACCAGGGTGGGGGTTGCCGACACCCAGGGCCAGTCGAGGCTGTACAGCGCTCCGACGTCCCGGTCGTAGAACGCCGCCACCGCCTGGTTGGCGTTCGCCGCGCAGGTCACGAAGAGGCCGGTTCCGAAGGGGACATCGTCGCCGCCCGGGGTCCGGTAGACCCGCGGCAGACACGTGGGCTCCACGCCCTCTTCGACCGTCGCGCAGATGTGATGCGCCGGACAGGTCGTGCCCGTACACGAGAGGCTGTCGAACACGCTGGCGCAGCTCTGGGCGCCATTGGCCACCACGCACACATCCAGGGGCCCGCACGCGTCCGCGCAGGGCGCCGATGACTGCTCAGGCAGGTCCCGCTCCAGCACCGGCGTGAAGACGAAGTCCTCCGGGCCCGATGGCGTGGCCGATGTGGCACGCGCCTGGATGAGACGCGCTTTGCCCTGGTCGCTCTCGACGAACACCAGGGCCACGGGGTTATCCCCGCCCGGCTCGACGGTGACACAGCTGTATCGGCCGGCGATGCCCGGGATCGGCAGCTCGAAGCTGGCCTCCACAGCGCCATCGGAGCTGCTGCGCGTGTACCGGGCCTTGTCGAGATCCCGGTCCTGGTGAATGGCGTGAACCTGGTTGCCGATGACCTGCATGGACGGCCGCGCACCGCGGTCCGGGCCGGGTTCGAAGGCACCTCCACGGTAACCGTCGAGGGGGTTACCAACCTCGCCCGGCAGGCCGTCCACCGCAACATCGCTTTGGTCGGCCAGATCGGCCACGGGCGCGCGGGTCAGCACCAGGTCGCCGTAGACGGGCTCGTAGCTGACCACCAGCGCCGTGTCGCCCGACAGCGCCAACTGAGGCTCGCGGCCGGGCCTGCCGGTGGGCGGCTCCGGCGGCGGTGCGCAGCTGCATTCGACCAGGTCGGCGCCGCAAGACAGGGCCGTGAGCGCGCTGGACGGGGCGACGACCCGGAGCTCGTCGCCGGTGCACGCCTGACAGTTGGTCGCGGCCAAGCAGCGTCCTGATGGCAGGTGGCAGGCCTCATCGGCGGTGCACCCGCCGTCGCAAGGTATCGCGGAGGCTCCCAGGCAACGGCCAGCCGTGCAGCGCAACCCGCCGGGGCAATCCGCGTGCGCCTCGCAGGTCTGGGGAGCGCACCATCCGCCGTCGGTGCCCGGAGCGACCGCAGCGCCCTCCGCTGTTACGGTCATCATCTCGGCGTTCCAGGGCAACTCACATGCAAAGCCCTCCTGGTAACAGGGGCGCGCGGGCTGCTCGCCGAGGTCGCAGAAACTGGTGGGCCGGCACCAATTGTTGAAGCAGGTGGCGCCGGGGCAGCAGTCCGCGTCGACGCCACAGCCAACTTCTGGGACGCAGGTGTTGTCCAGGCCGCACATCCAGCCGCCGGGGCACTGGTCGTGGTAAGTGCAACGCAGGTCGCCGGGGGTCGCATCCCCAGCGCAACCGCCCAGCGCCAACAGCACCACCGCCCAGGACCAGACGCGGCGGCGCAGGGTGACGCCCATCAGGAGCGCCGCGACGAGCCACAGCCCCAGGGGGGTGCCGTTGTCCCCCGTGGCGTCGCAGCCCTGATCGGCTTTGGTACCGGACCGATGAACGTGGGTTTCGGCGTGGACGGCCGCTACCGGCTCTGGCCGAGTGACCGTGACGGTTCCTGCATCAGCTGCGGGGCCGGCCGCCTCATCCACCCGGCGCGCTCGGGTTTGGACGCGGTGCTCGGCCAGCAGCCACAGCCGTGGGTGCTCGAGCGTGTGGGGGCCGGGGCCGGAGAACCAGCGCGACCACTGCCCGTGGCCGATGCGCAGCTGAAGCTCGTGGTCGTTGCTCTCCGCGTAGGGCGCCTCGAAGACCAGCTGACCGGGCCGGACGCGGTCGATGATGATGGGCTGCGCGGCCAGCGGGTCGGGCGCGTCGAGCAGCCCGATGTAGGCCACCAGCCAGTCTTCCATGGGGCCGCTGGCGGTGATGTCGCGGACCACCACGTCCAGGGGCAGTCCGAGGCCCGAAGCCAGACCCGCGGTGGGGAGCTCGAACTCGAGCGGGATATCCCCCAGCAGCCCAAGCACCGTATCGACCATGAACGGGACGATGAGGTCCATGCGGGCGTTGGCGAAGATCTCGTTGTCCTCGACGGTCGTGTTGTCGATGGTGACGTCCGCGACCCGGAGCGAGATGCGGGCGTCGGGCAGGGCGTCCAAGGCGACCGACAGCCGGACGTCGGCGCGGAAGGCGATGGCGCGCAGATAGTGATCCGCGTAGAGGACCTCGATGCCGATCTGGGCCGCGGGCAGGGTCACGTCCAGGCGGGTCTCACCGTCGACGTCGGAGAACCCCACCAGGTCTGGCGCAGAGTTGCTGATGGTGGGCCGTAGCCGCAGTCGAACCGGCGCATCAGAGCCCGCGAGATCGACGATGCCCGGAAGTAGGAGGTCGAGGGTGGCGGAGCGGAGGTCGAGTGCTCCGCCGGTGAGCTCGTCGATGTCGCGGGTGGTGACGTCGATGCAGAGGGCGCCGCCCTTGTAGAGCGCCCAGAGCGTCTCGTTGATGAGGGCCTCCGAGACGGCGAGCCCTACTTCATAGCTGGACCCGTCGGGCAGGACCGCGGGGAACTCGGGCGGAGTCCCCGCCTGGAAGACGGGCTCGGTGCCCACCTGCCCCACGCACGGGTGGCCGGCGCCAGGGGTCTCGACGCCAGCGTCCAGGGTGACGTCGAGGCCCTGGTTGCCAAAGCCGCCGTTGATGGCGAAGGACTCGCCGCCGGGACGCCCGGCGATCCCAAGCGGTGCGGCAGACGCCAGGTAGGGCACGATGGGAGCGAGCAGCGGCCCGTAGTCGAGGGTGCCCTCGACGGCCAGCGGCTGGCCGTTGAAGACGAGGTCCAACAAGAGGTTGGCGATGTCGTCGGCGATGAACGAGACAAGATCGTCCACCAGATCGTCGAAGATGTCCTGGACGAACGTCACCAGGGACGACGCCAAGCTGGCAGCACCGCACAGGGCGGTGCATTCGGCGCATTGTGGGGGCAGGCCGTCGGAGCAGGCGGGAACGCTGCAGTCGGTCTGGATGTCCAGGTCGATGTTCTGGGTGTCGACGTTGAGCGACACCACATCGACAAACACGACTCCGCCGGGGTCGGTGTCGAGGCTGAGCACGAGATCGAAGGACAGCAGCGCTACATGCCCGCTGGGTCCACTGGCCAGCTGGCACTCCGCGTCGCCATCCACGAGGATGCCGTCATAGGCGCCGAAGACGTAGCCCGAGACGATGCCGACCTCCACGTCGGTGGCGCGGATGCGTAGCTGCGCTGGGGTCGAGCCCGGGATGAGATCGACCTCCAGGGAGTTCAGGTTCAGCGAGAGCACGAGGCCGCCGACGGAGCCCGAGAACGGCCCGAGGCTGGTGCCCAGGTCGCCCAGCCCCAGCGCATCGAGCGCGATCACGGCGTTGCCGTTCTCGTCGGCGTCGAAGAACGTGAAGACCAGCTCCTTCACCCGGTCGGTGATGAAGTCCAGCCCCCCCTGGGTGACGCGCAAACGCAGCGAATCGGGAATGATCCGCTTCACCGGGAAGGTGTAGTCCCCCTGGTGGATCCGCACACACCCATCGCCACCGCAGCCCATGCCCGAGCCGCCGCCGAAGTCGCAGGCGGTAACAAAGACAAAGGCGAACATCGCAAGGTGGCGAAGGATCGGGTGGTGACGGTGACGCATGAGCTGCGAACTATAGCTCATCAGCGATGTCGGAACAGCGACTTCCACGGCAACCACCGTCGCGGGTTGCGGGGCAGCGGGGCATGGAGCCCCCCAGCGGGCTCAGCGTTCAACACATCTCGGAAAACCGCTGGAACGTGGGGCCGTCAAGCCATCGTCGCGAGTAAGGAGCATCTGACGAAGTCGGACGCCCGCCAGCTCGTGACGTATGGAACGAGCTTGCATCCGGGGTGATCCAGGAGCTGGAGTGGCGCCCCGGAGGGGTGCGGAGCCCCCTAGCGGGCCCGCTGGGGGGCTCCGCCCCAGCGACTTCGCGTCTTGGTCGCTCGCGCTCCCGGCGCCGTCGAAGCCGCCAGGGGCTACTGCTCAGGTAGTGCGGGGTACGTCCAGCCCCGCGGGGGGCGTAGGTCTCGGGGACTTGACCGTGTGATTTACGAGACTATTAACGAGACATGACACGGAGCACCACATCGGCAGTCCTGGGACTCGCCACGGGCCGCGACGACCGCGAGCTCGATGAGCAACGACAGCGTCTCAAAGACGTCGGTGGCTGCTCCGCCGTGGTCCAACGCGACGCGCTGAGCGATGCGCTGTCGATGCTTGCCGAGGGCGACACCCTGGTCGTCACCTCCGTGACGACCCTCGGCCCGTTGCCCACCGCGCTCCAGACGCTCGCCGATCTGGGGCACCGAGGCATCGCCTTTCGCTGCCTCGACGCTCCAGCACTCAACACCGATGGCACCGCAGGAGGCCTCGTTGCGAGGGTATTCGACGCCCTCGCCGCCACCGCCGCGCCCACCCGGGCACGCAGCGTGGGACGAAAGCCCAAGACCATCACCGACGCCACCGTTCGGCTGGCCTGCGCCATGCATGCCGACCCGACGCTGCGCGTCTCCGAGATATGCGAGCGACTCGGCATCTCCCGAGCCACCTTCTACCGCTATGTGAAGCTCGGGCGAGCCGGGTCCGAGGAGGACCCAAGTGCTATGGGAGGTTCATGACGTTTCGACGCGCGTCGCCACGCTCGACCTGAGAGAATCAGGCCAGGGACGATGGGACGCCACTCAATTGCTCTTCGACGGTGTGGTGGTGAGCAACGCGCTTCACCTGGTCGACTGGAGGAGCGAGCCGATTCAGGTCCGGCTGTGCGAGTCCTGTGGCAAGCCCGGCTGTCGCGATGGCGACTGGGTCGTGCTCCGGCGCATCCTGGATCGGCTAGTGGTTCTCCCCGCCTTCGAGCACTGGCGTGAGGAAGGCGCCCACATGGCCCCGCCGACCTGCATGCAGGAGCACAGCATCCCGGTGGTTGCGGGTCCGACGCTGCCCGCTCCCCTCCGCGTCCTGCCTGCATTTCCCGAGCTTGAGATGCCTACGGGCCCCGAGCTTCGGCGTTTGCTCCAGTTCTGTGCTCCCGGTGGGTTCCTGGGGCGATGGCCGGAGCCCGTTGGCGTGGACCGCGCCGTACCGTCCTACTGCTCCGACGACCTGCAGCAGCGCTGCAACGAATTGGAAAGGCTGGTCGGCGAGCTCCCCGAATCGGTCTCGTTCCACCGCATCGAGCCCGCCGAGGCACCTGTCACGTTCGGCTTCTACACCCCGGACTGGTGCGAGTGGGAGCCACTCGTGCAGACCAGCAACGGCGTACTGCTGTCGCCCCTACCTGGCGTCGTCCTGCGCTAACGAGAGCGCACCGCGACGGCGGAGAGCGAGCGCTACGACGAACACAAGCAGCCAACCCGCGGGCCCATCTGGCGTCGAGCCGCAGCCGCCGTCATCGCCTGGTGTCGGCGGCGTCGGCGTCGGGCCGGCGTCGGGCGCCGCCTCCGGAGTCAGCTCGGGGCCGGCGTCGGGCGCTGGGTCGGGCTCCGGGCTCGGAGGGTCCTCGAAGATGGTCGGGCCGTCGATCCGGCCTGGCGCGAAGTCCAGCGGCGGACAGTCGTCCTCGGCGCCGGGCAGGCAGTTCACCTGGAAGTTCAGCGTGAACGAGCTCTCGCCCGCGCCGATGGAGGTCCCGTCGCGCAGGTCGACGCCTCCCGGCACCCCCACGGTGTACCAGGCCCCCGGTTCGAGGCTGACGTTCGGCTGCAGCCGCGCCAGTCGCGTCCACTTCTCGCCCCAGCGGGTGCCCTTCAGCTCGAACTCCACCGGCGCACCCGTGGCGTCCGCCATCCAGATGGTGGTCAGCGCGTCGATGTCGGTCCCCACCCCGAAGTACACCGTCACCCACGAGTCCGGGCTGCTGGCATCATGGCCCAGCAGCCGCAGGGGGTTTTCCGGTGACGCCGCCATGACCCAGTCATCGACGCCAAACGTCCCGTTGAGCCGTTTCCAGAGGCTCTCCAAGTACATGCGCGTCGGCAGGATCTCCGCCCGCAGCGACCCAGGAATCGTTGGGTCGAGGTAGTGCTCCGCCATCCAGGGGGTCAGCCCCGCGTATTGTTCGTAGCGCGTCTGGGCGATCTCGGGACCCGCACCGTCGTTGACGTACAGCAGCGTCATGATGCCGACCGAGTCCTTGATGGTGTCCTCGGTGACCCCTTCCGGCAGTCCCGCGTAGAGCTCCAGCAGGGTCTCCATCGGGATGTACTCCGTCGGCTTGAAGCGGATATGCCCGTCGTTGGACATATAACCATCGCTGGCGGGGTCCGCCTCGCTCTGCCCGATGCCGTCGTGCTCCTGGGTCTGATACAGAAACAAGGAGTCGAAGACCTCGTCCTGCAGCCCATGGGCCGCGCATCCCATCAGGAACGCGACACGCTTCTTCGACGCCAGGCTCGTCCAGGGCGGAGGGTCGTTGTCCTGGATCCACGCCACGAAGTCGGCGATGAACGGCTCCCAGTGGGTGTGTTCGCTGTAGGCCCGGGACTTGTCGGCCAGGCTCCCGCTCTGGGGCCAATACCCAGAGTCCGTGAACGCCGCTCCGAACAGCAGCGCGTTGAAGACCTCCGGGTCACTGGACAGGAAGTCGCGAAGCTCACCCGGAGGCAGATTCTCTGCCGCCCAGCCAGTAACGTGGATGTGGGCCCAGATGCCGTGCGCACGCGCCGGAACGGAAGTCCACGAGCATGTGACCGCCACCATCGCCATCGCGAAGAGATTCCGCTTCATGGCAGACAGCATACTAAAAGGGCGCAGCTACGGCGTGTTGGTCTCGATCGGTCCCTTGTAGTTCCGCGGGGCCGCCTGGCCCGAGCGGCGCCAGCCCTCGACGATGTTCTCCGGCACCCGCGGCACCCAGTTGGGGCGTAGCTGCGGGCCTCCCCAGCGGGTGTGCACCATCGGCGGCAGGTTGCCTTTGAAATACGCGCGGTCGTAGCCGTAGATGTCATCGAGGAACACGGGCAGGCCCTCCTCGCTGACATCGACGGTCATGTACTCGGTGATGAGGTCGATGGGCTTCTTCAGCTTGAACCCACGCTGGGTAATTTTTGCGTCGAAGGTCCGCTCGATCTCCTCCTTGGAGAAGCCGTCGTGCTGCAGCAGCCATTTGGCGAACTGCGGGGCCTTCTGGACACGGACGCAGCCGTGGCTGAAGTCGCGGCGGTCGAACCGGAACATGCTCCGATCGTTGGTATCGTGCAGGAAGATGGCGCGGGACTTCTTCAGCAGGAACTTCACCTGCCCCAGCACGTTGAGCTTGCCGCGGCCCTGGATGAGGGCGACCCGCCCGCTGGGCAACGTCACCTTTCGGATGTTGTTGTCCCGCAGGTAGTTCGGATTGCTCGCCAGCTTGTTGCGGATCTCGCCCTTCTCGACGCGCAGCGGAAGGATCCAGTCGGGGTTGACGATGATCTCGTAGAGCTTGGTCTTGAACAGCTCGGTGCGGTTGATGTGCCCCTGCCGCAGCTTGACCTTGTCGTCGTCGAGCTTGTTGGTGCCCACGATGGTCTTGTGCCGGCGAAGCAGCTCGTGGCCCTGGAACACCTGCAGCTCGAAGGCGGGGACGTTGACCCGGATCACGAAGTCCTCGGCCTCGTTGACCAGCGATTCGCGCATCCGCTGCAGCGTCAGCCCGATGATCTCCGCCCGTCGCTCGAGCTTCACGTTCAGGCTTCGCACGGTCACCCGCTTCACGAACCCGCCGTCATCGATCATGTGGTGACGCTGATAGGTCTGGACGGCCTCTTTGACAGCCTGGTTGAAGTTCCCGTCGATGGGCCCCTTGTAGTAGCCCTCGCATGCCAGCCGCTCCTGCAGACGCTTGGTCTCTTCGGTGATGTTCTTCTTGCCCTTCCACAGCTCCCAGCTGCCAGGGATCTTCTTCTGGCAGCCGGCGGCGGCGATGCGCTTGTAGTTCTTGTGGATCTTCACCAGCTGCGGGTACTGCGCGTGCCGCGGTTCGAGCTCCCGGATGGCCACCTTCGGGTCGGGGGATTCGACCACGCTCAGCATGTACTTCAGCGCCTTCTTCGGCCGGCGCTTGTACATGGCGAAGGCCTCTTCGTTGCGGGTGACCTTGAACGGCCCCGCCTTGCGCAGGATGCGGAAGTCCAAGACCAGACGCACCAACGCGGCCCCCAGCTTCACCTCCAGGTCGTATTCCTGGTTCTGCGTCACCGAGCTCGTCTTCACCTTCCCGATGGCGCGGGCGATCTGGTCGACGTGAAGCACAGTGGGCAAACCACCAGCGCCCTCGAGACGCTTCAGCGCCTTGTCGAAGTTGAAATTGCCCGCCTGCAGCAGGCTGACCATGACGGGGCCGGCAGCGCCTGCTGACGGCGGCGCCTGAACGCCGCCCCCGGCCGACTTGCGTACGAATCGGTCGACCATCTGGCCGAGCATCGGCATGCCGTAGTTCTTCGGGTCGAGGTTGTGGTCGCCGATGACCTCGAGCCGCTCCATGAGCGCTTCCCCCAACCCCGTCAGCCGCCCGCCGCTGATGAACGTCCCCGGCCCGGCCTGCTTGAACAGGTCGTCCACCAGGCGCTGGAACTTCTTCACCTTGCCGATGGCCTGACCAAAAGCCCCAGGCATCGCGCGACCGCCAGTGGCGGCTACACCGGTCCCCGCGTGGAGCCTGGCGTGGGCCGTTTCGAGCGCAGCCACCACGGGGAGCAGCGGGCTGGCCTTGGGCTTGCTCGCGGCACCTGGGAGCGCAGCGCTGGCAGGAACCACGGGGACGGTGACAGGAGGCGTCGCAGCCGCTGGCGATGCATCCGCCTGGGCCACGGTCGCGCTGCCGGTCGGACCGGCGAAGATCGTCCCGGTCAGGCCGCCCGTCATGATGCCGGCCACCGCCAGTCCGATCAGGGCGTCGCGTCGCAATCCGAGCATACTGTCATCCTCCCGCGGCCGTCCGGCCGCCCGCCTCGACGTTGGACCGAGGCCCCTTGGCTGAAACACGCGGGACGCACCACGTCAAGATTTTGTACCCTCCCGGCGATGCAGCGATCCCCGTCCATTCGAGCCCTCGGCACCGCGCTTGTGGTGGCTGCCTGCGTAGGCTGCAGCAGCGACAAGACGCCATCACCGGCGGCGGCCGCCAAGCCTGACGCTGGCCCCGTGACGCGATGGCACACCGTGGCACCGGAGGGTGCGGGATTCACCGCCGAGATGCCCGGCAAACCCACGCGAAACGCGCGCAAGGTGCGCGTCATCGACGCCGACGTCACGGTCGAGTACTTCCAACTGGCACACCGCGACGGCAGCTTCTTTCACGTGATCCGAACGCCTGCCACGTTGGTGGGCTACGGCGACGCGGTCCTGGAGCGTCTGGCCAAGATAGGGTTCCGGTCCTTCGGCGCCACGTTCGAGGTCTCTCGGGAGGTCGCCGCCGCGTCCGGACATCGGGGGCTCGAGTTCCAGGGCGCAACGAAGACGCTCACGGTCCGGGGACGGCTGTTCAAGCTTGGCCGGACCGTCTGGCAAGCCTACGTGGGCGCTCCGGCGAACATGGCGCGGGCCGCCGACCGGTTCCTCGACGCGTTCCGATTGACGGCTCCGGTCTCGGCGAGGGTCAGCGCCGTGGGAGAGGGTCCCCGCGAGTACGCGCCATCCGGAGACAGCGGCGGTTTTGTCCTCCAGGTACCGGCCTCGGCCAGGTTCGAGGTCCGCACGTCCGCAACGACCACGCGGACGACCGCCAAGCACAAAGCCATCCTGGACGAAGAGCAGCTGGTGATCCTCATCACGGTCAGCCGCTACAAGAACGTGTCTGACGCGCGGAGGACAACGCTGCTGAACGAGACCGCAGGGTCCGTCGCCAGGACAGCCGATGCCCCCAAGACCGAGAATCTGCAGCGCGCTGGCGTAGAGGGGCGGGTGCTGCGCTTCGACCGCAGCGCCGGCCCCGGGAAGCCCGCCGTTCCTTACGTGGTCACGGTACTGGCCCAGAACGACAGGGTTTTCACCGCTGTCGTCGCGGGCGTCACGGCCGCGCCCGAGGTTCGGGCGCGGGCCGAGAAGGTCTCAGAGTCCTTTAGACTGCGCTGAGTCGACCCCTGCGTCGGCGGACAGAGGCCTCGACGTGATCGACCAGATAGTCGGACGCGCGTGACCAGAGGCCCCGCTTCTTGCGGGAGAAGAAGTGCAGGTGGCCGATACTGTCGAGGCCCTCTTCGGCGGGCACGATGGTCTCCACCTCGATGTCGGGCCCCGTGTACAGATCCAGCAGCGCGTTGGCGCTCGCGCGGTTGGCGATGGGATCATCCGCCATGAGCAGTGCTTTCCAGGGCACCTTCAGGTCGCTGAAGCCCGGCGTGTCGGCGAGCTCTTCGCTGAAGTAGTCGTCGCGTTTGCCCCATCGGGCCCAGTCCCCGGCCACACCCGCGGGGAGGTCCTCGCCGAGTCCCAGGACCTTGGCGGGTACGAAGCCGAAGACCCGGGTCGCGGCAGGCACGTACAGGTACCACATGCCCCAAACGAACGCCCGCAACCGTGGCGTGCTCATCCTGCGCCAGGACCCAAACCCCGCGCCGACCGTGACCACGGCATCGATCGAGTTGCGGTTGGGTAGCAGCGCGAGGAGCTGGCCGCCAACGCTGTGGCCGACAACGTAGTGCGGAACGCGCGGCGCGTACGCGACCATGTAGTCCAGGGCGCCTGCCATGTCCTGCTCGGCCCAGTCGATCTTGGTGGCGTCCAGCTTACGCAGCGGCCCGGTGCGCGAGCCGCCGATGCCGCGGTAGTCGATGCTGAGCGTGACGAGCCCGCGGGACGCCAGATGTCGTGCGAACGCGTCGTAGTAGCCCCGGGGGATGGCGGTGCCAGGGAACACGTTGACGGTGCCCACGACCTCGCCATCGGGTGGAACGAACAGCGTGGCGGCCAGTTTGCGGCCATCTGCAGCCTCGACCTGTTGGTCGATGACCACCATCCTGCCCTCACGCTCTTCGTCGGTCTCGGGAAACGCCTGGTCGAGCCAACGTTCAAATTCTGGTGCTGCCATCTGTAGCCTCCATCGGTTTGATACCAAGACGCTACGAACTCCCCAGGCCGAATGAATGACCATTCATTCAATCCGGCTTTCAGTTTTCGGACCGGCGGAACAGTGCAGCACCAGCCGTACTGGTCCGCCGGAGCCCGAAGGGCGATACCTCTCAACGATTCCAGAGACTTTAACCAAGGGTGCGACACCTCTTGGTCATAGTTTCGCCTGCTCAGGGCCCGACGAAGGCCGCCCAGTGGTAGGTCGCGCCATTCGGCTGGCACTCACATCCGTCACAGGCGTTCACTTCGGGGTCGGTGCCCACCACAAAGTGGTCCTCCTCTTCGGAAAGCGCCTCGATGCCGGTCGTCGTCGGAGCGTCGCCGGTGATGAAGGAACTGGCGGCGCCTTCCATCGCGGTCGACTTGTGCCGGCCCAGATGGTCGACGCTGCGCACCAGCAGCCAAAGCGGATCGAATCCAAGGCCATCGCCAATCGTGCGGTCATCGCATCCGTTGCCGACGTAGCTGCCCACGTCGACACCACCGCTGTCGCTCCAGGCGACCCAGTAGTAGTCGTTGCCGCTCTTGTTGACCGCCTGACCGCTGCCCACGGTGAACTGACCGGGTGCGAAGTCGAGGATGCCGTTGGTCACGCTTCCTGCTTGTCCGAGGTTGACGCCGGTGCCGGCGGGCATGGTCGCCAACCGAAGGCCGGCGCGCCGCGAGTTGACGTCCGAGGCCACGATGACGGCAGCGGGGGCCAATCCGACCTCGATGGCCCGACCACTCTGGGCGTTGCCCACGTAGACCCCGAATTGAAGTGCCTGCCCGGCCTCATCACGGCGGAACGCGACGTACCGGCATGGCGTCTGGGAAGGCCCTCCGAGTTCGAAGTGTGTTCCGAGGGAGAAGCCGGCGGGCGTGAACCCTTGGATGCCGTTGGCGATGAGGGGCTGAGACGAGGAAAGCAGGTAGGATTGTCCATCCGGCATTGCGGCGGTTCGCAGCCACAGGCCCCCACCATCGCACTGCGCAAGAACCACTTCGGGCGCGAAGGGGAGGTCCGACACGGTCATGGACTCCCCGGAATGGCTGAAGCTGCCAACGGCCATTGGCGCCGCCAGGGGCTGAGGTCCCACGTCGATGTCTTCCAGCACGCCGTCGCTGTCGCCGAGCGCATCTCCTTCTACGGGCACGTCGCCGTCGGCAAGCGCGTCGCCGTCGGCAAGCGCGTCAGCCGTGGCATCTGCAACACCGTCCATCGCCACATCCGGCGTCGCGTCCTCAACCGCGTCAGCAGCGGCATCGAGCGCAACCGCATCGGCATCCGGCGCGCTGGTGTCGTCGGGGAAGAAGGGCTCGATGACGACGCATGCTTGAAGCAGCAGCGCGGCCAGGCTCAGTGCCAGCGGGAGACCACTCCCACCTGTCGGACGACGACACATGATCGCAAGATAGTGTCTCCCACGCCGCACCTCAAACGCGACGTGCTATCCTGCTCGCCTCCAACCGGCATGAGGTGGAATGCTCGCCATCGAGGATACCGACTCGCTCATCGGTGAGACCCTCAAGGGGTCGTACCGAATCGTCGACCGCATCGGCGCGGGCGCCATGGGCTTCGTGTATCGGGCCGTCCAGCTGGCGGTAGGCCGAGAGGTCGCGGTCAAGATCCTCAACACCTCGGACCTTCCTCCCAGCGCCATGGAGGAAGCCGCTGAGCGGTTCCGTCGGGAAGCGCGCGCCCTGAGCCTGCTGACCCACCCCAATATCGTCCGACTGATCGACTTCGGCCAGACCCGCGACGGGATGTGGTTCCTGGTCCTGGAGATGTTGGTCGGCCAGCCCCTGTCGGAGATTATCCGCACTCAAGCGCCCCTCGATCATGTCCGCGTGGCGCGCATCGGTCGGCAGATCGCCCGAGCCCTGACGGAGGCCCACAGCTCCGGCATCGTCCATCGCGACCTGAAGCCCGACAACATCTTCCTGTGCACGTATGACGGCGACCCCGACTTCGTGCGTGTGATGGACTTCGGCATCGCCCGCGTCGTCGATGACCGGGCGTTTGGTGGCGAGTCGGTGACCCAGCGGCACACGGTCCTGGGCAGCCCGAACTACATGGCACCGGAGCAATCCGACGCCGCCACCGTCACCGTCTCCGCCGACATGTACTCCTTGGGCATCGTGCTCTACGAGTGCCTCACCGGAGCGCCACCGTTCCGTGGCGATTCCTTCATGGAGATCGCCGTGCAGCATGCCCGGGACCCGGTGCCTCCGCTCGAACACGATGGTATGAGCACCGAGGAGCTGACGGCTTGGCACAGGCTGATGGACCAGCTCCTGGATAAGGATCCCCGGGAGCGACTGCACTCGGCGAGTGACGCCGCAGACACCCTGGCGGCCATCGAGCAGCTGGCCAAGCAGGGGCAGAGCCCCGAGCCCGCGTCCCTTCCCGCGTCCGCGTGGAACGAGCCAGCCCCCGCGCCGACCCAGCAGAAGACAGGGCTGATGGTGATCGCGGCCCTCGCGTTCATCGGCATCGGAGCGGCCCTGGCCAGCCTCCTCGGAGGAAGTGAGGGCTCGGCGGCCCCGATGCCCTCGCCTCAGGTCCAGGCCAAGCCGCTCTCCGGTGAGGCCGACACCCGCACGCCCGTCGCTGACGCCGGCGCCACGGTGTCCGCAGCCACTGTGAAGGCCCCATCGGCTCCGAGTGCTCTTGCCGGGCAGGCTGACGCCGGCTCGAAGGCGAGCTCGGACGCATCCGCGCCTCCCGATGCAGGCCCGTCCAGCGACAAGGCGGACGTGGTCGCGGCCCCCGACATGACCCTGCCCGAACCGGACGCGGCAGCAACACCGGAAACCTCACCGGCCAAGCCTCCAGGGGCGGCCGCTACCAGCGCCAAGACGGTGAAGAAGACCACCAAGAAGGTGAAGAAGACGACCAAGAAGGTGAAGAAGAAGGTCACCAAGAAGAAGAAGAAGAAGAAGAAGAAGAAGGGCCTCGGCATCGAGTTTCGGAGGGACTGATGACCGGCTGGCTGACCATGTTGGTGCTTGTGGTGCCTGCCGCGACTCCGCCTGACGCTGCGGAAGCCACCCCGGCGCCGGCGCCCAAACCGACCGTCATCCTCCCTGACCTCCCCACCCGATCCACCATCACCGAGGAGGAGAAGGACCGCGCCGAGAAGGCCTTCAATCGCGCTGCTCAGGCCTACAGCGACAACGATCTGGATGGCGCACTGTTCGCCGCCGACGCGGCCTTCAAGTACCTTCCCGGCGCCAACACGGCGCTGCTGCGGGCCATCATCCTGGGGGACAAGGACCGGCACCGGGAGGCCTTCGAGACCTACCTGACAGCCCACGATCTGGGGCCGACGGCCAAGGAGCGCCAACGCATCGAGGCCGGGCTCGCCAAACATGGCAAAGCCGCCAACCTGGGTTGGGTGGTCATCGCGGCCAGACCCACCGATGCCCGGGTCAAGCTCCACGGTCGCAGCGTGCCGGCTGGACGCACCATTGGCCTTTCGGTCGGGGAACACCGGGTGACGGTCTCGGCCGACAAGCACGTGGATATCTCGGCAGCCTTCACGATTCGCGCTGGCATCGGTCAGCGGCTCCAGTACGAGCTGCCGAAGAAGCCAGAGAAGCCCCCCGAGCCAAAGCCAGAGCCCGAGCCGGGCCCTCGCGTCCTTCCCTGGGCGCTCATCGGTAGCGGTGTGGCGCTCGTGATTGCGGGCGGGGGCCTGAATGCATGGGCGCTGTCCGCCGCCGAAGACACGGCACGCTACGGCGTGCAGATGCCCACTCTGAGCGAGACCGAGCGCCGCTCGCGCTACGACGCGGCCGCATCCGACGCCGAGGTCGGGAGAGCCCTGGCAGGAACGCTGTACGCGCTGGGTACCGCGGCAGCCATCGCCGGTGCTGTGCTGTTCTTCGTCGACGACGACGAGGAGAGCACCGTCAAGGCCACGCCCGCCGTCGTGGGAGTCGACGGCGCCGGGGCCGCATTGTGGGGGAGATTCTGATGGTATACGCACTGCGGGTGGGGGACCGGGTGCTTGGACGCTACGACGTCCGGGCCCCAGTGTGGAAGGACGAGCTGTTCAGCTGGTACCTGGCCGAGAGCGTCGGCGGCATCTCCGGCAAGGTGCTCATCAAGCTCGCCGCGGAGGCTCGGTCGGCGGTGACGGGCGCCCGCTTCGAGCGGGAGGCGGAGATCCTGGCCCGGGTTCAGCATGGCAACCTCATTCAGCTGGTGGACTGCCAGATAGGGACCGACCGGGAGACCTTCCTGGTGCTGCGACACCTCCCGGGGGAGCGGCTCGATGACGTGCTGCGTGACCAGGGCCCGCTGCCCTGGGACCAGGCGGTCGCCATCATCAACAGCGCGCTGAGCGCCATCGAGTCGCTGCACACAGCCAACGTACTCATCCGCAGCCTCAACCCGCAGAGCCTGCTGGTGAAGCCGGATCTCTCCTCGGCGACCATCATCAACCTCCATCGGGCGAAACCGACCGCAGGATTCGATGGCAACGTCACCGGACGGGGCGAGATCGTCGACCCCAAGATGTATCTGGCGCCCGAGCTGCTCTTCGAGAAGCGCATTGGACGACGGGCTGACAACTATTCGGTGGGGCTGGTGCTCCACGAAATGCTCACCGGTCGCCTCCCCTACCGCACATCGAGCCTCCGCGAGGCGCTGAGCGACATGTACCGGGACTACGATCCCCCCACGGCGCCGACCGGACTGCCGGCCATCCCCGAGGCGCTGCAGGACCTCTTGCTCAAGGTGTTGAGCCCCGAGCCCGTGGAACGCCCCGACAGCAGCCGGGAGTTCCTCGACGGGCTACGCAAGATCCGCCGCGACCGGCGGCTCCCCTCGGCACGTCGTCCCAACCCGGGTCGGCCCCCCATCGCCAGCCCCTCCGCGTCCGCTGTCGTCGAGCCCTTCGGTCGCCCGCCCGCGACCAGGCCAGAGGCTCCAGCCCAGCCGGCGCCGCCACCCGCGTCGGCACAGCAACCCGTGGGTCGCTCGCCGTTCCGCACGACGCAGCCGCCCCTGGCCAGCAAGCTCTTGTGTCGGCTGGCCCTGAACCTCCCCGACGCCAACTCGCCGGCGAGCTCGGTACGTTGGTGGTTGTCGACCCAGTTACCGAGCGACGCCCGTCTGGAGCAGCGCAGCTCGACCGTCTGGTGGGCCATCTTGCAGGTCACGTCTCAGACGGCCGCCGACAAACTCGGCCGGGGTATGCAGGACGCCGCCAACATGCAGTTCGGCGAGCACGCCTCCATCGAGTGGAAGGTCGTCCAGCACTAGGCGCCGCTAGTCGGGCCGTGCCTTTCCGCAGGCGTCGAAGAACGCGTACGCGACTCTGACGATCCGCTCCATCCAACGAAACCGCATCCGATAGTCGCGGTCGTCGGGCAGCGGTGTTTCGGCGACCTGGACCTTGGCGCCGGCGCATCGAAACAGATCGCGCGCCCGCCGCAGATGAAACGGCGAGCTGACCACGATGACCTCCGGGGAGCAGTCCGCCCCCGGCTTTCCCGCACGACCACACAGCAGGGCGACCGAGCCTCGGGCGTTGCCGACGGTGTCGCGCGACCGACGCTCGGTGAGGATGCGCTCCGGCGGCACACCCAGACGAATCGCCAGCGTGCGCATGACATCGGCCTCCACGACTCCGAACGGAGCCGGGCCACCGGTCATCAGGAGCACCGGGGCCAGCCCCAGGTACCAGAGCCGCACCCCGGTCTTCACCCGGCGCAGCGTCTCTGGTTGAACGTTCCCCTCCGCGTCCACGGGCGGGCGGTTGCCCAGCACCACGATCGCGTCGGCGGTCTTCAACGGCGGCTGAGGCTCGACCCGAATCCGCCCACAGGCCGCCATCAGCGCTCCGCACAGCAACAGTGTGACGACGCCCTGCGTCCTTGTCTCAGCGGCGCTGTGCTTTGCGTGCCGCATCGTCGAGTTTCTTCAGCTCCCGGGTGATGCCACGGACGCCGTCGTCCCGGTACGCCCACGACAGATGCCGACGCCAGGACGCCAACAACCCGCTGCCATCCACCGCTACATCGTAGATGCGCCAGCGGCCCTGTCGGTGCGCCAGGCGTAACGCCACGTCGCGGGGCGCCGGCCGCCCTTGCCGACGGCTCAGCACGCCCTCGACCCGCGCATCGCGGCACCAATGGTTCACCTTGCGGGTCTTCAGCCGATAGTCCTGCGGCCGCTCCAGCCGCTCGAGGACCTTGCGCCGAAGCAGCGCGTCGAGGGTGACCACCCATCCGTTCACGATCTCGGATTTCACGGCCGCCTGGGCCCGCTTGGGGAGCACCTTGAGGCCAAAGGCCCGGCCGTCGAGGTGGGTATCCAGGGCGGCCTCGATCAAGGCCTGGCGCGCCTTGGCGTCGCTCACCTGATGGGCGGCCGCGAGCTGGTCATATGCCGCACGCACCGCCGCGGGGGGCGCTTTGGCGTCCTTGGGGCATGCGGACTGGTCCGCCCGTACCTGTCCCGGCACCAGGGCGGCGAGCCCCAACGCGGTACAGGTGATGAATATGGCCGGCGTGCGTGTCACGCTGACCAGTGTACGCCTATGCGGGCGCGGCGGGCAGGGTCCCGCGCTTTTCCTGATCCCGCTCGATGCTGCGGAACAGGGCACCGAAGTTGCCCTCACCAAAGGAGTTGTGGTTCCGGCGCTGGATCATCTCGATGAAGATGGGGCCTACCAGGTTTTTGGTGAACACCTGCAGTAGGTAGCCGTCGTCGTCGCCATCCACCAGCACCTGATGCGCCTTGATGCGCGCATGGTCCTCGACCACCCCCGGCACCCGGTGGAAGACGGTCTCGTAGTAGTCATCGTCGATGTCGAGGGTGTCGATGCCGCTGTCTTCCAGGGCGTCGAGGCTGCCCAGCAGATCGTCGGTCAGGAACGCCAGATGCTGAATGCCCGCACCGCGATACTCGCGCAGGTACTCCTCGATCTGCGACGCCTCTTCGGTCCCCTCGTTGATCGGGATGCAGAAGCTTCCGCAAGGGGAACGAAGCGCGTAGGAGCAGAGCCCCGTCTGCTCGCCCCGGATGTCGAACGTCCGGACCTCGGTGAAGCCGAAGACCTCCTTGTAAAACCGTGCCCAGGCCTCGAGCCCTCCCTTGGGGACGTTGTTGGTCAGATGGTCGAGCGTCAGGAACCCCTTCTGAGGCACGTTCACCGGCGCCGGGTGCGCCTTGAACCGACGCCCGAGCAGCTGGTCGTTGGCCTCTTCGACGAAGTAGATGAGGGAGTCGCCAATGCCATAGATGGCCTGAACACCGGGGAGGCTGCCCTGCCCCCGGAACGGCCTGGCGCCAAACGCGACGGCCTTGTTGAACGCCTTGGTGGCGTCGGCGACCCGCCAGCCCATCGATGCGATGGACGGTCCATGCGCGGCCGCAAACGCCTCGGCGTGGCAGTCCTCCTGCTGGTTGAGCAGGAAGAGGATGTCGTTCTGCTGATAGGCGTCCACGTCCAGCTCGTTGTGGACGTGGGTGCGACTGAACCCAAACCCCGTGAACAGCGTGTGCAGCGTGTCGGGGCGGGGACCCACGAACTCGGTAAAGGCGATGCCCATCAGTCCCAAGGGGTTCTTTGTGGCCATGGTCATCATCCGTCGTTCCTCCAGCTCTTCCAGTAGTCGGCCCACTCGACGTCGCGCGCGGCGTCGGTGAGCTTCAAGGGGTTCACGGTGTCGATCATCACCGCGACCTCGTCCGTGCGGGTCTTGCCCTCGGCCGCCTTCACGGCCGCAGGCTGGGGGCCGTGATGGATCCCCTGGGGGTGGAACGTGAGCATTCCGGCCCCGACACCGTCCCGGCTGAAGAACTCGCCGCGGTGGTAGAAGATGACTTCGTCGAAGTCGATGTTCGAGTGATAGAAGGGCACCTTGAGGGCGGCCGGGTCACCGTTTTCCAGCGGCCGCGGCAAGAAGGTCACGACGATGACCGACTCCGTGACGAACGTCGCGTGCGCACTCGGCGGCAGGTGGTAGCGGTCGCTGAGCACCGGCCGAATGTCGGCCACGTTCAGCTTCCACACCGTCAGGTCCCCCTTCCAGCCCACCGTGGTGATGGGGTGGAACGGATAGAACACCGAGGTGAGCTCGCCGCAGCGCTGAATCCGCAGCTCCCACTCCTCGCCGTCAACCGGCGCAGCGGGCGCCTCGGGTTCTGGCACTTCGATGAGCGCCGGGTCGAACAGCGCGGTATGCCCCAGCAGGCCGCGGTCCGGAACCGTCAGCTCCTGGGTGGTCTCCACCAGCAGGAAACGCGAGGGGCTGTCGGGCAGGAACCGATAGACGGTGCCCCGCGGGATGACCAGGTAGTCGCCCGTGCGGTACTGCAGCGGCCCGAAGTCCGTCTCGAGCCGGCCGGTGCCCGCGTGCACAAAGTGGAGTTCGTCGGCGTCAGCGTTGCGGAAGTGGTAGGGCATCGCCGCGGCCAGACGCGCCATCCCGACCTTGCAGTCCTGGTTTTCGAGCACCGTGACGCGGTCGGCCAGGTAGTCCCCCTGCCCCGGGCCCAGCTCGTCGAGCCTCAGCGCGCGCGGCTTGCACGGCCCCTCGATGCGGGTCCAGCCTACCGGCGGTTGGGTGCGATAGATATGGGCGTAGCGGCCTGCGAAGCCCTGGCGCCCAAACTCCTCCTCGACGGTCCCCTCGGGGATGTCGACGTGGGCCTGACGGGCGACCCGACCTCGCATGTAGTGCAGGGGTTTCACGGACGGCTCCTCCTCGCGGTAGTCCGGTGCAGGGGGAGGCACCAGCAAGCTGCGTGCCACGGACAGAGTCCGCCGCCTGATCAGGGAGTTAGCGCGGATGCGAGGGGCGCACGGTGTGCGATATCCCTCAGAGTGCGCGCCAGGGACGGGCGAAATCCACCGCCAACGCCGGGGTCAGTAGTAGCCCACACACGCTCCAGGCCGCTGTCCCCCACTTCTTCAATCGCAAAGGACGCAAAGGACGCGAAGGACGCAAAGAGAAGTATGACAACGCCCCATCTCTTTGCGTCCTCTGCGTCCTTTGCGTCCTCTGCGATTCCAGGGGCTTCCGCTCAGCCGTGGAGACTCATCAGCTCCCGCTGCAGACGCCCGCCATGCGGCGAAGAAATCCACCGCCCGGGACGTGTTGCGGCTACTCCTCTTCCTCGCCTTCTTCCTCGCCGCCCTCTTCCGAGTCGCCGCCTTCTTCGCCGCCTTCTTCCGAGTCGCCGCCTTCCTCGCCGCCCTCTTCCGAGTCGCCGCCTTCTTCGCCGCCCTCCTCCGAGTCGCCGCCTTCCTCGGGCTCCTCGGCCTTCGGCAGCGGGGTCGGGGACGGCTCGATCTTGGCGGGGAAGGGCCGCGCCGTCATGGGCTTGGCGATATTGGTGCGACCGCGCGAGGGGCGGCTGGGGGTGTCGGCCCTTGGCCCCAGTCGAGGCTTGGCGGTGGCCCGCTTCTTCTCCATCGCGTCGCGCCGCTTCTTGGCGCGGTCACGGGCCCGCTCGGCCGCCGAAGGTCGCGAGCTGGATGAGCCGCGGCGAGACGTGGACGAGGGCCGTTTGGCGCTGGTGCCCGGCTTCTTCTTGTCCTTCTTCAGGTCGTCCTTGGGATCCTTCTTATCTCGGCCGAACTTGGGCTTGGCCTTCTTAAAGCTGCCTCGACGCGGGCGCTCCAGGTCGCACTTGATCTTGGCGATGGGGCCGACGCACTTGAAGCCAATGACGCCGTTGAGGGTGGACCGGCGAATCTTGCGGTCCTTCATGACCATGCTGAGCAGCTTGTTGGGCTGGCTGGTCTCACCGCTCTTCTTGTCGGTGACCTTCTTGTCGATGTAGGCGGGCAGGATCTGCACCGCCATGTGCAGGTCCATCGTGGCCTGCTTGAAGGGTTTGCCCGGCGCGATGCGAATCACGCTGCGTGGGTCGACGGAGAGCACCACCTCTTCGCTGTCGTTGCCGATCTCGGCGAAGTGGATGGCCACCGGCTCGGCACTCGGGGCCGCAGGCACGCCCGCCTTGGGGTTCTTGGTGCGCCGGCTGCGGCGGCTGCGCTTACCCAGGCCCGGGATCTTGCTGACCTCGTCGATGCCGATCTTGATGCGGATGGTCCCCAGCTCGATGTCGCTGAGTTCGATAGGCGCCGGCATCGCCTTGGTGGGCGGGATCATCGGCTTGACGATGCGAGCCCCGGCAATGGCCAGATCGATCTCCCCACGCAGGTCCGTCGGTCGCTTGCCCCAGGTCACACTCAGCGAGCCGCTGAGCTGCCCCCGAAGGTCGTATCCTGCCGAGTTGTCGCCTGCGGTCGCGCCCTTCAAGAGCTTTTCGGGACCGAGCAGCAGCGAGTCGATGACGCCCACGGTGACGGTCGCCTTGCCCGTCTCCTTGTCCACCTTGAAGACGCCGTCCTTGAGCTCGCCGCCCATGAACTCGCCGTCAAAAGCAGCTTCGTAGGCGTCCCCGAAGAGGAGCGAGGTGATGGAGGCGTCGATGTGCAGCCGGTCGCCGTTGATGAAGCGGAACTTGGGTCCCTTCTTCTTACCCTTGCCCTTGGCGGGCTCGGGGACCTGGTCCATGCCTGGCCACTTCGTCGGCTTGGCCACCGGCCCGAGCCGAATCTGCAGGCCCGAGAAGTCCAGCACGCCCAGCCCGGTCAGCCCGCCTTCCTCGATGCTCAGCGGAGCGCCGATGGCGTTGGAGGCCTGGACCTCCACGAACTGCCGCATCTTCTCGTCGGGGAACGTGACCACGATGAAGAAGATGGTCGCGATGATAAAGAAGAAGACGTAGCCCGCGGCCTTACCCGCGCTGGCGAGATTGAATGACGGCTTCCAGGCCATTACTTGCCTCCCCGAGATGCCCTGCCCTTGGCTGGCGTCTCCTCCGGGGCCTCGGCCTCGGCTTCGTCTTCACCGCCACGATAAACGTAGGTCGAGACCGTGAACGCGGCACCCGTCTGCGCCACCTCGCCGTCCTGTCGCAAGCGCCGCATGTCGAGGCGGGTGACGAACAGCATCTTCTCGGTCATCTCGATGCGGTCGAGGAACTGGTACAGCTTGTCGAAGGGGATGTAGTCACCGACACGGATGGGCTCGTCGATGCGGAAGTAGCCCACCTTGTCCTGCTTGCCCTTCTTGCCGCGCTTCTTCTTCTTGGGCTTGGGGCCCAGGAATTTCTCGCTCTTGCCGGGGTAGTTGAGCACGCCGGCCAGGTTGATGGAGTCGCCAGACAGGTCGCCCCGGGAGTTGCGCTTGTCGAAGCTGATGGCCTTGGCGATGCGGTTGATCTCCAGCTCCAGCTTCAGCGAGTCGTTGGCCCGCGCCAGGCTCCGAAACCGCCGGGTCTTGGCGGTCGCGGCCATGTACTTGGGGGCCAGCGCGCGGAGCCGGGCCAGCTTGTCGCGGGCCTCGTCGACCTCCACTTCGAGGTCGCTGACGTCGGAGCTGACCACGAGGTAGACGCCACCGACGCCAAGGATGAGGACCAGCCCGACGAGAACGGACACGAGCATCTTCTCGCGGCTGCTCATGCGGTCGAAGGCGCCAGACATCACTTACCCCCCGACTTCTTGGCGGCGCCCTTCTTGCCCTTCTTGGGGGCTGGGGCCTCGCACTCGATCTTGATCTGGACGGTGAACTCCTTCCAGGTCGGCCGCTCCCGATTCCGCGACTCTTTCGCGTCGGTGCGGTCGACCTCCTTGAAGCACTTCTGCTTCTTGAGCCGCCCCTCGAACTCCGCCAGCGCCACGATGTCATTGGCCTCGCCACGCACAGTGGCCTTCTCGGCATCGATGTTGATGGACTTGAACTCGACCCGGTAGCGAGGCTCCTCTTCCTTCTCTTTGTCCTCGTCCTTGTCGTCGCCGTCCTCGGACTTGCTGTCCTTCTTGTCCCCCGACAGCGGTGGACGCGCCGTCTTGGGCGCCGGGGGTTTGACGCCCTCGGCGATCATCGCGTTGGTCTGATCCTGCGCCTCGGTGATGAGGTAGAACGTCTTGAACGCCGTGATCTTGGGGAAGAGCTCGTCGACGCCCTCAGCGTTCCCGGCGCCCGCAGAGATCTTGGCCAGGACCGTGTCGAAGTTGGTCGATTCCTTGCCCAGCGTCTGTTTGCTGAAGCGCTTGAGCTCGGCCACCAGGGCCGCCTTCTGGGTCTCCAGCTGGCCGCGCGCCATGAACTGCCGCCCCAGCAGCACACCGATGAGCAGGATACCCAACGTTGCCAGCCACCAGGCCCGGTCCCGGAACGCCTTGAAGTCACTCTCGAAGGCGAACTGGTTCTGGCGGAAGTTCACCTGGGCCGACAGTTGGGTGTCCGCCGCGTTGCGCAGCGCCAACGCCGTGGCCAGCGGCGCCGACTTGTCCATCCCGTCGTCGCCGTCGACCTTGGCCCACGGCATCTTCGAGATGCGGGGCACCTGGACCGTCACGCCGAGCGCCTGGCCGAGCATGTCGACCAGTCCAGGCATCCGGGCGGTGCCACCAAACACGAAGGCCTTGGTGACGCGGCGGCCGGTGCGGCTGACGTGGGCATGCAGGGTCATCCGCAGGTCGCGGACGATGGGACCCAGGGCCTCGCCAACGATGCTGACGCGTCGTTCGTGGGCAACCTCGTCGACGCCAACGGGGACGTGTCCATCAAGCCGCACACCGCTGTGCTTGATGTGCTCGGCGTCGCCGTAGTCCAGGTCGAGCCCCTCGGCCAGAGCCTGGGTCACCTGGTGGCCGCCGCGGGCCAGCGAACGCACGGTCGTGGGTTTACCCCCATGAACCACACAGATGCTGCACGACTGATGGCCCAGGTCGATGAAGGCGACGTCGTTGTCGACCAGGTCCTCTTCGACACCGAGGCTGCCCGCTTCGGCCAGGCGCGGCACCAGCGCCGAGTATGCCATGGTGTCGAGGCCCACGGCCTTGGGGTCTGCGCCGGCGTCCTTCAGGTCGTGCAGGAACTCGGTCAGCCAGTGCTGTGATACAGCGCTGACCATGAGCTCCGCGCTACCGTCCTCGGTCTCGCCCAGCGGGACGTAATCGAAGACCAGCTCGTCGACGGGCGTAGGGAGCTGCCCGTCCATCTCGAAGGGCAACACGCTGCGGACGCGCTTGTCGTCGCTGAAGGGCAGCGTCAGGTTGCGGGTCATGACCCGGCTGCCGGGCACTGCGGTGAAGATCAGCTGGGAGCGTTCATGGACGCCCTGCAGCGCTGCGCGCACCGAGTCGGACAGGCTCTCGCTGTGGAGCCCCGCCAGGTCCGTCGGCAGGACGTACTCGGTGAAGGCCTCGAGGCTGAACTTGCGCAGACCGGACTCCAGCACCGCGGCCTTGATCGACCAGCTGCCTACATCCAATCCGATGACGTGTTGAGCCATGCTGCTGCGCGCTTCCCTGTGTTAGTCCGTCTTGAAGTGAACCAGCGACCCGGTCGACGTGTCGATGATCGCGGTGATCTTTTTCTCGAAGGTGTTGATGGCGCAGGTGCCACCCCCACACTCGCTGTCGTCGCGGCAAATGCGGCGCCCGGTCTCCGGGTCTATACGGGGTTCGGCCGCTTCGCCACCTTCTTCGTCGTCATCGTCACCACCCTCGCCGGTGCTCCCGCGACCGACGCAGAAGCCCTGACACCCCTTGGCCGAGCAATATTTCCCGGTAGCGGTGATTCGCACCATCTGGGTGTCGACGCCGAGCTGCTGGCTGATGGTGGTCTTGTTGAACGGGATGGCCGCCTGACCGGTGGCGATGGGGTACTGCTGCAAGAAGCGGTTGAAGCGCCCCATCGTGGTGAAGGGCGTCGAGTAAATGGCCTTCTTGAGGTTCCGACACATCTCCAGTGAGATGAGCATCTCGTCCACCGGCTGCAGCTGGAGCTGCGCGGCGGCGAGCGGGTTGTAGCAGTACTGAAGCCGCAGCGCCTCGTCCTGGATCGACTCGCAGAGGATCCCCCGCAGCACCATCGGGTCGGCATCGTTGACGTTGATCTTGTCGGTGGAGAAGACCGTGAAGTTGTCTTTGACGCGGCAGTAGACGTCGCTGCGCATGCCGTCCACGAGCTGGACCTCGCCCACCGTGTCCATCTTGGCGTTCTTGGTGTCGTAGCCGTACTGGTCGTAGTCGACCGCCTCGGCGCCTCCGGTGTCGATGAAGCGGCCGTCGGGACCGATGTCGGTCTTGGTGGTGTCCCCGTCGGTCCAGTCCATGATGTTCATGATGAGCGACATGACCTCTTCGTCACCGTCGAACTCACCGGTCTCGATCATGGGACGCAGCAGGCCGTAGAGCTGCAGTCCCATCTGATTGCGGGCCTGCTCGGCGCCGACCTGCCGCCCGCCTGCGCCGGGGCGACGCGAGACGTTGCGGTTGCCGCTGGCCGCGTCCACCACCTGCTTGGCGACGTCGGTGGCGGCGGCGTTGAGGTTGATCCGCGCGTCCTCCGCGGAGATTTCGCAGCTGCACTCGCCGGTACTGAGCCCCACCGCCTTCTCTTCGGTGAAGTCCATGAAGTCCATGCCGAAGAACGAGGCCCGGCCGGTACAGAAGACCTTCGTGAACTCGCAGGCCTGCCGCCAGATCTCGATCTTCATCTTGCCGCCGCGCGACAGCAGCGCCAGAGCTGAGTTCATCTGCGGGAAGTTGCGCTTGGCGTTGACCGCCAGCAACGCGATCTTCATCGCCCCCCGGGCGGCGAAGTGGGCCTTGGTGGCTGCGCTGATGTTCCCCTTCATCCAGACGTTGGTCATCTGGCTGTAGGCGAAGTTGCTACTGACGGCGATGAGGATGGCCACCAGGGTCATCACCACCAACAGCGCCACCCCACGACGACCTTTCGTCACGTCGGCCTTCACCGTCTCGCCGAGGGCCTCCCGGGTGATCCGGGTGGCGGCGACAAGCGACATCGGCGCGGTGCGCGCCGGTTCCTGGGAGGGCGTAGGGGTCATCGGGTCAGTACCAGAGGGGCTCCTGCATATGAACTTCGGCTTGGGATTCCAGGGTGTACTCGCGCGGGTCGTCCTCGTCGCCGTCGGTGATCACGATGCGAATCTTCACGCGGCTGGGCAGGAACAGGCCGTCGAACAGGTTCTCCTGTTGCTCGTCGGCCATTCGGTCCACCGCCGCACCGCCCACCGCGTCGGCGATGTCTCCCGCCGCGGTGCCTGCGCCGCCGGCGGCGGTGGCCAGGTTGCCCTTGGCGTTGTCGGCCATGGCCCGCACCGCCTTGAGCTGGACGCGTTTCTCCTCGGCGTCTTCGATGTCTACGTCCCAGTCGGACGTCCAGTCCTCCTGCTCCTTGTCGTAGAAGTCGAACTCCAGCCGCTCGACCCCCACCGCCGCGATCTCCTCGACCATGTCCGACTCGGGAGAGTCGTCGATGTGGTACTTGGCCCGCCGGATGACGACCGACCGACCTTCGACGGTGCCGAGCTTGTACTCGACGATCATCTGGTCGCTCTGATGGGCGTTGCGGTGAATGGGCTGGTGGGCGCTGGTGGTGAACAGCAGCGAGTCGGACTCGCCCCGAAACAGGGTCTTGGTGCGCTGGTCGTCACTCTGGTGAAGGCTGACGAATGCCATCGACAGCTCGCGCTTGACCCGCTCCAGGAACAGCCGGCCGCTGTGGAAGTGCTCCTGCAGCTTGGAGGCCCGCCGCTGAGCCCGCATCGTCATGTTGATGCTGGTGTAGGCCAGCGCACCGATGGTCGCCAGCAGCCCCACCGCAATGAGGACCTCGAGCAGGGTCATGCCCCGGCGCCGGCGGCGCAGCCGGCTCTGCAATCGCATCACGCTCACGGCCCCAGCAGACCTCCCCCGCCACCCTCTTCCATGACGGCGACGGACGTGATGAAGGTCTCGACGTCGAACGTCTTCTCGGAGCCGGCGCGCTCCTTCCAGGTGAGCCGAATCACCAGCTTGCGCGTGGTCTTGGCGGCCTGGTCGATGATGCGCGGGATGAACGACCCGATCATGCCGACGTTCTGACACATGGTGTTGAGGTTCACGCCGCACATCTGGGAGAAGCCCGAGGTGGGGTCCATGAGGTTGGCCAGCGCCGCGATGGCGATGGCGTTGCCGCCGAGCTGGTCGAGCACGCCCTGCATGTCCGGCGCCCCCCCCATCCCAGGCGGGGCACCGGCGCCCAGAACGCCTCCGCAGACCGCCTGCATCAGCGGGTTCTCATTGATGTTGTCGGCCGTCTCGTTGGTGCCTTCGACGTTGTCGTCGCCGACCTCCAGGGTCAGCAGGTCGTACTCGCACTCGAACTGGTCGAAGTCGTCGGGCAGCTCACACGACCGGCCCTCGACGTTGTTCTCGGGGAAGGGCTCGAGCCGGTACTCCTCCTCCAGGTCGAGCACGAGGTTGTGCATGAGATTGGCCGCCATGGTCACGTTGTAGACCCGAGCGCCATGGACGAGGGCCGTTCCCTGGGTGCTCATGACGGCGCCCATCACGAAGGCCAGCAGTCCCATGGAGATCATGACCTCCAGCAGGGTGAATCCCCGCTGGCTATGCCCGCGCGGCCACATACTCACAGGCTCCGTTCGCGTTGAAGGAAGTCATTGGTCAGCTCCTTGCTGTGGCGCTTGACCCGCCCGGTGAGGGCCTCGACCTCCAAGGTCAACACGGTGAGGAAGCCGTTTTCGTCCGCGTCCTCCGACGTGCTCCGCTCGGCCCACCAGATGAGGGCACGATCGGCGTTGCCGGTGGGCCAGAAGTGGACCGCGGCGCGGCCTTCGGTCTGACGCCGGTCCTGATAGGAGAGCTGGACGCCGCTGACGATCACCTGCGCAGGGATCTTGCGAGGCTTCAAGAGCTGATCGCGCAGCAGCGAGAACGCGCTGCTGACGGCGTTGTCGAGCTCCTCGGCCTGCTCCTCGTCGCTCTCGTCCTTGTCGACGCGGCGGGTCGCCTGGCGCTCACGCTTGCGCTCCATCCGCTTTCGTTCTTCCTCGCGCTCTTCGGCGTCGGGGCTTGGCACGTACTTGGCGCAGTCGTCATCGGTGACCATCGCCTCGCCCCAGAAAACCCGCTCGTTCATGTCGATGACAAGCCGGTACGGGCGCGAGTCGATGATGGCGCGGTTGTAGAGGTAGCGCGCCATCGCCGACATCTTGCCCGCGGCCGACGTGAGGTTGGCGCGCTTGGCGTTGGAGACGCTGACGACAACGGCCCCCACCGCGATGGCCAGCAGCGCGATGACCACGACCATCTCGATGATGGTGAAGCCTCTGTGACCCGTACCCAGGCCTGTGCCCCGGCCCAATGGTCGGGCGGATGGAACACGGCCCCATCCTCGGCGGGATGCTGGGCATGTGGGTTGTCGGCTCCTTTGCATCACTCTTCCTGCTCGGCCCGTGCCCCGCGTCCCACGCCTGCTTGAACGGGCACGGACACGAGCACGAGTACGGGCATGGGGCTCAGTCGTTACAGATGTCGTCCTGACTCGGGGTGCGGTCCTCCCCCGTCGAGCAGACATCGAACTCGGCGCCCTCGCGATCGCTCGGGTACTTGAAGATGAGCTCCTGCTGCCAGGGGTCCTTGAGCTGCTTCTTCTTGATGAGCTTGGCCTCGACCAGGGCATCGAGGCTGTCGGGGTAGTCGGCATCTGCCGCATACACCGTCACCGCACCGGCGACCTTGTTGACCAACGCGCGGGCGCTCTTGATCTTTGCCTGGCTCATATAGCCGACGACGCCGAAGCCAATGGCCGTCGAGATGATGCCGATGATGGCGATGACGACCATGATCTCGATGAGCGTCATACCGCGACGGCCCGCGGCGATACGCCGAGCGTTCATGGCTTGGATGGTTCTAATCTGGGCGTTCATACAGCTGCTCCTACGCCGGTGGTGGGCGTCTAAACTGTCTAAAAGGTGACTTCACGGCAGATGTCGTCATCGGTCCCGGGGGCCATATCGGCGCCTCCGGAACAGAGTCGAACACCCGCTGCCTTCCCTTCCAGGGGCTCCAGGATCATCTCCTGGCCCCACGGGTCGGCGGATTTCTGGATGTGCAGGGCCCGCGACGCGACCAGCTCCTGGACGCTTCGGGGCAGCTTCTGGGTCTTGGCGTAGAAGCTCTTCGTCGCCTTCACGCCATGCTCCAGCATGCTCTCCGCTGCAGAGGCCTGGGCCTCTGCCGGGCTCTTGGTGGCGGCGCCCGTGTCGGACTTGCCGCAGGCCCCCATCAGCACGGTGGCCAGCCCAATCAGGAGGAGGTTGCGCATCATCCGCCCATCTCCTCCTGCGAGATCATCTCGTTCATCTGCAGCATCGGCATCAGAATGGCGAACACCAGGAAGGCGACTGCGACTCCCATGAAGACGATCATCACCGGCTCGAGCACCGAGCTGAGCTGGGTGATGCGGCTCTCGGCTTGAACCTCGTAGGAGTCGGCCACATTGCCCAACATTTCTTCGAGCTCGCCCGACCGCTCTCCCACCGAAATCATGTGGGTCACCATCGACGGAAACTCGCCTGAGCGTTTCAACGGCTCGGCAATGGGCTGGCCTTCTTTGACCGCCTCCCTGGCGTTCTCGATCACGTCGGCCAGGACCGAGTTGGTGATGATGGTACGGCAGATGTTCATGGCCCCGAGAATCGGGACGCCGGACTGGAGAAGCGTGGACAGCGTGCGCGTAAACTGCGCCACCGCCAGCATCCGGATGAGGGGGCCGAAGACCGGCACCTTGAGTATGAAACGGTCCCACACGGGTTTGCCGTTGGGCGTTCTGCGCCACTGGTTGAAGGCGATGAAGCCGCCCACCATGAAGAAGAGGATGAGCCACCACCAATCGACCAGAAACTCGCTGAATCCGATCATGATCTGGGTGATCCAGGGAAGCTCCGTGCCCATCTCCTCGAAGACCTCGGAGATCTTGGGCACCACGAACAGCATCATCAGGGCGACGATGAGCCCGCCGAGGACGATCATGATGACCGGGTAGGTCATCGCCCCCTTGAGCTTGGAACGGAGCCGCACGGAGTTCTCGGTGAAATCCGCCAGCCGGGCGAAGACGGCGTCCAGGTTACCGGACTGCTCGCCCGCGCCGACCATGTTCGAGTACAGCGGCGGAAAGACCTTGGGATGCTTGGCCAGCGCCTTGGCGAGCGCCTGGCCTTCGTTCACCTCGCGCTTCACCTGGCTGAGAACCCGTTTGAACTTGGGGTTCTCCATCTGGTCAGCCAGGGCGTTGATGGCCTCCACGACGGGGATGCCGGCTTTCAGCAGGGTGGCCAGCTGGCGGGTCATCTCGCTGACCTCCATCAGCTTGATGCCCGTGCCGCCGAAGCTGAACTCGATCTCCCGGCTGCCCTTCTTCTCGCCGCCGACCGTTCGCTTCTCGCCGCCGCGGTCGGTCTCGACGTACTGGGTCAGGTAGGTACCGTCGCGCTTGAGACGCTCCCGCAGTGAGCGGGGGCTGTCGGCATCCACCAGCCCGCTGACGTTGCGGCCCTTGGCGTTGAGCCCCTTGTATTCGTAGATCGGCACCGGTCGCCTCCTACTGGTCCTCGGCGGTGACGCGCATCACTTCATCGATGCTCGTCCAGCCTCGGAGGACCTTCTCGGCGCCGTCTTCCCGAAGGGTCAGCATGCCTCGGGCCATCGCGGCCTTCTTCAGCAGCGACGCCGGCGAGTTCTGCATGACCAGGCTGCGGATCTCGTCGTCGATCATCAGCAGCTCGTGGATGCCGCCACGGCCCTTGTAGCCGCTGCCAAAGCACTCGGGGCAGCCGTTGGCCCGGTAGAACGTATTCGTCTCCAGGGCCTCGTCGGGGTCCTTCAGGCCCAGGTTCACCAGCTCCTGCCTCAGCGGCTTGTAGGGCTCTTTGCACGAGGGGCAAAGCATCCGGATGAGGCGCTGTGCCATCACCATGATGACCGAGGAGGCGCTCAAGAACGGCTCGACGCCCATGTCGGTCAGGCGGGTAAAGGCCGAGGGGGCGTCGTTGGTGTGCAACGTGGCGAACACGAGGTGACCGGTCAGCGACGCCTGGATCGCGTTCTCCGCCGTCTCCAGGTCGCGAATCTCGCCGATGAGCACCACGTCCGGGTCCTGACGCAGGATGGCGCGCAGGCCGCGGGCGAAGGTGAAGTCGATCTTCTTGTTCACCTGCATCTGGCCGATGCCGTGAATCTGGTACTCGACTGGGTCCTCGACCGTCAGGATGTTCCGGTCGGGGGTGTTGATCTTCTGCAGCGCCGCATAGAGCGTCGTCGTCTTGCCCGAGCCGGTGGGGCCCGTCACCAGGATGATGCCGTGCGGCCGCTCGATCATGTGGGAGATGGTCTCGAGGTTCTTCTCGAGGAACCCGAGCTGCTTCAGATCCAGCAGCACCGCCGTCTTGTCGAGGATACGCAGCACGATGCGCTCGCCGTGGCCCGTGGGCACCGTCGACAGGCGCAGGTCGACGTCGCGACCGGCGATCTTGATGCGGATACGACCGTCCTGGGGCAACCGCTTCTCGGCGATGTTCAGGTTGCCCATGATCTTGATACGGGCCGACACCGAGCTGTGGTACTGGCGCGGCGCCCGGACGATCTCCTTGAGCACGCCGTCCTTGCGGAAACGGACGATGATCTCCTTTTCGAACGGCTCGATGTGGATGTCGGACGCCCGCTCCTTGATGGCCTGGCTCAAGATCGAGTTGACCAGGCGGATGATGGGCGCCTCGTCGTCCTCGTCGAGGATGTCCTTGTTCTGCTCCTCCAGGTCGTGGGCGATGGTGCCCAGATCCTCGTCGGCCAGGTCGTCGACCACCTGGTCGGCGCCAGCGCGGCGGTCGAAGACCTTGTGGATGGCGCTCAGGAGCTCGGTCTTGGGAACGACCACCAGGTCCAGGCGCGCGTTCAGCAGCACCCGCAGATCGTCGATGGCGAAGGTGTTGAGCGGGTCGGCGACGGCGACTTCCGCGCGGCGGCCTTCCAGCATCAGGGGCAGGATCTGGTTGTCGCGGGCGTAACCCAGCGACACATCGCTGACGAGCTTGGGGTCCACGGCCTCGACGTCGATGGTGGCCTGGAACCGCAGCATCAGCTGCTGGGCGAGAGCCTGCGCGACCTGGACCTCGTTGACGGCCTCCATGCCGACGAGCACCTCGCCCAGGCGCCCGCCGCGGTCGCGCTGAATCTCCAGCGCCCGCTCTACGTCGTCGCGGGAGCAGGCGCCCAGCTCCACCAGGTGGTCGCCGATGCGCCGGATGCCGAAGAGCTCGTTGGCGTCCGGCACCACCGCCGCGCCGGGGGGCACGGGGGGAGGTCCACTGCTGTCCATCACACTCATGTGGGCCTCCAGGTCAGGGGTTGTTGCCTTCCGAATTCGCCTTCTTCGGATCGTATTCCACGTCGTGGGTCTCGGGCGGACCGACGGTGTCTACGTCGGAGCTCTCGAGGATGATGGACTCGCGCAGCTCGCGCTCTTTCTTGGCGCGCTGGACGCGGTTGTGGATGCGCTGCATCAGGCCGTTCTTCTTCCGGTAGTCCACCGACCCGGAGAACTCCTTTTTACGCTCGGCCATGATGGCCGCCAGCTCGCGGAACTCGTTGCGGCGCTGCTCGTAGATGCGCTTGAGATCGCTGGGGTCCTTGATGACGTGCGGGATGACGATGAGGAGCAGATTGCGCTTCTCGACCGTCGTCCGGGTGCTCCGGAACAGCACGCCGATGAGCGGGATGTCGCCCAACACCGGCACCTTGGACACCGACTCGGTCTCCGCGTCGCGCAGCAGGCCGCCGATGACCGCCGGCTGGCCGTCGCGCACGACCACGGTGTTGTCGATCTTCCGCTTGGTGGTGATGGGCGCCTGGGTGGTGGGCTCGAAGCCCGCCAGCTCGTCCATCGACTGAACGATCTTCAGCTTCACGAAGTCGGCGCTGTTGACCTGCGGCTCGATCTCCAGCTTCAGGTCGATGTCGACGAACTGGACCTGCGCGCCGAGGCCGCCGCCCAGACCAGCGAGGCCGCCGAGACCTCCGAGACCGCCCGCTGCGCCTCCGAGGGCGCCGCCCAGGCCACCGGCCGCGCCTCCGAGCAGGCTACCGATGTTGCCGAGGCCGCCACCGAACTGGACGCTCTGGTAGGGCTGTCGCTTGCCGACCTCGATGGTCGCCTTCTCGTTGTCCAGGGTCAGGATGTGCGGCGTCGACAGGACGTTGATGTTGGCCGTCGTCTGGATGGCCTTCACCAGGAACGAGAACGCCGGCAACGAGAACGTGCTGGTGTTGCCGCTTTCGTCGGTGCCCAGCGGCACGTCGATGAGGGGGCCCTGGAAGCCAGCTACGGACTGGCCGGCGCCGAGCGCAGAGGCCGCAGGAACGAGACCGGGAAGACCACCAGCACCGAAGACCAGCGGCAACTGTTCGCCGTCCACCTCGAACAGCGCGCCGCCGTTGCTGGAGAAGTCGACGTCCTTGTTCTTGTCCTGACTGATCTCCATCAGGATGGCTTCGACGTAGACCTGCTTGCGGCGCACGTCGAGCTGCCGGATGACCCGCTGGACAGCCAGATAGTCCTTGCGGGACGACTCGATGATGAGGGCGTTGGTGGGCTCGTAGGCGGTGATTTTCACCTCGCCTTCGAACAGCGAGCCCACGGCGGCCGCGCCACCCTTGGACTTGCTCTTGGAGCTGGTCCGGCGAGCGCCGCCGCGGGAGCCCGACGTCAGCGACGACAGAGCGCTCGAGATGTCCTTGGAGTCGGCGTTCTCCAGGTAGTGGATGTGGATCGCGCCCTCTCCCGCCACCGGAACGTCGAGCCGGCGGATGAGGCGGTCGACACGCAGATAGACCGACTTGCTGGCGATGAAGATGATCGAGTTGGTCCGCTCGTCCGCGATCATCTTGGTGATCGCGATGTCGGCCAGGTCCCCGGAGGCGCCGCCCACGACCGTGGAGCTGGCGGCGGCCTTCTTGGTGGTTCGTCGCCCCTTGGTGCTGCGGGTGTTCCGGGTCGGGGTCCGCTTCTTCGCGGTGCTGCCGCCCTTGCCACCGCCAAAGAGGGTGTTGAGGACGTTGATGATCTCCGGCGCGTCGGCGTACTGAATCGGGCGGATCCAGATCTTCTCTTTGCCGGTGGGCACGTCGAGCTGGCGTAGAAGGCGGACCAGACGCCGGATGCTCCGGCCGGTGTCGGTGAGGATGATGGTGTTGGTGGGGTTGTAGACCGTGATGTCGGCGTTGGCGGTCTTGAACTTGTCGAGGACCGGCAGGACTTCCTCGGCGGGCACGTGCTCGAGCTGGATCAGCCGGGTGACGATGCGGTCCTCGTTCGGGGCCCCGCGGCTGCGGCGAATGTCGGCGCCCTGGTTCTTGGCCTCCTTCGCCGGGACGATCTCGTTGAAGCGACCGTTCTTGACGATGGTCAGGCCATTGGCCTCAAGTGCGCTCAGGAAGGCTTTGTAGGCCTCATACGCCGTCACCGGCTTGGGGCTGAGGATGCTGACCGTGCCGCCCTTTTTGGCACCGGCGCTGAGCAGGAAGTTCTGCTCGGTGATGCAGGAGATGAACTTGGTCAGGTCCGACAGGGAGATTTCGTTGAAGTCCAGGCGGATCTTGGCGTTGAGCGGGATCTTCTTGCACTTGATCCCCTTCTCGAAGTTCGTCTTCCACTCGATGACGTCTTCGACCTTGGTCGTCCCGTCCGTCTGAGCACCTCCGGCGGCGCCGCCCTTGCCGAAGTTCTTCGGGTCGAAGGTGATCTTCTTGCCGCCGGTGTCGACGGTGCCGGTCTTGCTGCCGCTGGTGCGGACCACGCCGGGCCTCGGGTTGGGCTGAGCCACCAGAGGACGCTTGGGTTTGGTCAGCGACTTGCGGTTGGGCTTGGCGCCCTTCCGCACCGGGGGCTTGGTCGTGGGGACCGTCCCGACGCGAGGGGGACGCGGACGCGGTGCCTGCGCCAGCGCGGACGGTGCCAGAGCGAGCACCATCGCCGCCGCCGAGGAGGCGGCGAACAGCCGGGTGAGTTGTGTGGGAACCATGGTGGACATGGAAGCTGTGTGACCTGTGTGTCGAAGGTGCTACTTGATCGAGTAGTTCAGCGTCTTGGGCTGACCACGGCGTTCGAAGTCGAGCTCGATGGACGTCGAGTTCTTGAGCTTCTCGAACAGCTCGATCGCTTTGTTTGGACTGTCGATGGCCTTGCCGTTGATGGACTTGATGACGTCGCCACTACGGATGCCGATCGAACGATAGAGGGAGCCAGGGCGGACGCCCACGAGCTTGAAGCCCTGGTACTTGCCGCCGCGGTAGTTGGGAACGATGCGCGCCTGGGAGCCGAGTTTGGAGAGATCGGCCAGCTGGGTATCGAGCATCTTCCGGTCGATTTCGTAGGCGTAGGCCCCGGTCTTCTTCACGCCCTTGGCCATGTTGCTGCGCGGATTGTTGCGCTTGCTGGTACGGGGCGGGGGACGCTTTTTCTTGTCGCGGTTGAGCCCCGGACGGTTGCGGTTGTTGAAGCCGGGACGCTTGCTTGCCGGGGGCGCCTTGGCCTTCTCCGACCACAGCTTGACGACCTTGAAGTCCTTCTCTTCCTTGACGACGATGTACCGCGGCTGGATGTCGGCGATCTTCGCTTTGCCCTCGAGGAACTCGGAGCCGATGAACGCGATCTTGGTCTCACCCTCGACCTTGATGACCGCCGAAGACATGCCCTGGCCGTCGGTGACCGGGGCGGTGCCCTCCAGATCGATCGGAAGTTCGCTCTCTTCCAGCTCGCCTTCCGGCGTGCCCTCTTCTTCTTTCTTGTCGGGCTCTTCTTCTTTCTTGTCGCCCTCGTCTTCGGCGGGTTCCTTCGGGTTCAGGTCGAAGATGAGGCGCTCCTCGAGCGCGTCGCCGGGCTTGTCGGTCAGGGCAAGACGCCCCATGCGCGGCGCTTTACCCACAGTCGCGCGGTCGCCCTTGACGGTGACCTTCGGCACCGCAAACAACTGGGAGGCGACGACGTCGTTGACGCCGCTGGCAACGAAGTAGGCCAGTAGACTCAGCGCGCCGAGGTTTACGACCCAGAAGTACTTCTTGAAGATGAGGTCCATGACAGTCGATTACTCAAGCAAGACATGTGCCACCAATCCCGATCTGTATTTTCGGGAAGTTAGCGTCATTCAGAGCGGTGTGCGCGAGTCAAAATGTCATCGCAAGCGCGGGGATGAGGTTCCTTTTGCCATTTTGGCAAAGGGGCTCGAATCGCCCTCGACGCGATGGGGCTCTGTGGCGCTCGTGGCCTTGCTCGGTGGGGTGTTCGTTCTCCTGTCGGGATCCGGGTGTAAGTCGCGACACGAGCCCGTCACTAACGGTCGCGCAGCCGTTGGTCAACCGCCAACTCCGACGACCGCGGAGGGGGCGGGGCAACCGTCCGGAACGAAAGGATCACCGGCGACTCCTCCGCCGGCGGCCCCAAAAACCCCAGCCGCCACGCCGACGAAGGGGCAGGATGGTCCGAAGGCGCCGCCCAGGCGCGTGGCGAAGAAGCGCCCGAAACTTGGGCTCAGCCCACAGTTGACGCGCCACAGCGGCAGCCTGCAGGGACCGATCGAGTACCTGGTGGTGGAGCCCGCCAGGGCCAAACCCGAGACGCCACTGGTCATCGCGCTGCATGGTCGCGGCGACAAGGCAGAGAACTTCGCCAACCTGGTCGAGCGGGTCGGGTTGCCGGTGCGAACCATCGTCGCTCGGGGCCCGGTGCCGTGGGGCCGGTTCAACGGGCGTCAGTGGTGGGAGATGCGGACGCCGGACCCCAAGGCGAAGGCGGCGGCGTTGGCCACCGCGGTGGACCAGCTGGCGACCTTGGTGCGACAGCTGAAGAAGACTTATCCGAAGGCGCCCAAGCCGGTGGTCTACGGGTTCTCCCAGGGGGGCATGCTGGCGCTGCAGGCGCTGGCGCGGCGGCCCGGGACATTCGCGGGTGTGGCGGCGCTCAGTGCACGGATGGAGAGCACGGCAGGCAACGCCAAGCCGACAAAGGCGCAGCGGGTGCCGGTTCTGCTGACGGTGGGGAAGAAAGACCGGGTGATTCCGCCCGAGCAGAGTAAGGCGGCAGCGGACACGTTGAAGGCGCTGGGCTACCCGGTGGAGGTCGTGGAGTTCGGCGGGTTGCACACCATCGACGCGACGGTCATGCGCACGCTGCGTGAGTTTTTGACGAAGACCACGGGGGTCAAGACGCGTCCGTGAAGCGGGAGCGTCGCGCCGTCGCCAGAGCGCCGCGCCTTTCCTCGTGCCTCTCTATAACCGGGCGCGCCAGGCCGCCACTTCGGCCATCCGCGTCCCGTGCACCACCAGCAGGGGATTTTCGACCTTCAGCTGCCTGGGTGCCGCCGCTGGGCGCCAGGGCTTGAGCACGCCCGACGGCTCCACCTGCAAGAACACGAATCCCATGCACAGGCTGATGCCCATAATCGGGTTCAGGTCCCACGGCGTGTAGTTCCTGGGCGGCAGGAGCACCCCGCCGACCTCGCCCTTCCACAACCGCGCCATCCCCAGGCCGATGCTGTCGCCAGCCACCTCGATGCCGCGGAACAGCGGTGACTCGCTCCAGACCAACGCTCGCGCCATATCCGTCGTCTGGTCGGGGGAGTCGCGCAGCAGGACCCACTGCTCGCTCAGGCGGCGTGTGGTGTCGATGGCCAGCGGCTCTGGGAACCCGAACTCGCTGATGCGGTGGGCGCGCTTCGCTCCCGGCGTCGCCGAGTAGAGCTCCTGGGTCATCACGTCGCCGACCACCGCCGCGACGATCTTCGGCCCGCGCATCAGCGCGATCATCGAGCCGATGCCGTGAGACGCCCGACGTACGAACGCCGCCGTCCCGTCCAGAGGGTCGACCGTGAACCACAGCCCCTCGGGCGTGGGTCGCGCCAGCGCCAGGTCCCCCTCCTCGGCGACGATGGTCGCGGCCGGGAACCATTCGCTCAGCAGCTCGGTCATCGTGGCCTGGGCGGCATAGTCGGCCGTCGTCACGACGTCCGGAGCCCCGTGTGGCGCCATGCCCTTGATCGTCGCCTCGAAATTGAACCGGTGGGCACGAATGATGATGATCGCCCGGCGGACGGCCTCCTTCATCAGCGTCCCGACGGCGCGGGCGTTCATGGCTCCATACTGCGACATGCCCGGCCACTCATACCGCCGCAAACGTTCCCTTGTCACGCTTCACCCGCGCACCTACGGTCCGGCACCATGAGCCAACAGTCGCTGCAGCTGCTGACGGACGAGGCGCGTGACGACCTCGCCAAGACCCTCGTCGAGGGACTGAACCCGCCCCAGCAGGAGGCGGTCCTCGCCAACGAGGGGCCGGTCCTCATCCTCGCCGGGGCAGGCTCCGGGAAGACCCGGACGATTACCCACAAGATGGCCTACCTGGTGGGCGTCCTGGGACTGGCGCCGTGGGAGATCCTGGCGGTCACCTTCACCAACAAAGCCGCCGCCGAGATGAAGGAGCGGACCAAGGCGCTGATGGGGGACAAGCGCGGAAAGCACCTGGACTGGCTCGGCACCTTCCACAGCATCGGCATGCGGCTGCTGCGGCGCCACGCCGACCAGCTTGGGATGGAGCGCAGCTTCACCATCTACGACAGCGACGATCAGAAGAAGATGATCAAGCAGTGCCTCGACGAGATGAATGTCTCGGCGGAGCGCTTCAAGCCCGGCGACTGCGCCGACTACATCAACAAGGCCAAGCAGCAATGTCACGGCCCCGGCCACCGCGACCTGCCGCGCCAGGGCTACAACGACCAGCGCTACGCCGACATCTACGCCCACTACGACCAGAAGATGGTCAAGGCCGGTGCGATGGACTTCGCCGACCTGATCTTCCGGCCGGTGCAGCTGTTCCGCAACGTCCCGCTGATCGCCAGCGAGTACAAGGAGCGCTGGAAGTACATCATCGTCGACGAGTTCCAGGACACCAATGTGGCTCAGTTTCAGCTGCTGAAGGCAGCGCTGAACGACGCCAAGAACATCTGCGTGGTGGGCGACGACGACCAGAGCATCTACCGCTGGCGTGGGGCGACCGTGGAGAACATCCTCGGCTTCCCCAAGCACTTCCCGGGCACCACGGTCGTGCGTCTGGAGCAGAACTACCGCTCCAGCGGCAGTATCCTGGCGGTGGCCAGCAAGCTCATCAGCACCAACAAACAGCGCCACGAAAAGACGCTGTGGACGGACCGGGATGACGGCCCCAAAGCGGTCCTGTACGGGGCGGAGACCGAGCGCGAAGAGGCCGAATGGACAGCCCGACGAATCACCGTCCTGCAGGACCGCTATTCGCGTAAGGAGATCGCGGTCTTCTACCGCACCAACAGCCAGAGCCGCGCGTTGGAGGAGGCGCTGCTGCGCAAAGGCATCCCGCATCGCATCTTCGGGGGCCAGCGCTTCTACGACCGGGCAGAGATCAAGGACATCCTCGGCTACCTGCGGGTCGTCCACAACGCGTCCGACGAGGTGAACCTGCGGCGGGTCCTCAACACCCCCGCCCGAGGCATCGGCAAGGGCACGATTGAGAAGGTCCAATCCTTCGCGGTCGACCACGACGTTTCCTTCTGGGAGGCCCTGCGGTCGATGGCCATGGGAGGGCCCAAGGCGCTGCAGAAGAAACTGTCGCCGTTCGTGGCCCTCGTCGAGTCCCTGCGCGAAGAGGTCGAGGTCGACACCACCGCGGTGGCGCTGACTCAGCGCATCATCGAGGCGACCCACTACCGGGACCACCTGTTCAAGGCCTACCCGCAGAACGCGGAGTCGCGCGAAGAGAACCTGGGCGAGCTGCTGAGCGCCATGACCGAGCACGCCCAGGTCACGGGCGACCCGTCGGTCGGTGGGTTCCTGGACCGGGCTGCGCTCATCAGCGACCTGGACAACCAGGGCGACGGCGCTGACCAGGTCACGTTGATGACGGTCCACATGGCCAAGGGCCTGGAGTTCGACGCCGTGCTGGTGACAGGGCTCGAAGAGGGACTGATGCCGCACGTCAACAGCTCCGACTCGAGGGCGGGCGTCGAGGAGGAGCGGCGGCTCGCCTACGTCGCCTTCACGCGGCCGAGGCATGAGCTGTTCTTGAGCTGGGCCCGCTCACGGATGCGCTTTGGCCGGACCAAGGGCGCCCAGGCCAGTCGCTTCCTGGACGAGCTGCCGGTGGACCGCATCGAGGAGCATGGCTATCCCCACCTGAACCGCCGTCCACTGAACCGGCCGGGTGTGGGGCGGCGCGGCTCGGGGTCGGCGCTGGGCAACTTCGACCAGACCCGGGTGGTACGCAGGCGCCACAACTGGAAGGGCGTCGACGAGGTGGCGGCCGACCCGACGCCGGACTACGAGGACTTCAGCCAGGAGCAGCCGATGGGGATCGGCAGCGCCATCTTCCACCCGAAGTTCGGCCACGGCGTCATCAAGTCGTTCAGCGGCATCGGCCCCAAGGCCAACGTCGAGGTCCTCTTCGACAGCGGCGTGAAGAAGAAGATCCGGGCCCAGTTCCTGTCGCCGGCATAGCGCACCCACAGGACGGGGGCCCAACTCGTTTCAAAACGAGTTGCCACCCCAAGGCCCGAAGGGCTCCTCGCCGGAAGTCCGATCCAACTCGTTTTGAAACGAGTCGCCGCGAAGAAGCCCGAAGGGACCTACGCCAGAAGCCAACCTCCGCAACCGCCAGCTACGCCACAAAAAGAACCCAGACAAAGAACAGCAGCAGCAGGGGCTGGTGGGCGCTTGTGGGCTTCGTGCGGGGGCGCTAGCCCACGCACGAAGTCCAAGCGGCCACCAGCCCCTGCTGCTGCTGTTCTTTGTCTGGGGTTCTGAATGGAGGATGGCTGACGAGCGAGGGAGATCGGTGCGGGGCGAGAAGCCCTTCGGGCCTTGGGGTGGCAACTCGTTTTGAAACGAGTTGGAAGCGTGCGGCGAGGCATGATGTGGGGACTTGGGAGGGCAACTCGTTTTGAAACGAGTCCCGCCCTCGAAGTCACTTCAGGCCTTCTCGGGCTCCACGTCCGCCTGGGCCGCCTCGATCTCTGCCTTGGTGACGCTGAAGTCCTTTGCCACGTTGGCGATGAACAGGTAGCCGATGCCCAGCCGCAGCAATGCCATGACGGGCCCGGTGGCCAGCGAGTAGGCGAACACCTCGGCCCGCGGGTCGACGACCGACGCGGCCACAAAGGGCGCCAGCAGCAGGATCATGACCTCCTGGATAGCGCCCAGCCCGGATATCTGCGCCGGGACGACCTGCATGAAGGTCAACAGCGGCTGGTACACCAGCAGCGGCACGATCCCGATGACGATGTCGAAGGTCCCCAGCGTCAGCCAGGCCATCACCACGTAGGTCAGCGAGACGCCCAGGCGACAGGCCATCATGGCCCCATAGTCCGACAGCTTCGCCCGGCGGAACGCGTCGAAGATGGCCAGGTTCCGCAGCCGCCCCAGGATGAAGAAGTCGAAGCCCAGGTTCCAGTAGATGAAGGCGCCGCCAGCGATCCCCAGGACGACAAAGAGCACGTAGGGCAGCGCCCTGACGTGGTGCTCTGGCAACAGGTCCGCCCCTACGGCGACCCCCAGGGTCAGCATGACGCTGAGCACCAGGATGTCGACGAAGCTCATCCACATCATCGCCGACAGCGCGTTGAGGAACCCCACCTCGTCGTACTTCTTGCGTACGAACAGCGCGATCGAGCCTGCCGCCAGGCCATAGTTCACGGCGTTGAAGAAGTAGCTGACGCCCTTGATGGCGAACATGTCGCGGGCTTTGACCGGGGTCAGGAGCCGGCGAAACAGGACGATGAGGGTCGCCGAGTCCACCAGGTAGGCGGCGATGGTCGACAGCACCAGGATGATGCCCAACTGGACCAGGTCCGCACGGCCCAGCGCGTCGCCCACCTGGTCGAGATCGGTGGTCCACAGCAGCCAGGCCACAAATCCCAGCGACAACACCCACGGCAGGGCTTTCTTGACGGCACGGCTCACAGGGGGCGTATCGTGTTGGCGTGACCGACACAGTGTCAACCGGCGCCGGTATCGACGCATGAGGGGGCTATGAACCCGCGAGCCGTGGCCGCCAGCATCCTGACGCGGATGGAGCACGATCGGGAGGACACCCTGCGGGCGGTGGACCTCCTCGACGCAGCGCTTCAGAAGCACGCTGGAGCCGATCCTCGGGATCGGGGGCTACTGACCGAGATGGTCTACGGCGTCCTGCGCTGGCAGCTCCGACTCGACCACAGCCTGCGTCCGATGGTGCGTCAGAAGTTCAGCAAGCTCGAGCCCGTGGCCCGAGCGCTGCTGCGGATCGGGGCCTACCAGCTGCTGTTCCTGGATCGGGTGCCGGACCGTGCCGCCGTGCACGCCACCCAGGAGGCGGCGTCGCTGCTGCGGGCCGACCGGGTCAAAGGGCTGCTCAACGCCGTGCTGCGACGCCTTGCGCAGGACGGGGAGCGTCTCCCGGAGGGGCTGAAAGACGCCGCCATCGCCGTGCGCACCGGGCTGCCCACGTGGATCCTCAAGGAGCTCCGGTACCTTTCCACGAGCCCCGACGACCTCGAGCAGCTTGCGGCGGGGCTGCGGCGGCGCCCCGAGCTCACCCTGCGCCCCACGCTGACCCGGGGTGGCGCGGAGGCGGCCCGGACGGCGCTGCAAGCCGAAGGGTTTGCGGTCTCAGACGGCGCATGTGGGACGCTGGTCGCATCCGGCGGGGGGGATCCCTTCGGGGGTGCGGCCGCCGCTGGAGGCCTGTTCGTCGCTCAGGACCCTGCCAGCCTCGCGGTCGTCGACCTCTGCGGCCCGCTGGAAGGCAAGCGGGTGCTCGACCTGTGCGCCGGGCGCGGCATCAAGGCCACCGCACTGGCCGACAGGGGAGCCCACGTCCTGGCGGTGGACGTCGTCGCCGCGAAGCTGGAGAGCGCGCGAAAGCTGGCCGCTCATCTGGGTCTGAGTGACCGCATCCGCACACAGGTGGCCGACCCGACCCGGGATGCGCTGGCCACCGAAGCCCCCTTTGACGTGGTGCTCATCGATGCCCCGTGCACCGGTCTTGGCACCCTCGCGCGCCGGCCGGAGATCGCTTGGCGGCGAAGCTCTGCAGACATCAAGCGGCTGGCCGGACTCCAGTCCAGGCTGGTGGAGGCGGGCGCGCGCCATGTGGCGCCGGGGGGCCGCCTGGTCTACGCCGTGTGCACCTTCACTCGCGCGGAGTCCGCCGTGGCGGTACCCTCCGGGTTCGAGACCAACGACACCCACGCGCATCGATGGCGGCCCGACGCCGGCTTCGACGCGTTCTTCGCACGCCGCATGCGGCGCGCGAGCCCCTGAGCATGCCGACCCTCCTCCACCATCTGCTGGCTGCCACGCTCCTGCTCTCCGGGTGCTTCGCGAACCCGACGCCGCATCCGAGCACCGAGGGCAGCGGTGGCGCCACCGCGGACGCCAGCGCCACCAACGGCGACGCCCCCGCGAGCCAGGCGCCCGACGGGGCCGCGGAGCCCGATGACGACGGCGCCGAGTGCCGGGGCCGTGGTGGATTCTGGGACGCCGACAGCAACCGCTGCGACCTGGATTTCGGCTCCGCCGTGGACGCCTCCGCCGGCGACACCGACGCGGGCGACGCGGGCGACACCGACGCCAAAGACACGGACGCCGCCACCGACACGGAGGTCGATGACGGCGGCCCGGACACTGCGGCGGCCGAAGATGCGGCCGGAGAAGGTGTCGACGCTAGCGGCGAGTGAGCCTCAGCGGCTTGGTCGTCTTCTTCTTGGCCTTCACCAGCACGGCGTCCACCGAGCCCAGCATGCCGTAGCTGAAGCTGAGCTGCAGCGGCTCGTGGGTGCGGGCATCGAGCCAGTAGACGACGCGGCGCTCGTACTTGCCGGCCTTGGCGGTGATGACGACCGGGAGGGCCTTGACCTTGCCCTTCTTCAGCGGCGACTCGAGCATCGCGGGCTTGCCCACCTTGGCCTTCAGGTCATAGACGCGCCACCCGTCGTACATGGGGATACGAAGGCTCTTGCCGGGCTTGAGTCGGGAGTTGGGGATCATGGCGAACACGCTCACCAGGTCGGTGGGACGCAGGTTGAGCCGGAAGTTGGTCTTGTAGTCCTTCTTGCCCTTGCGCTTGTAGACGCCCACGGCGCCGCCCTTCTTGCCCTTGCGCCAGTAGTTCGCCTTGAGTTTCCGGTCACCCTTGGGCGTCGAGTAGTCCCACTTGGCCTTCACCGGGAGCCAAAGGGCGTCGACCCAGGTCCGAGAGACCGTGTTGCTGTTGTAGACCGACTTGCCCAGTCCGCTGGTCGCCGCGGTGAGTTTGACCTCGCGCAGGATGCGCTGGTCCACCTTCTTGAAGCTCGAGATTTCGAGCGTGGCTTTGCCGACCGTCGCGCCCATGGCGCGCACTTCATATTCGTAAGTTACTGCCTGACGGGGCCCCAGTGACGCACTCGCGGTGGTCCCCAGCAGCCCGACAAAGCAAACCCCTGCGATAAACGTGGTTGTGATCCGTTTCACCCTGCACCTCTCAATCGTTCAATCAGCCGACGGAGGTCAGGACAAACGCACCATCAAATCGCGCGCCGACCCCGTCGCCTTTGCTGTCGAACCTGAGACGGTGCTCCGCGACGCCTATTCAACGCCAGACCCATCAGCGCCAAAAGAAGCGCGATCAGACCCAGCGTCGATGGGCCCGAGGAGGCTGACGCGCAGCCGCTGTCGTCGGTGGCAGGCGGCGGCGTCCCAGCGTCAGGAGCCATTTCGGGCATGGGCTCCGGCCCGGGCTCGGGCGCAGCTTCGGGGGCCGGCTCGGGCGCGGCTTCGGGGGCCGGCTCGGGTGCGGCTTCGGGGGCCGGTTCGGGCGCGGCGTCCGGAGGCTCTTCGGCGACCGGCTGTGGAGCGTCCGCGGCGTCACCCGGTGCGGTGTGGGGTGGTGGGGTGAACGGAGCACCGAACACCCACTGGCAGTTCGGATCGCCCAGTTCCTGACCGTTGGTGAATCCGTCGCCGTCGCTATCCAGATTGCACACCGCCGACCAGTCCGGAAAACCGTTGGCGCCGGCCGTCAGGGTATCCCTCACGTCGACACCGAAGTCGTTCCAGGTCGCGAAGGGCTTGGTCGAGATGTGGCAGGTCTCGCACCCGTCGGGCTCTGCTGGGATGTAGTCCGGGAAGGCCGACTTGGCAGAGGCCGGCGCCGCGGTCATAGCGACGGCGCCGAGACTGGCCAGCGCGAGGCCTGCGGACATCATGGAGCGAATCATGCTCTTCACCTTCAGCTCTATTCGGTGGGCGTCGGAGTCGCGGCCGTCGGCTGGTCGTCCCACGCGGTCGGGGTGAACGTGACGAAAATGGCACCCTTGCCGCAAGTCTCCAGAGAGTCGCTGAGACTGCCGCGCAGCGCGAAGGTTCGCCGCTGCGCATCGGGGGTCCTGGTGGCAGCCTGCAGCGCCACCATCAGCTCGGCGTCCTCGGGGGCGTCAAAGGCGACCCGATGCCAACGCCCCTCGAGCGCGATCTCGAAGGGCGGGCAGTTGCACGGCGTGGGGTTGAAACGCAGCTTCTGCACCTCGAGGGCTCGAGCCGCCTCAATGCGCGCTTCCACACGCTTGGCGTAGTCGGGCTTTCCAGGGCCCGCTGGCGCCGTGGCGCAAGCACCCATCATCAGCGATGCCAACGTCATCGCCAGCAACGGTCCCCCTGCCCTCATGACCCCGAGGCTGGTGCCAGATAAATCACACCGATGACGATGACGCCGTAAAGCATGAGGTTCAAGACAAAGGGCCAATCACGCAGCATCAGATCGGTGGGGCTACGGCTGTCGTCGGAGCGGTCGACCAGCTGCTGGAAGCGGAAGACGCCAAAGGCGACGCAGGGGAGCGTCCAGATGAGATCGCGGGGCGAGAAGCTGGAGACCGTCTCGCCGACCAGGGTGTAGGCGGTGTAGCTGCCAAAGGTCGCGGCCGCACACACCAGCATCACGACGCGCACCGCCGCCAGGCTGTACTTCTCCAACACGGGCCGCTGCTTCTTCTTGCCGGCGCCGACCGCCACGAGCTCGTGCTTTCGTTTGCCCAACGCCAGGTAGACCGAGAGCAGGAAGGTGCAGAGCACCAGCCAGAAGGACAGCGGCACATCGATGGCCAGGCCGCCACCCAGCAGCCGCAGCATGAACCCCGTGGCGATGGCCGCCACGTCCACGAAGGCGATGTGCTTGAGGACGACCGAGTAGCCGATGTTGAAGACGAAGTAGCCCAGGGCGATGGCACCAAAACCTACCGAGAGCGCAAACGCTCCGGCGGTGGCCCCGACCAGGAGCAACCCCAGCGCCATGCGCGCCTTGCCGATGGGCAATCGGCCCGAGGGGATGGGGCGGTTCTTCTTGACCGGGTGGACCTTGTCCGCCTCGACGTCCAGCAGGTCGTTGAGAATGTAGACGCAGCCCGAGAACGCACAGAACAGCAAAAACGCCGCGACCGAGCGGAGGATCTCCTCAGGGTCGTCGAGGTGCTCGGAGAACACCATCGGGGCCAGGACAAAGACATTCTTCACCCACTGATGCGGGCGCGTCGTCTTCAGGACCTCGAGCGCGACGCTCGCCATCTATTTCGTGTCGCCGTTGCCGCTCTTGGCTGCCGAATCACCCTTCTTGGCCGCCCCACCAGACGCCTTCTGCTCAACCAGGGTGACGTTGAAGTTGCTGTAGTAGCCCTTGAGGTCGGCGTAGTACTTTCGCTCGGCCTCGTGGACCTTGTCGGTGGCGGCCAGCAGCGCCTTGTGGCGCTCGATGATGTTGTCCTCGGTGAGATCCTTGGAGAACCCTTCGAACACCCCCAGGGTCTTGTCGTAGGCGCCGACGAGGATGGCGTGGATCTTCTTGAGCGCGTCGGACTCCGTCGGCATGTCCTGCAGCGCTTTGACGTAGGATCGAAGCGCTGGCAGCACCTTGGAGTCGAAGGCCTCCTTGAGGTCCTTGATATTGGTCTGCTCGTTGGCCGTCTTCCAGCTGTCGGTGAACGCCTTCTGCAGCGTGTCCACCTTGGCCACATTGTCGGAGTACTTCTGGATGAGCTTCTGCTCCTCCAGCTTCTTGCGCTGCGCCTCGGTCTGCTCGGTGACGCGGTTGCACGCGGGCGCGAGGCCCACGCCCACGAGGGCGACGGCGAACAGGCTGACGGTCAGCAATCTGGCGACGGGGGAAGACATGTCTGGGCCCTTATTTTGAGGGTCGGGGGGACCATACCGGAGGCCCCCTGGGTCGGCAACGCTGTAACGCGCGGCAAGCGCTGCGCGTTCCAACCGGGCGGCGAGGCCGGGTGGCTGGTTCAGATCTTTCGGTAGATGGTTCGGGTCGCGATGCCCAGCAGCTGTGCCGCGAGCTTCTTGTCACCCTTGGTCATGGCGAGGGTCTCTCGGATGACCGTGCGCTCGATGTCGTCGAGCGGGGTACCGATGGGGATCGTGAGGTACTTCCGGTCGCCGTCGGAGCCGCCACGCACCTGCGGTGGGAGGTCGTCGACCCCGATGGTGTCGCTACGGCACAGGACCACCGCGCGCTCCATGGCGTTCTCCAGTTCCCGCACATTGCCTGGCCACTGCCAGGCCTGCAGCGCCTCCATGGCCTCCTTGGACAGACCGCTCAGCGTCTTGTTGTTCTTCTCCGCGTAGCGTTGCAGGAAGTGGTACGCCAGCAGGGGCACGTCGTCCTTGCGCTCGCGCAGGGGCGGTAGTCCCAGGCTGATGACGTTGAGGCGGTAGAAGAGATCCTCGCGAAAGTTGCCGGCCTCCACCTCGGCGGCCAGGTCTTTGTTGGTGGCGGCCACGATGCGGACGTCGACGCGGATCGTCTGCGTGCCACCCACCCGCTCGAACTCCGACTCCTGCAACACACGCAGCAGCTTCACCTGGGTCGGGATGTTCAGCTCGCCGATCTCGTCGAGGAACAGGGTCCCCCGGTCGGCCAGCTCGAACCTGCCCTGACGACGGTTGGTGGCCCCGGTAAAGGCGCCCTTTTCATGACCGAACAGCTCGGCCTCTAGAATGGTCTCCGGGAGTGCGGCGCAGTTGACGGCGATGAACGGCTTGCCGGACCGGGTGCTGGACGTGTGAATCGCCCGAGCCACCAGCTCCTTACCGGTTCCGCTCTCACCCTGCAGCAGCACGGTGGCCGACGACGGCGCCACCTGGGAGACCATCTCCATCATCTGACGCATGGGCAGGGAGTTTCCGATGATCTCCCGCCCTGAGCGGTTGGACTCGAGCTGAGCACGAAGCGCCCGGTTCTCGGCCACCAGCGACCGCTGGTCCAGGGCGCGGCGCACCGACCGGACGATCTGAATGCGCTTGAAGGGCTTGGTGACGAAGTCCCAGGCGCCTTCCTTCATGGCCTCGACGGCCTTCTCGACGGTCCCGAAGGCGGTCATCAGGATGAACTCGGTCTCTGGACTGACCGTCTTGGCCGCGCGCATCAGCTCGAGCCCGCTGGTGCCCGGCATCATCAGGTCGGTCAGGCACACATCGATGCGCTCCCGACGAAGGATGTCGAGCGCGACGCGTGCATCGGGTGCTGTCATCACATGCACCCGTTCGCGCTGAAAGATGCGTTCCAGCGAGGTGAGGTTGGCCCGGTCGTCGTCCACGACGAGCAGCGTCTGAGGGCCGTCCAGGGCGTGTGTGGTGGGGGGCTCGATGGTCATCCTGTCATCTCCTGCGACAGCCATTCAAACACACCGACATCAAGTCAATCGGCATGACAAACTGTCAACACGCCAGACATGATGTCAATTCGACTTTTTCCCAAAATGTTTTGAATAGCCCTGCGTAAGCGCCGTCTCACCCGCGCTGTCGCTGCACGAGCGTACGAAGATTGCGGCAGCCAACATGGACCGACACTCTTTGGCGGAGGACTCCTCACCATGCTCCCGATGCTCCGAACGGCACTACTCGCAGTAGGCGCGCTGGCGCTGACCGCGGCCTGTAACACCAACTACGAAGAGAGCGAGTGGTACAACGACTCCGGCCAACAGTACTACGACATGGAGTGCAACGCGTTCGGTTGCTTCTTCTGTGAGGGAGACTCCTGCACCGAGTACCGCTGCGACTTCACCCACCAGTGCCCCAAGGGGCGCGTCTGCGGCATCGGCAACAGCTGCCTGCCGGAAGCGGGCACCGACCCGAACGTGACCTACCGCCCCGGCGACCCCAACAACCCCGTGCCAAGCAACCCGGGCACCGACCCTGGGACCGACCCCGGTACCGGCCCCGGCTCGACGCCTGGTGTGGACCCGGGCACCGACCCTGGAGCCAACCCCGGCTCGGGCCGCGTCTGCGCGGCGCACCCCGACTGCCCCGCGGGTGAGATCTGCACCCTCGACGGCGTCTGCGTGACCAGCCCCGGCACCCCTGGTGTCGACCCCGGCACGGATCCGGGCACCGATCCTGGCGGTAACCCCGGTACGGACCCGGGCACTGACCCCGGTACCGACCCGGGCACCGACCCCGGCACCGACCCCGGTACGGACCCGGGCACCGACCCCGGTACCGACCCGGGCGCCGGCCAGCCGATTCCGCTGCCCGACCACCCCGAGGACAAGTGCGTGGTCAACGATGACTGTGGCCTCGACGGCATCTGCCTGGACGCCGGCTGCTTCTTCGGCTGCGCCGCCGACAACAGCTGCCCGCCGCGTCAGTTCTGCAGCGAAGGCCAGTGCCTGCCGCTGAACGGCTCCGAGAACGAGTGCACCTTCAACGGCGAGTGCGGTCCCAGCATGCTCTGCATCGAGGGCACCTGCTACGACAGCTGCTCGGAGAGCCTCGAGTGTGGCGCCCATGAGACGTGCGACACCGGGCTCTGCGTGGCCGACACCTCGCCGGTCATCCAGTGCAGCGGTGCCAACTCCTGCGCCGCCGGCGAAGGCTGCTTCGACGGCAAGTGCCTGCCGACCTGCACCGCCCAGGCGGACTGCAGCGACACGCAGACCTGCACCTACGGGTACTGCCACCAGAACGTGTACTGCCTGGACAACGCCGGCTGCACCGACCACAGCACCGAGGTCTGCCTCGACGGTCTGTGCCAGCTGGATCCCTTCGGTCTTTCCACGCCCTAGTTTCTTCGGCGGGTCGGGGTCCCCGGTGACGGGGACCAGCGTTACCCTAGAGCCTCCGTATCCCTGCACCTTGCGGCCGCTCAAGCCCCTGTGCGCAACCGACCCGCCACCCTTTCGCCAAAGGCACACGACCCCGGCCGTTTCGACGGTCGGGGTTTTGTGCGTTTTCGTCCCATCGGTTGGACACGGCACGCCCTCTTTGCCGACTATGGGCGTGCGCACCCCCTGCGTATCTGGAGGATTCACACATGGTCGTCGGCAGGCACGTGACCCCCGTGTTGGGCGTCTTCATCCTTGCGCTCAGTGCTGGGTGCACCGAACTCAATGACACGCCAGAGTCATGCACGGTCGGCGCCACACAGCCCTGCGTCTGCCCCGACGACCAGTCGCTGAGCAGCCAGACCTGCTCGCAAACCGCGGACGGTGGGACCGACTGGCTCGAGTGCCTGTGTGGCACGACCGCCGACGCCATCGCGGACACGACCGCAGATGTCACTCCCGACGCCGCGCCCGAGGTAGGGCCCGACGCGACTGAAGACGCGGCTGCGGACGCTGTCCCCGACGCCGTCGCGGATGCCGACGCCGTTGCTGATGCCGACGCTGTCGCGGATGCCGACGCTGTCGCGGATGCCGACGCTGTCGCGGATGCCGACGCTGTTGCTGATGCTGTTGCCGACGCTGACGCTGTTGCTGATGCAGTCCCTGACGGGGTGGCCGATGCTGTATCCGACGTGGATGCGGAGGTGAGCCCCAACCACGAGGTCCTCTGGGCCGAGCTGATGGCCCTGCCCGGCATGCACTGGGTCTACCGCGCCAGCGAGTCCTACGAAGACCTGGAGCACACCATCGCGGTGGCCACCGGCGTCTCGCCGCTGTCGTTCAAGGCCCTGGGCAACAACATCCCCAACGTGTCCGACCTCGACTGGCAGGCGTCCCTCGACTACACGACCGAGCAGGTCTGGTACAAGAACTTCGGCCCACGCCCCGCCTACGTCGACCGCGGCGCCGGCGACCAGTACGTGCGTTTCGTCAACGGGCTGGCGTCCAACTACGAGAGCCAACCGGGTCAGCTGAGCCCTTGGGAGGGGGCCGGTGAGGACTTCCACCTCATCCACTGCTTCCGGCCGATGCCTGGCGCCTCGTTCGAGGGTTCCATCGGCAGCCTCTCGTGGAAGAACAAAGCCGGCAATGGCAACCAGATCACGCTGCTCTACAGCGGCGAAACCGATGCGGTCGGGCCCGATGGAAAAATCGCTATCTGGGGGCAGGACAACATCGTGGAGATGCGCGTATTCGCCAACGGGGATGTGGAGCTCTGGCTCAACGGCGAGAGCATCATTGAGACCACCTTCGCGGGCATCGTCACCGGCGGCATCAAAGAGCTCATCCTGGGCACCAACTCCCACGTGATGGCCAAGCACTTCCGGGCGGTCTTCATCAAGCGTGGCGCCCACTTCAGCAGCGACGAGCTGGCCACCATCTACGCCAACACCGACGCTCTGTGGCCGCGCGGTGCGTTCCCGAACTTCCCCTACCTCGATGGCCAGTACGCCAACGTCTCCACGTCCTGGAACGGTGGCACCAAGACGTGGGCGCCTCCGACCGGCACGTTCAGCGGCGGCAACGGGGTCGAGGGTGAGCACCTGTACCAGTGGTACTACTGGCGCAGCAACGACTCGACCTTCAACTACAACAACAAGCTGGACGCCCACCTGCCCATCCCGGGGGCGACCGGTGCCACGCTGACGCGCACCGACTACGAAGCGGGCAACGCCGCCGGCAACCCGGTCATCTTCGACAACCCCGGCAGCGGCGAGGTGTCGGTGATGCGGCTGGTGACCCCGCGGGACAGCACCGGGCTCGAAGGCGAGCGGCTGCCTGGCCAGTGGGCGTTGGACAACATCCCCTGAGCAAAGAGGCGCAGAGGCGCAGGCGTGGGGGGACGTCAGAGTCCTGTTGCAGCAGAGTTGCAGGAGGGCTCAGCGACCATTGAAGAGTGTGTGCTGATGTCTCGCGCAGAGGCGCAGAGGCGCAGAGGAACGGCCAGTGGTCCGATCGAAGGCATAACGTGACAGCACCCCGCGCCTCCGCGCCTCTGCGAGAGACAATCCACCGGGTTCACACGTGCCGGTGTGCCTTCACTACGACGATAGGATGAGCAAGACGCACAACTGTGCCAGCCCCCGCGCCTCTGCGCCTCTGCGAGAGCTGCTACCTACCGTGGCTCTTGGTGCTCGACGAGCGGCCTACTCGACCGTCACCGACTTCGCCAGGTTCCGCGGCTGGTCCACGTCCGTGCCCTTGTGGTCGGCGAAGTGGTACGCCAGCAGCTGCATCGGCACCGCGGCCACCAGCGGAAGTACGTGCTCGGGCACGTCGGGGATGAACACGCAGAAGTCGGACGCCGACTCCGCCTCCCAGTCGCCCTCGGTGGCGATGGTCAATACCGGGCCGCTGCGGGCCTTCACCTCGGTCCGGTTGCTCGCCACCTTCTCGTAATGGCGGTCCTTCGGGTTGAGGCACACCGTGGGCACAGTCTCTTCAATGAGCGCGATGGGCCCGTGCTTCATCTCACCGGCGGCGTACCCCTCGGCGTGGATGTAGCTAATCTCCTTGAGCTTCAGCGCGCCTTCGAGGGCCAACGGGTAGAGGTTGCCGCGGCCCAGGAAGAGCATCGAGTTCACGTGCGCCCAGGCCTTGGCGACCTCGCGGTAGATGTCCTGGTCTTCGAGCATGTGGTCGATGGTGCTGGCGACTTTGATGAGCGCGTCCAGCTCCTCGGCCATCACCGCCTCGTCGACCTTGCCGAGTAGCCGCCCGAACTGCAGCGCCATCAGATGCAGCGCCGCGATCTGGGTCGTGAACGCCTTGGTCGACGCCACCCCGATCTCGGGCCCTGCGTGGGTGTACAGCGTCCCGTGGCAGGCCCTGGGGATCGACGACTCCAGCACATTGCAGATGCTCAGAACGGTGGCGCCCTTGGCCTTGGCGTCCTTGATGGCCGCCAGGGTGTCGGCGGTCTCGCCCGACTGGGAGATGGCCAGCACCAGCGACCGCTCGTCCAGCGGCGCGTTGCGGTAGCGGAACTCGCTGCCCAGCTCGACGCGCGGGCTGATTCCGGCCAGATCCTCGAACAGATACTGCCCCACCATCCCCGCGTGCCAGCTCGTGCCGCAGGCCACGATGTAGAAGTCTTTGACGTTGCTCAACGCCTCGGCGTCGATGGTGACGCCCTCGAGCAGCACCTCTGCCCGCTCGATCGCCACCCGCCCCCGGAGCGTGTCCGCAAGCGCCGACGGCTGCTCGTGGATCTCCTTGAGCATGAAGTGCTTGAAGCCGCCCTTCTCGGCCATCGCCGGCGACCAGTTGATGCTGCGCGCCTCGTAGCTGGTCTCGTCGCCAGACGTGATGTCCAGGACCCGGATGCCCTCGGCGCGCACCTCGCACAACCGCCCCTCCTCGAGGAAGACGACACTGCGGGTGTGGTTCAGGATGGCTGGGATGTCGCTGGCCAGGAAGTTCTCGCCGCTTCCCGCGGCTCCCAGCCCCACCACCAGCGGGCTGGCCACGCGGGCGCCCACCAGCACGTCCGGCTCGGTGGCGTCGATGGCCACTACCGAGTAGGCCCCCTCGAGCCTCAGGCAGGCGCGCCGCACCGCCTCCGTCAGCGGGATGTCCGCCGTACGCTCGCCCGCGATGAGGTGCGCGATGACCTCGGTGTCGGTCTCGCTCTCGAACACGGCACCAGCCTCGAGCAGCTCCCGTTTGAGCGCCAGGTGGTTCTCGATGATGCCGTTATGGACCACCGCGACCGACCCCACGCGATGGGGGTGGGCGTTGTTCTCGGTGGGCCCGCCATGGGTCGCCCAGCGCGTGTGCCCAATGCCGATCGTCCCCTCGACGGGCTCGCGCGCCACCGCCGACATGAGGTTCATCAGCTTGCCCTCGGCACGCCGGCGCACCAGCTCCCCGCCGCCGACCACGGCCACACCGGCCGAGTCGTAGCCCCGGTACTCGAGCTTGGACAAGCCATCGAGCAGCAAGGGGGTGCAGCTCTGGCTACCGATGTATCCGATGATGCCGCACATCGCCCTACCCCTTGTCCGTCGTCAGCTTCGCCTGCATCGCCTTGGCGCTGGCCTTGGCCAGCTCCTGGGGCCGACGGTAGTCGTTGTAGTACCCCTCGCGGACGGTCTGCTTGGTGCGACTGAGCACCAGCGCCCCGGGCGGGACGTCCTTGGTGACGGTCGTACCCGCGGCGATGTTGACGTTGTCGCCCACCGTCACGGGTGCCACCAGCTGTGTGTCGCTGCCGACGAAGACGTTGTCGCCCAACGTGGTGTGGTGCTTGTTGAAGCCGTCGTAGTTGCAGGTGATGGTGCCGGCGCCGACGTTGGTGTTGCGCCCGATCGTGGCGTCGCCGAGATAGGACAGGTGGCTCGCCTTGGCCCCCTCCTCCATGACGACCTTCTTGGTCTCCACGAAGTTGCCCACTTTGACTGCGCGCCGTAGCACCGTGCCCGGCCGAAGGTGGGCGAACGGACCTGCCGTGACCTTGTCGCCCAGGGTCGAGTCCGCTGCTACGACGTAGGGTTTGAGGTGGACGCCATCGCCCAGGATGCAGTTGGTGAGCACGCAGCCCACGTCCACGATGCAGCCTTCACCGATCACCGTCTTGCCGCGCAGCTGGACGCCAGAGCCGATGCTGGTGTCACGCCCCACCTGGGCCTGCCGGCTGATGACGGTCGTCTCGGGGCGGTGGATGGTCACGCCTTCCCGCATCAGCGCCTCGGCGTGGCGCATCGCCAGCACACCCTCCATGGCGGCCAGCTGAGCCCGATCGTTGACCCCGGCCACGATGGTGGGGTCCTCCACGACGGCGCAACGCACCACCTCGCCATCGCTCGCCAGGAGGCTGACGATGTCGGTCAGGTACAGTTCGCCCTGGTTGTTGTTGGCGCGGATGCGGTCCAACGCGCTCATCAGATGCGCCCGACCGACCATGTAGATGCCCGCGTTGACCTCATCGATGAGCCGCTGCTCCTCGGTGCAGTCGACGTGCTCGACGATGCTCGTGGGATGGCCCGCGTCGTTTCTGATGACGCGGCCGTATCCGGTGGGATCGGGGGCCTTGAACGAGGTCATTGTGACCGCGGCGCCCTGCGTGCGGTGGACGGCGATGAGCTGGCGTAGGGTCCCCTCGTCCAGCGCGGGCGTGTCCCCGCACAGAATCAGCACCTCGTCATAGCCCACGGTCTTGTCCAGGGCGCACTGAACAGCATGGCCGGTTCCACGCGGCTCGGGCTGCTCGGCCCGAACGATGGTCTTGGCGCGGCTCCCCAGGGCAGCGCGGGCCACGCGCAACACGGCTTCTCCCTGATAGCCGGTCACCAGCGCCACGCGGTGGCACCCGGCGTCCAGCGCGGCGGCCACCGGGTAGGCCACCATGGGCCAGCCCAGCAGGGTGTGCAGGACTTTGCTGCGTTCGGACTTCATGCGGGTGCCGCGGCCAGCGGCCAGCACCACGGCGCAGATGGACGTTTGCTCAGCGTCAGACATGGCGCGGACTGTATACCCAGTGTCCGATTGGCTCCAGCCTGTCTTGCGGCCGCCCGAGTGGTACAAGGGGACGGTGAGGATTGTCGTCACCGAGACCGTGGATCCCGACGGCGCGTTGTGCCGCTGGATGAGTCCAGATTTCGAGGCCATGGGGCATCAGGTCGTGATCCTCCCGGTCCAGGAAGGGATCCACCGCCTGGGCGCATCCGCCTGGCGGATGCTGCTGCTGGAGCTGGGACGCGCCTTCCGCCCCGACCTGGTGATCGGCATTCCGCCCTACGACTACCTCGACGCCACTACCGCGAACGCGCTGCGTGAGGGCGGTGCCCGCCTTTTGGCGTTCGGGTTCGACGATGCCGTCTTCCTCGACGATTGGCGCCGCAGTGGGGCGTTGGACACGGTGTTCGACGACTACGCCGCCATCTATGACGTCTACGCGACCACCTGCGCGGCGTTCGTCGCGGAGGCCCGGGACCGCGGCCACGACCGGTTCGTGACGACGCGCTGGGCGATGAGCCTGCCAGAGTCCCCTGCCCCACCACCGGCCAGGATCCCGCCCCGAGCGGTCCTCGCCGGACGGGCCTACCCCACCCGAATCGCGCTGGTGAAGGCGCTCGCCGAAGCCGGAATCCCGGTCGTCGTTCGCGGTTTTGGTTGGCCCGAGGTGCCCGATCTGCCCGCCGGCGTGGACGCCGGCGGTTACGTCGATGGTGAGGCGTTTCGGCGGCTGTTCCGGGATGGGGTGGTCATCTCGACCGCGGACTGGGAGACCTCCCACGTGCCGATGGTCAAGGCGCGCGTGCTGGAGACGGCCTTTTCAGGGGCCTGCCAGGTGGCGGCCTGGGCCCCGGAGCTGGAGGACCACTTCCCGTCGGACGAGGTGGCCTCATTTCGGGACATCGACGAACTCATCGCTGTGCTTCGTCGCCTGCTCAGTGCACCGGAGGAGCGCGCGGCCCGGGCATCGGCGGCACAGACCCACGCGCTCGCCGCCCACACGTGGCGGCAGCGGTTTGGAGAGTTGCTGGGCGAGATGCGCGAGCGTGGACGGCCGGCGGCGGATAGCTCGCCTACGGACACCCGCTGCGTGGCATACGCGGTCCTGATGCAGGGACTGGCATCCACGGCCGAAGCCACGGGGCGACCGGCAGCAGCGGCCCGCTTCTACGCGCTGGCGGCCCGGGCGGGCGCGGGGGAAGCGGCCGAGCTCGGAACTGCGCGGTGCCGCTTTGCCCTGGGTGACGCCGACGTCGCCGAGACCCTGATACCCCTGTGGCCACGGCTCGAGGCATCGCTCCATGCGGGTCAACGCAGCCTCTATGCCGGCGTCCGCAGCCCTGTGGTGGGAGTGGCCCAGGGACACAACCGCTTCATGAACCCTGCGGTAGAGGCCCAGGCCCTGGCGTGGATGGCGCTGGTCCGTGCCGGCGACCTGGACCACGCCGTGAAGCAGGTGGCCACCGAGCGAGATCCTGATCGTCTGGTGCAGGTGGCCGCTTTGTTGGGTCCCGAACCTGGCGCCGAGCGGTTTTTCGAGGCGCTCTACGGCGCCGCGGTGGTGGCGCAACCGCGGCAGACGCGTGCGACGTGGGAGGCCAACGTCACGACGTGGCGGCGCTGGCTTGCTGCTCGAGAAGCCGGCGACTGAGGCTCGGATGGTCGAGGGGCCGTCGTGACGCGATGAAGACGGCCCGCACCAGCCACGGGTTGGCGGGGGCAGTGGTCCAGTCGGTGCAAAACTCCGGGTGGTCGGGCTGGGTCGTCGGCACGTAGACGTGGTCGAAATGCTCGCCCAACGTGCGCCACACCCAGCGCCGGGTCGGACGGCAGCCAATCCCCGACAAGGCGTTCTCGACGGCCTCTGGGGGCTCGCGCAACAGGTGCACCTGGTCCGCCGCCCCGGGCCAGACGCAGGTGGACAGGAGCAGCATCCCGTCGCAGCGCGACGCCATGTAGGCCAAGGCCTCCGCGGGTCGGGCGAGGTGATAGAGCACACCGTAGCAGTAGACGATGTCGAAGCGACCGGCCGGAAGCTCGGAGCTTTCCGGCGCATCGAGGTCCAGCAGGTAGGCCGGCAGGTCTGGAAAGCGCCGCCGCGCCAGCGCGAGATTGGCGGCGCGACCTTCGGTGATCGTGAGGCTGCAGCCACGCTCGATGAAGAAGGGGGAGTGGTCACCGATGCCCGCACCGACCTCCAGAACGCTCCCCGAGATGGGCAGGCCGAGACTCGCCAGATGCCCCTGGCGGGCCTGGTTGTGAGCGAGATAGTGGGGGTGGTGGAACCGCTCCTGGCGACCCAGGTCGTCGTCGCTCATGCTCGGGTCCCGACGACAAAGCCGCGGCATTGAGGGAGGGTCGTCGCCGGCTCCTGGGTGAGTTTCCAGCCATGCACCCGCGGAAAGCCTGCCGCGCGTACGAGCGCGCCCAGGGCGGAAAGCGTGGGCACCCACCAGTTGGAGGGGTTCTGGCCGTACTGGTCGTCCGGATAGAACTCGGCGACCACCTGATTGCGGTCCGGGTAGCCGTGGCCGAGACCACCGCGGTAGGGGCTGAAGTCGTCGAGGATGGCCGATTCGACGTAGAGCGCCCGGTCGCAGACGCTGGCCAGACGGTCCAGCCCCAGCAGCGGATACCGCAGGTGGTAGAGGACGCCGAAACAGAAGACCAGATCGAACCGACCGAGGGTGTCCTCGGAGACGTCGTAGACGCTCAAGGTCTCGCGTCGACAGACGGCCTCGGAGTAGCCAAACGCGTCACGGCAGAGGTCGAAGGTGCCCCAGCCGCTGCGTTCGCGGGCGTCGCCGTCGAGGAGTCCGAGCGCATCGGAGAAGTCGTCAATGGCCACCACCTCGCGAGCCCCCCGCCGCAGCGCCTCGAAGCTCCAGAAGCCGTCCCAGGCGCCCACGTCGAGGACCCGGAGGCCGTCGAGCCGCTCCGGGACGCCGTAGGCTTCGGGGTTCAGGGGCGCCCATCCGGGTGTGGTGACGCCATGGGGAAGGGCAATGCGGTGGTACCAGTAGGCGTGCGCATCCACGCGCTGCTGGAGCGCGTCCCTGTCACCGTCGCCCACGGCTACTCTCGGCGAAAGAACGGGATGAGCACCGAGACCCGTCGCTGAACGTCGCGGTAGTGGGGGCGCTTCTTCAGCATGCGCGTCTCGATCATGGGCAGGCTGAACCCGAACAGCATCAGCGTGATGCTGACCGCACCGACGATGGTCCACAGCGGCGCGCCGGCGGACAGCCCGAACAGCCACATACTCCACCAGAAAAGGGCTTCGCCGAAGTAGTTGGGGTGCCGGCTGTAGGCCCAAAGCCCGGTCTCCAGGATGTCCTCGGGCTTGCGCGGCCCGTTGACGAACTCGTGGAGCTGGCGGTCGGCGACCATCTCGAACATGACGGCGGTGACCCCGAGCACGGTCGCCACGCCGTCGAGCCAGCCAAAGGCCACGCCCTCCTGCGCCACCGCGAACAGCAGCGGGACCGTGCCGAGGAAGGTCTGGACGCTGGGGAAGAAGTGGAAGGCGAAGAAGCTGACGGGCCAATAGCCCTTGCCGGTCTTGTTGCGGAAGTCGACGTAGCGCCAGTCCTCGTGGTGCATCCCAGGCCAGCCGCGCCACCAGCTGAAGGTCAGGCGGTAGCCCCACCAGAACATGATCGCCATGGCCAGCAGACCGCGCTCCAGAGCCTCCGGAGGCCCCAGCACCAGCCACGCCCAAACGCCGAGAAACGGGGGCGCCACGCTCCAGAACGCGTCGTACATGGAGCTGTTGTTGGTGATGACGCTGGCTACGAAGATGACCAGGGTCGCCGCCAGATAGCCCGCAGCCGCGCCCCACAGGGGCCCAAGGGTGCCCACGAGAGCGCCGGCCACCCCGACGAGGACGCCCATCGACAGGGCGTAGACGCCCAGGAGGATGCCGCCGGGCTTGTGGTGATTGCTTTCTGAGGAGTCGCTCACGGCGCGGAGTCTAACTCCAAAACCTCGCGAACGCCTGCGTTTCGCAGGAACCGCACTGTGGCCTAGCGCACCTGGAGGGCCAGCTTCTCGTAGGCTCGAATCTTGTCCCGGATTTCGGCAGCCTTCTCGTATTCGAGGTCGGCGGCCAGGTCCATCATCTCGCGCTGCCAACCGTCGATCATCTTCTGGAACTCCGCCGGCTTCATCTCGGCGACCTTGCGGGCGGCCTTGGTGTCGATCGTCTGCCCGGCGCGGCCTCGATTGCGGCCGCTGAAGCCCTCGCCGTCGGGCACGGGGCGCAGGGCCCGGGCGACCGTTTGGGGCTCGATGCCGTGCTCGGCGTTGTAGGCCTGCTGAATCTCGCGCCGGCGGTTGGTCTCGTCCAGCGCCAGCTGCATCGATTCGGTCATCTTGTCGGCGTACATGATGACCGTGCCGTCGACGTTTCGGGCCGCCCGGCCGATGGTCTGGATCAGGCTCCGCTCGCTGCGCAGGAAGCCTTCTTTGTCGGCGTCCAGGATGGCGACGAGGCTGACCTCCGGCAGGTCGAGCCCCTCGCGCAGCAGGTTGATGCCGATGAGCACGTCGAAGATCCCTCGGCGCAGATCATCGAGCAGCTGGATGCGCTCGAGGGTGTCGATGTCGGAGTGCAGGTAGCGGCATTTGACGCCCAGCTCCTGGTAGTACTCCGTCAGGTCCTCGGCCATGCGCTTGGTCAGGGTGGTGACGAGAACGCGCTGATTGCTGTCAATGCGTCGCCGGATTTCGCCCAGCAGGTCGTCGACCTGGTCGCTGACCGGGCGAATCTCGACCTCCGGATCGATGAGGCCCGTCGGACGGATGAGCTGCTCGACCACGACACCCTGGGTCTGCTCCATCTCGAAGTCACCCGGAGTGGCGCTGAGGTAGACCACCTGCTTCACCCGCTCCTCGAATTCGTGGAACTTCAGGGGGCGGTTGTCCAGTGCGCTTGGAAGGCGGAAGCCGTGCTCCACCAGCACGCTCTTGCGGGACTGGTCGCCGCGAAACATCCCGCCCACCTGCGGCACCGCGACGTGGCTCTCGTCGATGATCGCGATGTAGTCCTCGGGGAAGTAGTCCAGCAGCACCGGCGGCGGCTCGCCTGAACTGCGACCGGTCAGGTGGCGCGAGTAGTTCTCGATGCCGTTGCAGAAGCCGACCTGCTCGAGCATTTCCAGGTCGTACATGGTCCGCTGCTCGAGACGCTGCGCCTCCAGCTCCATGCGCTCGCCCCGCAAGTAGCGCAACCGCTCACCCAGCTCCTCCTGGATGGACACGATCGCGCGACGCATCGAGTCGGCGGGCGTGACGTAGTGACTGGCTGGGAAGACGCCCATGGTGGGCAGCTGCTTGAGCGACTTGCCCTTGAGCGGGTCAATGAGGTGCATGGCCTCGATCTCGTCCCCCCAGAACTCGAGCCGGATGGCGTGTTTGTCCTCGTTGACCGGGAAGATTTCGACGGTGTCGCCCCGGACCCGGAACGTGCCGCGCTTGAAGTCGTAGTCGTTGCGCTCGTACTGGATGTCGACCAGCTCGCGCAGGAGCTTGTCGCGCTCGATGGTCTGCCCCTCTTCCAGGTAGACGAACATCCCCTGGTAACTGTTCTTGTCGCCCAGACCGTAGATGCACGACACGCTGGCCACGATGATGACGTCGCGCCGGGTCAACAGGGCTGCGGTGGCCGAGTGACGCATCCGGTCAATGGCCTCGTTCACCAGCGAGTCCTTCTCGATGTAGGTATCGCTGGAGGGGACGTACGCTTCGGGCTGGTAGTAGTCGTAGTAGCTGACGAAGTACTCGACCGCGTTTTCCGGGAAGAACTCGCGGAACTCGCTGAACAGCTGGGCCGCCAGGGTCTTGTTGGGCGCCAGAATGAGCGCCGGCCGCTGGAGCTCCTGGATGACGTTGGCGATGGTGAAGGTCTTGCCGGTGCCGGTCGCGCCGAGCAGGACCTGGGAACGCTCGCCCTCGTTGAGACCGGCGACCAGCTCGGCGATGGCCGCGGGCTGATCCCCGTCCGGGGAGAATTCACTGACGAGCTTGAACGGTCGGCTTGAGTCGGTCACAGGGGCGACAGTGAACCCGTGGCGCAGAGAGTCAAGCGCCACCGCCAGGCCGTCCTGACACCCTTTGTCAGGAGCGTGTCAGTACAGCGAGAACTCGGGGTAGTAGGCCATCCCGGTCCCCAGCCGCGCCTCGCTGGCGTCCACCATGTCGCGCAGGTGCAGGAACCACCAGGTCCGCCTCGGCGACCTGGGCGGTCTGCGCCATGCCGTTGAGCGCCAGGTAGCTCTGGATGCGACGCGACACGGCGGCCGCGGTGCGCCCGCAGGCGTTGCTTGCCAGGAAGAACTGCTTCACGCAGCAGAGTCTACATGAAGCCGAGCTCGAGGCGGGCTTCGTCGCTCATGCGCTCGGGCGACCAGGGTGGGTCGAAGGTGAGGTCCACCATCACCTCGGCGACACCCGGGATCCGACGCATGGCGTGCTCGACATCGTCGATGAGCACCTGCCCCATGCCGCAGCCGGGCGCCGTCAGCGTCATGTCCACTTCGACCCGGTAGTGGCCTTCGTGGCCCTGCTCCTGCGCGTCCAGCAGGTCGTGGCGGTAGACCAGCCCCAACTCCATGATGTTGACCGGGATCTCGGGGTCGTAGCACTTGCGGAGCTGGTCGACGACCTGGTCGGGGGTGACGACGACCTTTCCGTCATCGTCGTACACGGCCTCCGGTTCCGGCTCCGGCTCGCGCCCCACCGCGTCGGCGTCCTTGCCCGATACGCGAACGAGGTAGCCGTTCGACATCTGCAGGGTGAAGTTCCCGCCCAGGACCTGGGTGATGTAGCCGATGGTGTTCCCGGGGATCACGGTCTCGATCCCGTCGGGCACGATGACCGCAGGACAGTCGCGCTCAAACGTGACTTCCTCGAACATTCGTCCGCCGTGCATCGCAAGCATCTCCCAAGTCGGTACCGTAAAGCGGACCCCGCGGGTCCGATTTGCCGTATTCATTACGATCGATGCACCCGCTGTCAAGATGGTGCGCATCTGCGGGAAAGCGACGCTGGTCAGGATCAGGGCTTCGACGGGACTCAGTGCAGGTCCGTCGCATCGTAGGACGATCTCATTCGCCCCCAAACCCCCGCTGGGGGCTTCCTTGCCGCTACGCGGCGCCCGCTCCGCTCCTCCGCTCCTCCGGTCGCAAGCTCCCTCCGTCGCTGCGTCGCTCCGGGGCGTCCGACGGGGTCGGACTGCGGATAAACACGCGGCGCAGTTCTCGGCTTGGTGGCGCTTTGTCGCCGCGGGTGGAGTTCAGCACTCTTCGCACGGCCAGCGACAAAAAATTCGATTGTGTAACACAGTTCTATGATGCCGCTCTATATGGGCGCGTGCTACCGTCCGGAGCATGCGATGGCTCACCAAACAAGCGATGGAAATGGTCCTCCCTTCGGGGGGAAGACTGAAGGGGATCGGTGAAACCGACCTGGATGGTTTCCTGGACCATTGGGACGAGGAAGCCCCGGCGGTCTTTCGGTTCGGACTGGTCGCCGGCTCCGCCCTGGTCATGGCCAGCCCGGTCGTGACAATCGGCGTCCCCCTGCCCGCCACGGCGCTGTCCCCCGACAAGCGCGACGAGCACATCTACAAACTGTCGATGTTCCCGTTCTACCCGGTCCGTCAGGCGGCCTTTATCGTCAAGATGGTGGCGGGGCTCGCCTGGGGCCAGGACCCGGATGTGCGTCGCGATTGCGGCCTGCGCAACCCTGAGGTCAAGGACCCCGGCACCTGGCGCGGGAGCTTCTGATGAAACACTACGCCTATCAGCCCACCGGGCAGGATGTTGAGCTCTCCACCGACTACGTCGTCGTCGGTACCGGCGCTGGCGGTGCTTCAGTCGCGGTCGGCCTGGCCCGTCTGGGTGCTGACGTGGTGATGGTGGAGGCGGGCGCGTGGCGTGACCCGCAGGACTATCCAACCAGCGTCTACGGCGCCATGCGCGACCTGTTCGACGACTTTGGCGTGGGTATCGCTGTGGGCAAAAACGCCATGCCCATCGTCCAGGCCAGCACGGTCGGCGGCACCACGGTCATCAACTCAGCCATCGTGGTGCGGACGCCTGGCGACGTGTTCCGCGATTGGCAGCGGGACCATGGCTTCGGCGGTGACGGACTCGCTGAGGCGGTCTGGCGTGCCCAGGACATCGTCGAGCGCGACATCTGGGTCTCCAAGGTTCCCCGTAAGACCTGGGGCCGCACGAACGCGCTGGCCGACAAGGCCGCCAAGCGATTGGGCTTCCATGACCATGACATGCTCCGCAACGTGCGTGACTGCGCCGGCCACGGGCAGTGCATGCAGGGCTGCACCGCCGGCCACAAGCAGAGCACCAACCTGAATTACGTGCCCGAGACCCTACGGCTGGGCGGCCGCATTCTCAGCTGCGCCCCGGTGCGCAAGGTCCTCCTCGAGGGCCGTCGGGCGGTGGGCGTGCGAGGGCGCTTCGTGCACCCCAACACCAAGAAGAAGGGTGCGACCTTCACCGTCCGGGCCAAGAAGGCCGTCATCGTGGCCTGCTCGGCGACCCGAAGCCCGGTGCTGCTGGCCAACTCGGGGGTAAAATCGAAGGCCCTGGGCAAGTACTTCCGAGCCCACCCAGGGACCGGTATCTTCGGGGTCTACGACGATCCTGTCGACCTGAACAGCGGCGCCACCCAGGGCTGGGCCAGCACGACGTTCCGGGAGAGCGACAGCATCAAGCTGGAGACCCTGTCCATCCCGCTGGAGCTCATCGCCAGCCGTCTCAGCGGCGCGGGCACCCAACTGCTGGAGCGCCTGCGTGAGTACCGCCACCTGGCCATGTGGGTGATGGCGGTCCGGGCCGAGGCCGTGGGTCGCGTTTGGGCGACGCCCTTCGGCAAGCCGGTCGTGACCTATTCGATGACCCGACGCGACATGGAGGCCCTGCGGATTGGGGCCTACAAAGTGGCCAAGATGCACGTCGAGGCTGGAGCCAAGCGCCTGGTCCCGGGCATCTTTGGGATGCCGTACTCCATCAGCGCCGACGAGGTGGAGTCGATCCGCTACGCGCCGCTGAACCCCTCGCGCTACACGACCATCATGTCGCACCTGTTCGGCGGCTGCGTCATGGGTACCGACCCCAACACGTCGGTGACCGACGGCGACGGCTGGGTGCACGGCTACAGTGGCCTCATGGTCGCTGACGCGTCGGCGATTCCGACGACGCTCGGCGTCAACCCGCAGCACACGCTAATGGGGCTCGGCCTGGTTCGGGCCGAGCAGATCATGGGCGGCTCGCTGGCGATGCCCAAGAAGCGGAGCGCCCGCAAGCGGGCCTGAGCCCGCCTGCCGGCAACCGGCGCTACTGGACGTCGATCGTGATGCCGTAGCCCATGTTGAAGCAGCCGGCGCAGAAGCTGACCGACGCGCGCACCCGGATCAGGTAGTCGCCCGCCGTCAGATTGGTGGCCGTCAGTTCCGAGCAGTAGTTGTCATTAGCCTCGTCGACGTCGTCGTTGAACGCGATTTCCGTGGTTCCGTCGGACGCGTAGAGCCCCAGGTCGGTGTCGACGCGCGAGTTGGCGCAGTCACCGGCCACAACGTCACCGGTGGAGATCGTCACCGACGCCGCATCGTTGTCGAGGGTGAAGCTGAACCAGTCCACGTCGCCCGGATCGGTCAGGTGGCCATAGTCGCCGCTGGCGATGGGGTCTGCCTCGCCAAAGGTCTCGTTGGGTTCGGTCTCGGCGTTAGAGACCGCGACGCTTTCGAGCGAATACGTGCCCCCCTCCTGGCTGTCGTACGGCGCCACGAAGATGGTGTGCTGTTGCCCGGCAGCGAGCGGCAGCACGACCACCTCGTCGTCACCGGCGAACGCCGCGTCCCAGCAGATCACCTGGCTGGCGGGGTCGTCACAGGTGCTTCGAACGAACATGCCCATGTCCGTCGCCGCGCTCAATTGGACCCCCAGCAGCTCGTTGCCCGAGGGGGTGTAGGTGTAGGGGACCACGTTGGCGCCACCGGAGGCGATGCAAGCGGGGTTGACCGGGCTGAAGAAGGTGGTCCCGTCGGCGGTGTCCCCGGTCTGGGACGAGCCCGGAGTCAGGGCCTCCGCGGCGGAACAGGCGGCCGTGACTCCGCTGGTGCAGGCGGCGTCGTCGAAGCAGGAGGGGTCGGCGCAGTCGGTGAACTCGCCGTCGCCATTGTTGTCGACGCCATCGGTGCAATCGGACTCGCCGAGGACGCTGACCGACAGCGTGAACGGCCCTTCTTCGCCGGCGCTATAGCCATCGACGATGACCCAGTAGGTCTGGCCCCCCAGCACCATCACCCCCTGCACCTCGTCGGTGCCGCCCAGCTCGTTGTCGGCACAGGCGATCTCGGTGGCTCCGGCCTCGCACTCGGTGCGCACGTACAGGCCCTGGTCGGTGGCGCTGGTCAGCGTGAACGTGGCGAAACCCGACGCCGCGGGGGTGAAGCTGAAGACCGACTCGGGCGAGCCGCCTTCCTGGCAGGTTCCCAGACCACTGACGGCGGTCAGGTTGTCCTGTCCCGCCGCGGTGTTACCGGAGGCGGGCACGTCTTCGGTGAGGATCTCCGGAGCGGCGCAGGAGCCGGCGGTTCCGACGATAACGTCCGGCTGGGCATCCGCGGCAGCATCAGGGGTAGACGCGTCGGACGTCGCGTCATCGTTCGCGTCCGCCACCGCATCGGGCTGAGCATCGCTCAGCGGCGTATCGCCGGCAGCGTCGGAAGCATCGGCGTCGCCAGTCGTCGTATCGGCTGCAACGCCATCACCCACCGCGTCCGTCGGCGCGGCGTCGCCGCTGACCTCACTGGCAGTGTCCGCATCGCCTTGAGCGTCCGCAGCCGCATCGGGCACAGCATCTGCCTCGGCGTCAGCAGTGGTTCCGTCGCCACCGGTGTCGGCCGTCGTGGTGTCCTCGACCGAATCGGCCACCGCGTCGGGGGTGGTCGCGTCCGGCCCGGCACCGTCGGGCTCCGAGCCGTCCGGAACCGCGTCGGGCGTCGTCGTGGTCTCACCGCCCCCATCCGGCGTCGTCGTCGTCTCCGGCGTCGACGTATCGGGCGTCGTCGCCGGTGGGTCCTCGGGACAGCCCGCGAGGGTCGCAGTAAAAGCAAGGGCCAAGGCAAGGGTTGCGGTACGCATCCGGCGCTCCTCATCGTCCGTCGGAGCCCTGTACGGTAGCCATCCATGACCCACGCCTCAAGCGCAGCGCTGGAGCATTGACGCCGGTTCGAACTCTCCAGCCATCGCTGGAATCAGATCGCCCCGCCATCCAACATCCGCCAGGGAATCAACTCGATCCGGAGATGTGCGCAACCAGAGCCCAGCGGGGGTTGGGGGGCGAATGAGATCGTGAGAGATGCGACGGACCTGCACTGGCCCCCCATCGAAGCCGTGAAAAAGACCGAGGGCTCTCCGCTTCCCACACAGGTGCGGGTCGGTGGGGTATGAGGTGGTGGGAACACCTTTCCTATTGCATGCGCAACACCAGCATTCGGACCGCGCTGCGTGCCAGGCTCACCGAGGTCTCCAAGGACTTCTGAGCACGTGGACTCACTTCCGTCGACTCAGGCGGTCCGAACGCTGCGCGTTGCTGGGGAGCTGCTGGCGACAGCGCGACGGGACGGCTGCGCCGCCCAGTCGCGCTGCCGTCCTCGCACGTGCGGGACGGTGGGGCATGAGGTGGTGGCGGCTTCGGACTGGGGCTCCGAATCAGTACGGGACTAGCCCCGCTCCAGCCAGGCTCCGACCGGGCCGTAGACGTCGCGCCATGCGCTGCGCGCCATGAGCATGTCCATGTGCCCGTAGTTGCGGGTGCTGCCGTGCTGCTTTCCAACCACGACATAATCCCGCTCGGCGGAGCCCAGCGCCTGGTAGCCAGCCTCGACCACGAACGGTGGCACGACCTTGTCGGTCGCGCAGGCGATGACGCGAACCGGGTGGCGCACGCGGCTCAACGCGTCTTCGTAGCGCTCGCCGGAGCGGCTGGTCATGCGACCGTCCACGACCCAGTCCATGAGCTGCCCCAGGAACGAGCCCGGCATGTCCTCCACCGCGTGGTCCAGGAACAGACGCCGCTCGTGGCGGTCCATGTTGCCCACGCGGGAATGCTGCCGCCACATCACCAGATGGCCCAGCGGGCCACGGGTCTTGCTGATGCGGTCGAGCTTGAGGCCGGACACGCGGTCGAGCACGTTGCGCGCGCGGCCCGCAGGACGTCGCAGCAGCGGGCGACCCAGGGCGGGGAGCATGTGCCGAAATCCGGAGGGCGCCGACAGGGTCACCGCGCGGCCCACGGGGGCGTCGGGGTGCCGGCCCAGGTAGAGATACGTCAGCAGCCCGCCCAGCGAGTGACCCACCAGGTCGATGGCGGAAGCGCCGGTGACGTTGACGATCTGGTCCACCGCCGCGGGCAGGTCCACGTCCAACATGCGGTCGACGTCAATCGGGGCGCGCTTGCGGTTGAGCAGGTCACGAGACGAGCGGGCGCCGCGGAACTCGAGCAGCCATACATCTCGGCCGTGCTCGTTGAGAAACCGCGGCAGGTTGGCCTGCTCACTGAGACCGAAACCGAACCGGTTGGCGGCCACGCCGTGCAGCAGCAGCACCGGGCGCTTGCGCAGGTGCGGCCGGGGCGATGGGCTGCGGAACAAGGCCAGCGCGAAACCATCCGACGTTCGCAGCTCGTAGCGCTTGTAGGCCACCGGGCCGACCTCGAGGTCACGGCGCACCACGTTGGCCGCGTCCACCAACCGCAGACGCGGCCGACCGCCGGCTTCGGCGGCGACGGTTTCGCGTTCGGTGGGGATGCGTGAAATGACCATGGTGTCGGGGCCTCCAAGACTCAGGCACGGCTGCCGGGCATGCCGATTCTTGGTGTCCAACCTCAACGCGCAAGAAAAAATTGCCGGCCGAGCGCTCGCTTGGCCCAGTGTTTCCGGGCTCAACCCCGCTTTGGACCGACTCGGGCGCCGCCGTCAGTTCTGGACGATACGAATGCGCGGAACCTCGAAGAAGAAGGTCGATCCCTTCGGGCTGCTGGTAAAATCGATCGTGCCGCCATGGGCGTCGACGATGGATTTGCAGATGAACAGCCCCAGTCCGGTGCCCGGTGTCTGGCGCGTGTCCAGCTGCTCGGCCTGGGTGAACCGCTCGAAGATGGTGGCCCGGAACTCCTCGGGAACCCCCGGGCCCTGGTCGGACACCCAGAACCGAATGTTGCCGGTGGCCAGGGTGAGGCCAACCTGGACGACCGCCCCCTCCGGCGAGAACTTGGCCGCGTTGCCGATGAGGTTGGTCAGCACCTGGGCGAGGCGCCCCTCGTCGGCGGAGATGAGCGTCTCGATGGCGTTGGGATGGCCGACCTCGCCCACCACCTCGAAGGTGACGCCATGGGTCTCCTCCAGGCCCGCGGCGTCCTCCACGGTGCGTTTCAGGAGCTCGACGGGGCGGATGTCCGAGACCTTCAGCTCGAGCCGCCCGGCAACCATCTTCTGCAAGTCCAGCAAATCGCTGACCTGGCGCAGAAGACGCGCCGAGTTTCGACGCGCGATGGTGAGCATCTGGTCCATGCCCACTGGAACCACTCCGCAGGCCCCGGAGGCGAGCAGGTCCAGGGAGCCGATAATGGAGGTCAGCGGTGTGCGCAGCTCGTGGCTGACGATGGAGATGAAGTCGTCCTTCATGCCGTCGGTGCGCACGCGGTCAGTGATGTCCTCGCGGATGACCATCAGCACGCGCTCCCCGGTGACCGGGTCGGTCGCGAACCTCGGCGTGACCATGTGCCAGCCCATCCCCGAACGCGTCGGCGCTCGAAACCGACGCGACATGGCATCGTTGGTTTCGAGTTCCTTCTTCAATGTGGCGACGTCTTCGGGGGTCTCGAAGGTCTTCACCAGGGGCACGCCTTCACCGAAAGCGACCTCCATGGCGGGGTTGGCCAGGATGGGGGTGCCCTCCTCGTTGTAGAGCGCGATCATGTCGCGGGTGTGCCTGAGCGCCTCGACCGCCCGTTGGAAGCCCGGATCCGAGGCGCCGCCCGAGGGCATCGGAATGGCCTCCATCACCATGGCCAGCCGCCCGTCCTCCAGGTGCCACGGCGCGATCTGCAGGCTGATCTGCTTGGGCTCCCCCCCGGGATAGAGGGTGTAGGTCAGCGAGGTCTTCTCCCCCGCCTCCACGCGACGACGCAGCAGTTCCAGCTGCCTTCGGGCTCCTTCGCTGACGGGCGCGAACTCCCGGGCCATCAGCTCCTCACGGTCGGGCGCGTTCCAGAACTTCACGGCCGCGTCATTGCACCAGGCCACGCCGTTGCGCTCGAAGTCATGGACCCAGATGGGGGTCTCGATGAGGTTGAGCATTCTCAAGGCGTCGAAGGCCAAAGCGTGTCCCTGTCGATGCGTTGGTCGCCCCCCGGGCGCCAACGGGTGCCACTGCAGCGCCTCATCCTATAGGGTCAGGCCCCAGCCCGTAAAACAAACGCGCAAGGCAGAGTCCGACCATGCACCGACTGAAGGTCGTCACCTGGAACGTCCTGGCCGACGCCTACATCGCCAGGCACGACTACTATGGCCACTGTGACCCGGCCCACCTGGAGGCGGACTGGAGACGGCCAGCGGTGGCCCGGCATCTGGTGGCGTTCGACGCCGATGTGCTGTGCCTGCAGGAGGTCGACGAGGCGGCCTTCTCCGCGTTCTCCGAGGCACTCGGGGACGGCTATCGGGGACGTTGGCTCCAGAAGGGGCTCGGGAAACCCGATGGTTGCGCAACTTTCGTCCGCGCGACCTGGGCCATCACCTCGCACCATGAGCTTCGATACGCCGACGACACCGGCTGTGTGGCACTGAGCCTGACCGTCACGCGCGGGGACGTCAGCGTCGACGTGGCCAACACCCACCTCAAATGGAACCCGCGCGAGAACCGGGGCCTCGCTCACCGCGGCGTTACCCAGGCACGCGAGCTCCTGAAGACCCTGCGTCCGCCGGAAGGACTCGGGTGGCTGGTGTGCGGCGACTTCAACGCCACCCTCGGCACGGAGGTCCTGGGGTTGTTCGAAGCTGCAGGGCTGCGAGCGGCCCATCCAGAGTCCAGGTACACCTGCAACTCCAACCAATGGACGCGCAAGATCGACTTTACGCTGTACCGGTCGCTGGAGCCTGTGGAGACGCCGCCTGCGCCAAGCATCGGCCCGACGACTCCGCTACCCGGTCCGGCCATGCCCTCGGACCACCTGCCGGTGGTGACCACGTTCCAGGTCTCGTAGGCCCTAAGGGGTTGCGGATCGGGGCCAGTCCCGCTACCAAAGCGGTTATGACTCTAGTGACCTTTGAGCCTCAGGGGGAGTCGACCCTTATCGCCTTCTACAAGCAGCAGGCGTCAGGGCTCGACAAAGTCGGCCGCAACATGATGAATTTCCTGGCTCGCTCCTTGATGGAGCGGGGCTGGTTGCCATCGGTGTCGAGCGTCATCGAGCAGATGTCGGAGGAGTTTCCGGCGCAGCTGCTGCCCGATGTGCTCAACGAGCTGAAGCGGCAGCGGATGCTGAAGACGGACGCGGACGGCAAGCGAATCACGGAGTTCCTCGGGTCCATCTCGCTGGTGCGTACGCCGAACCGTGGTGAGCTCGAGCCTGGCTCGGGCAACTTCTTGTTCACCCATGGCGGTCTGGAGCTGCTGGCCCTGGGGCCGATCTTCGGCAAGGACGTAGAGTGCAACACGGTCTGCGCCCAGACCGGCGAGGACATCCACATCGTGGTCAAGGACGAGCAGATCGTCGAGGCCACCACGGGCATCGCGGGGTTCGCTGCCAACTGGGACGGCAAGGCGCCCCTGTCCGAGGTGGCCAAGAACTCGCCGCTGTTCATCAACGACGCCGCCCTGGACGCCTGGTGTTCGGCCAACAGCGGCATCGACGGGCTGCCCCTGTCGGGCGACCTGCTGCTGTGGATGGGCATGGGGATGATGCGCGAGTCGGGCGACGCCCGACACAACGCCATCGCCGGCTAGGTCCTACCAGCCGGCGAAACCTTTGAACCGGGTGTCGATGGTCTTGAGCTCGGCGACGGCCTCCGCGGCGGTGCCGAGGTCACCGCCGGTGGCCTCGGCGGCGATCTCGACGGAGTCACTGATGCCGCCGAAGCGCTTCTCGACCGCCGACTTGAGCTGGTCATAGCGTCCCACCGCGGCGAACGCGTGGACCACATCGTCGGGCACCTGCGCGGGCATGTCCTTCCACTGATTGGCCTTGGACATGGCGTGCAGCTTGGCCCCCAGGTCCTCCCAGCCGTGGGCTTGGAACACCGGGAGATAGGTCCGGGTCGACCCATAGAACGCGACCCGCTTACGGATGAACTCGAACATCCGGGCGACCGAAGCGTCGTCCGGGCCGGTGACGACGAAGCCACCGCCGCAGACTTCGAAGTTCTCACGCTTACGCCCCGACTCCGCCAGCCCCGCCTCGATCTCCGGCAGCGCCACGGTCTCCAGGTACTTGCGAGTGGCGAAGCCGTGGAGCCGCACCCCGTCGGCGACCTCTCCCGCCAGTCGCAGCATCCGCGGCCGCACCGCCGCCGTGTGCACCGGAATGGGACCGAAGTCGTTGGGCGGCGGCGAAAACTCAGGGGTCATCAAACTGAACTGATAGAACTCGCCCTCGTAGGCGAGGCGTTCCTTGAACTGCCAGCACCGCCAGATGGCTCTCAGAGATTCGATGTACTCGCGCAGGCGGGTGCGGGGCTTGGACCACTTCACCGAGAAGCGCCGCTCGTTGTGGCCTTTGACCTGAGTCCCCAGGCCCAGGGAGAAGCGGCCACCCGTGTTGGCGTTGATCTCCCACGACGAGGTGGCGACCGTCATCGGGCTCCGGGGGAAGGCCACCGCGATGGCCGTGCGCAGGGTGACCCGTTCGGTCGCGTGGCCGGCGATGGCCATCGTGACGAAGGGGTCGTTTTCAATCTCCGGCGTCGCGAAGCAGTCGAATCCGGCGGTTTCTGCTGCCTTGGCGGCCGCGGCGATCCCGTTCCAGTCCGCATGGCGCGGGGAGAAGGCTTCGATACGCATCACTCGAGCTCCTGTTCTTTGTAGAGGGCAGCCCCGCCGCGAACCGAGCAATCACCGCCCGTCTGGTCCATGACCCCCATCCGCTTGAAGGTGCTCTTGACCCCGTCACAGTCGAGGTCGCCGATGGCGGTGGCCGTAAACGTCGCGTCGGCCCCGGTCCCGGAGGACTCGAAGCAGTACTGGTAGTAGTGCGGGCGGGACACCCCGAACCGCAGCGCCTTCCAGGTGGGAGCTTCCCAGACCTTGGCCTCGGGCGCGTACTTGCCGCCCTCCCCTTTGCGCGCCTTGCACGGCGCAAACGCAGGGGTGCAGGCAACGGTCTTGGGGAACTGGCAGGGGATCATCGCACCGGTCGTGTCGACCATGGGGGTCGAGGCATACATCGCCGCCCCCTTGTAGATCTTGTCGAGCATGTCGATGGCTTCGCTGGTCTTGGCCCGCCCCATGTACTTCTTGAAGGACGCGGTCGCCGTGGACAGCAGCACACCCCCAAAGAGCTCCTGGACGTTCAGGCTGCTCTTGGCGCTGACCTTCGCAGCACCATCGGCGATGTCGACGTCGAGGCTGTCGACCAGCTCCTTGATGCCATCGAACACGTCGTTCAGCTGCGCCTCGGTCATCCCCGTCTGGTCCTTGACCCGTCCGAGCATCTCCTTGCCCGCCATGCCCATGGCCATCTTCGCCATCCGCACCCCGCCGGGAATCTGGTCGAGGATCTCTTTGGGCGCGGTGAAGAACGCCTTGATCGCCAGCCCGCCGCGCAGTCCGTAGCTCACCGCGACGTCATCCACCGGTGCGTCCAGCCCGAGTCCGCTGAGCTTAGAACCCGCCATCACGACGCTGTGGCTGACGTCGACGTTGTCGAGCAGCTTGCTCAGGGCCGCGTTCTTGGTCACCGGGTCCGCTTTGCCGCTCCAGGACGCCTGCAGCGCTTCCATCCCGGCTGCGGTGCCCATGGCGAGGCTCTTTTCGTCCAGCACCGCCATGCTGACCTCGGCGTTGGGTTTCATACCCATCGCCTCGAGCTCGGACTTGACCTGCTCGGCCTTGAACGTGCCCACCATCACGACCGCGAAGTCGGGCGTCGGGGTGCGGGCGTTGGTCATCCCACCCGGCGCGCAGGACGCGATCTCATCGAACGTCTTGGCGTCGGCCATGCACTTGGCCATGGCAGGCGACTTCTTGCATTGTTCGAGCATGAGGCGACGCATGGTGTCGTCGCCCTTGATGCCTCCCTCCGCCGACAGCAGCTTGATGGCGTTGTCGACCGCGCCCTCGCAGTCCGGCCCCCTGGGCGCACCGTCGGTTTTCCAGAAGCCAAACACCGCGACCTGCTCGATCTCTGCGACCCAGGCCGGCGCCTTCTTGCCGTCGGTGAGGCTCTCCAGGGACGTGATGATGTCGGCGCGCTTGTCTTTGGGCATCAGGTCGTCGACCACGAGCAACCCAACAGCGTTGGCCTTGGCAGGGAGCTTCTCGAGCAGCCCCTTGGCGCCAGCTCCGCCGCACCCACCACCACACGCGGTCTGAGTGGAGAACGCCACGACGAGCGCCGAAAGCAGCAGGATGGTTCGCATGGTGGTGGCTCCCTCTGGGATGGACTCAGGCGTTGCCGAAGCGCTTGGCGTTGCGGGCCCGCGCCTTGGCCGCCTCGACCTCACGGTCCTTGGCCGGCGCCTTGGTGACGAGACCGTCGACCAACCGGCGCGCCACCTCGGCGATTTCCTCGACGGACTGCTCGAAGATGGCCTCGTTGGCCTGGGACGGTTTGGTGAACCCGCTGAGCTTGCGGACGAACTGCACCGAGGCGGCGCGGATCTCCTCGTCTGTGGCTGGCGGGTCGAAATTGAACAGGGTCTTGATGTTCCGACACATGACGCGGGCACCTTAGCAGCCCTATGCTGATGCGGTCATGCCGTACTACGTCGTCCAACGAGACCCCGCCCGGTTCCCCTTCGGAAGCCTCACCAGCGTGCAGGCCGATGGCTTCGATGATGGGTCGGAGACCGGCGTCATGCGGTTTTCCAAGGATGAACGGACCTGCTTTGAAGCCCCGGCCGACGATGTGCTGAGCGTCACCGAGTTCGAGCACCAGCTGCAGGCCGAAGAGCACATGAAGAAGCTTCGGCGCTGGCGCAGCGGGCGCTCGACCGTCCACGTGCAGGAGTCAGGAGGTGTCGCAGCCGCCCCCAAGAGGCGGGGCGCCGCCGCGCGTCCCCACAAGGGTGGCGCAGTTCCGGCCGAGGGCATCACCTTCAAGATCAACGAGACCTGATATTTTCGGAGACCCGATGCGCGCATTTGCAATGGCGCTGGCTCTCATGCTGGCTTCGCCGCTGGTAGGGGCCTGCACCAACGTGACCACCATCGGTGGCGGAGACGTCGTCGTGGGAGCGGAGACCGAGACCAGCGGCGGCGTCGATGGAGGCTGCGCAAGCACCGCCGAATGCGGTCCCGACGAGGCCTGCGAGGCCTCCACGGGCGAATGTGTCGCCGTCACCCGCTGCGACGACGGGGTCCAAAACGGCAACGAGACCGGAGTGGACTGTGGCGGCAGCTGTCCCCGCTGCGGCCTCGGGGAGCCCTGCAAGTTGACCCTGGACTGTATTCTGGGAGCCAGCTGCATCCAGTCCGTCTGTCAGGGGCAGGACGAGTGCGCCGACGGCGTAGACAACTGCGCTGAGGACGCCACCTGCACCAACACCGACGCGGGCTTCAGCTGCACCTGTAAGGCCGGGTACACGGGCGACGGCGTGACCTGCACCGATGCCGACGAATGCACCCTGGGGACCGATGACTGTGCTGACGTCGGCTTGTGTGAGAACACCGTGGGCGGATTCACCTGCACCTGCGCCGACGGCTACACCGGCGACGGAGTGACTTGCACCGACGAAGACGAGTGCACCCTGGGAACTGCCGGCTGCAGCGCCGACGCCACCTGCGCCAACACCGATGGCGGATTCACCTGCACCTGCAACGCCCCCCTGGTCGGCGACGGCTTCACATGCGGCGCCGCGGCCGAGTGCACAGGCGACCCTGGCGTGTGTGGGGCAAACGCGTCCTGCACCGACCAGGGTGACGGGACCTCGTTGTGCATCTGCAACGCCGGATACGGCGGCAACGGACTGGATTGCGCCGACGAGGACGAGTGCGACCAGGGCACAGACTCCTGCGCCTCGATCGCGCTCTGCACCAACACCGACGGCGGATTCACCTGCACCTGCCCGTCCGGATACGGCGACACCAACGGCGACGGCACCGTCTGCGACGACGTCGACGAGTGCGTCGTGGGCACCGCCATGTGCGACGCCAACGCGACCTGCACCAACACCACCGGCAGCTTCAGCTGCGCCTGCAACCAGGGCTACACCGGCAACGGGATGATCTGCGCGCCGCTGCTTCTCGGCGATCCCGCCGACCCGGCCGACCCGGTGAAGTGGGGCGATGGCAGCTCGGCCAGCAGCTGCGTCGAGTACCTGTTCCCGCCGGCCCCCTTCCCACCTGCACCTCCCATCGATGGCGCCTATAGCATCGAGGATGGCGCCGGCGGCACCATCACAGTGTTCTGCGACATGACCACCGACAACGGCGGCTGGACGTGCATGGACGCGGCGACGGCGGAGAGCGGGCTGACCGTGGAATTCACCAACTACCTGGGCGGCTGCAGCGTCGCGGAGTGGTTCAGCGGCGCGCTGCGATTTGGTGAGATTGGGGCCTGCAACGACGCGACAGGGGTACGGGCTACGTTTACCCTGCCCTTCCCCTACAGCGAGTTCTTCATGGAGGGCTTCGAGAGCACCGAAGCGCCAGGCGGCGGGACGTGGGAGCTCGAGGCCGCCGGTGGCGCTGGCGACTTCTCCGGCATTGCCTGGGGAACCACCTGGTCCAGCGGCTGGGGCGATATGACCTTCGGCAGCCTGGACAACGCCACACCGACGACCTCCTACGCCCAGTTCAACCCGACGCGGCAGCAATGCGACGGCTGCACGTGGGTCTTCGGCGGCAATGGCCAGCTATTCAGCCTTGGCCTGGCCAGCACCTCCTTCAGCGTCGAGGGCATCCAGGGCGGCGGTGACGTCGGTGAGAGCGTGCTGATCTGGACCGCGGGCTCCATCTGCTGGCGGTGACCACCTCCTCGAGGTCCCCTGCGTAGAGCGCGCTGGGTAGCCTCCTCATGCCCTACCCGGCTCGCCCAACCAACCACCGCCCCATCTGCGGCCACCGCCTCGATCTCCCCTGCGTAGAGCGCGCCGGGTCCCCTGTCGCAGGGGAGCGGAGATGGGCTGAGGCGGCTGACTCCACGCAGTCCATGGAATCATGGCTGCAAACGAAAAGGAGACCAGCCGCCATGAAGAAATCTACACCAATTGTGACCGTAGGACTCGATGTGGGTGAGCAGTTCATTCACCTCTGCGAAATGGATGCGACGAGTGGGGTCATCGAGACCGCCAAGTTCCGCAATGCTCGCCATCATGTTCGGAAGCGCTTTGAGGGCGTTGAGCGTTGCCGAAT